>Ga0172380_10000866_pt1 | contig 54784 bp, 50 predicted proteins | sample Leawe162metaG_FD_119747 | JGI IMG/M metagenome (GOLD analysis project Ga0172380, IMG submission 119747) | Leachate microbial communities from a municipal landfill in Southern Ontario, Canada - Leachate well 162 metaG | ecosystem: Engineered > Solid waste > Landfill > Unclassified | place... | reverse complement strand
GAGATGCGCATCCGGTTCGGAGTTCGCATCTTCGACATTCTCGGTGCGATCGACATCGAGGATCGCGGAGCCTGGTTGAAGTGCCCAGTGGAGGAGCGTGATCTATGAAAGTGAGCATGAGTATCGGCGGAATTGGCACGTCAGCCGCGCGCATGCGTGCGCTGGCTCTCGTCGGCGAGGCGATCGCCAAGCGTGAGGCGGATATCGCCGCAGAGCGGCCGCCGCAGAAGCAGAGCCCAGATGCAAACCTCTATCAGCCAACGCGGGGCAAGTGATGTCGAGTGCGGGCTTTGCGCTTCAGAAGGCGATTTTCGAGAAACTTTCGGGCGATGCGTCGACGCTTGCCGCGCTCGGCGGTCCGCGCATCTACGACGATGCGCCGGCGCGCACCGAGTTTCCGTTCGTGACCTTCGGGCAATCGACGGAACGCGACTGGTCGACCGGGAGCGATGAAGGTTACGAGCATTTGGTGACGCTGCATGTCTGGTCGCGGGCGCGCGGCAGGCGGGAAACGGAAATAGTGATCGCGGCGGCGCGCGCGGCGCTGCACGATCAGGACCTGACGCTCGCAGGACACCGGCTGATCAATCTGCGGCATGAATTTTCGGAAGCTCGCCGCGACAGCGACGGCGAAACCTTTCACGGCATCGCGCGCTTTCGCGCCGTGACGGAAGTTGAGGCAGCGTAGGACGACCAATGTCGTCATCCTCGCTCGAGCGAAAGCGAAGACCGGGGATCCAGCACAAGACGCGTCGAAGACGCAATATTGAGCCCACGGCGGCTTTGCGCTGGATCCCCGAACGCACTCGCTGCGCTCACGCGTTTGATGATGACGGAAGTTCGACCACCAAGGCGGTGCCCGGCGGCCGGCTCGCGGAACGCGAGTTGCCGGGCGTAAAACAAAAAGAGTTCTCAGACATGGCAGCACAAAAAGGCAAGGACCTTCTTCTGAAGGTCGATACGACCGGCGCGGGCGTTTACGTGACGGTCGCCGGGCTTCGCGCACGCAATCTTTCGATCAGCGCGGAGACGGTCGAGATCACCAACACCGAAAGCGCGGGGCAGTGGCGCGAGCTTCTGACGGGCGCGGGTGTGAAGTCGGCGCGGGTCACCGGCTCGGGCGTGTTCAAGGATGGCGCGTCGGACGCGACCATCCGCGACTACGCCTTCAATGGCACGATCCGCGACTGGCAAATCATCGTGCCGGATTTCGGAACGATCCAGGGAGCGTTCCAGATCACGGCGCTGGAATTCAGCGGACGTCACGATGCGGAAGTGACGTTCGACATCTCGCTCGAAAGCGCGGGCGAGCTGACGTTCGTGGCGGCGTAATGCTGTCTTTGTCGCAAGCCGCTCGCCTGCTTCTCCCGTCCCATTGACGGGGAGGGGGCGGGGTGAAGACCGAGGATGCCTCGGCCTCCCCGCAAGCGGAAGGGAAACTCGGATATCCATATGGCCAATAAACATCGCGGTGAAATCGAGGCGCAGCTCGACGGCACGACATTTAAGCTCGTGTTGACGCTCGGTGCGCTTGCGGAGCTCGAAGACGCTTTCGGCGACACCGACATGCTGGCGCTGGCGGCGCGCTTCGAGAAAGGCCGTCTCTCGGCGCGCGATTGCTTGCGCGTCATTGCGGCAGGCATGCGAGGAGCGGGTCACGCCACAAGCGACAGCGATGTCGCGACGATGCAGTGCGATGATGGCGCGGCGGGTTACGTCGATATCGTCGCGCGTCTGCTGACGGCGACGTTCGGCGGCGGAGGCGCTGCAGATGAGAGCAGGGCAGAGGAGGCGAACGGGGAAGCGCGCGACCCTTTCGCTGGGATCTCGTGATGGAAATTGGACTTGGCGTTCTGGCGCTTACGCCAGCCGTCTTCTGGTCCATGACGCCACGCGAGCTGCAGGCCATGCTGCGTGGCAAATTCGGAACGGCAAGCGATGGACTGGTGCCGACGCGCATGCAGCTCGACACATTGATGCGGCAATATCCAGATTGCGAGACATGAAACGATGCCATTGACTGACGAGCAACAGCTCGAGACGTGGAACGTCAAAATCACGGCCGATACGAGTGAACTCGAGACGAGCCTGGCGACGACGAGCCGTCTAGGACAGCAGTTTTCAAACCGGCTTGCGTCGGCGTTCGGTGATCTTGCCATCAAGGGCAAGAGCGTCGGCGACGTGTTCAAGTCGCTTGCGCTCAGTATATCCAATCTCGCGTTGAAGGCGGCGCTGCAGCCGCTGACGACGGGTCTGGCGTCGATGTTTCAGGGTGTCATCAGCGGGGCGATGCCGTTTGCGAAAGGCGGCGTCATTCAAAACGGCACTCCCGTTCCGTTCGCAAGCGGCGGCGTCATCGCGAGCCCGATCTCGTTTCCTCTTGCTGGCGGCGCGTCGGGCCTCGCGGGCGAAAAAGGTCCGGAAGCGATCATGCCGCTGACGCGCGGTTCCGATGGACGGCTCGGCGTTGCGGCGGCGGGCGGCGGCGGCCAGAACATCACGATCAATATCTCGACGCCGGACGCGGCGAGCTTCAACCGCTCGCAAACGCAGATCGCCGCGATGATCGCGCGCGCCGCTGCGAATGGGCAGCGCAACCTCTAGAGCGAAGTGATCTCATGTCCTTTCATGACGTCAGATTTCCGACGGCGATCTCGCGCAATGCGCAAGGCGGTCCGGAGCGGCGCACCGATGTCGTCGTGCTCGGTTCGGGATACGAAGAGCGCAACAGCCGCTGGGCGGATAGCCGCCGCAGCTATAATGCCGGCTACGGCGTCAAGTCGCTCGACGATCTGCATCAGATCATCGCGTTCTTCGAGGAGTGTCGCGGCCGGCTACACGCTTTTCGCTGGCGTGATCCGATGGATTGGAAATCGTGTGCACCCAATGCGAGCGTATCGCCGCTCGATCAGGTTCTAGGCAGCGGCGACGGCGCGAAGACTGCGTTTCAGCTGCGCAAGACGTATGGCGGCGCGTTCGCGCCCTGGGCACGGGATATTAAGAAGCCAGTCGCTAATAAGGTACGCATCGCGGTCGCCGGAATAGAGCGCGCGAGCGGCACCGAATACGCGGTCAATCTCGCTACGGGTGTCGTGACGTTTCTCGCCGGACATATCCCGTCTGCCGGGCAAAGCGTGACGGCCGGATTCGAATTCGACGTTCCGGTTCGCTTCGATAGCGACAAGCTCGAAATCAACCTCTCAGGATTTACGTCGGGCGCCATTCCGAACATCCCAATCGTCGAGGTGCGGCTATGAAAGCGCTTTCTTCCGAGTTTGGCGCACATCTCGCATCGGGTCAGACGACGCTTTGCTGGTGCTGGCGTGTTGCGCGCCGCGACGGCGTCGTGATGGGTTTCACCGACCACGACAGGACGTTGACCTTCGACGGCACGACATATGAGGCCGCCAGCGGCTTCACCGCAAGCGACATCAAGGACAGTCTTGGCCTCGCGGTCGATAACCTCGAAGTTTCAGGCGCGCTGTCGTCCGCGACATTGACCGACGGCGATCTTTCGGCTGGCCGCTATGACGATGCGCGCGTCGAAATCCATCGCGTCAACTGGAGCGACACGAGCCAGCGCGTGTTGATGCGCTCGGGAAGCATCGGCGAGGTGCGACGCAGTGGAACGAGCTTCGCGGCGGAACTTCGCGGTCTCGCGCACTATCTGCAACAGCCGAAAGGCCGGCTTCTGCAATTGACCTGCGACGCCGATCTCGGTGACGCGCGCTGCAAGGTGGATCTCTCGGCGCCCGCTTATCGCGGAACGGGGAGCATCATCGCGGCGTCATCGGCCCGGCGCTTCACCGTGTCGGGGCTCGCGGCGTTCGCTGGCAGATTTTTTTCGCGCGGGCTTTTCACGTTCGCATCGGGCGCGTCGGAAGGACTCAAGATCGAAGTCAAATCGCATGCAAAGCTTGCAAGCTCCGATGCGATCGAGCTGTGGACCGATGCCGAAGGCGTTCCCGCCGTGGGCGATATCTTCGTTGTCACCGCCGGATGCGACAAGCGCGTCGAGACCTGCAAGACGCGCTTTGCGAATGTCATCAACTTTCGCGGCTTTGCGTCGATGCCGGGCAACAAATTCCTGACGCAAGTGGGCCGCCGGAGCTAGCTCATGTCCTCACGACCGACACGTGCGATTATCGTCGAAGTGGCGCGCCTGTGGATCGGCACGCCCTATCATCATCAGGCAAGTCGTCGCGGCATCGGAACGGATTGCCTCGGCCTCGTGCGCGGCGTCTGGCGAGATGTCTATGGATCGGATGCGGAGAAGCCGCCCGCATACAGTCGCGATTGGGCGGAAGCCGGTGGCGAGGAAACGATGCTTGCCGCCGCGTCGCGGCATCTCGAAATCATTTCCGCGCCGGATATCGCGGCCGGCGACGCCGTCGTGTTTCGATTGCGTCCGGGCGTCGTTGCGAAGCATGCGGCCATTGTCGCCAGCGCGTCGACGATGATCCACGCGATGGAAGGTTCGCCGGTTTGTGAAGTGTCTTTCTCGCCCTGGTGGCGCCGCCGGGTCGCGGGCGCATTCCGGTTTCCAAATTTGAACGAAGGGTTCTGAACCATGGCGACGCTTGCTTTGGCGGCTGTCGGAGCCGCGGTCGGCAGCAGCGTGCTTCCCGCTGGCGTCGGCTTTCTCGGCGTGGCGCTGTCGGGAGCCACGATCGGATCGCAGGTCGGCGCTTTCGCGGGCGCTTATGTCGACGCCGCGCTGTTCGGTGCCTCGGGACAAAGCCGCGCCGTCGAAGGGCCGCGGCTCAGCGATCTTCGCGTCACCGCGTCGACGGAGGGATCACCGCTGCCGCGTATTTACGGACGCGCGCGCGTCGGCGGGCAGATCATTTGGGCGACCGATCTCGAAGAAGAGATCGTCAAGACGACGGAGTCGGCGGGGAGCGGCAAAGGCGGTTCGGGCGGTGGCACGACGCTGACGCAATATCGCTATTACGCGAATTTCGCGGTGGCGCTCGGCGAAGGTGTCGTGACTCGCGTTGGCCGTATCTGGGCCGACGAGCAGGAGCTTGATCTCGCGCGCACATCGTTCCGTCTCTACACCGGCAGCGAGATGCAGGAGCCGGACAGTCTCATCGCCGGGCGCGAGGGCGTGGAGAATGCTCCGGCCTATCGCGGCGTCGCCTACATCGTCTTCGAACGTCTGCCGCTCGCGGAGTTCGGCAATCGCGTGCCGCAACTCTCGTTCGAAGTCTTTCGTGGCATTTCGAGTGCGGAAAAGAATATTCGCGGCGTCGTGATGATTCCGGGTTCGGGCGAATTCGTCTACGCCACGGAGCCGGTGCATCAGACGTTCGACGATGGCGTCTCGCAATCGGAAAACGTGCATCAGTTGATCGGCGCGACGGACTGGCAGGTTGCCGTCGATCAGCTCGAAGCCTCGCTTCCTAACGCTCGCTCGGTGTCGCTGATCGTCAGCTGGTTTGGAACCGATTTGCGTGCCGGAAACTGCACGATCGAGCCCGGTGTCGAGACGCGGCACAAAAAAACCGCGCCGCTCACCTGGTTCGTCGCTGGACGCAACAGAAGCAACGCGCATCTCATCAGCACGCGCGACGGCAACGCGGCTTATGGCGGCACGCCTTCCGACCAGAGTGTGATCGCTGCTATCGGTGATCTCAAGACGCGCGGACTCAGCGTGACGCTGACTCCCTTCATTCTCATGGACGTCGCGGACGGTAACGCTCTCGCCAGTCCCTATGGCGGCGGCAGCCAGCCCGTCTATCCCTGGCGCGGCCGTATCACGTGCCACCCGGCGCCCGGCGTGTCAGGCACGCCCGATAAGACGGCAACGGCCGCGAGCCAGATCGCGTCGTTCGTTGGAACGGCAGCGCGGGCGGATTTCTCCTTAGCGGGGAGCACTGTCCATTATTCCGGTCCGAACGAGTGGTCGTATCGGCGCATGGTTTTGCACCAGGCCTATCTCGCCAAAGCCGCAGGCGGCGTCGACGCGTTCGTCATCGGAACGGAACTACGCGGGCTGACGCACGTGCGTTCGAGCGCGGATGCTTATCCGTTCGTCAGCGCCCTGATCGCACTCGCAGCCGACGTCAAAGCCATTCTCGGCGCAACGACTAAGGTTCTCTATGCCGCCGACTGGTCGGAATACTTCGGGCATCAGGCGGGCGATGGATCGGGCGACGTTTATTTCCATCTCGACCCGCTGTGGGCGTCCGAGAACATCGATGCGATCGGCGTCGACGTCTATTGGCCGCTGGCTGATTGGCGTGACGGACGCGACCATCTCGATGCCATCGCGGGTGCGGCGTCGATCTATGATGCGTCGTACCTGCGATCGAACGTGGCGGGCGGCGAGGGCTACGACTGGTATTATGCGTCGGCGGCCGATCGGGACGCGCAGGTGCGCACGCCGATCACCGATGGCGCGGGCAAGCCGTGGGTGTTCCGCTACAAGGACATTCGCTCATGGTGGAGCAACGCGCATTATAACCGTCCGGGCGGCGTCGAAAGCGCGACCGCGACGGTGTGGGTGCCGCAGTCGAAACCGTTCTGGTTCATGGAGGTTGGCTGCCCCGCCGTCGACAAAGGCGCCAACCAGCCGAATGTTTTCGTCGATCCAAAAAGTTCTGAATCGATGCTGCCCTATTATTCGCGCGGCATTCGCGACGACTTCATGCAGACGCGTTGTCTCGAAGCGTTGCGCGACGCCTTCGATTGGACGAAAGCCGGTTACATCGCGGGTCTCAATCCTGTTTCGGAAGTTACCGGCGCGCGCATGGTCGATCTCAGCCGCATGCATGTCTATTGCTGGGATGCGCGGCCGTATCCGGCATTTCCCTATGCGACGACATATTGGGGCGACGGCGGCAACTGGGCGCTCGGCCATTGGCTCAACGGCCGGTTGGGAAGCGCTTCGCTCGGCGACCTCGTCGCGCAAATTCTGACGGACAACGACTTCGCGGACTTCGATGCGTCGGGACTGACCGGAACCGTGCCCGGCTACGTGCTCGACGACACGATGTCGGTCCGCGACGCGTTGCAGCCGCTCAGCCTTGCGTATTTCTTCGACAGCATTGAAAGCGGCGGCAGAATTGTCTTTCGCCATCGCGGGCGCGCCGAGCCACAGATGACGTTCTCGGCCGACGGCCTTGTCGAAGAGCGCGCGGGCGATCCGCTTTATGAAGTCACGCGCGCGCAGGAGACCGATCTGCCGGCGTCCGCGAAAGTGCGATACATCTCGAGCGCCGACGTTTATCCGCAGGCCGTCGCCGAGGCGCGCCGCCTGACGGGCGCCAGCGGGCGCGTCGCCGAAGCCGATCTGCCGATCGTTCTCGACGACGGGCTTGCGGGATCGCTCGTTGAGAGCTGGCTTTATGAGACGTGGGCGGCGCGCGAGCGTGCGTCGTTCAGCTTGCCGCCGTCGGCGCTGGCGTTGGAGCCGGGCGATGTCGTGTCCGTCGATATCGCGGGACGCAACCGGTTGCTGCGTCTGACCGATGTCACGGAGCGCGGCGTGCGCGAGATTGCGGCGCTCGGCATCGATCCCGACGTCTATGACCGGATCGATGCCTCGTCGCGAGCGGCGGCGCAACCGGTGCCGGTGCAAGTGGGAACGCCAGCCGTCATGCTGATGAACTTGCCGTCGTGGACGATGTTGGCCGATGCACAATCGGGTTACGTCGCGGCGATGCAGAAGCCGTGGCCCGGCAGCGTCGCGCTCTATGTTTCGCCGCAGACGACCGCGTATCAGCTGCGCGCCGTCGCGAGCGCGCCTGCAACGGTCGGTGTGACGCTCGATCCGCTTCCCGCTGGTCTGGAAGGGTTGATCGACAACCAGGCGCGCGTGCGTGTCAGACTGACGTACGGCACGCTCGCATCGGCCGATCTTTTGACGGTGCTCGGGGGCGCCAACCTCGCGGCCGTTCGCAACGATGCAGGCGATTGGGAGATCATTCAGTTTTTGAACGCAACGCTCGTCGATGCGCAGACCTATGAGCTGAGCGGGCTTCTGCGCGGTCAATTTGGAACCGAGGGCGCCATGAGCGATGTCCTCGCCGAGGGCGCGCCGTTCGTTCTGCTCGATGGCGCCGTGAGCCGCGTTCCGCTTCAGGACAGCGAGTTCAAATTGCCGCTCAATTGGCGCTACGGTCCGGGCAATCGCGACATCGGCGATGGCTCTTACGTGACGTCATCGTTCGCGTATCAAGGTCTCGGACGGCGGCCGCTGTCGCCTGCGCATATCAAGGGCGTGCGTGCGTCCGGCGATCTCAACATGTCGTGGATGAGACGTACGCGGATCGGTGGCGATAACTGGGAACTGCCGGAGGTGCCGCTTGGGGAAGACAGTGAAACGTACGAGGTCGACATTCTCGACGGCGAGATGATCAAGCGCACGATTTCCGTGTCGGGGCCCAACGCCGTCTACGCAAGCGCCGATCAGATCGCCGATTTCGGCAGCATGCAAGCGGCCGTTTCAGTGAAGGTCTACCAGACCAACATGCTGTTCGGCCGTGGGGCTGCGCGCGCCGCCGTCGTCTGACGCCGTTTCGATTGATCGCGGCGATCCGCCTGGCCCTTCACCCCACCCCCGACCCCTCCCCGTCGGGGGGAGGGGAGCAGTGAGGCGATGTTATTGCGGCTCTATCCGTCCTTCTCCCGTCGAGGGGAGGGGAGAAGTGAAGCAATGTCGTTGCCATTCTCGCAGGCTCGAGAAGTCCTGCGCAGGACCTACTCGTGCTCGCCCCAACCCTCTCCATAGGGGAGAAAAGTGGGGGGAACATTCACCGCTCTGTTCTTTTCCGCCTTGCCAGGACGAGAGCGCACGCGATCGGCGCGCTCAATTCCCCACCCCGTTGCGGGGAGGGGTTAGGGGTGGGGGTCCTCGGTTAAGCGTGATGCAGCGACGAGCCCGCGACTTTCGGGGGTGAGGAAGAACGCGCTTTCACACATCGGATTCTCCGCCTGGCCCTTCACCCCACCCCCGACCCCTCACCGTCGAGGGGAGGGGAGCAGTGAGGCGATGTTATTGCGGTTCTATCCGTCCTTCTCCCCGTCGAGGGGAGGGGAGAAGTGGGAGAATTCCTGCTGCCGTCTCGCCCCGTCGAGAGGGCTGATGAAAGACCTGCTCGCGGTCTACCCCTTCACCTCACCTCCTGCACCTCCCGTCGAGGGAGGGAAGACGTGGGCACAACAAAATCTCAGAGGCAGACATGGATCAACCGCCGTGGCTTGAAGCTGCGTGGGCCGAATTCGGCGTGCGCGAAATTCCGGGGAAGGACGATGCGCCCGAAATCCTGCGCTACTTCCGAGATGCCGGCGACACGAGCGTCGAAACGGAAGCGACGCCGTGGTGCGCGGCGTTCCTCGGCGCGATGTTGAAGCGTTCCGGTTACACGGGAACGGGATCGTTGCTTGCGCGATCGTATCTCGATTGGGGCGACCGGCTCGATAGCCCGCGCTTCGGTGCGGTCGCAGTGCTGTCGTGCGGCGACGATCCGAACGCGGGGCATGTCGGCTTCGTGCTCAGCGATACGAACGGCAAGCTCTATCTGCTCGGCGGCAATCAGGGTGACGCGGTGACGGTCGCCAGCTTCGATAGGGCGAGGCTTCTCGGGCTTCGCTGGCCGAAGGAAAACATCGAGCCGGAGAGCCAGCACGACGACGCGATATTCCTGAAAGCACTCGCGCATGTGCTCGATATGGAAGGCGGCTACTCGAACGATCCTTATGATCCCGGCGGGCCGACCAACCGTGGTGTCACGCTAGAGGTTTATGCGAGATTCAAGAACGAGACCGTCGATGACGCGTCGCGGGCGCGCCTGATCGCCGAGCTGAAGCGCATTCCGGACGCGACGGTCACCGCAATCTACCGGCAGCGCTACTTCGATCCGGCTTCGTGTCCGGTTTTCACCGCGCCGCTGGCACTGATGCATTTCGATGCCGCCGTGAACCACGGCGTCGGCGCCGCGATCCGGATGCTGCAAGGCGTCGGGGGCGTCACGGCCGACGGCGAGATCGGTCCGGAGACGCTCTCTGCGATCGGCGCGAAAAGCCTCGCGGATCTGCTCGACGATTATGCCGAGACGCGACGTGCGCGCTATCGGGCGCTTCCGCATTTCTGGCGCTTCGGGCGCGGCTGGCTGAAGCGGGTCGACGCAACGCTGGCGCTGGCGCGCACATGGGCTGCCGCCGACGCCACCAACCGGGGGCTGCTCGAGCCCCAGCAAATTGCAAAAGGAGAAAGCAAGATGAGTGAAAAGTCTGGAACGCAAATTTCAAGCGACGATAGCAAATGGTGGCTGAGTTCAAAGACGATGTGGGGTACGCTGATCACTGCGGCGGCGACCGTCATTCCGGTCATCGGCCCGGCCGTCGGTGTCGTGCTGCCGGCGGACATCATCACGACGTTCGGCGACCAGGCGATTACCGCCGCGCAGGCGCTCGCCGGGCTATTCGGGACGGTTCTGGCGATTTATGGACGTCTCAAGGCCGATACGCCGCTCGTTCTGCGGAAGAATTAACGATATCCACCGTCGCGAGATAAGACGTCGCGGGCCATGACGTTCATGGACCGTTCAACGAGGGACCCGTAAATGTGGTCGGACGTCTGGAAGACATGCGTATGATCGGATCTATGGGTGCAGTAGCGGTGACGGCTGCGGCAGCGTTGGTGCTGCCCGGAGTCGTGCGCGCGGAAGACTGCCTGACCGACTGGGGCATGGCCGGGCAGATCGTCCGCCGGGAAAACCTCATAACCGTCCAGGAAGTCTCAAGGTCGCTCGCGGCCGACGGGATCGGCGAACTGGTCAAGACCACGCTTTGCCGCTCTCCGGACGGCTACTTCTACCGCATCGTCATCCGCGGCCCGACGGGCCAGCTCCGCACCACCGTTATCACCGCAAGAGTCCGGTGAAGAGTTGCGGTTGCCGGGCTAGCGATTTTGTTGCAACACCCCTACAACTTGCGGATTCGGCACTGAGGGAGTGGATCAGCGTGCGCGCGCTCGTCGTCGAGGATGATAAGGATCTCAATCGCCAGCTCGCGACGGCGCTCGCGGACGCGGGCTTTGCCGTCGACACGGCGGCGGACGGGGAAGAGGGGTATTTCCTCGGCGACACCGAACCCTATGATGTCGTGATCCTGGACATCGGCCTGCCGAAAATCGACGGCATCTCGATCCTTGAGCAATGGCGCCGCAGCGACCGCAAGATGCCGGTCATCCTGCTGACCGCCCGCGACCGCTGGAGCGATAAGGTCACCGGCATGGATGCCGGGGCCGACGACTATCTCGCCAAGCCCTTTCACATGGAAGAATTGCTGGCTCGCGTCCGGGCGCAGATCCGCCGCGCCTCGGGCCATGCCAAATCCGAAATCGAATGCGGTCCGATCCGCCTCGATACCAAGTCGGCGCGGGTGACCTGCGACGGCCTCCCTGTGAAGCTGACGTCGCACGAATTCCGTTTGCTTGCCTATCTGATGCATCATAACGGCCGCGTCGTTTCGCGAACGGAACTCGTCGAGCACCTTTACGACCAGGACTTCGACCGGGACTCCAACACCATCGAGGTCTTTATCGGCCGCTTGCGGAAGAAAATCCCCGGCGACGTCATTCAGACCGTGCGTGGTCTCGGCTATCGCATGAGCCAAGGACCCGATGAGGCTTAACTCGCTCGCGTTGCGGCTGTTCGCGACCTCGGCGGCTTGGACGCTGCTGGCGCTGCCGCTCGCGGGTTACATCATCTATTCGCTGTACCGTGACGACGTGCAGTTAAGTTTCGACGCGCAGCTCAGAAAGCTGCTGACGCAGATCACCGTCGACAGCATGGGCACGAGCGGCGACGTTCCCGTCATTCCGCCGAACCTCTACGAGCCGTTGTTCGAGGTGACGCAATCCGGCTGGTACTGGCAGGTCCGTCCGATCGACGGAGCGCCAGGCCGCACGCTGGTTTCTCCCTCGCTCGCGACCGCCGTGCTTCCATCTCCCTACGAACGCAGATTTCCAACCGACACGTCCGGCACGCGCTGGATGAACGTGCCGGGACCGACAGGTTCCACGATCCGCATCCTGGAATTCATCGATTCCCCCGGACACGACCCGGACAATACAAAGTATTCGATCATCGTCGCCGGTCCGCTCGACTGGTTCGAAGCGACCGTCAAGAAATTCCGCACACGCCTGACGAGCGCCTTGGCGCTGGTCGGTATCGGACTTCTGGCGGCGACGGTGTTCCAGGTGCGGTTCGGGCTTTTGCCGCTGCGCCGGATCGAGCGCGGGCTGGCGAGCATACGATCGGGCGAAGTTGAACGCCTGGAAGGTCAGTTACCAGCCGAGATCGAACCGCTGCAGACCGAGCTCAATGCGCTGATCGATTCCAATCAGGACATCATCGAACGCGCGCGGACGCAGGTCGGCAATCTCGCGCACGCGCTGAAAACGCCGCTCGCGGTCATCACCAACGAAGCGCGCGACGATCGCTCGAAATTCGGAGCGAAGGTGGCGGAGCAGGCGCAATTGATGCGCGACCAGATCAGCCATTACCTCGACCGGGCGCGGATGGCGGCGCGGGCGGGCGCCATCGGTCGCGTCACGCCGGTCGATACGACGGTCGAGCCGCTGGTTCGCGCGATCGAGCGCATTCACGGTGAAAAGGGGATCGCGATCTCCTTTTCCGTGCAGGCGGGCGCGCAATTCCAGGGCGAAAAGCAGGACCTCGAGGAAATGCTCGGCAATCTCCTCGACAACGCCTGCAAATGGGGCAAAGCCCACGCCTATCTGGCGGCGGCCGTCGACGCGCCGACCGGCGCTCCCCGGCGGAAGCGGCTTAAAATCACGATCGAGGACGACGGGCCGGGACTTTCGCCCGAGCAGCGCGCCAAGATCGGCAAGCGCGGCCTGCGCCTCGACGAGACAAAGCCCGGCTCGGGCCTCGGGCTGTCGATCGTCAGCGATCTCGCCTCGTCTTATCGCGGCACCTTGGCCTTGGACGCGTCCGAGCACGGGGGCCTCAAGGCCATCCTGGAGCTTCCGGCCGCCTAGGCGCCGGGCCGCCCAGCGATTTGTGCTCCATTCGCGTGTTGCCGCGCGGCATCATCCTCTAGTGTCGTTTGTTTGCCTGGATTGTGGTGGATTTCTGCCTTGTCGCGCGCACAATATCGGTCTAGCCAGCTTGAGGGACATGCGCCGGACCGGGTCACCTGGTTGGGTCAGAGGCGCGAGGGAAAACGGGAACGAGGTTCGCCATGCGCGTCGCGCGCTTTTCGATTCCGCTGTTGGCGGTCGCCATGCTTGCCGGGTGCAGCAACGGTCAGGGCGGCATAGATAACCAGAATACGGGGCTTGTTCTCGGCAGCGTCGCCGGCGGGCTCGTCGGCAATCAGTTCGGCAAGGGCAGCGGCAACGTCGCCGCGACAGTCGCGGGCGCCGTCGTCGGCGGAATCGTCGGCAGCCAGATCGGCAAGAACCTCGATGAGCGCGACCGGCGCTACGCCGAGGAAGCCGAATTTGACGCGCTCGAACGCGGGCAGTCCGGCGTCTCGCGTCAGTGGCGTGATCCGGAGACCGGCCATTACGGCGACGTGATCCCGAGCCGGCCATACAAGCGCGGCGTCGCCGACTGCCGCGACTATACCCACACGGTTTATGTCGATGGACGGCCTCAGCAGATGCGCGGAACAGCCTGCCGCAATCAAGACGGGACGTGGCAAGGCGTGGGCTGATGCCTCGTCGTGCGCCGCAGAACTGCGTAGCGACCTTCATCACAGTTAAGTCAAATCCGCGACAGAAGCGCTGAAACGGTCAGTGTCGGCTTGCCTGCCCGCCACAGCGATCCTATTCCGTTTCTAAAGTCGAGGATCGCGCGGCATGATTTTCTGGATTCTGGTGGCCTGTCTGGTGGCGGTGGTGACGCTTGTCATCACACGACCGCTGCTATGGGCTGCACCGCAATCGGCCGAAGATCCCGATGCTGTCACGGCCGCCGCCGATATCGCGGTCTACAAGGATCAGCTGAAGGAAGTCGCCGCCGACGAGGCGAGCGGCACGCTGGCCTCGAATGAAGCTGAAAACGCCCGCTCCGAAATCGCGCGCCGCCTTCTGCGCACGGCTGCGGATATGGATCGGGCCGAGACGCCTCAGCGTCGCAAGCGGGCCGGCTTTGCGGCCTATGCGTCCATTCTGACGTCAATCGCTCTCCCGATCGCAAGCCTCGCGCTTTATCTCGCTTACGGGGCGCCGGGGATGCCGGGCGATCCGCTGAGCACCCGCATCGCTCAGCGAGAGAATTCGAATAACCCGAACGATCTCGTCGCCAAGGTCGAGGAGCGGCTGCGCGAACATCCCGAGGATGGCACGGGCTGGGGCGTGATTGCGCCCGTCTATTACGCGATGGGTCGATACGCGGACGCGGCGAATGCCTATGCCAATGCGGTTAGAATCGCGGGTGAGTCGCCGGACCGGCTGCAAGGCTTCGCGAATGCGCGAATCCGGATCGAGAACGGTGTCATTCCGGAGGATGCGCGCAAGGCGCTCGAGCGTCTCATCGTGATCGCTCCCGAGAAAAAAGAGCCTCGTATCTGGCTGGCGCTCGCGAAGGAGCAGGACGGCAAGCTGGCGGAAGCCGCCTCCGAGTATCGTAAGCTGATCGAAGAGGCGCCGACCGACGCGCCGTGGCGGCAAATGCTCGAAGCGCGTCTTGCCAACCTGATGCCTGCAGATGGGAAGTCGCCTCCGGCTCAAATGTTGCCCAAAAAAGATGCGGGTGACACGTCGCTGCCGCGTCCTTCGGAAGCTTCACCGTCCGCCATCATGTCGATGTCGCCGGAGCGGCGTCAGGCGTTCATCACTCAGATGGTCGACGGGCTGGCGGCGCGTCTTAAAACCGATGGCAGCGACGCCGCAGGTTGGCTGAAGCTCATCCGTGCTTATCAGGTGCTCGGACGCCAAGACGATGCGGTAAAAGCTCTGTCGGACGCCCGGACAAATCTCAAGAACGATCAGGTCGGGCTGGCGCGCGTCGATGATCTCGCGCGCGAGCTTGGGCTTGGAGGCTGAAGCGCGATGGATGTAGACATCGGATGACACGGAAACAAAAGCGCGGCGTTCTGATCGGCGGCGGCGTCGCGACGCTCGCGGTGGCGTTGATCCTCGTGCTGTTTGCGCTGAAGGATAGCGTCGTCTTCTTTCATACGCCGAGCGATATCGCCGAAAAGGGCGTCCCCAGCGGCCAACGCATCAGGCTGGGCGGTCTCGTCGAAAGCGGGTCGGTGATACGCGAGGGAACGACGATCAGGTTCAAGGTGACCGACACGCTGAAAGAAATTCCCGTGACATTCACCGGTGTTCTGCCTGATCTCTTTCGCGAAGGACAGGGCGTCGTTGCCGAGGGCGTCCTCGATGGCGACGGCGGGTTCAAGGCCGATAGCGTGCTTGCCAAGCACGACGAAAATTACATGCCGCGCGAAGTCGCGAAGTCGCTGGAAGAGAAGGGCGTGAAACTTGGCACGGGCGCCCATCCAGCTGGCATGAAAGTCGAGACGCCTTAGGGAGGCAAGCCATGATCGTCGAGTTCGGACACTTCGCGTTGATCCTGGCCCTGCTCGTCGCCGTGGTGCAGATGGTCTTGCCGATGGCCGGTGCATCGCTCAAGGACGAGCGCATGATGCGCGTCGCCGAGCCTGCTGCCGTTACGCAGTTCATCCTGCTTGCCATCGCCTTCGTGGCGTTGATGCACGCTTATGTGACGTCGGATTTCTCGGTCGCGAACGTCGCGGAGAACTCGCATTCGACGAAGCCGCTGCTCTACAAGCTGGCGGGCGTCTGGGGCAACCACGAAGGCTCGATGCTGCTCTGGGTGCTTATCCTGGCTTTGTTCGGTGCCGCCGTCGCGCTGTTCGGCACTAATCTGCCGCCTACGTTGAGAGCCCGGGTGTTATCGGTGCAGGCGTCGATCGCGGTCGCGTTTCTGCTGTTCTCGATCCTGACGTCGAACCCGTTTCTGCGTCTCATTCCGGCGCCGTCCGACGGCCGCGGCTTAAATCCGATCCTGCAAGATCCGGCGTTGGCGTTTCATCCACCGTTTCTCTACACCGGCTACGTCGGCTTCTCGATTGCGTTCTCATTTGCAATCGCCGCGCTGATCGAAGGCCGCATCGACGCCGCCTGGGCGCGCTGGGTGCGGCCATGGACGCTCGCCGCCTGGATGTTCCTGACGATCGGCATCTCGATGGGCTCGTGGTGGGCTTACTATGAGCTCGGATGGGGCGGTTGGTGGTTCTGGGATCCGGTCGAGAACGCGTCCTTCATGCCGTGGCTCGCGGGAACCGCGCTTCTCCATTCGGCGCTTGTAATGGAAAAGCGCGAGGCGCTGAAGGTGTGGACGGTCCTGCTCGCGATCCTGACGTTTTCGCTGTCCCTGATGGGCACGTTCATCGTGCGCTCGGGCGTCCTGACTTCGGTGCATTCGTTCGCCGTCGATCCGGCGCGCGGCGTGTTCATTCTCGCCATTCTGATTTTGTTCACCGGCGGCGGCCTCGCCTTGTTTGCGCTTCGTGCGAGCGAGATGCAGAGCGGCGGCATCTTCCAGCCGATCAGCCGCGAGGGCAGCCTGGTTCTGAACAACCTGCTGCTCGTCACCGCCACCGCGACCGTTCTCGTCGGCACGCTTTATCCGATGGCGCTCGAAGGCCTGACGGGCGAGAAAATCTCCGTCGGTCCGCCGTTCTTCAATTCGACGTTCGGTCCGCTGATGATCCCGCTGCTGCTGGCACTTCCCATCGGCCCGATGCTGGCGTGGAAGCGCGGTGACCTCGCTGCCGTCATGCAGCGCTTGGCGTTTGCGGTGCTGGCTGCGATCGTTGCGATCGTCGCCGTCTATGCCGTGGGCCATCGCGGACCTTGGCTCGCGCCGTTCGGTATCGGCCTCGGCGTCTACGTCATGGCGGGCGCGCTTGCCGAATGGGCGAACCGCATCAAGCTCGGGCAGGCGTCCGGCTCGGAGAGTTTGCGCCGTGCTCGAAACCTCCCGCGCTCCGCATACGGAACATTGCTCGCGCATTTCGGTATCGGCATGCTCATCGTCGGCATCATCGCGACGAGCGCCTACCGGGAAGAGCACATCCTCGTCATGAAGCCCGGGCAGACGCTTTCGGTCGCCGGATACGACGTGACGTTCGCGGGCTTCGAGAGCGGGCGCGGGCCGAACTATCGCGAAGATTTCGCCGACTTCGATGTCACGCGCGCAGGCACGTCGATCGGGCGCTTGAGACCGTCGAAGCGTCTCTACGATGCTCCGCCGCAGCCGACGACGGAAGCCGGCATCCACGCGTCATGGCGCGGCGACCTTTATCTCGTTATCGGCGATTCACAGCCTGACGGCGGCTACGCGGTGCGCGCTTATTTCAATCCGCTTGTGCGCTTCATCTGGCTCGGTACGCTGATCATGTTCTTCGGCGGCGGCATTTCGCTGTCCGACCGGCGGTTGCGGATCGGCGTTCCGGCCGGTCGCGCGCGGCGCACGATCGCCGTTCCTGCGGAGTAGGCGCGATGCGGCGGATGTTTTCGATGGCTGTTTTTGCATTGGCGATTTTTGCCAATGCCGCGGTCGTGTTTGCCGTTCAGCCCGGTGAAATGCTGTCCGATCCCGCGCTTGAAAAGCGGGCTCGAACGATTTCGTCCGAGCTGCGCTGTCTCGTTTGCCAGAATGAATCGATCGACGACAGTGATGCGCCGCTTGCGGGAGATTTGCGCCGCCTCGTGCGCGAACGTCTCGTTGCTCAGGATAGCGACTCGCAGGTCATCGATTATGTCGTCGCCCGCTACGGCGAATTCGTGCTTTTGCGGCCGAGGTTTCAGTTGTCGACGCTGTTGCTCTGGCTGACGCCCGTTCTGGTGTTCATCGCCGGACTGACGCTGGCGGCACGGGCGGCGGCGAAACCGAAGACCGCGCCGAGCACGGCGCTCTCCGACGACGAAAAAACCAAGCTCTCGGAAATTCTTTCTGGCGATCACAGCTAGCGTCTCGATTGTCTCGCCGTCTTGCCTCGGCTGCGCTCGGCATGGCTGCTTCATGGCGACATGACGAGACGCGCCAATTTTCAACGTGTGTCGCACAGATTACCAACTGTTAACGTGCCTGACATCCTGCGGTAATCCCGGCTCGATTACGTCTCGTCGGCAAGCTAGAAGGCACGATTTCAGTTTGGAGACTCATGGGATGCTGTTCCCCGATCGCGCGCCGATGACCACTACCGTTCGCTTTTCCAGAATTGCTCCGTCGTTCGTGGCGCTTGCCGCCGTTGCGGCGACGGGATTTGGCTATCTCATTCCATCGCACACGGCGCGGGCCGATACGTCCGCCGCGCAAACGATCGAAACGCCGATGGGCCGCGCTCCGCTTTCGTTCGCGGACCTTGTCGAGCGCGTGAAGCCATCCGTCGTGTCGGTGTCCGTCGTCAATGACGGCGGGGCGTCGAAACTGGCCGAAAACAAAAAGAACGATAAATTCGACAAGAAGGGCGGCGGCAACTTCAACCTCCCCGACCTGCCTCCGGATCATCCGCTGCACGACTTCTTCAAGAACCTGCCAAAGGAATTCGGTCAGCAGGAAGAGCGGCCGAAGATCGTTCAAGGGCAGGGCTCGGGCTTTGTCATTTCCTCCGACGGCTATGTCGTGACCAACAATCACGTCATCGACGGAGCGACGAAAATCCAGGTCACGTTCGACAACGACGATACCAAATATGAGGCCAAGCTTGTCGGCACCGATCAGCGTACCGACGTGGCGCTACTCAAAATCGACAGCACAAAGACATTTCCGGCCGTGACGTTCTCGACCAAGGCACCGCGCGTCGGCGATTGGGCGCTGGCGGTCGGCAATCCCTTCGGTCTTGGCGGGACGGTCACGGCTGGCATCGTGTCCGCGCTCGCTCGCGACATCGGCTCGGGACCGTATGATTACATGCAGATCGACGCGGCCGTGAACCGGGGCAACTCGGGTGGTCCGACGTTCAACCTCGATGGAGAGGTGATCGGCGTCAACACCGCGATCTTCTCTCCGTCGGGCGGTAACGTCGGCATCGCGTTCGACATTCCGGCCAAGACGGTTGCTGAGGTCGTGACGCAGCTCAAGGCCACCGGCACGGTCAAGCGCGGCTGGCTCGGCGTCAAGATTCAGAACGTCGACGAGGATACGGCTGCGAGCCTCGGCTTGAATGAGGCCCACGGTGCGCTGGTCAGCGAAGTCACCGCGAACGGCCCGGCTGCCGCCGCCGGCATCAAGACGCAGGATGCGATCCTGCAGGTGAACGACGCCAAGGTCGCCGACAGCCGCGACCTCGCGCGCAAGATCGCCGAGCTTTCTCCGGAGTCGCCCGTCAATATCAAGGTCTGGCGCAACAACTCCGAGAAGATGATCAACGTCAAACTGGGGCTCTTCCCGAAGAATGCCGAAGCCTTGCTGAATGGCGATAACGACGACAACAACAACAGCGGCAACAATAAAGACGACAGCAAGCCATCGCAGACGGAGCTGAGCCAGCTTGGCGTCACGCTGATGCCTGCGCGCACCGGTTCGAACCAGGAAGGCGTCGCCATCGCTGAGGTTGATCCGTCGTCGGATGCCGCCGAGAAAGGACTCAAGGCCGGGGACTTGATCCTCGAGGTTTCGGGCGAAGCCGTTAAGACGCCCGACGACGTCGCGGCCGGCGTCAAGAAGGCCCAGGGTCTGCAGCGGAAGGCCGTGCTGCTGCACATCAAATCGTCAGACCAGAAACGGTTCGTGGCCGTTCAGCTGTCCGACAAGAAGGGCTGAGGTTAACGCCATGGCAGGCTCGGGCAGCTCCGTCAACCACATGGCGGGGCTGCCTCGACGTTTGGCCGACACCCAGCTAAACAGATATTCGAGAGACGGCCAGGATCAGAAAAACGCCATGCGCGTGCTCGTAATCGAAGACGACAGGGAAACGGCGCAGTTCCTTCAGAAGTCTTTGAAAGAGAATGGGCACACTGCCGATCTCGCCGGTGACGGCGAGGCGGGACTGGCGCTTGCGACCGACGGCGTCTACGACGTTCTAATCGTCGACCGTATGCTACCGCTCCTCGACGGCCTTTCGGTGATCAAGTCGTTGCGCGCCGAGGGCAACCGGACGCCGGTTCTCATTCTTTCCGCGCTTGGCGAAGTCGATGATCGCGTCAAAGGATTGCGTGCCGGGGGCGACGATTACTTGACGAAGCCCTATGCCTATTCCGAGCTTTTGGCGCGCGTCGAGGCGCTCGGCCGCCGTACGGCTCCAGAAGAACAGCAGACGCGGATATCCGTCGGCGATCTCGTTCTCGACAGGCTGTCTCATCGCGTCACTCGCAGTGGCGAACATATTCTTTTGCAGCCGCGCGAATATCGTTTGCTCGAGTATCTGATGCAGCACGCGGGGCAAGTCGTGACGCGCACGATGCTGCTCGAACATGTCTGGGACTATCACTTCGATCCACAGACGAACGTCATCGACGTGCATGTCTCGCGCCTGCGCGCCAAGATCGACAAGAATTTCGACAAGCCGCTGCTGCATACGGTCCGGGGCGCAGGATATACGATCCGTGACGGCCCTGTTTGAGCGCGTCGCGAAGGCGGCATCGACAACGGCATTCGGATTGAGCGCGGCGGCGGTAGCCTTCTTTCTGCTCGCCGCTGCCTTCGTCGTCGGGTTCCTGTTTTGGCAAACCAACAATCTGCTGACCAATCAGGTTCTCGGCGTGTTGACCGCCGAAGCCCGCATCATGGCGTCCGAAATGAAAGTCGGCGGCCGCGCGAAGCTTGCCGAGACAGTCGGTGCAATGTCGCGCCTTCAGGGCACTGGGCTTTACTATCTTTCCGACGACAACGGCGTGAAGATCGCGGGCAACCTCAATCGCATCCCGCCGGAACTGGTCGAGAACGCGCATGGCGGGGTCTTCAGTTATCAGCCTGCAGGAGAGGCGGCGAACGCAGCCGCGCACCTCGCCGTCGCCATTCCGGTCGATCTCGGACCTGAAGTCCGCCTGATCGTCGGCCGCGATATCGAAGACCAACGCGCCTTCGCGGATTCGATCCGGGTGGCGTTTCTGCTTGGTTTCGGGGTGCTGTCGGTTGCGGGGCTGCTGGGAGGGCTCGCTGTCAGCCGCCTTATTCTCAACCGCATGGATGCAATCACGGCGACGAGCCGTTCGATTATCGACGGTGATCTCACGCGCCGCATTCCGACGAGCGGAGGCGGCGGCGAACTCGACAAGCTGGCTGGGAACCTCAATGAGATGCTCGACCGCATCGAAGGGCTGATGAGCGGGTTGCGCGAAGTTTCCGACAACATCGCGCATGATCTCAAAACACCGATCAATCGCTTGCGCAATTCGGCGGAGGCGGCGTTGCGCGACCCGCGCGGCGCGGAAGCGTACCGGGAAGGCCTGGAGCGCACGATCGAGAAATCGGACGAGCTGATCAAGACATTTAACGCGCTGCTTCTGATCGCGCGCCTCGAGGCCGGGCCTCTGGAGGACAGCGTCGAGACGTTCGATCTCGGGCGCTTCGTCGAGGACGTGACGGAACTCTACATGCCCGCCGCCGAGGAAGCTGGCTTCGCCCTGTCGATCGAGGCCGAGAAGGACGTCTGCGTTCGCGCCAACCGCCAGCTCATCGGGCAAGCCGTGGCGAACCTCATCGACAATGCGATCAAATATTCTCGCGCAGGCGAACCCGGGAGCGCCGTTACGGTTCGCGCATATCGGCAAGACGGCAGGCCAGCGTTTTCCGTCGGAGATCACGGTCCTGGCATTGCGGCTGACGACCGGGGACGGGCGCTGAAGCGGTTCGTGCGGCTCGAAGCCAGCCGCACGCAGCCAGGAACCGGCCTGGGGCTCAGCCTCGTCGCGGCGGTGGCGCGGCTGCATCATGGGGAAGTTCGTCTCGAGGACAATCAACCCGGCCTCAAGGTTATCGTGGTGCTGTCGGGCAAATGCATAGCTCCTGTTTTGGTGGCCGGTGGCAGTACGGCTAGTGACGCGGCGGCCGGTCTTGCGGCACAATGAGCGTATGGATCAGCCCGCCCAGTCTAGCCTCGCCGCCCGCATCATTGACGCTCCGGTTTCCGCGCCTGACGGGCGGGGAGCGGAGCGTCTGAGTTCACTCGTGACGGAAGCGGAGGCAAAGGCGCCGTCGCTTGTGGCGTTGCTCCGCGATCCGAAGGTCGAAGCTTTGCTGCGCGGCACCTTCGATGGTTCGCTCTTTCTGACAATGCTGGCGACGTTCGATGTGGAGCGGGTCGGCCGCGTCCTGATGCGGGTGCCCGAGGACCACTTCGCGGCGATGACGCAGATCCTCGCCCAGAGCATGAGCGCAGCGCCGGACATGGCGGCCGCGAAAAAAGTGCTCCGCAAGTACAAGACGGAAGTGGCGCTGTTGACGGCGCTTGCCGATCTCGGCGGCGTCTGGCCGGTGATGACCGTGACGCGCGTTCTCGCGGAATGCGCCGATGCGGCGGTTGCGGCGGCGGTCCGCTTTCTGTTTCGCAAGGCCTCCGAGCAGGGTCTGTGGCAACCGCCCGATGCCGCCGCACCGGAGCGGGCGTCGGGTTATTTCGTCCTGGCGATGGGCAAGCTCGGAGCTTTTGAGCTCAACTATTCCAGCGATATCGACCTGATTGTCTTCTTCGACCGGGAGAAATCCCGCCTTGCCGGGTCCGGCGACCTGCAATCATTTTTCGTGCGGCTGACACGTGACCTCGTTCTATTGCTCGATGAACGGACGCCGGACGGCTACGTGTTCCGCACCGACTTGCGGCTTCGTCCCGATGCCGGGGCGACGCAGGTCGCGCTTTCGACGGCCGCCGCGCATGGCTACTACGAAACAGTCGGGCAGAACTGGGAGCGCGCCGCGATGATCAAGGCGCGGCCGATCGCGGGCGACATCGACGCGGGTAACGATTTCCTTGGCGAGTTATCGCCGTTCATCTGGCGCAAATATCTCGACTTCGCATCGATCTCCGACATCCACGCGATGAAGCGCCAGATCCATGCGTATCGGGAAATCGGCGGCATCACGGTCCCGGGGCAAAACCTGAAGCTCGGGCGCGGCGGCATCCGCGAAATCGAATTCTTCGTTCAGACGCAACAGTTGATCGCGGGTGGGCGGCAACCGGATTTGCGCGTGCGCGCGACGCTCGACGCGCTTGCGGCGCTCGAGGAACGAAGATGGGTAAAGGCCGCGTGTCGCGCTGAACTCGATGCAGCCTATCGCTATCTGCGCCGTCTCGAACATCGCGTGCAAATGGTCGCCGACGAGCAGACGCACGAGTTGCCCGCAAATCCACCGACGCTGGAGGCGTTCGCGCGTTTTGCGGGTTACTCCGGCACCCCCGAGCTTGCGGCCGAACTTACGGCAAAGCTTGAAACGGTGGAACGACACTATTCGGAACTGTTCGAGGATGCTCCGGCCTTGACCGGAGAAAGCTCGAACATGGTCTTCAGCGGTGCCGAGGACGATCCGCAGACGGCTGCGGAATTGAAGCGGCTCGGATATTCGCAGCCTGCTCAGGTGCTCGCCATCGTTCGCGGATGGCATCACGGGCGGACGCCGTCGGTCCGGTCGCCGCGCGCCCGCGAGCGCTTGACGGAAGTGCAGCCGCTGTTGATTTCGGCGCTCGCCGATACGGTCGATCCCGATGCCGCGATCGCGAGCTTCGACCGGTTTCTGTCGGAACTGCCGGGAGGCGTGCAGTTCTTTTCGCTGCTCAAAGCGCAGCCGGGTCTCATCCGGCTTTTTGCCGACATCATGGGATCGGCGCCGCGTCTGGCGCATATCCTGTCGAAGCGACGTCGGCTGCTTGATGCGGTGCTCGATCCGCATGTGCTCGGCAGCCGCCTTGATGAGGATGCGATCGACGAGCTGCTGATCAAGTCGTTCGCGACCGCGCGCGAGACGAGCACTGGCGATCCGATGCAGGAGGTGCTCGATACGGCGCGCATCATTGGCAGCGAACAGAAGTTTCTCATCGGCGTCCGGGCGCTGACCGGCAGCATCTCGGCGGCGGGAGCGGGACTGGCCTACGCCATCGTCGCTGAACGGCTGATCGCCGGGCTGCTGCGTGAAGTCAGCCGCCAGATGCAGGAAGAGTATGGCCGTGTGCCCGGCGGTTGCGCGGTCGTCATCGCGATGGGCAAGCTCGGCGGGCGCGAGATGACGGCGTCATCCGATGTCGATCTCATTCTCGTTTACGATTTCGAGCGCGGTGCGGAACAATCGGACGGGCCGCGCCCGCTCGCTCCGCAGCATTACTACACGCGTTTAACGCAACGCCTGATCACGGCCCTCACCGCACACACGGCCGAGGGCGCGCTTTACGAGGTCGATATGCGGCTCAGGCCTTCGGGTCAGAAGGGGCCGGTGGCGACGCAGCTTTCGAGCTTTGCGAGCTACCAGGCGAGCGAAGCGTGGACGTGGGAGCACATGGCGTTGACGCGGGCGCGGGTGATCGCCGGTTCGCCGGATTTGTCCGCACGCGTTGAATCCGAAATCCGCAAGGTGCTGACGACGCCGCGCGATCGGGAGCGGATCGCTGCCGACATCCGCGACATGCGGAACCGGATCGAAGCAGAAAAGGCCACCAGCGACATCTGGGACTTGAAACAGGCTCGCGGCGGCCTCGTCGATCTGGAATTCATCGCTCAGCATCTGCAACTTGTTTTTGCAGCCGAGCATCCGCGCATTCTCGATCAGACCACCCTGGTGGCGTTGGATACGGCGGCCGCCGAGGGGGTTATTTCGACTGAGGAGCATCGCCGGCTGTCGGAGGCCGGACAGCTTTTGCACGACTTGACGCAAATTCTGCGCCTGACGCTCGAGGGGCCGTTCCACCCGGCGTCGGCGCCGAAGGGCTTGAAATCATTGCTGGTGCGGGCTGGAGAGGCTCGGTCTTTCGACGATTTGGAACGTAAGCTGAAAGATGCGCTCGCCAAGATCCGGGGCGCTTTCGACCACCTTATCGTCTGAGCGCCGCAGTAGCGACGGATCACGCACCCTATGGCGTTCCTATCATCGAATGATGCAGACTGGCGCCCAGACTTTAACCTTGTGCGCCGAGCGGCAGTCGACAGCCAGGTAGGCAGCGAAAAGCATGTCGAGGGGATACGTGGCGGCGATCAAGACCGACGGCAGCCCGGCTAGGCCGAGGCCCGCGGCCGAGACTCGAAACGACGAGGTGGTCCTCGTCGCGGAGGCCGGAAGCGGCGACAGCCATGCGTTCGGCGTGCTGATGGAACGGCACCTCGGAACGATGGTGTCCGTGGCGCGGCGGATGCTTCGTGACGACGCCGAGGCAGAAGATGTGGCGCAGGAGGCGTTCTTGCGGCTTTGGCGCTCGGGCGCGACGTTGGAGATCGGGCCGGCAGGCATAAGGCCGTGGCTGCGCCGTGTTGTTTCGAATTTGTGCCTCGACCGCGTTCGCGGTCAGGGGCGCGTGAAAGTGGTCGATGAATTGCCGGAGGTGCCGGAGCCAGCCAAGCAGCTGGCCGCTCTCGAAAGCCAGGACATGCAGCTTCGCGTCGGCGGGGCCATGCAAAAGCTGCCTGAGCGGCAGCGTCTGGCTCTGACGCTCTTTCATTTCGAAGGGCTCAGTCAGATCGAGATCGGAAACATCCTCGGCGTTTCCGATGAAGCGGTCGAGTCGCTGCTGAGCCGGGCGCGCAGGCAATTGAAGGTGGAACTAAAATCGGACTGGGAGTCGTTGCGCAATGACAGCGAGTCCTGAAATGCGGGAGACGGCGAGACAATGACACGGAACCTGAAGCCTGCAGGGCTTGATGGATTGGAGGCGGCGCTCGATACGTATGGCGCCGATCGCACGCGCTGGCCCGCGCCACTCCGGCACGATTTATCGGCCTTGATCGCCGACAGCGGCGAAGCAAGGGAAATGCTTCGTGACGCCGAGCTTTTCGATACGCTCCTGGATCGTGCTCCGCAGTACGACGCCTCGCGTCTCGATGGCTTGAAGCAGCGCATTGCAGTGGCTGCCGCGCATCAACCGCGCCTTATCGTGACGCATCCGGAATCGGTGCAGCGGGCGGTTCCGCGCCGTCATCAGGGTTGGGCCGTGACGGCGCTGGCCGCGTCGCTGGTGCTCGGTGTTCTGGCGGGACAGTCGAGCGTCGTCAGTTCGCTGCTCGGGACGAATTCGGCATATGCATCGCGTCAGGTCGCGCACGCTGACGATCCCGACATCTTGTTGGATGAGGATATGCTGTGACGGTCGACGCAAATCAGAGTGCTTCCCGGCGCTCGCGCTTCATATATCCCGCGCTGATCGTCTCGTTGGGATTGAACCTGCTCTTCATCGGGGGATTGGCTGCGGCCGCTTGGCATTTCAATTCCCGCCATGCGCGCGGTGAATTTGGGCTTTTGGCTTTCGCGCGGCAAATGCCGGCCGAGCATCAGGATGCTTTTCGCAAGCAGGTTCTGGATTCTCGCGCCTCATTGGGCGATGAGCGCGAGGCCGTCCGCAGCGCGTGGCTTGAGGTCAATTCCATGCTGACTAACGAGCCCTTCGACAAGGAAAAGCTGAAGGCCGCGATGGCGAAGCTCAGAGAGACCGAAAATCAGTTCAGGGCCGGCCTCAATGACTCCTTTGCCGAGATCGCCGAGAGCGTCACGCCCGAAGAACGCAAACTGTTGCAGGCGTGGCGCGACAAGCGCAAACCCAACTTTCTCAGACGCGGCGACGTTGAACCGCACAAAGCCGATGGCGATATAAAATCTGACTGAGTTTGCTGTTGCCGGTCCGCCGTGTCGAAACGTTCGTCTCGCGTCGACCTAACTTAGGCCCGCCCGGAGAACAGATCGTTTTGGGTTGCGGCCAGGAATTGCACGGACCACGAGCGTAGACCCGCAGGTGTATCGCTGACCCGAAGCTGGGCGTTCGAAAGCTCGCATAGCGTGCGCGCGAGGATCATGGAGAAGTCGTCGTCGTTCGCGAAACCAAGGCTTTCTTGACCCGAGATGCTGATCGAAAGTTCGGCCGTGTCGTTCGTGGCGCGTGTATCGATGCGGATAACGGCGCCGGAGCAGGCATTTTGTGATGCTTGCGTGAGAAGGTTGATCAGCATCTGCCGCATCGCCTGCGGGTCGCCGACGATTTTGACGTCGGCATCGATATCGCAGTCGATGGTAATGGCGCGCAATGCGAGATCGCACGCTGCAAACGCGCACGCTTCATCGACGATCAATTTGAGATGACACGACTGCGGTACATCCTTGCGCGCTGGCGCCGTCAGCAGGGCTGTGATCGCGAGAGCGTCTTCCGCCGATTTGAGGAGGATACGGCCGCTGGCGTGGATGTCGCGCGCATAGTCGCCGTAGGCGCTCGATCCGAGCGGTCCGAAAACTTCTTTCGACATCAATTCCGAAAAACCGAGAACAGCGTTGAGCGGCGTGCGGAGTTCGTGGCTCATGTGAGCCGTGAGTTTCGCCCAGGCGGCGCGGTCCAGGCCGGCGTTCGATTGGGACTGGACGAGAAGTTCCGTGAATTGGGTGGTGCCGGTGTGGCGCGCCCCACTCAAAGAATTTGAGATGCTGCTCGGGGGCTCCGCGGACGAAAGGATGAGAGCACCCGCCAGTCCCGCGCCAGCTATGAGCAGTAAAGTGCCCATCGATTGCGAATCAAAGTTCAGGACTGCAATGCCGATCGCCGTCAGCAACGCCGAGACCATTAGCAGCGGGCCGCGCCGGATTTCGCGGCTGCCTGCCTGCAGCAGGGTCCTCGGGAGAACGTGCGCGCGCGCCCGGTCTCCGGTCAAATTGGCAAAGTTCCCCCGTTGAGGAACGGACCAAGTCCGCGCCATCTTTCATTCCCCTGCCGATTTTCGTAAGTGCCCCAATCCTGGCCGGGACCGAATCGGTTCCGCGCGCCATTGATTCGACAATCACCGATTTGCGACTCACCTGTCGAGGGAGAAAAAATCGGCAGGGAATCAAATCTTAAAAGAGTGACATTGAGCAAAATCATGACGTCCTGCTCAATGCCCTCAATTTATTCCTCGAGCATACGGGACACGATTTCACGGCAGTCGCGCGACAAGTGCGTGGCGTCTGCAACTCGTTTCAGAGCCGACTTCGCGCGGCTTTTGCGCTTCGGCTCAAGCGAGCGGAAGCTGCGGAATGCCCCCAGCATGCGCGCCGCCACCTGCGGATTGAGGGGATCGATCGTCAGAACCTTTTCAGCGAGAAAATCATATCCCGCGCCGTCGGCCCTGTTGAATTGCAGCGGATTGGCCATCACGAAGGCTCCGATCAAGGCCCTCACTTTGTTCGGGGTCGTAATCTTGAACAGGGGATGTGCGCAGAGGGCTTTCACCTCGTCGAGTGTTTCGGCGCGCGGCGACTGTGCCTGAGCCGAGAACCACATGTCGATCACGAGATGATCGTCTTTCCAGCGCTCGAAGAAATCCTGAATGACGCTGTCGCGCGCCGGTGCATCCACGCCTGCTATGAGGACGAGCGCTTGCGCTGCGTCCGTCATGTTTGAGGATTTGCGATAATGGGCTTCGAGGCGAGCGTAATCCTCGTCCGTGGCACGCGTCGTCATGAGCGTCAGCGCGGCGTTTCTCAGCGCCCGCCGTCCGGCGCTCTTGGCGTCGGGTGAAAATTTCCGCCCGTTCGACGTGCGCGCGTAAACCTCGCCGAGGGTATCGGCGAGCTTTTCGGCAACCGCGCGGCTGAACGCACGATGCGCTTCGAAGATCGCCGCATAATCGACGCGAACGGCTTTGTCGCGCGATACGTCGGCGACGGAGGGCAGCTTCAGAAGCTCGGCCTTGTAAGCATCGTCGAGGTCTGGATCGCGAAGCGCGTGATCGAGTGCCGCCGCGAACTTCGACGCCTTGGACGTGACCAGCGTCTTTGGCCTTTTGGCATCGAGCAACGTCAGGATGCTGCGCGATGCATACTTGTTACTCGCCTGCCAGCGATTGAAGAGATCGCCGTCGTGATGCATCGTGAATGCGAGATCATCGTCCGACAGCGCAATCGTGACGTTGACCGGCGCGGAAAAATTCCGGAGCAGCGACGGCACGGGCCGCGAGGTGACGTTGCCGAAACGAAACGTGCTGGTGCGCTCGGTGACGGCGAGAACGCCGGGGCGGATTTGGTCGCCCGCCTCGACGGTAATATCCATTTCGTTGCCGTTTTCGCCGAGGAGCGCAATCGCAAGAGGGATGAACTGCGGCTGCTTCTTTGCCTTGCCGGGCGTGGGTTTCAGCGTTTGATGGACGGTCAACTCGGCCGACTTCTTGCGCCGGTCGAACGTCAGATCGCAGACAAGCTCCGGCGTGCCGCTCTGCGTGTACCAGCGCATGAACTGCGTAAAGTCGAGGCCGCTTGCGTCTGCAAAGCACGCGATGAAATCCTCGATGGTTACGGCTTGCCCGTCGTGACGCTCGAAATAGAGATCCATTCCTGAGCGGAATTTCTCGCGCCCGAGAATCGTCTCGAGCATGCGGACGACTTCCGCGCCCTTTTCGTAGACGGTTGAGGTGTAGAAATTGTTGATCTCGATGTAGCTGTCCGGCCGCACGGGATGGGAGAGCGGGCCTTGATCTTCAGGGAATTGCAGGGCGCGCAGCTGCCGGACGTCGATAATGCGTTGCACGGTTCGGCTGCGGCTTTCGGCTGAGAATTCCTGATCGCGATAGACGGTCAGCCCTTCCTTGAGACAGAGCTGGAACCAGTCGCGGCAGGTGATGCGATTGCCCGTCCAGTTGTGAAAATATTCGTGCGCGACGACGCTTTCGATCGACTCGTAGGTTGCGTCCGTCGCCGTTTCCGCCGACGCGAGGATCAGGCGGTCGTTGAAGATATTGAGCCCCTTGTTCTCCATCGCGCCCATGTTGAAATCGGACACGGCGACGATGTTGAAGACGTCGAGATCGTATTCACGGCCGAAACGCGTTTCGTCCCATCGCATCGACCGCTTGAGCGAATCCATGGCCCAATGCGCGCGCGCTTCCTTGCCATGCTCGACGTAGATGCCGAGATCGACCTCGCGGCCTGATTGCGTCGTGAACATCGAAGGCAGCAGCGCAAGGTCACCGCCGACGATCGCGAAAAGATAAGACGGCTTCGGATGCGGATCGTGCCACACAGCATAGTGACGTTTGCGTCCGGGGAGCGTGCCCTTTGCAATCGGATTGCCGTTGGCGAGCAGAATGGGGGCGGTCGCGAGGTCAGCTTCGAGACGCACGGTGTAGCGGGCGAGAACGTCGGGCCGGTCGAGGAAATAAGTGATGCGGCGGAAGCCTTGGGCCTCACATTGCGAACAATAGATGCCACGCGAAAGATATATCCCCTGGAGCGCGGTATTCTTCTCGGGATTGACGATCGTTGTCACTTCAAGCGTGAAAGGGTCCTTCGGCGGAGATGCGATCGTCAAGCCGGTTTCGCTGATCGCATATGCGGGGCGCCTGAGCTTCTTGCCGTTGAGCGAAAGGCTTTCAAGCTCCAACAGTTCGCCGTCCAGATTCAGCGGTATTTTACCGGTGGCCTTCGACTGTGGATTGCGGCGGATCGACAGCTTCGAGACGACGCGCGTCTTTGCGGGATCGAGCGCGATGTCGAGATCCACCGTATCGATCAAGTATTCGGGTGTGCGATAATCGGCGAGAAGAACGGGCTTTGGGTGTTCTGATTTCATGGGCGTCCCGGCGCCGGCAATTGCTTCGGATCGAGTTCGCCGGACGATCGGGCCGAACATATCCAATCGGCAATCGAATGGCTATCCCGGCCACTCAGCCGAGGCGACGCCGGAACTCATCGTATCCGAACGATCGGATGACGGCGCATGAGTTGTCTTCGTTCAATACGGCAAGATCAGGCAAAGGCACGCCGTTGAACGTGTTATTCTTGACGAAGGAATATTGCATCATGTCCGTGAACACGAGGCGATCACCCGGCTTCAGAGGCCGGTCGAAAGAATATTCGCCGATGATGTCGCCGGTCATGCACGTCTTGCCGCCGAGAATGTACGTGTGCGGTTTTTCTCCGGGTGCGCCGGCGCCGACGATCGACGGCGTATAGGGCACTTCGAGCACGTCCGGCATGTGCGTTGACGCCGAGGCGTCGAGGATCGCGATGTCCTTGTCATTGTGATGAAGATCGAGCACGGTCGCGACCAGATACCCGGCATCGACGACGTGGCCTGCTCCGGGCTCCAGAATGACGTCGACGTTGAACTCGCGCCGGAATGCGTTGATCGCCGCGATCAGCTTATGAATGTCGTATCCAGGCTTGTTGATGAAATGTCCGCCGCCGAAGTTCACAGCTTCGACGCGACGGATATAATCCGGAAACTCGCGGGCGACGTGCTCGATGAGGCCCACGGATCCCGCATCGCCCGATTCGCAAAGCGAATGTGCGTGCAGGATGCCGACGTGCTCCCACGGGACGCGGTCGAGCATGTCGCGCGTCGCGCCGAACCGCGAATAGGGCGCGCAAGGATCGTAGAGCGCCCCGCCGAGCGTCGCGTTGGAATAGCCCGGATTGATGCGGATGCCGATGTTGAGGTTCGGATGCGCCTTCAGAACCGAAAGGTTCTTTTCGATCTGCTCTGGCGAATTGAAATAGATGTGTTGCGCGAGCTTCGTCAGGCGTTCGACTTCGCCCGGTGCATAGGCGGGCGAATAGACGTGCACTTCCTTGCCGAACTCATCGTGACCGAGCTTCGCTTCGTACTCGCCGCTCGCCGTCGTGCCGTCGAGTACGTCGCGCATCGCCGGAAATGTAGCCGGAAGCGCGAATGCTTTCGTCGCGAGCAAAATCTTGCAGCCGGCTTCGCGCTTGATCTCGGCCGCGCGCGAGAGATTGCGCTTCAGTGCCGCCATATCGAGCACATACGAGGGCGTTGCAATCGTGCGCGCCCAATCAAACGACTGTGCCTGAAGCTTCGAGGTCTCTGCCAATCCTGCCACCAAATTCGAGGTTCGAGATCGCGCTAGAGCCTTTCCGCTTTTCGTTGAATCGCGGATCGGCTCTAGGTCTTTGTTGTATCGTGCTTCTTATCGGAAAACCGGTTCCCACTTTTCCGGAAGCACTCTAGTTCGTAACGCGGACGGGACCGGCGGTCGTGCCGGGCCATTTGTAGACGAACGTCAGGTATGCGAGCGCAAGATAGATCGCGCCGAATGCCAGCGCGCCAAGCGCCGCCGAGGCTTCGTAAAGGCTCAAGCCATGAAGCCAGGGAGGCCGGACATCGCCGAAGTTGTCGATGTCCGTTGCGCGCGTCGTCAATTTCGCCCAGGCGTGATCAGTTCCGATCAGGAGACCGTTCAAGCCCGCCGTCACCGCGCCCATGAATGCTAGGCCGCAAGAGAGCAACGCGAAGGCCAGAAGCCTAAGCGTCAGCGGCGCTTCGCGCAGAAACAGCCAGAGCCCGGCGATATAAGCCGAAATCATTCCGAAGCTGACGGACACGACCGAGATGACAAGCCCGGTCACGTCGTTGCGGACGCTAAGAATGTCGGCTTCGGTCATCAGGTCTCGACGGCAAACAGCTTCTTCTGATCGGACTTTTCGATCTCCTCCACGTGCCACGGCAAGCCCTGCTTGCCAAGCTCTTCGAGGAAGGGGACGGACGGCAACTGCTCGACGTTGAAGACGCCTTTGCCCTTCCATTCGCCGCGGAACATCATGATGGCGCCGACGACCGGCGGCACGCCGGTGGTGTACGAAACGGCCTGCGCGCCGACTTCCTTGTTGGTTTCGGCGTGGTCGCAGACGTTCCAGATCATATAGCGCTTTTTCTTGCCCTTCTTCTCGCCCTTGAGCACGACGCCGATCGACGTCTTGCCGGTGTAGTTCTCAGCGAGCGACGAGGGCTCGGGAAGCAGCGATTTCAGGAATTCCATCGGAATGACGGGATTGCCCTTGTACATCACGGGATCGATGCGCGTCATACCGACGTTTTCGAGCACTTCGAGGTGCTTGATGTAGTTGTCGGAGAACGTCATCCAGAAACGGATTTGCTCCAGACCCTTGATGTTCTCGACGAGGCTTTCCTCTTCCTCATGGTAGATGAGGTAGGACTTGACCGGTCCGACTTCCGGATAGTCGATCATCGTCGAAATCGACAGCGCGTCGATCTCGATCCATTCGCCATCCTTCCAATACTTGCCGCGCTGTGTCACCTCGCGGAGATTGATCTCCGGATTGAAGTTCGTCGCGAAGGCCTTGCCGTGGCTGCCGGCATTGCAGTCGATGATGTCGATGGTGTGAATCTCGTCATAAAGCTTCTCCTGCGCGTAGGCGCAGAAGATGTTCGTGACGCCCGGATCGAAGCCGCAGCCGAGCACGGCCATCAGACCCTTGGCCTTGAACTTGTCGTGATATGGCCATTGGTATTTGTAGGTGAACTTGGCTTCCTCGCGCGGCTCGTAGTTGGCCGTGTCCATGTAGTTGACGCCGGCTTCGAGGCAGGCATCCATGATCGGCAGATCCTGGTAGGGAAGCGCCATGTTGATGACGAGGTCAGGCTTGACCTTCTTCAGCAGTTCGACCGTCTCTGCGACATTGTCGGCGTCAACCTGCGAAATCTCGATCGGCGTCTCGCACTCAGCCTGAACCTTCTTGCAACTTTCGATGCGGCGCGAGGCGAGATGGATTTTCTTGAAAACGTCGCGGTTCATCGCGCATTTTTTTGCGACGACCGAACCTGCCGCGCCAGCCCCGATGATCAGTACGTTGTTCACTCGTCCGCTCCCAATTTTTGAACAGCCGCCGAGGCGGCACTTCAACATACGCCGTAGTTGCGCTGGGGCCGGGAGATAGGCCACGTCGCCGGGTATTTCAATACTAATTCAAAGGCGTTAGCCGCTCGGGCCGTGACTGAGCCGGGCTCCCGTCGGAGCGAATGCGAATTATGACAATGCAAACGCCTTTCGCCGTTCACTTCTTGGCGTCGATGGGGATAAAGCCATCCCGATTGGGCATCTGGATCTTCGGTAAAGAGAGTGCATCCATTTCATCGGTTTCAGCGATGATCTTGTTGGCCGCGAGAAGATAAGCCGTCAGCGCATAGAGTTCGTCGGACGATAGCGAGCCTGGCGCTGCCGGCGGCATCGCGCGCCGGAGAAAATCGAAGATCGTCGTTGCGTAGGGCCAGTAGGATCCGATGGCCTTGTTCGGGTGATCGGCCGTCGGAGGTCGCGGACCGCTGACGAGGTCGTCAGCGGTTGCGCCTTGGCCTTGGTCGCCGTGACAGCTTGCGCATTTCTGCATGTAGATCGCGCGGCCGTCTTTCGCCGTGCCGTGGCCGGGAGGCAGACCGCGCCCGTTCGGAAAAACCGTGATGTCCCATTTGGCGACCTCCGTCTTCGTCATCGGTGTTCCGAGGTGCGGTGATTGGGCGTTATTCTGGGCGTGCGCGGCGGTCGCGATGGCCATGCATGCAAGAAGCGCCAAAATGATCGTCGGCTTAGGCGTAGACATGGCTGACCGCACCGTCCTCGTCGACAGCCCAGCTTACGATGGCATTGTAGTGGAAATATCCGTCGCGGCCGCGCTCCTTGATAAGAACGTCGCGCTCCGGCTGCACGTAACCGGTTTCGTCGGTTGCCCTGCTCTTGAGAATGGCGGGCTCTCCGTTCCATTTCCAGGGCATCCGGAAACGTGTGAAGCAGCGTGTCATCACCGGCTCATCGAGAAGCGCGTCCGCCCACGACTTACCGGCATCCGCCGAGACCTCGACCTTGGCAATCTTGCCGCGCCCGCTCCAGGCGAGGCCGCGGATTTGGTAGACGTTCGGACCGTCCAGCGTTTGTCCCGGCGACGGCGACGTAATCAGCGACTTCGCATCCATCACGAACGTGAACATTCGCGCTTTGCCTGACGGAAGCAGCTCGGTGTACTTCGCCGTTTCGTCGCGTGTCATGGAAGGCTGGTCGGTGACGTGCAGGCGCCGAAGCCATTTGACGTTCGTAATGCCTTCCCAGCCCGGAACGATAAGACGGACAGGATAGCCATTCTCCGGCCGAAGGCGCTCGCCGTTTTGATAGAGCCCGACGATGGCATCATCCATCAGTTTCGACAGTGGCAGGCTGACGCTTAAAAGATTCGCATCGGCTCCTTCCGCGACAACCCATGACGCGTCTGCATCGACGCCCGCTTCATCGAGGAGAATGGAAAGCGGCACGCCCGTCCATTCCGAGCACGAGACGAGGCCATGAAACGATCCGACGGGGCGCTGGATCGGCTCCTCATGCCAGCCGGCGTTGCTGTTGCCGCCGCACTCAATGAATAAAAACTGCGAATGCATCGGATAGCGGAGCAGGTTTTCGACGGTGAACATCAACTCTTGACGCACGCGGCCGTGGATCACGAGGCGGTGCTGTTTCGGATCGATATCCGGTACGCCGTTGTGGTGGCGTTCGAAATGCAATCCGCTCGGCGTGACGATGCCCTCGAGATCTTCGAGCGGTGTCCAAGAAACTCCGTCGCCCGCAGGCTCGCGATTGCCGCCGATATTGCGCACGACGTATTTCTCGTATTTCGACGGCATTCCGTAGCCGGTGAACGGGCCACCTGTTCGGTGCAGCCAAGATGGATTGGCCAAGTCCTCATCATGCGCCGGTTTGCTGGTCTCACCCTGCGCGAGTTGGACGGGCGCCGCCGCCGCGATTGCAAAGAGAGCGCCGCGCCTAAGCAAAAGGCGGCGGTCTAAAAGACCACCGCCTGCAATTGGCGTCAGATCACTGTCTGAAAATTTACCGGCCATTTGCCGTGTGAACGAGAGTTAAGACTGGCTAGGCATCGATTTTCCGGAAAAGGCCATACCTTCTGAATCCTCAGCGCGCACGCTCATCACGTCGGACGGATTGCCGTGATAGGAAAAGCGGAAGTGCGGATTTTCGCTGATCGAAATTCCGCCCGTCATCGTGAACACGAGTTTATCGCCGGTCCGGACCTCCAGCTTGTCGACGAAATGCGCAGGCGTATAGAGCCCGGTCACCTGGTCCATCTGGAGGCCGGAATTGTTTGGATGCTTAATCATGATTTCGGCTTCCTGAAGCGCGGCAGCTTCGGGATCTTTGAATGCGGTTCTGATTTTCATCTTACCGAGAGACTTTGCGGCTTCCTCGGCATCCTTCGAGGCCGGAGCCGAGCATCCGCCCGACGCCTTCACGAAACGTGACGTCATATAAAGTTTGCCGTCGGTGGACTCGGCTATGGCGCGCACGTCGGAGTACTGATCGATGCGCACGCGCGTTGCGAGGATGCGATCGCCGGTTCCGGCTGCATCGCCGTAGCTGAACGTCGCGACAATGGGGGACGGATTTTTGTCGATGACCAACGTCAGCGATTTGACGTTCTTGGCAAACTCCGCCGGCAGACGAATGCTGATCGGCACGGTCGAGGCATCTTCCGCGCGGTAAGGCGCGTCGAGAGACACTTTGCCGGCGCCGTCGAGCACGTCACGGGCGCCAAAGGTGGCGCTTTTGATGCCATCCCATATGGCGGTCTCATCGTCTGCTCGAGAACTGGGCGGCGCCGCGAAAGCCAATGCCATGCCGAGGATTGCAAAAGCGGCCGATCGGATTACTGCGCTGCGCATGTTAGCCTCATTTTTCAAGGCAGATATCGCCAGGCAACTCGGCCGTTGGCGACTGCCAAATCTTCCCGAATGCTATACCAATATGATGCGCGGGTCATCCGTTACGCAAGATGCGCGGACGAAAACTTGAATTTATATGATTTTGCTATATTTCATGAGAATCAATACGTTGCGTGGCTTATTAAACAGTCGTCTGATTTCGGCGTGCTTTTGAAGATGGAAGGCGCGGTCCGGCGGCCAGTACGTTGCGCAGCATTCGGACGAGGCGAGAGGCCGGGCCTTTCTTGCCGCATTGGATGTTGATCCGCGCACCTTCGAAAAGCAGGAACACTTCGTCGGCCAGAAGCTCCGGGTCGCGATACCGCGCGGCCTTGAACAGCTTCACCAGGTTGGCCCGTTTGCGGCTTTTATAAGCTTCGATCACGGCCCGCGCGGGGTGCTCGGAGTCGAGTTCGACGGCCGCATTAGCGATGGCGCAGCCACGTTCGAGCTTGTTGGTCAGAACGTCTTCGACGTAATCGACCCAGGCATCAAGGCACTTTTCCGGGTTTCCGGAGTTCTCGGAGATAATGCGCTCCCAGACCTCATCGCCCTCGTCCGCGAGCCTTTGGATGTAGGCGACGATCAAATCGTCTTTTGATTTGAAATGCCTATAGAGTGTCATTTTGTTGGTAAGTGCGGTCTCGGCAATGCTGTCGACCCCGACCGGGTGCAGGCCATGGCGATAGAAAAGGTCGCGCGCGGCAATCATGATCCGCTCTCGGGGCGGCAAGGCTGCGAGTTCCGCAGAATAGCCTATGCGCGATCTGTTGACCTGGGATGTGTTCATGGCCTCTTGACGAAAATGTTACCGGTCGGTACCTACCCGTTACCGATCGGTAACGGGTATCACGACTCGTGCTTCCTTGTCATTTGGTTCTTTATTAGGGCGCGCCTCTCGGCCTCTGAGAGTTCGACTGTGGCGATGGCCATAAGCGCCCAACGTGTGAACGCATCCGGCGTTCCGGCGATGATGCGGCCACCGGCACAGTCAGAAAGACGGAGATACAAGCTGTTCAATCGATCCGCCTTCATCGCAATGTCGACGCTGCTGGTCGCTTTCGGACTTTCCGGATGCGGCGAGGAGAAGTCGAATGCGCAGACGGCCGCCGCTCCCCCCGCGCCGGTCGTGACGGTGGCCAAGCCCGTCAAAAAACTCGTGTCGGACTACGACGAGTATGTCGGCCGTTTCATCGCGGTCGATTTTGTCGAGGTGCGTGCGCGGGTCTCCGGCTATCTCGATAAGATTCATTTCACAGACGGCCAGATGGTGAAGGCGGGCGATCCGCTGTTCACGATCGATCGCCGTCCGTTCCAGGCTGCGCTCGACCAGTCGAAGGCCGCCATCGCGCAAGCTGAGGCTAACCTTGCGTTCGCCGACGCCGATTTGAAGCGTGGCGAAAATCTCGTTCGCGGCACGACGATCACGCAGCAGACGCTGGACCAGCGTGTGCAAACCAAGCGCGTCGCGGAGGCGAACGTGACCGCGCAAGAAGCGGCGACGCGTCAGGCTCAACTCGATCTCGACTTCACCGAACTTGCGGCTCCGGTTTCGGGCCGCATTGGCGATCGACGCGTTTCCACGGGTAATCTCGTGACGGGCGGCTCGACGGGTTCGACGACGCTTCTCGCGACGATCGTTTCCGTTGACCCCATCCGCTTCGAATTCACGATGGATGAGCAGTCCTATCTCCGCTATCTGCGAGCCGCATCGGGGACGCAGGCCAACAGCACCGATCGCGGCATGAAGCTGCCCGTGTCGCTGAAGCTCATCGATGAGCAGGATTTCAAGCGCAATGGCAAAATCGACTTCGTCGACAATGTCATCGACCGATCGTCAGGGACCATCCGTGGGCGTGCGGTATTTGCAAACGCCGATGGCAAGCTGACGCCAGGAATGTTCGGCCGCATCAGGATCACTGCGTCGCCGCCCGCCGAAGCTCTGCTGGTTCCCGACACCGCGATCGGCACCGAACAAGTGCGCAAGTACGTTCTGGCGGTCGGCAAAGATGACGTCGCAACGCCGAAGTACGTGACGCTCGGGCCCGTCGTCGACGGTCTTCGGGTCATCACCGCGGGCCTCGGTCCCGAGGACGTTGTCATCGTGAATGGGCTGATGCGCGTGCGCCCGGGCGTCAAGGTCGCTCCTCAACAGGCGACGGCCGAAGCAGCACCGAAGGACCCGACGGTCCGGACCAACTGAGCAGGCAGGGCGGATGCGCATCTCGCATTTCTTCATCGACCGGCCGATCTTCGCGGCCGTTGTCTCGATTGTGTTCATGATCCTGGGCGCGGTGTCGGTTACCCGGCTGCCGATCGCGCAGTATCCCGACATCGCTCCTCCCGTTGTCAATGTCACCGGCCAGTATCCCGGCGCCAGCGCCGAGGTCGTGGCGGCGACCGTCGCAACGCCGCTCGAACAGCAGATTAACGGCGTCGAGCACATGCTGTTCATTTCGTCGAACTCGACGAACGACGGACGCTTCTCGATCTCGGTCACATTCGACATCGGAACCAATCTCGATATCGCGCAGGTGCAGGTTCAGAACCGCGTAGCCATCGCGCAGCCGCGGCTGCCCGCCGACGTTCGCAATATCGGTGTGACGGTCGCGAAGGCGTCGCCGGACCTGATGATGGTCGTGCATCTGCTGTCGCCGGACAATTCGCGAGATACGCTGTTCATATCCAATTACGCCAACGTCAACGTGGTCGATACGCTGAGCCGTATTCAGGGCATCGGCTCGGTGACCGTGTTCGGTGGCCGCGATTATTCGATGCGCGTTTGGCTCGATCCGGATCGCCTGCAATCGCTGACGATGACGGCAAGCGATGTTGTGACGGCGCTTCAGGGGCAGAACGTGCAGGTCGCCGCCGGCATCCTCAATCAGCCGCCGATGAAAGATCCCGGCGCTTTTCAGATCACGGTGCAGACTCTCGGCCGCCTTGCGGATCCGCAGCAGTTCGGAGAGATCATCGTCAAGCGAAGCGGCGATGCCATCGTGCGGCTGAAGGACGTCGCGCGAGTCGAGCTTGCCGGTCTCGACTACGGCGTGAATTCCTATCTCGATAAAACAGCCGCCGTTGGTCTCGGAATCTTCCAGTTGCCAGGGTCGAACGCCATAGACACCGCGCAGAAGATCAAGGACGCGATGGAGGAAATCTCGCAGAATTTCCCGCCCGGCATCAAGTACGACATCATCTACAATCCGACCGATTATATCCAGCAGTCCGTGAACGCGGTCGTGGAAACGATCCTGGAAGCGATCGTCCTGGTCGTCCTCGTCGTCATTATCTTCCTGCAGACGTGGCGCGCAGCGATCATTCCGATCGTGGCCATTCCTGTTTCGCTCATCGGCACTTTTTTCATCATGGCGATGTTCGGCTTCTCGCTGAACAATTTGTCCTTGTTTGGTTTGGTGCTCGCGATCGGTATCGTCGTCGACGACGCGATCGTCGTGGTGGAGAACGTCGAGCGAAATATCGCCAATGGGCTCAGTCCGCGCGAAGCGTCTTATCGGACGATGGAGGAGGTCGGGACGGCGCTGGTTGCTATTGCTCTTGTGCTGACGGCCGTGTTCGTTCCGTCGGCTTTTATTACCGGCATTTCGGGCCAATTCTACCGGCAGTTTGCTCTGACCATTGCCGGTGCGACCGTCATTTCATTGATTGTTTCGCTGACGCTGTCTCCGGCTCTCTGTGCGCTGCTGCTGAAGCCTCATGCCGAGACGCACCGCACCAGTCTGATCATGTGGCCGGTGCACGCGTTCTTCAGGATGTTCAACTGGAGCTTTGATAAGCTTTCATTGGGATACGGCTGGTTCGTCAGCAAGATCGTCCGCTTCGCGCTCGTGATGCTTGTCGTTTATTTAGGCTTGATTGCATTCGGATTGAATGAGTTCCGTAAAACGCCGGTCGGTTTCATCCCCGATCAGGACGGCGGATATTTGATCACCGTCGTACAATTGCCGCCCGCGGCTTCCCTTGACCGGACGGATGCCGTTAACCGGCGCATTGTCGATCTCGCGTTGACGGTGCCGGGTGTCGCCCATGCCGTCAGCATTGTCGGCTTTTCGGGTGCGACGCGCGTCAATGCATCGAATGCCGGCGCGGTGTTCATCGTTCTGAAGCCATTCGAAGAACGCTCGCGCGACCCGGCACAATCGGCGAAAGGCATACAAGGTGCGCTGCTAGCAAAGTTTTCCGCGATTCAGGACGGCATGGTTCTCGTCGTCTCGCCGCCACCCGTTCGCGGTCTCGGCAGCGCGGGCGGCTTCCGGATGATGGTCGAGAATCGTTCCGGCGCAAATTCAAGCGTTCTGCAGGATGCCATCAACTCCATGATGGGCAAAGCTGCGCAGACTCCGGGCGTGGCGCAGGTTTTCTCTCTATTTGAAACGTCAACGCCGCAACTCTTTCTCGACATCGATCGCGTCAAGGCTGAGATGCTCGGCGTCAGTATTCCCGATGTGTTTGCCGCCCTGCAATCCTACCTCGGCTCGATCTATGTCAATGACTTCAATATCATCGGGCGAACGTACCGTGTGACCGCGCAGGCCGACGGCGCCTACCGCCTGACGAGCAAGGATGCGCTCAACATCAGGGTCCGGAATGCAAACGGTGATGCCGTTCCGCTTGGTTCGTTCACGACGATCAGCGACGTTTCGGGGCCGTCGCGCGTGCCGCGTTACAACCTTTATCCGGCTGCCGAACTCGACGGCTCGGCAGCGCCCGGATATTCGCAGGGGCAGGCGATCGACATCATGCAGAAGCTTGCGGCCGAAACGCTGCCGCCTGGCTTCAGCTATGAGTGGACTGATCTTGCGTTCCAGCAAATTCGCGCCGGCAACACGGCGGTGTTCGCGTTCGCGCTGGGCGTCGCATTCGTGTTCCTTGTTCTCGCGGCTCAGTTCGAAAGCCTCACTCTGCCGCTCGCCGTCATCCTGATCGTGCCGATGAGTCTGATCGCGTCGATCACGGGCGTCATCCTGCGCGGCATGGATAACAACATCCTGACGCAGGTCGGCTTCATCGTTCTTATCGGTCTTGCCGCGAAGAACGCGATTCTGATCGTCGAATTCGCCGAGCAGCTCGAAGCGCAGGGCCGCGACCGGTTCGCGGCTGCAACGGAAGCCGCGAAGCTCAGAATGCGACCGATCCTGATGACGTCGCTGGCGTTCATCCTGGGCGTCGTGCCGCTCGTTTGGGCGGTCGGAGCGGGTGCCGAGCTTCGCCAGGCGCTCGGAACCGCGGTCTTCTCCGGGATGATCGGCGTGACGGTGTTCGGCCTGATCTTTACGCCGGTGTTCTACGTCATCTGCCGTTGGCTTGCGGGGCTCGGCCGGCGCCGGCCGGCGGAACCGCAATTGCACCCCGCCGAATAGCACGACGACTCACGGCGACTCCGGCGAAGTTTTTGCCGGAGCCTGTCCTGCTGCGGCCGCGCAAGCTCCGCGCACGCTGGCCGAGTCATCACTGGTCCTCGACTGTGCCGATCGGCATTCATTCGAGTGATCCATGAACCGCAAAGAGCGACGGCGTGCGCAGGCGACGTCACGCGCAGCGCCACATCAGATCGATCCCGCGATCGCTGCCGATTATCGCGAGGCCGTGACGTATCTGCAGGCCGGCGAATGGCTGAAATCGGAGACGGCGCATCGGCGCGTCCTGGCGAAGGCGCCTGGTCACCCGCCCACGCTGCATCATCTCGGGCTGATCGCATTCAAATGCAACGACGGCGCACGCGCGGTCGACTATCTTCGCCAGAGCCTTGCGTCCGATCCCGGCTATCATCAGGCGTGGCTGAACCTTGCCATCATTCTTTCCGACTTGCAGCGCTCGCAAGAAGCGATCGAAGCCTGCAGGCAATGCGTCGATCTGCAACCGGAGAGTTCGGCAGCCTTCGAAGTGCTCGGCAACCTTCTGCGAGTAGCGGCGAGCGATGCGGAGGCGATCGAAGCCTATCTGACGTCTCTGCGCCTGCAACCCGAGCAGCCGCGCGTGCTGGCGCGGCTTGCCGAGATGATGCTGCAAAGTGGACATGTCGGGGAAGCGTTGGCGTATTGCCGTCAAGGGCTCACAATCGATCCTTCGCTTTCTGATCTGCGGCAGCTCGAGCAGCGTATTCTTGCGGCGTCCGGTTCGATTCAGGACATCGAATCCGCGCTTTCGGCTCAGACCGCAAACCCGAAGGAGTTCGCCAAAAGCTTGAACGAGCTCGGCGACTATCTACGGACGCAGTGGCGACATGAGGAAGCGATCGACGTTTACAGCCGCGCCGCGCTTGCCGATCCGGCGTCGGCCGATGCGCTGCTCAACATGGCGCTTGCCTTCACGAGCCTCGGCCGCAAAGAGGAGGCGCTCGCGAGCTACCAGGCGGGCCTTGCGATCGATCCAGATCGTGCCGAAGCTTATGCCAGTGTCGGAAACCTGCTTCGCGGCATGGGCATGGCGGACGGTGCGGTGCAGGCCTACGAAAAGGCGATTGAACTCGATGCGACGCTCGCGCTTGCGCACTACAATCTTGCGGTGGCGCTGAAGGAGCGTGAACGCTACGACGAGGCGCGCGCCGCCTTCGCCAAGTCGGTCGAGCACGCGCCGGATTCGATCATCAACCGCTTCGAGCTAGCGAACCTGCGCCGCGTTCTCTGCGATTGGGATGGATTGGATCGCGAGGAAGGCGCGTGCCTCGATCAGTTCCGCCAGCAGCGGGAACTCGTTGCGCCTTTCCAGTTGATCTCGATCCCTTCGACGCGCGCCGATCAGTTGCAAGCTGGACGCAGACACGCTGCAACTCTCTCGGCGCCAGACGCACTGCGCTTCAAAGAGCATCGCAACTGCCTGGGCGTCGGCGAGCGCGTTCGTGTCGGATTTCTGTCGGCGGACTTTTTCAATCACGCGACGGCGATGCTCCTCGTCGAGGTTCTAGAGAACATCGACCGCAGCCGGTTCGAGCTTTTCGGATATTGCTTCAGTCCCGACGACGGCACGGACATGCGCCGTCGCATCGTCGCAGCTTTCGATCGTCATGTGCCGATCGGCACTATAACCGACCGCAACGCGGCGCGCGCGATCCACGACGACGGCATCGACATTCTCGTCGATCTCAAGGGCTACACGCGAGACGGACGCCCAGAAATTCTGACGTACAGGCCGGCGCCCATCCAGGTGAATTATCTCGGCTATCCGGGCTCGATGGGTATGGACGGCATCGACTACATCGTCGCCGATCCGATCGTTGCGCCGATGGAGCATCAGGCGGATTATTCCGAACGCATCATGCATCTGCCCGATTGCTATCAGCCGAACGACCGCAGGCGTAAGATTTCGGAGGCGCCCGTGGCGCGCGCCGACTTCGGGTTGCCCGAGGATGCCTTCGTCTTTTGCTCGTTCAACAACAGCTACAAACTGAACGCGACGATGTTCGACGTGTGGATGTCGCTGCTGCGGAACGTTGAGGGGGCAGTGCTTTGGTTGCTGGTGCCGACCGTCACGTGCCGCGAAAATTTGCGGCGCGAAGCGGCTCAGCGCGGCGTCGATCCGGACCGGCTCGTCTTCGCGACACGCAAGCCGATCGCCGAGCATCTCGCTCGGCATCGTCTCGCGGACCTTTTTCTCGATGCGCTGCCCTGCAATGCCCATACGACGGCGAGCGACGCGTTGTGGGCGGGTCTGCCGGTCATTACCGCGATGGGCGAGACATTTTCCGGGCGCGTCGCTGCAAGTCTGCTGACGGCCGTCGGTTTGCCCGAACTTGTTACGAGAAATCTGGAAGATTATGCCTCCGTCGCGCTCGCCCTGGCGCGGGATAACGGCAAGCTTGCCGATCTCCGTGCGAAACTTGCGCGGCAGCGGGAAACGGCGCCGCTGTTCGATAGCATCCGTTATACGCGGCATCTCGAACGTGCGTTCTCGACGATGATCGATATCGCGCGCGCAGGTGAGCCGCCGCGTGCGTTTGCCGTTGCGGACTAACCGCTATTGGCAGATTGAACGGTACTTTCGCTCTTTCATGTCGAGATGGAAGTGATCGCGGTGCGCGGCGTTGGCGTCGGGACCAAGAACGGTTCCGAAGATATCGCAGGCCTCGTCATGCGCCACATGCAGAAATTCGGACGTCGGATCTTTTTCAGGTTTTTTAGCTTCGTCAGGCTTGGTCTTCGACTTGTCGCCGTCCTCAAGCGCGCCAACTTTCGAGGCCGCGATCCGAACAGCCACGACCGTGACGGTTTTTGTGCGGCCGTTGTGCGCGGCGTCAGGCTTCTTTGCGTCCGCGGTCGCTTCTTCCTTGGGCGGAGTCCACGATTTCGAAACCCGGATGATCTTGCCGTTTTCGAGGACGAAGCCGGAGATGTCGATGGCATTCATATAGGCATGCTCGCTGATTGTCGCGCGCGCCAATCCGTAACGATTTCGACATGAATATGAGCCAGCTAACACGCGTGCGATCGGGGAGCCGAAACTTTTCTTGGCGGCGGGCTGCAGCTTGTCGGAAATCCAGGTGTTGAGCGCGGCGATCATCGGACAGCGCAGCGTTGCGGGCGGTTGAAACTTCACCTTGCTCTCGCCGACGCTGTGGAGTTCGCGCGGCGCCGGTGCGCCGCAGGCGCCTTCCCGCGCAGGCGGAAGCGGTTCGGTTACGACCGCGACCTTGTCGAGCAATCGCGTGCACTCGGCTTTCGCGTCAGCGATCTCGGTTTCGGTCCACTCGGGCATCTTTTGCAGCGCCGGGGGAAGGGGACCTGCGGCCTTGGGATCGGTTGCCTGCGAGGAGGGCGCCGCTGGGTCCGCCGGCGCGCTGTTTGGTTCGGCCGCAGAGGGATGCCGCAGTTCGGGCGCTTCCGGCGCGAGAGGATGGGTCCGCACGATTTCGATCGATGGCGCGGTCGCATCGCGTTTGGAAAGGTAGGCGTGCAGGACGGCGAGCACGACAAGCCCGATGAAAACAGCACGCGAAAGATTGATTGAAGCGCGAACGACGAAACGCATGGCTCTGGCGATTGCCAGAGTCCACAGCGCCTTGACGCGCGTTTGCAGCGCCCGTGCGCGGATCAGAACTTCGTGCCGGGCGCTCACCATAAGCTCCAACAAAAATCTGGCGGGCATTACGCCAGCATCGCACATCCTGGTTACGTTTCGATTAGGGCGACAGGTGGCCGGTATGGCGATTTAGCCATCGCGGAGCATATGCGCAGGGGGCTATGGGGAACGGCGAAGCTCAGCGCCTGGTTCCGCGTTGGGGCGCACAGGCGGTACCGGCGTATGTGCAATATGGAAAGGTTGCTAAATTCTTTCAGCCGGGTTTTGCGCTTGCAGCCGATAATTCCTCGGTGTCAGACCCGTCGTGCTTTTGAACAGCCGCCCGAAGTGTGAGACGTCACCGAAACCCCAGGAGTATGCGATGTCGCTGATCTGCCGATGCGCCTGAGCGGGATCGGCGAGCGCGTCCTGGCATTTTCCGATCCTTCGGCTGAACAACAGCCGTTGCAGCGACGTTTCCTCGGCTTCAAGCAGCTGGTTGGCATAGCGCACCGAGATGCCCGCAGCGGCGGCAAGCTCTTCGCACGTCGCGCTGCCGTTGGTGAGGTTGGCGTCAACGACAGCCTTGAGCCGCAGGAGCGAAATCAGCCGTCCGGAGGAGCGCGCGGTTGCGTTACCGTTGCCTTCGGTGAGTGCCAATGCCACCAGCTCAATGAGCTGGTGTGAGATCTGCCTCTGGGCAGCGTCGCTGAGCGACGACAATTGCACTGGAAGCAGCTGGATGAAATTAGAAACAAGCGCGCCGGCGCCGATCGAGCCATCGATGCGCCGTGTCGTCAATTGCGCGATCCGCCCCAGCCGGGCTTCGCACTTTCGACGATCGATCTCTACGACGAGTTTCTTCGATACGTTCGAACTCACAAAGGTGCTTGCCGTTGCGTTGTCGACGAGGGTCAGATCGCCGGCTTGTAAAACCGCGTCCCGGCCATTCTGACTGATCCGCGTGGTTCCGGAAATCTGCGAGCAGATGAAGACGGAATTCTTCGACTGCGCGACCTGGCGGGCGGTGCGCCAGGTGCTGACGCCGTTGTTGCTCGTGATCGTGAGAAACGCTCCGGCGAATGGCAGCGCGGTGATCTCGCCCTCAAAGCTCGAACGGTCGCGCGGCCGGCATTCGAACGGAACCATGGCCTGGCAAGCCACTTCATGCCAGTAATCGAAGCGGTCTCGCGGGTGCACGGAGGCGGTCGACACCAAGTCGGTCTTGGAGGCGCGGCGCTTCACGACATCACCGGAAGCTCTGGCGTAACGGAGGCGGGCACGACATAGGATCACCATGCGGATTAAGCGCACAGGATGATAGGTTCTACGGCGAGCCGGTCAAATGCAAACTCGGAATATCTGTCGGTATGTTATGTCTCAAAGTGCACAAAAAGACGCCTGCAGGCACTCAGGCCGTTTGAGAGCCCAGAATACTTTTCAGCGTTGATACGAACTGGGTGGCTTCCGCCGAAGAAACTCCAGAGAGCAGCTTTTTCTCGATGCGGGAGTAAAGGCGATCGGCGCCGGCAACCGCTTTTAGGCCCCGCTTCGTCAGCCTCACGCAATAGGCGCGGCCGTCGACGGGAGAGCGTTTGCGCTCGAGAAGGCCCTTACGGATCAGCCTGCTGACGATACCGGCGACGGTCGAACGGTCGATGCCGGTAATCACGACGAGATCGGTCTGGCTGAGATCGTCCTCGCGCGAAATCGCGGTCATGATCGCCAGCTGCCGGAGGGTCAGGTCGCTGTCGCCTGTTTCGTCAGAGTAAAGTTGGGTCGCACACTGATCCACGCGGCGCAGAAGGTGCAGGATTGACCGCTGAAAGTGTGCCGAATTGTTCTGGCTCATGTCGCGTCTCCAGGTCCCGAAGGACATTCATCAGCATGCAAACACTCGCCGAGAAAGCACGAGCTGCCCCGTTAAGTCTCGATTACCGGGGCTCTGAAAATAGAACAGGAAGGAGATAGCTCTCTGTGCGTCGGTTCCAGGCGTGCGCGACCTTTGCTTTCGGTCGCATGCACTCGCCAGCTCGAAACGCCATGACGGAGAGGATTTCATCAACGTGGGCCGCCGGTAGGAAATTGCGTTCATCGGGCGGCTCGGCGCGGTTTTAAGGCCACACGCGGAGATATTCGCGCCAAGGCGAGGCCGTCTGTAATGCCACGGTTGGTCCGTTGCGGCATCATCCTCGCTCCCGTCCGGCTTTAAGGCACGTCACTAGCGATAAGGCCAGTCCGCGCCGCCTTTTCACGCGAGGGCGTCAAGGCGCGAACAATTCGAAAGAGCTGCGGGCCGAACGATACTGCGGGCGACGAGGGGCTATGGCGACAATCATTACTGTGCACGGCACGTTTGCGAAGCCGACGGAGGCAAATGCCGACGGCGGCCTTCAGCCGGATCTCCAGTGGTGGGAAACGCAGAGCACGTTCGAGACCGATCTCCATAAGTTTGTCGAAGGGCGCGACGGCAAGCTCGATGTGAAGCCGTTCGTTTGGTCGGGAGACAATAGCGAAGTCGAGCGTCGCGAGGCCGGCGCCGAACTTGCGAAACTGATGCGCGAGCTTGAGACACGAAGCGAGCCTTACTGCGTCATCGGGCACAGCCACGGCGGCTCGGTTGTCTCCTCCGCTTTGCTGGAATGCGCGGCACGCAAAAAGTCGCTGCCTAACTTGAAGCGCTGGATCACCGTCGGCACGCCCTTCATCAATCTGCGGAAAGAGGTGTGGCTGCTGACGCGCCTCAGTCTCGTTCGTAAAGTCATTTTCGTCGCGTCGATGATGCTCCTGTTGATGTTGATCATCTATCAGGCAGCGACCATGCTTACGGGTGACCGCCTGCTGTTCGGCAGCCTGTTTCCGCGCGTCCAGTACTGGACAATCGCGTTCATGAGCATTCCCGCATTCCTCATCTATTTTCTTTTCAAGTATCTGGACGTGCGCGCCATGCTCGACCATCGGCGCCGCGTGACAAAGCGGGCCCGGAATAATTTCGGCGATCGTTGGCGTGCTTTGGCGCACCCGGATGATGAAGCGATTCAGGGCCTGGCATTACTGCCCGATGCGCGGCTGACGTTTTTCGACCGGTCGTTCGCCGTTTCGAGCATAACGCTGGTCTCCGTCATCGCGCTGCCGCTCATCTATCTAGCTGTTCTGTTTTCGCCACCGACGATCGTTGGACTGTCGAGCTGGATCTATACGCACGTTTACGAGGTGAACCTTACGCCAGAGGCCGAAGCGGACGTGAAAGCTTTGCGCGAAGAGATGCGCGCCATTCGAAGAAACCGGGAGACCGAAGCGGCCACGACGGCGGCAGCGCCGACCGAGCGGACGCAGCAGGAACGATCGGCGCTCTGGAAGCAATTCCGGGAAAAGCGCAACGCCTTGGAAGCCAAATATCCGAATTTCTCCGAGATCGAGCGCGCCATTCGGTTTCGCCAGCGCTTTCTCGAGGGCAAGGACGGACAGCCTTGCGAAGGTGGCGTCATCTGCGGCGGTGGCCATGACTTGACCTACAATAGCGGGCTTCTGCTCCACCTCGTGACGGACGAGCTGTCCTGGTTTCTTGGGGCGAATAACGTTCGCGGCATGAGTGGCCAGCGGTGGCTCTGGTCGCTGGCCATTCCGATGATCGTGACACCGCTGATATTCGGTATCCTCGCGCTCGTGCTGATGGTCACGATCCAGGCGCTGGCGTCGGTGATCAGCGGCGTGTCGAGCAGGTTCCTGAACACCATCACGAACGCGGAAGTGAAGCGCGCCGGGTTCGGCAACGATACCGAAGGCGAGGTCGTCTTGGGCGCAGCGGATCGCCCGTCTTGGCTCGATCGGTCGCAACCGCGTCTGCCTGCTTCCGTCGCCGATCTCGTAACAGACTACAGCAACATGGCGGCGAGCCGCTCGATTGCGAAATTCCGCCAGGCGATCGGTCAGATTCGGTTCGCTGTTCCGCCGCATAGCGCCGACACAGCGATCAGCACGTATTTCACCTGGAAGGAACTGGTGCACGCCTCTTATTTTGATGTGCCGGAATTCCGCAAGCTCGTCGCGCAGGCCATCAGCCGCGCCGAGGGATTTGCGCCGAGCGAACGCTTTCTGGCTGACCCGGATTTTAAGCGCACCGAGCAGTGGCTGACTGCAATCGAACAATCGCCCGGAACGACAGAGGTGCCGAGCGACCGAGAACCCACCGTAAAAGATGCCAAGGCCGTTGCGGCGGTGGTGACATCGACGGTGAAGGCACAACCTTGAGCCAACGCGCGCCGCCGATCGGAGCTGACGTCAAGGCGTCGGCGCTGCTAGACTAGCGAGACCGAAATGGCGGAGGATAAGCACATGCGCGCAGGTCTTGCGATTGCCATTCTCGCGGCGACGGCGCTTCGACCATCTTTCGCGCAGGCGGAAGGATACGCCCCGATCGATTGCGCCAAAGCGCGTTCGCCGTCCGAACAAACGATCTGCCGGAATTATGCCTTGGGTCAGCAGGAAGCGCGGCTCGCCACGCTATTCGGAGTGGCGACGTCGCTTGTTGCGATGGGACAGCGTGGTGACATTCAGGACGCGCAGCGCGCCTGGTTGAAGACGCGGGAGGCATGCGCGAATGACGTCGCGTGCCTTGCGAAAGTGTATGATGCGCGCATCGCCGTTCTGAACGGCGTCGTTGATGGCATTGCCAAGCGCGGGCCGTTCTGACGTTTGCGCCGCCCGGGCTGTTCGGCAAGCCTATCGAGGCGTTCCATTGGACTGAACGGACGGCGGTATGGTCGGGTCGGGGAGCGCCGGTGACATCCGGCCTGAAGATTCTCTGTCACCGCCCGAACTCCCGAGGTCTCTATGATGCGCATTGCCGCGATCGATCGGAACGACGGGCTTCTGGAAATAGGCTCGTTTGGCGTTCTGCTGGATCCTGACGCTTTCAGGAACGATGTCTGCAACGGCAGGAAAGCAGGCGGACCCAGACGCCAGCGTCAGAACTGCGAAAGATAGCGTTGCCGGCGTTACACGATTTTGTGCCATCGTCTTTCTCCGAGTGAACCTTCAGCGCGCCGCCTGGAGCGGGCTCACATCATGAGATTGAATAAATCGCCCATCCGGTAGCAACAAAACAGCGGCTTCAATATTAATAATCGCTGATCAGCTTGCTTCGTTCTGATATAAATCGTCTCAAATAAATGCCTTCGGCGTGAATTTAAGAGGCAGCGCGGGCATCTTAATATTTCGATTTAATTTCCGAGGGCATTTCCGAATTCGCGGGTAACTGCAGTTTTGCAATCAATCCCGGATTTGCGTCGTCAAGGATGAGCCTGCCGCCCGCGGCGTCCGCGATATCCGACACGATCGCGAGTCCGAGGCCCGCGCCACCGCTTCGCGTATCTAGCCGCTCGCCGCGCGCCAGCACGGTCAAGCGATGTTCTTCGGCGATGCCTGGGCCGTCGTCCCTTACGACAATTAAAATCTGCTGGTCCGCGGTTGCGGTCGAGATGGAAACGCGCGTGCGCGCATGGTGGCTGGCGTTCTCGACGAGGTTGCCAAGGGCTTCGCTCAGAGCCTCGGCTTCAATCGCGACCGTGAGGCCTTCGGCAACGTCGACGTCCCAATCGAGCTTCTGTCCTTGCGGGGCGCGCTGGATGACGTGGACGACGCGATCGACGACGGACTTCACGTTGCTCGTCGCGCTGCGCGAGGCATAGTTGATGCGCGCACGCGCGAGTTCGCGATCAATATGGCGGCGCATGGTTTCAGACAGGGCCGAAATGTCCGTTGCAATTTCGCCTTCGCCTTTATTCTTCAGGCGCTCGATCTCGCCGTTGAGGACCTGCAGGGGCGTTTTCAGTCCATGCGCAAGATCGGCGGCCCTGGCCTTGGCGCGTTCGATGGCATGATCGCGCGCATCAAGGAGACCGTCGATTTCCTCGGCCAACGGCTGCACTTCGGAGGGAAATCCGGATTGCAAGCGACGGGCGTGGCCGGAGCGAATGGCGCCGAGCTTTCGTCGAATGGCTGCGAGCGGGCGCAGACCGATGCTCACTTGCGCCCATGAAGCTGCGATGAGAAACAGTCCGATAAGGATGAGGAATGGAACAAGCTCGGACGTGAAATCGCGAACCGACTTCCGTAATTCCTCGGCGCGCCAGGCGACAGCCACGCGAATGCGCGAGCTATTGAGGCTCGGTGGCAATTCGATGCTTTTCTGCAGCAGATAAAGCTCTTCGCCGCCGGGGCCAGGAATTCTATAGTGATGCAGCGTGTCGTCGGTTGAGCGTTCTGGCGGCAGAGCGAGCGAACTGTCCCAGAGCGAGCGGGACGTCAGCGGTTTGCTGGGAGGTGCGGGTTCGATTTGCCAATAAAGGCCAGACAGTGGTTCCTTGAACCTGGGGTCGGCCGGCGCGTGCCTGACTAGAAGTTCTCCCGACGGACCCGACGCCAGATTTGCGACGAGCTGGTTGAGATAGACTGCAAGCTCCGCGTCGATCCTGCGTTCGACGTGACGCTCGAAAAGCAATGACAGTCCGAACGCGGCGAGGGCAAGTGCGATGAGGATCGAAACCGCACCCGCAAGCAGGAGGCGCAGGCGTAAGGAGCGAAAGCTCATGCGGGAGAGCCCGCAACGATGTAGCCGAAGCCGCGCCGCGTCTCGATCACGTCCTGCCCGAGCTTCTTGCGCAGCCGGGTCACAACGGCTTCCAGCGCGTTCGCGTCACGCGCATCGTCATCGCCATAAAGATGCTCGATCAGTTCGGACGGCGCAACCACGCGTCCCTTGTGATGCAGAAGATACGCGAGCAGCCTGTATTCGAGAGGTGAAACTGCGATCTGCGCTCCATCGCGCGAGACGCGCATCTGCCGTGTGTCGAGCGTCAGCGCGCCCACTTCGATGACGGGCGATCCGTAGCCGACGGAGCGGCGGATAAGCGCTCGCACGCGGGCCAGCAACTCCTCCAGATGAAAGGGCTTCGTCAGGTAATCGTCGGCGCCGGTGTCGATGCCGTCGACACGTTCCGACCATGCCCCGCGCGCCGTCAGTACAAGCACCGGCATCATCTTTCCTGCGGCGCGCCAACGCTTGAGCACCGACAGTCCATCCATCTTCGGCAAGCCAAGATCGAGAATGATGAGGTCATAGTCTTCGGTGTCGCCGCGGAACCAGGCCGTCTCGCCGTCCGTGGCGGCGTCGGTATTATAGTTGGCGGCCGTCAACGCGGTAACGAGGCTTTGCAAAATCTTCGGCTCATCCTCGACGACCAGAATGCGCATCAGTCGTCGTCCTCGACCTTGAGGATCTTCGCGGTCTTCGCGTCGACCTTGACCTCCTTGAGCTTGCCTGCGGGCGTCAGAACCTTGAATTCATAGACGAGCATGCTGGGGCTTTTGACCTCGAGTTCGACGCCGACGATTTCGCCTGCGAACTGAGCCTTGAAAGCTTCCGTGATCTCGGTTAGCGGCCGGATGCGGCCCTCGATCAGCGCCTGACGTGCGATTTCATGATCGCGCGCGTCATCGTCGTCCGCCGACGCGACAGCGGCGCCGCCAGCAATGAGCAGCGTTATCAGAGCGGCAGTCATGAGAAAGCGCGATGGGCCAAGCATGGGACATCAATGCCGAAACGATCCTGACAATTCGCTGACGGCGGCCATCAGGGCAGCGTCAGCACACATGCGAGAGTGTGCCTGCATTGGCTGAACCGGCCAACCCTGAACATGGAGATCAAGATATGCTTAAGGTCCTGACGCTTTCCACCCTCGCGGCTCTTTTGGTTGTTGCAGGTCCGGCGTTTGCCGACAACCACCAGAACCGTCTCAATATCCCCGCGGAAAAATGGCTTTCGATGTCGGCTGTCACGGAGAAGCTCGCGGCGCAGGGATACAAGGTGACGAAAATCGAGGCCGATGACGGCGTTTACGAGTTCGATGCGGTCGATGCCAATGGCGTGCGGATCGAAGGTCACGCTCACCCGGCAACGGGGCAGGTGCTGACCGGCTACGATGATTAACGGCCTCGGAGCGCTTGGCTTTCGATGGCCGAGCGCTCCCCCAAATATTTGAGAGGGATGTGAATTGGGCCGGAGAAACTTCGAAAAATAGCTGTTCAATTGGAGAATTCATGTTTGCGGATGACGGAACCTCGAATTGCCGGCCGAGTTTCGTTTCCGTTAGCAGAGGATATTTCCAATGAAAAAAGCAATCATGTCTCTCATTGCATTGAGCTTCGCATTTGGAATCCCGCTGTCGATGATGTCTGCTTCACCGGCCAGTGCGTGCTGGTGGAAAGACCGGCGCGGCGAACCCTAGGATCGCGGCGTCTCACTGCAATCAATATCGGACCCTCGGATTTCGATCCGGGGGTCTGTTTTTTGAGTGCCGCCGACCGCAAATGCAATTCATCTTTCAATTCGTATCAAGCAGCGCCTTGCAATATTTCGCTATTGCGAGGCTCGACGTCAGTCCTGGGCTTTCTATGCCGTAGAGCGCAACGAGGTGCGGGATGCCGTGCTGGGTGGCAGCATGGATCGCAAAATCTTGCGATGGTTTACCTTGTCCTGCGATCTTGGGGCGAATGCCGGTGTAACCCGGGCTGAGTGCGTTATCTGGGAGGCCGGGCCAATAGCGGCGGATGGAGCGTTCGAACGCAGCCAATCGCGCGCCGTCCGGATCGTCGAAGGCATAGTCGACGCTTTCGATCCATTGTACGTCTGGTCCGAAGCGGACATTCCCTTCGAGATCGAGTGTCAGGTGCGTGCCGAGGCCGCCGTCGACAGGGACCGGGTAAATCAAATGCCGGAATGTCGATTTGCCGCGATAAGCGAAATAGTGACCTCGGGCAAATTGGAGCGCGGGCGGAATATAAGGCGTTTCCCTCGGTAGAAGGGAACCGAGCTTTGCCATTCCAAGACCCGCGGCTGCAATGAGATTTCGCGCCGTAATTCTCGCCGGTGCGCCGCTGCTGACCATTTTGATTTTGAAAATGCCATCCGCACGCAGATCAACATTCTGAACATCTGTGTTCAGCACGATCGCGCCGCCGCTATTTTCGAGATCGGCCGCGAGCGCCTGCATCAGGCCGGGGCTGTCGATGATCCCCGTCGATGGAGAAAACAAGGCTTTGAAGCCGCTGATGGCGGGTTCGAGTTTTTGTACGTCACCGG
>Ga0172380_10000865_pt1 | contig 54807 bp, 102 predicted proteins | sample Leawe162metaG_FD_119747 | JGI IMG/M metagenome (GOLD analysis project Ga0172380, IMG submission 119747) | Leachate microbial communities from a municipal landfill in Southern Ontario, Canada - Leachate well 162 metaG | ecosystem: Engineered > Solid waste > Landfill > Unclassified | place... | reverse complement strand
TTCAACCCGACCGCCGCCAGTGATTTCGATCCTTCCTTCACTGCGGGGCTCATGGGGCCGGACAATCCCGTTGTTCCGACTTCCGTTGAAACCGCAAGCATCACTCCGAGCACAGAACAGTCGGTTGATATTGCGTCCTCGCGCTTTTCGACGCCGGCCAAGACGTCCCGCATCGGACAAGACCCGACATTTGAGACAGCCCGGATGCCCGGCCTCTTCGACCCAGCGAACGCCAGCGCAAGCTTCATGGGCGTGCCTCAGACGCCGGCTGACATATCTGGCTTTGCTGACGGTATGACGGCACAGCGTGGTCCGCCGACTGGCGTCAATTCTGCTGAGATGCAGGCGATGCAGGGCCACGTTGCCTACGCCGCTCAAAAGGCTCGCGAAGACGCACAACTGAATTCGTTCCCATCTCTCAATGTGCCCGCGACAGCCTCCATACCGGCCGAGGCCCAGCAAACGGCAGCCATTGACCCGACGCAGACTGGAGGCATAGCGCCAAACTTCAATCAGGCGCTCAATCCCACCATGCCGGGCCTGATGCAAGCGCCAGTTGGGCTTTCCGATTATCAGTTGGCCGAAGTGGAGCAGGCCAAGCAGATCCCGGGTGTCTTTGCAGCCCAGCCGGCAGCGGTCGACGATTTTGTCGCTCCGCCCGCCGTCGAGGATATTCAGGTTGCTGACCAGCAGAGTGTCGTGGATCAAAACGCCGTGGTCGAAGGCCCGGCCACAACACCAGCTCTCGAGCAACAGACGCAAGCAGCCGTCACGCCGACTAATACCGTACCCTCGACGATCTCCAAGCCAGCAACGCAGAACAAGGGCATGCTTTCCGGCCTCCTGTCGCCAGAGACGGCCGGGCTTGGCCTTCTCGGCGGTCTGGCACTCGGCCCGGCTGGCGGCCTTGTCGGTGCGCTCGCTGGTCAGCAGATCGCCCGGAATGGCGGCCTGAGCAACGTGTTCTCAGGTGGCGGGTTTATGGCACCTACAACGCAGATGGCGGGCGGGATCAACAATATCGCCAGCATCTACGGTGGATCGCAGGCACCGGGCACGTTTGCGGTTGCTAATAATGGCACGACAATCACGGCACAGCCTGGCGGGTATACGACCACGACCAACTCGTACGGCGTGACCGAGGCAGTCGGCCCGGACGGCAAAATCTCAGGCTATTTCGGCAGCAACGCCAATCCATCCAGCCCCGACACCGAGACCAGCAGCGGCGGGCTCTTCGGCGGACTGTTCGGCTAACCACAGCAAGGAGTTTTCGATGATCAATCCAACGATCAAGCGTCAGAAGCAGGCGGCTCTGATGGCTCTGCTTTCGGCCGGCCCAACACATTCCCAGATCGATGATCTCGTGCGTCTCGAAAAAGCCTATGGAGAGCGTCTTGAAACTCTCCAGTCAGTAGGCCAGACCGCGCGGGATCGGCTTGCCCCATAGGCACGTTGTCGATGCTATCGATAACGGAATGCTCGCTTTGGGCAATCATCCCTTCGTTCGCCCCAGCGACGTGAAGCACTAGGTTATAGACCCGCATCAATTGGTATTCGATGGCCATCAGACGCATGTTCAGCGCCATCTTTTCTCGATCTTCGTCCATCTCGTTGTCCTCCCCGACTAATGAAACCACGGGTAGGCAAGCGTGTCGAGTCAGGCCTCCGCTCTACCGCCTGAGATAACCCAACACACACCCGCAATCGCGCGCTCGGCTCTCACCGGGCGCGTCTTCGCATGGAGAAATAGATGGTTGATACCCCAGCCAATCAAGCGCCAGTCAAGGACGATGTCATTGCGCATCTCTACGGCCGCAAGGGCGCGACGACGGGTGACGGCTTTGTCAAATATGCCGAGAACCAGTTTGCACATGCTGTAGGGCTGTCCGCCGCCGATAAGGGAAAGGTGCCGTATATCGACGCCGCCGGCGACTTCGCCCGGTTGGCAGCGGCCACGAATGGCGATCTCATGGCCCTTGTCGCCGGCCTGCCGTCTTGGGCCTCGGGGCTCAACTACACCCTCGGGGTACTTACGCTCACAGGGACGGCGACTGCAGGAACGGAGATCCGGTTCTCCGAAGATACCGACAACGGCACGAACTATGTCGGTCTGAAGGCGCCGGATACTATCGGCTCCAGCCTCACATTCACGCTTCCGTCTGTGGATGGATCGGCTGGCCAGGTACTGTCTACCGACGGCTCAGCGACTCTAAGTTTCGCGGATGTGGGCCAGCTTGTCGGGGACTTCCTCTACACCTTCCGCACACCAAGCAGCGGCTACCTCAGGCTAGACGGCGCGGCCTATCTACGATCGGCCTATACGGCACTTTCGGCCCTGTTCAACATTCCAGACTGGACCAGCCCGAGCAAGATCACGAACCCGGCGACCTTGCCAGCCGGTGAAGGGGGCGGAGCAGGATGGAGACCAGACGGGCGATACCTCGCCATTGCGCATGACACTACGCCGTTCGTTACGATTTACGACTGGAACACTGGTTCGCCGGTCAAGATCACTAACCCGGCCTCGCTGCCACCAGCAGATGGCACCTCGGCATCATGGTCTCCGAGTGGCCGCTATCTTGTTATTACGCACGGCACCAGTCCTTACGTCACCATCTATGATTGGAATACAGGTAGCCCGGTCAAGATCTCCGATCCTGCAACTCTGCCTGCTTCAACTGCTGTGGGATCAGCGTGGAGTTCAGACGGGAGGTATCTTGTCGTTGCCCATCAGAATTCCCCTTATCTCACGATCTACGACTGGAACAGCGGTTCCCCCGTCAAAATTTCGGACCCGGCTTCCCTCCCCGGGTCGAACAGCACGGGCGCGGCGTGGAGCACTGACGGTCGCTATATGGCAATATCCATCGGAAGCAGTCCATACATTGCGCTTTATGATTGGAACACGGGCAGTCCGGTAAAGATGTCCGATCCTGCGTCATTGCCAGCGGGCATCGGACGCGCTGTCGCATTTTCGCACGACGGGGTCTATCTCGCGATCGGCCACGACACGACACCGTTTATCACTATCTACAACATCAGCACCGGTACTCCGATCAAACTCGCGAACCCGGCTTCACTACCGCCGGGCAGCGTTCGAGGTGTGACCTGGTCGCTTGGCGATAGATATCTGGGGTTTGCCAGCAACACCACTCCCTTCGTCGGCTATTATGATTTGGGGACAGGTCTACCCGTCAAGCAGTCCGATCCCGGCACTTTGCCCACGGGTGCGGGGATGTCTACAGTCTGGTCGCCCAACGGCAAGTATCTAGCCATTGGGCATACCACGACCCCGTTCGTGACCATTTACGATGGCTGGACCACGCTCGGGTACGATCCGCTGACCGAATTCAAACTTCCATCGAGCCCCTATGGGTGGGTGAGGGTATCATGATCACGATCTATGAAATCGGCAGCAACGGTATCTGGACTGGCGAGACGCAAGAGATAGGCGAGGCCGATGGCGTGTTCGAGCCGTGGACTCGGTCACCCGTGCCGGAGCTTTCCGAGGGGGAGTATGCCCTTTGGCGTGGTTCTGGGGTTTGGGTGGTCGTCACCGAAATACCAGTCGATACCGTCCCGGTTCCAGTCGAGATCAGCGCCAGCCAGTTCTTCCGCGCCTTGTGGAAGACCGACCGCATCACGTTCGATGAATGTCGGGCCGCGCTCAAGACTGGCGATCTCCCGGCTGCAATGGCCGCAATGGTCGACAAGCTTCCTCTCAACGAGAGGCAGGACGCGCTTCTCATCATCGAGGGCGCGACCACATTCCGCCGCGCTCATCCCTTGGTGCCGGTGTTTGCCCAGCTTTACGGGCTGACGTCTGACGAGACGGACGACCTCTGGCGCGCGGCTTCGGCTCTCCCCTGATCTCCCAACAAGGAACATCCCATGGGGGACGTTGGTCAGAACTTGTGGTCGATGCCGGCCTGTTTCATGACGGCGTTAGCCGTATGCCGAGACTTGATATCACCATCAACGGTGAATTTTGTATCGCTGATAGGGCTCCACCAAATCTCATGATCGCCTTTGCCCTGCCGATGGAATTCGCAGCCATTGTCACGAAGCATGTCCTTAACGGCCTTCGTGAACCCGGCCATGAATACCTCAGCAATGGCCGGTGGCGCCGTCAAATTTAGCGGTCAGGCCGAACGGAACAGATTCGTGAGCCTGGGGGATAACGCCGTTAAGTTCGAGCATCTCTGGGATCATGACCTTGAGCTTTTCACCAAGAGCATCGAGGGTAGGAGCCTCGGTAGCCAGACCAGGGACGTCGGTTTCGGCGACAAACCAGACTTGGGCTTCATCATCCCAAGCGGCGCATACGAAAAACTCTTTGACGATCGCGTTCATAGTAGACCTCACAAGCCCGTGCACTTGGTACACGCTCCCACGGCTGTAGATATTCTATGAGCATTTCGTTTACAGCGTGTCAACGTGTCTCAGGGTGGACCTTCGCCAATCAAACTTGCGTGAGGCGATCCGGTTCCGTCTGTCGCTGACAACAGTCGAGCCACTCAACTTTCCCACTTCAAAGGAACATCCCTATGATCAATGCGGAGACCGCGATGGCGGTTGACCGGATCGCGGCCGTGCGCGGCTTTGAACCGGCGGCGCTAAAGGCATTCATCGAGACTGAATCCGGCGGGGCTGTCTTTGCCACGGTGGACGGGAAGAAGGAGCCCTTGATCCGCTTCGAAGCTCATTATTTCTGGCGGCTCTGCGATCCCAAGGTGCGCGACCGGGCTGTTGCTCTGAAGCTCGCCAATCCCAAGGCTGGGGTAATCCCGAATCCTTCTTCGCAGCAATCACGCTGGGACGTGCTTCTCAAGCCAGCCATGGCGTTGGACAAGGAAGCGGCAATCGAGAGCATTTCCATCGGCCTCGGGCAGGTTATGGGCGCACATTGGAAGCTTCTCGGCTTCAACTCTGCCTCCGACATGTTCACCATGGGCCGGTCAGGCGTCGAGGGCCAAGTCGAGCTTATGGTGCGGTTCCTGGAAAAGTCTGGCCTCAAGGGCGCGCTCGAGCGGCATGACTGGAAGACGGTCGCCCGCGGCTACAACGGCCCGGCCTATGCTGCCAACCACTACGACACGAAGATGGCCGATGCCTATGCCCGCTTCAAAGGCCACGGCATCAAGACGCCCGGCGTTGACGGCGCTGTCCTCAATATTCAGAAGCGCCTTGTTGCTCACGGATTTGACGTCAAGGTTGACGGCGTTCGCGGGCCGAACACAGACGAGGCAATCCGACAGTTTCAGCGGGCAAGGGGGCTCACCGCTGACGGTGTTGTGGGGCGCTTCACCATGGCCGCCCTCGATACCGCGCCATCGGTCACCAAACCGCCAGAAAAGCCCGCTCAGAGCGAAACGCCCGCCGTCATGACCCAAGGCCCGGTTCCGACCGGCGGCTGGCTGGCGGCCCTGCTCAACGTCATCGCAGCCGCTTTTGCGAGGAAGCCATGAGAGTCTTCAACACCAATTTTCTGCACAACGTGATCAATGTGGCGATCGTCGCTTTGCCGGCGCTAGAGGTCTTCGACTGGACCCCGTTCTTCGATGCCGAAACATCGCTCAAGATCGTTGGCGGCCTCGGTCTTGCAAAAATCTTGATCAACGCTTTCCGTGACGGCTTCACCGGCATGGTCAAACCGCAGCCCCCGGTGACGTGATGCTGGCGTGGCTGGGTAATCTCATCACCGGCCCTCTCATCGGCGCACTGCTCAAAGGATGGCAGGCCAAGCTTGCGGCCGACACAGACGAAAAGCGGATAATCGCAGACGCCGCGATCGAAGACATCAAGAAGCAAATTTCCGATCGACAAGCTGCCAAGGAAATCCGGCTTGCAACGGCTGGCTTTTGGGAAATGCGGCTCATGACGGCCCTCGTTGCCATCCCCTTCGTCCTTCATGCCGGCGCTGTCGGCCTCGATACGATCTTCAAGATGGGCTGGCGCATCCCAGCATATCCGGCCCCGTTCTCGGAATGGGAGGGCCTGATTCTGCTCTCCTTCTTCGGCCTCCAGGCCACTGTTTCCAGCGTCTCATCAATCGCGGCCGCAATCCGGCGCAGATAGGAGCCTCGCATGCGCATCAAAGAGACTATCGCATGGGCAGCCTCCGTCTGCCTAGTTGGAGCGGCAATCTGGTATTCTTCATCCGCTCTCGTCCTGAAGCCATCCTATGCCTCAGAGGTCGCCAATCAGGAGATCGCGGCGCTCAATGCCGCGGCACCCAAGTTTCCACGCAAGGCGCTCCTACCAGCGGACGTGAAAGTCATGCTCGACGGCGGACATGGTAGTGCCGTGCATATCGGTGCAGGCCTCTATCTCACGGCCGCCCATCTCTTCGAGCGGCCGTCCAAGCGCCTTGATCTTCGCTTTAAGGGCGGATCGTTGCGTCCAGCCGAGGTTCTATGGATCAGCAAAGAGCGCGATATTGCCTTGATGAAGGCAGATGGCGACGGCGTCTCATTCGCACGGCTCAACTGCGGCATGCCTCAGATAGGTGACGAAATCACCCTGGCAGGCAATCCGACGGCTCTTGAGGACATCGTAGGCTTCGGGCGGATCGCAGGTGACGAGCGGCCCTTGGCACACTGGAAAAGTGTTCTGGTCGTCTCCGGTCCGGTCATTCCAGGCCAATCGGGGGGGGCGGTGTATAACAAGGATCACGAACTCATCGGAATTTCCGTTGGCGTTTCACTGTGGCCCATCTCGCCAATGTCAGCGACGGCGACGGGGTATGGGTTCATCGTTCCAGGGCGTGTAATTTGCGAGCTTTTGGCGAGGTCTTGATGACAGACAAGCAGACAGTCGCCGATCTTCTCTCGGCATGGTTCGGCGGCGCGGGAACCACGTTGATCGGCGCGGCGTTGGGAAGGGCTATGTGGCATATCTCAGAAGCTCGAAAGGCAAATCGCAGGTTCTTCGGTCCCGAATTGATTTGGGAACTGCCGATCGCCGTCGGCATGGCCATCATCGGAGAAGGGCTCGCTTCCTATTTTGATCTCAGCCATCCAACATCGACGGGGCTCGTAGCGGCGCTCGCCTATCTCGGCCCGCGTGGTGCCGAAGTGCTGTTCATGAGGTGGTTCGGGAAGAAGACCGGCGAATAGATAAGACGAGGACTACCTTGCCCCGGCTGGCCTTCATTGGCTGGCTGGGGCGCCTATTTGCGTTGTGGCATACCCATTGGTAAACACGTATTTCGTTCCGGTGATCGGGCAAGTCGCCTCGCCATATCCGCAAATGATGCTATCGAAGTGTGCCTGATCAATTACGCGAGAACTCTCAGCGAGGATGGCATCCCATTGACGAGCGGCATTCCGGTCTGATTCCGGAAGGCTAGCGTAGTATTTTTCCCTCTCGGCTTCAGCCTCTCGCTTCTCCTGCGCAAAGTGCTCCTGAAGGGCATCAAGGAGATTGGCGATCTCGGTCATCCTCTCTCTCCATCGTCCATCTTGCCGGGTTCGTCGAGAGCGGGGGAGCGCTGAGCGGCGATAAAGCCCGCGACAAAGGCCCGACGATACTCTTGGCGCATATCTGTGGTCATGATCTCTTTTCTAATCACCCCTCGAGTTGGCCACTCTTTGACGAATTCGGCAAATGCTGCTTCGGCTATAGGGTCCATCATCTCACCTCATCCAAATATTCTGCGAGCAAGCCGCTCAAGGAGCCCTTTCGACTTTTCCCGCTCTCGTCGATCCTTGGCTATCTCGATCGCGCCTTGAACCTCAAGGGTCGTTTCCTGCTGACGGCCTTCCGGGTACTCGACAATCGTTCGGCGGTTGCAGATCATGGACTTCCCGAAATTGCATCGGCCAATACCCTTGACGTCCCACCAGTCATCATAGGACCGTATATCGTAGAGTGATACGACGCGCCGGCCATCCGGGAAGACGACTTCGATCGGGCTGCGATGGGACTTCGTCGTCCATCTCTCCGGGGTTATCCCCTTATCGAGGGCTGCGTTCATTACGGCGATTTCATCGGCGGTCATGTCTCACCTCTCTCTTCCATTATAGCATTGAAGACGGGTTGGCGCATCGCTCCACTGTGCCGACTTTTGTGTGTCGCGTGTGTTGCGTCTGTTCCGGAATTTCCGGCTTGTCTGATGGCGCAAAGCGGTGGAAAGCTTGGCTGGGGAACCTGGATTCGAACCAGGACTAACGGAGTCAGAGTCCGTTTCGCCTTCATCGTACATCGTTGTTTTTCCTCAATTTCTTTACCTTCTCCGTGGGCTTATGTGCCTGCTTTTGTGCGGCGATCGACTCTGCGACCTCTTCCTCGTCCAAGAATGCGTATGCCTTTTCCGTCACGGACTTCGCGCCGTGGCCCAGCATCTTGGCGACTTCCTCCAATGATCTCTTGTCCCGCTGCAGCCAACGGCAGCCGGCCGTCCGTCTCAGGTCGTGCCAGCGCACGTGCGGGATCTTTGCGCGCCTAACCGCTCCTGCGAGCCCCTTGTTCTGGCGCAATATCCGAGAGCCGTCCTCGTGCGTAAACACGAATGTTGAGGCGACTTTTCGCTCCTTGTTATCCCGGTCGGCCTTGAGCTTTTTCTGTGCCAGAAATTGAGCGGTTCGCTCCGGCATCGGGACCGTCCGCGCCTTCTTGTTCTTGGTGTCTTCCGTCGTTCGAATCGTGCCCTTGGCGAAGTTCACTTGCGGCCATGTGAGGGAGAACATTTCCTCGGCACGAAGACCGGTATCGATCGCCACGCAAATGGCAATGCAAACCTCTGGCGTGGCCGCTGAGAGCAGTTTAGCTTCCTCCTGCTCCGACAGGTAGCGTTTCCGCGCATCGGCTTCCTTGAGTCCGCGCTTGGCCCTGCGACGAAGATAGGGAGGCACAGGGTTGCGGCCATCCTCAATCCATTCACGGTCTTCGCAGAATGTGAAGACGGACGACAGGCAGGCAAGGTCTCGGCGGATCGTCGGGTTTGATGCCCCCAGGCCGCGGCGCCACGTCTCGAACTCAGAAAGCTCTTCGCGGCCGATCTCGTCCATATGCTTGTCTTGGTATTTGTCGGATAGCCACTGGAGGCTCACGCCATATCGGGTAGCCGATGCCGGCTTGAGCGTCGGGAGATAATCGGTCACGAACGCCTTGGATGCTGTTCGGAAAGCAACACGACGTTTGCCGCCCCACTGTTCGGCTTCGAGCTCTTCGAGCCACGCGCGGAGACGTTTTTCAGCAACTGCTTTAGTTCGTGTCTCAAAGGAAGTCCGGTGTTCGACGCCTTTTCTTTGGGCGCGGCCCCACCAGACGTTACCCCTTTTGTAGATGGTTGCCATATCGGGACGCCTCTAACCCTGGAATTGAACCACTTCTCGAATGTCGGAAGATCAAATAGCCATTGGCCGCCCGGACCGGAAGGCTGGTAGGCTCCGGGGATATTGCCATTGGCCGCCTGTCTAATCCAGTGGCGAGATGTGAAGCCAAATTTCTCGGCTATCTTGGAGGCGCGGACGGGCTTCATCTCGCCTCCCCGTCTTCGATCGGGGCGGGGCTGGTGGCTCCGCGGAATTCGTCGGGCGTCATATAACCCAGATAGCTGACTGAAAGCGGGACCACATCGCTGCCTAACGGGACGATCGATCTCTTGGCTTCCTGAATTCTGGCCTCGTTGACGTACTGCTCCGGCCACCCGATCCGCGTTGACGCAAAGCCGCTTTCCCGCTGGCGAGAATAGCTGAAGCTGATCATGTAGTAGTGAAACGGTTCGCTCATCCCTTTCCCCCATCCTGATCAATCTCCGCCAGCATCACATCCACCATTGCCACAAACATTACTTCCTCGGCCTCACGCTTTGGAACGCGAAGGTGCTTTACTCGACGGGCGGCGAGGATCATGTCTTTGGAGACGTGGGATTTGGCGTATTGCAAGATGGCGAATGTCACAGACCGGCCAACCATTTCATCTCGGGTGTCTAGCGCCCCCATCGCGTAGTCAACGATGCGTGCTATGTTTCTCATGGCTTTGCCTCGAGGGCGGAGCGGATGCGCTGCTCGTAATCGGCTTGAGCCGCGGCCTTTGCCTCATCAAATGAGGCTGTGTGTTGTTCCCCATTTTTCCAGTGGCCTGTCCACCCCGTGACAATCTTGGTCTTACTTGGCGTAGTAAGCGTGAACTCAAACGCGTCGTATCCACCAACTCTTGTCTTTGCCGAAGCGTATCGTCCGGTTTCTTCAACGGTTTCCTCCCACGCCAGCGGCATGACCTTCACCGGCTCAGCGCTGGCTGGCGCAGCGGTGACCATTGCTTGGAAAACATCCCGAACAGTCTCATCCCACTGCATCCAGCGCACGCGGTCAGGCTCTTCCCAGCTCTTTTGGTAGGGGCTGTGGAGAGGGGCGTCAGCGTCCTCGGTGCCTTGCTGTTCGTGCATCGCGCGGCAACCGGCCTCAACCATTTCGTCCGTGATTTTCATTCATCGTCTCCCTTGTCGGCATAGATGCCTTCGAGCACTTCGTGCAGCGGAATACTCTTGGAGTTGGCGAACGGATCGTCAGGCACGCCGCCGAAGTATCGGTCCAGCACTCGCTTGAACGCCTTGATGCGACGACGGGCAATGATGACGCCCTCTTCCGTTTCCTTGGCTGGGCCATGAGACGGGGTATAAGCGTCGATCAAAGACTCTTCCGTATCGATGGCGATTAGCAGCGCCGATCGCATTGCCAGCTTGTCAGTCAGACGGCTCAAAGCCTGTCTCCTTGGTTCTAAAAAACGTCCGATAATGCAAGGTTTTAACATGCTCCCCGACCTGAAAGACGGGGGTTTCGGGGCGACTCACGACGCCCGTCACTTCGCGACCTTGACAGTCGCAGGCTGTGTTCCAGCCCGAAGAATATTCACGGCCGCGTTGATGTCGGCGTGATCTTCGAATCCACAATCAATGCAGGCAAACTTCGCTTGGCTTTCGCGGTTTTTCCGATTGACCGACCCGCAACAGGCGCAGGTCTGGGATGTGTATGCAGGATTAATCTTGAGGACGACTCCGCCTCGCTCCTTCACCTTGTATGTCAGCAGCCTCTCAAACTGGAACCAAGCGGCGTTCTTGATTTCGCGGTTAAGCCCAGCCTTTTGGGGAACCATCCTGCCGGGCTCAGCGACCGTGCCGCTCGCCGACTTGGACATGTTCGAGATCTTCAAATCTTCCAGAACGACAAGCCCGTTGCGCTTGGCAATAGCCGTCGTCACCTCGTGCTGCCAATGCAGGCGCTTGCGAGCCGCCTTGGCTTTCAGGCTGGCTGCGTGACGCTTCGCCTTGACCCATCGCCTGGAGCCGCGTTTGCGCCGGGCAACCTGCCGCTGGACGTCTTTGTGCCGCTCTTCAATCGCCTTGATGCCGGCGCGATCCATAGACATCAACTCGCCGGTCGATAGCGCCACATTGTTGGATATGCCGCGATCGATGCCGACTTCTCCGCCGGGAATGATATCTGGTGCTGAATGCTCGATCTCGCACGCGAAGACGATAAAGCCATCATTGATGGTAATGTTTTTCAGGGTCCCGCGGATCGGACGGGTCAGCCGGAACTTCACAAGGCCGACCTTTGGTAGGCGAACGCGAGCCCATTTGCCATTCAGGATCTCGACGTCGCCGCAGTCAGTTTTGGAAAACCGGAACGACTCGTTGATGCCCTTACGGCGAGGAGTCGGGTAGTCGGCGAGACCTTTGAAGAAATTAGAGTATGCCTTGTCCAGGTCGCGCAAGGCTTGCTGCTGAGCACAATACGGACAATCCTTGATCCAATTAAACTCGGCTCGCAATGCGGTCAGCTCGCGGGCTTGGGTGAAGTAGGAGATCGACTTGCCTTCGACGCGTTTGAATGCCCGCCAATGGTTCAACCGTTGCTCTAGTGCGGCATTGTAAACCGCGCGGCAAACGCCAGCCCACCGGCGAAACAGGAGGTCGTGTTCCGGTTCAATGTAGAGCTTGAATTTGAATGAGCGATAGATCTTATCAGTCATGGTTGGTCACTCCGCGGGGGTGTGCGGTTTGGGGTCTGTTTCGTCGAGTGAAGTGCTCACGCCGAGAGCGCTTTCTGGCGCCTCCACCAGCCGGGCGATGGCCATCGTTGCATAGGCGAACTCCTCTTCGGAGACGAACCGGAGGGTGATGGTCTGGTCATTGAGGTTGGCTTCGTAGCCGGACAGCGCCGGGTCAAGACGCCATTGCCCAGTGGGTGGGTTTACCCGCACCTCTTCAAGCTGCTGGCGAAGGGAGACAATCTCGTCCAATAGCAACCGGATATTGCTCGGCTGCGCCAGAACGATATGGAGAAGCACGCCATATGGTGACGCCATATCAGGGTGCCCGTCTCGCGCCACATAAGGGCGAAGCACGGCACCGTCATTGTCGCGACCGTCCCGCGTGCCGATCCGCCGCCATGAGCAGCCGTCTTGGATGACCCATTCGTCTTCCGCCTTCTCCATGACGGCAAGATTCAATTCAATCTTGTGGATCAGCGTATCGATATCAATCATTGCTCTCGCCTCCGGTGAGTGCGGCAAACGCGCGGCGAAAATCGCCATATGTCAGGTCAATCGAGTTGTAGCCCCAGACGGGCCGATCATCGCCTTTGGTAGCTTGATTGTCTGGGTCGAGGAAAAGAGCGCCAAGCTTTGCGAACGGCTCCAGCGCTTCCCGCATCCTCTCGACTTCGCCTGATGGCTGGGGAGGGGCGGCACTCGCTTCCGCATCTTTACCGTCCAGTAAGCAAAGGCCGACGCCTCGGATGAGCGGGATGGTGGTCGCTGTCCGAATGGTGGATGCCAGACCGGCGCACGTTTCCGCCTTCGCGGTGGCGGTGGTTGACCAGCCCATGGCCTCGTTGTGGTCAAGCTCATGGGCCTTGTCTGCGGTTTCGCGCCACGATGCTTCCGCCCCGTCGCAGAATTCTGCCGCCTGCTCCATGGCCGCGTCGTAACCGTCATTGCATCCGACGATGTATAGCCGATCAGCCTTCAGCCTCTCCACCTCGGCAATGAGGGAGAGGACGTAGGCTTGGGAATAAAGGGGCTCGGTATATCCGCCATCTGGGCCAGGACCGGAAATGGCTATAATCATGCCGTGCTCTTCAAGCCGTTCTAGCGAGCGTTGACGCGCCCAAGCTACCGGTTCCGCCGCTTCTTCCTTTGGGGCGGTCATAGCTCGTCCTGCTCGTCCGTCGAGAACGACCATTGAGCGAGACTGCTAACCTGAAATTCCATGCTGCAGCTTTGGCACTCGACCGTATGAGTGTCGTTCTCGTCGTATAGAAACCACGCTTCGCCTTCTTGAATGTCGAAGTCGGAACCACAGTGAGGGCATTTGGGTTTTTTGTTCATGGAAAAGTTGTATGATGGCCCATCGTTCAGGGCTTCTAATCTCTCGGTCATGTGCGTTCCTTTGCGGTGAAAAGCGGCTTCGGCTCAAGCTTCGGCAGGAAGTCCCATTTCGAGGGCTTCGACTGCTTAGCGGGGGCGGAAAAGCCCGGTGATTTGATGTTGCCGGCTGGCTTGGTGACGCCGAGGTTCTTCGCCTCGACGCGCTTCACCTTTGCGATGGCTGGCAGGTCGATCTCATGCGTTTTTGGATCGTGACAACACTCTTTCCCGAGGAGACGCCCGTCGGCGGCCGTGAGCTTCCGGCTCTTGTCGAGGAACATCGCATCTGGAATACTGTGGTCGATGTCGTATGGCTTGCGGCCCAGGATCAGTCCACAGCCCTCACAGGCGATCTTGCCATCCGGCAGCATAGCGCGACGAACGATCTCGGCTTTGACTGGCTTGGAGAATTCGCGGCGGCTCATTCGCCAAACTCCCTGACATAATCGTCGGCAAGCTCTTGAGAGGCGCGGGCTGACCAGTCGTATTCAGGATCGCCAAACGATGCCGGCATGTAGTCGTCTAGCCAGCGGGCGGCCTCATTCTTTTCGACGGACGGCCAATGCTGCTGAATGCGCAGAACCCATGCCCAGCGGAAGCCTACCTCGCTAAGCTGCCGATCAGGGTGTTTTGCGAAACGTTCCGCAAGGGCTTCATGGACAAGACTTGGCAGTCTCTCTTTGAGCGCCTTATCCAAGACGGTAGGGAGTATCGCGCGGATGTAGTTTTGCAAGATCCCCATCATCCCCTCCACGCCCTAAGCGCATCCGCAATAGCTCTGAAGACGCTGGGATAGGACACAGGCCGAGAAGCCTCGAAACGCTCTGCACGGGCTTTACGGGCGGCTAGGCGTGCCTCGATCAGAGACTTGAACGGATCGTTCTTGATCCTGTCGGGCTTACGGCGATTGTGGGAGCGGACGTTGATGGTGGTCATGCCGCCACCGGCCATTGGCGGATGAGAAGGTCATCCGGGATCGGCGCCTTGCGCGTCATCTGCTTCATGAAGAACGAGCGGCCGAGAGCGCGCGACTGGTCACGGAGATAACGGAAGTTGGCCGGGTCGGTGTCACGGGCCTTATGCGATCCTTGATCCGTCTCGCCGCCGGTGATGATCAAGTCGGGCGCATAGGAATCCAGGATGATCCGTCCGAGGAGCGGCTCAAAGCTACCGAAGGTAAAGAGCGGCTCGCGTGTCTGCTTGACCTCCCAGAGTTTCATCCGATCTCGGTCGTATTCTTCCTGATTGGCGATCGTCGCCCCGATGGCAACGTTGCGCGGAAGGAGAGGATTGCCGCGCTCCGGGTCTGTCATCTTGCGGACATTGCCGATGCGCTTTGTCAGCAGCAGCCAGACAAGGTTAGGCGTGGCCTCGATGAGCTTGAACAGGTCAACCCGCCACATCTCTTCGACCTCGTTGTCGAAGACGTCGGCAAGGGAGGCGCAGAACACGCGCGGTCGCGCGCCAGCGGCAGCCGCCGCTCTGTCCCACAGGACAGGCTTGCGCCAGTTGGCCACGCTTGTACGCTGGCGATCCTCACCCGCGCCCCATTGGACACGGCCATATCGGTTCGCCATGAGGTTTTCGGCATAGCAGCCGTCACAGGCAGGCGAAACTTTGGTGCATCCAATCCACGGATTGAAGGTATGATCAGTCCATTCAATCTTGCTGTTTTCTGCCATTTCTAGCCTCCAGATATGGCTTGAATTCTACCACAAAAACGCTTATAGTTCAAAGCGTTAAGGCGTATTTTGCCGATCTATTGATTCCTCGGGATGTTAATTTTTGACCCCTCCGGCACACAGAAAACCATCCCTACATCGGGGGCGATTTTCGCGGCGGCAGCGGCCTTCGAACATTCATCAAGCGACGGCATGGGGATCTCTGTCGTCGCCTGCGGTTGCGTCCAGTTCATGAAGGTGTGAATTACAAGGATGTATTTCACTTCATGTCCTTTCAAGAGAAGCGTCAGCCGAGCGGGGATGCCCGGCTGACACGTTGAGCGACGATTGGACAGGGGGGAGGTCGTCGCCGTGATCGGGGAATTTGCTCATGCCGCAATCTTCCTCTCGCTGACAAAGCCGAACTCGCGCGCAAGGCATTCCTCAATCGCTTGGAAGAATGCGATCATTTCCGGCTCGTCGCAGTCGCGGGTGTTGATCGGTCGCGGGACGGCCTGATATCTGCCATTGGCAAGCCGAACGATATCCACATGGCCCACAGCGGGCCGCAGATAGGCGTCCAGCGCTTCCTTGTGCGGTGCGCAGCCCGTGGCATCGACGCAGTCCTGAAGCGTGCACCAGTACGCTCTCAAGCGGTCGAGATTTCGCCACTGGCCGATCTCGACGCGGACGCCTTGACCTTGTGCAATGCCATCGAGGGCTCTGGCGTCGAATTCCATCTCGGGGAATAGGCTGTTGCCTTTGCGGACGAACTTGAAGGGGCACTTTTCTCGCTTGGCCATAGTCAGACCCTCAATGAAAGTGTGAAAACAAGATCAGGGAAATGTACTCAGGGCCGATGTCAGGCCTCCCAAAGGCCTCAGCCAGCGTGGCGGCTAATTCTGATCGATCAATGCCGAGTTTTGACTCGTCTACCTTGGCCAACTCGAAGCCCTCGTAAGGATCGCTGCGGGCTATGATCTTCCCAGCAATGCAATACTGGCCGCTCATCCCGTCGTAGACGACATCAAATCGCGCGCCTGGGGCGCCGTTGACTTCGTTCTCGTGCTTGTCCCAATCGAATGCCCTTGCGCCAACGTCGGCGCCAAGCATGAGATAATCTGTGCGATCTACGCCCATGGCTAAATCCTCCACTCTGGAGCAAACGGAATTTCGTCCTCGTCATCTCGATAGAATTGCGGGGCCTGCGCTGGCTCGCGCTTGCGCTCCGATCCGCCGCTAGCGTTGCCATAATCCCCGCTACTGCGGTCTGGCTTGGCCTCACGGTCTCCGCTGGGGCCGTCTAGCATGACAAGCTGGCCGCCGAATGCTTGGATGACGACTTCGGTTGAATACCGATCGTTCCCGCTCTGGTCTGACCATTTTCTAGTCGTCAGAGATCCCTCGACGAATAATTTTGAGCCCTTCTTGACGTACTGCTCGATGACCTTGCAAAGGCCCTCGTTGAAACAGACGACGGTGTGCCACTCGGTCTTTTCCTTGCGCTCGCCGGAATTCTTGTCGCGCCACTGTTCCGAAGTTGCAATGCGGAGGTTGGCGATCGGGTTGCCAGAGGCGCTACGCCTGATCTCAGGGTCGGCGCCGCAATGGCCTATAAGTATTACTTTATTGACTGAACCTGACATCACGCCGCTTCCTTCTGGGACTTGGCCTCAATGGCCTTCTTGATGGCAAGCGCATCGCCCGGGTGCTTTGCCCAGAAGATCCGCAGCGGGTCACGGTTTGCGTCCGCCCAACGCTGGACGTTCTCGCGCGTCTCGGTCTTGATATATTCGAGCGCTCTATCGACGAACTGGCCGACCGGCACGTTTTCCAGCGACCAGCCGTCGCCCCAGGTAACGGTAATGGCGTCTTTGCCGCTGATGGCGATCATCCGGCGCTCTTCGCGCTCGTGCTCGACTATCTCGGAAGCCGACAGGTCGAGCACCTTGGCGCGGTCCATTTCGGCTTCGTCATAGAGCCCTGTGAACTGTTCGGGCCAGCCGGCGCGGAGAGCCTGCATTTCGGCGCACTTGGCGATCATGAGCTTGGGCATCCGAACCCAATTGCCGGAATCGTCCAACGCCTGCTTGCCGGTTGGCTTCCGCTTGTTCGCGGCCTCGTCATAAATCCACTCGTCTTTGACCGGCGCGAACTCATCCCAATCGACCTGACCGGCGACTTCGTACCAAGTGCCGTCCTTCTGGTCCTGTTTCCAGAGATAGACAGTCGCCGTCACAATGCCCTTTGGGTTGAGCGGGCCTTTCAGGCTGGCGTCGTATTCAAAGACCGGAGGCTTGCTTGCCGGGCGATAGTCGCCGCAGCGCTGCGCGATGACGCGCTGGCCATCGCGGGAAATGATGATGGTCATCTTCCGCTTCTTGGCGTCGGCCTTGGAGAAGACCATAGGGATGATCTGCCCGAGGAACGGGTCTAGGCCCTTGGCGCGAGCGACTTCGCAGAAAAGATTGAACTCATCATCGTTGCAGTCTTTCGCAACGGTCTGCTTTACCAGCGCTACCTGGCGCGGCGTCATGTCAAAGCGAGTTATTTCGTTCATGTCACTTTCTCCGAACTGAGAGGCCAAAAGAGCCGTTATCGAGGGTTGCGCCTGGGACTTCCTCTTTGGCCTTGACGGCTTCCGCCAATGCCTTCTTGTCGAGTTTGGGAGCGGGCCGCTCTTGTTCGACCCAGAACCGGGCAGGGATGTCAGCTTCGTTGACGATCACTAGGCCGGGCTGTATTTTCCTGAGAGTGACCGTCGCCGTTGGCAGGCGCATCGACGTCTGGTCAGTCGCCAGCATGGCTTGCTCGATCAGAGCCCGGATACGCTCGGCACGGTTCTCGATTGAATGACGACGCGCTTCAAAAGCCGCTTCCTTGGCCTTCAGGCCGGTAACGAGGATCTCGCATTCGTCGATCTGGTCGAGTGCCGCGGCGATGGCCTCCGTCAAGCCCGTCTGGCCTTCGATCATGTCAGCGACCAGTTCGGCGTCGTCGCCTTCGCCGGCCTCGTTTAGCGATCTGATCAGGCGCTTCGCCGCCTCAGTCTGCCGGCGCACAAGATGCTCAACAGCAACGTCTTTTGCTTCAATTGCTGGCGCGTTCATGGTAATCTCCCATGGTTGCGGCTGACTTCAGTGCCTCGAAATCCTCGCTGGCATCGACTGCAGCGCGTTCAAGCAATTGCCTCTGGCGACGGCTGGCCGCGGTCTTTGAAATCCTGTGAAGGAAACCGGACTCACGCTTGGTGTCGTGGGCCTTCAGGGTGATTTGACCGGGTGTCATGGCTATCTCCTCAGATCTGATTGGAATTGAGCTTCGGCCCGCATTGGACCGACAGCGACGGACCAGGCGAGAGCGGCGAAACACACAACCCATACCGCGAGAAGCGTCAGACGGCCTTGTCTGGCCTGTTCTGCGCGGGCGGCGGCATTTGCCTCGAAACGATCGGATATGGAAGGCGTGGCGCATCGATCGCATAGGGACGCGCAATCCTGGAACGGGCGACGGCAATGGGTCATTGGATATTCCCCCTGATCGCCTTGATATCGTCGTCGCTCAGGCCAAGCGTTTTGGCTTTCTCAAGGGCGATACGATGGGCCGAAATCCTCTCCTGCGCTCGCAAGTCCTCGTCAGTCGGCTCGACGACATGGATCATGTTTGCAGGCAGGACATGCTTGCCATCGAGGAAGAGAACCTTCACTGGCTCAACCGGGCAGTCGGTGCCTTGCACATACTCGCGCTTGGCGAGACGCTTGGCTGTCGCTTCGGTACGGCAGAAATGCTTGACGTATTGCCGTCCGCGGCCCTCGGTCAGATCCGAGTTGGTGTAGACGGCCCAAAGGATGGTATCCTCGCTCATGCCCTTACTCCGCGTTCGATATCAGCCGCATAAGCAGCGCTGGACTCGGGGGTGTTGCGGTCGTCGCGCCGGTCGATGGCGTCGACAAATGCGACATGGAGGTCATCGGCCATCTTTTCCGGCCAGCTGGCGAGATAGTCGGCATCCCCGCCCATCGTCACGACCATGTCCATGAGTTCGTCGGCGTATTCCTGCACGAGGGCGATAAGGGTGTCCCTGCGTTGCTCAAGCGTGCTCATGACAGGCCTCCTGAGGCTCTGAGAATGTGGCGACGGTTGCGAAGTATGCGGTGCTGCGAGGCCCGGCGGCGGCGAACCTCAATTGAAACGAGATCGTCGATCAGCCAGTCGGCTAGGAAGTCGGGGCCGTTTTCCGCTAGATAGCGCGCCACAGCGTCTTCCAGAGCGGATCGGTCGTAGTCGGTGAAGTATCGGAGTTTGCGCTCTCGGGTCGCCTCGGTCATCTTCCGTTCCTCGGTTTCGTTCGTTTCCCTTCCCTCGTCATTGGGTGAGGGGAGGGAGAAGGGATGTCAGCCTGAGTAGGCTTCGGCTTCGAGTCGGTGGATGAAGAAGTGAATTCCGCTGGAGCACTCCTCCATCCAGTTTTCGTCGAAGCTGTCAGGGGTGATCCGAGCGCCAACCACGTACTTGGTCTTGCCGTCGTGCAGCGAAATGCCCTCCTCGGCGCCGATAACCTCGATCACGTCGGCAAACTCGGCGCGGCACTTGCGCCCAAAGGCATGGGAGCGTTTGGCTGCTTCCGGGATACGGAGTTTGACGATCACGTTGCTTCGGCATTTCTTCCAGCCGATAAGATCTCCCTCGGGGAGGATGCGGGTCATCGCGATAGCGAGGTCCGCGTTTTTTGCTTCCTTGAGGTTGGCCCTGCTGAGGTTGGCCCCGCTGAGGTTGGCCCTGCTGAGGTCGGCCACGCTGAGGTTGGCCCCGCTGAGGTCGGCCCTGCTGAGGTCGGCCACGCTGAGGTTGGCCCTGCTGAGGTCGGCCCTTTCCTTGATAGCTACCTTCACCGCCAGTCCAAGTTTGACGGACGGAAGCGCGTCGGCCGAGCACTCAATCTCGCAAGAGAACTGAACTGCTCCGGTAAATCTGTTCAGGATGTCGAATTTCATTTCCGTCCCTCGGGTTGGTGAATTGTTATGCGGCAATCTGCGCAACCAGCTTCGCTTCCAAAGCCATCCGCTCTCTCGCGATGTCGTAGCGAAAGCTCTTGAACTGCAGCTCGTCGATTGCCTTGCGGATGGCGAGGACAGCCGGTGCATCTACAGTGCGACGGGCTTTCTCAGCCTTGCGAACCGCATCCTTGCGAGCGCATTCCGCGTTGAACTTCGCCCATGCCCATGCCTTGCGGAGAGCAGCAGCAAACGTCTTGGAGCGGAGAGAGCCTACCTGCCACCACGACGGAGACTTGCGGAACTCGGCCCATGCGGCTTTGAGGATTTCTGACTTGCTGAGCATGATCAAAGCCGCCCGTATTTGCGCCGGTACTCGGCAAGTTCGCGGTCCGCTGGGGTAGCCGCCTCGCACGTCGATGCGTGATAGGCTTGCTGTTCCGGGTCGAGGTTGGGGCAGCTTTGAAGCTCAAGGACGCGAGCCCGACCGCGATATTCGCTGCAAGCATTCCTGCTGACGATCCAGCAATAGGTGCAGTTCTCGCTCATCGGGTTTCCTCCAGAGCCTTGTGGAGAAGCTCGTAGGTCCACTCTCTGCCCTGCGGATATTCGAAGGCGTTCAGGCTTTTGTCGGCGGCGCGGTAGAACGACAGATAGCTGCGGTCCTTGAGCCACTTCTGCGCACGAGTTGCGTGGCCCTTGGTGACGCCGCAGACGCAGAGTGCCGGGGCGTTGCCGTAACTGTGATTTTCTGTGGTGCCGTTAACGAGGTTCATCTTCTTCGCCTCTCGTTGCGTTCCGTGTCTCAGCGCTTCCGTGGGGAAGCAGGGGAGGCAGTTTTCTGACTTGCCCAGGTCGCCAAAGTTTTCGAAAATTCTGTAACGCCCTTCGACTTCCGCTCCGGTAGGGCCGTCCCGAAGCTCTTCACGCCGTGCGCGCCCCGCGCTGCCTAGTCCATGACTGCCTCCTGCGTTGGCCCGATAACCCCCGGGCTGGTTGACACCGGGCCGTCGAGTTCTTGCGTGCCGTGAGGCAGATCATTCGTGGGCCGGTAGAGACGAGTATAGAGGGATAAAACCCCATGTCAAGGGATCAATCCCCATTTTTTGATTGAAATATCGGGACGCATCCCCTAGGGTGCATCCATGAACGAAGAAATGCCGAAGACCGGCGCGCACTACTTACGCAACCGCGATGAATGGATTCGGATGGTTGTCGACTGTCCTGACCTGACACATGTTCAGGTGCGCGTTGCCATGCATTTGGCCATGCGCATGAACATCCGTGATCGCGATTGTTGGCCTTCAATCAAGACCATCGCGGAATCAGTCGGGTGTAGTCAGCGATCAGTGATCACGGCTCTTGACGTTTTGAGGGATGAGGGCTTTGTAGGGATGGAGCGCAAGCGCAACGCCGGGAACCGGTATTGGCTGATGTTCACGTGGCAATAAGTGCAACCATTGCAGTTATATAAGTGCAACCATTGCACATGAATATACGGAAAGCTTAATCACGTTAAGGTTTATCTCTTATAGGTTCTTGCTCTGGAGATAGAGATAGTAGGTAACCGCGCGAGAAAATCAGAACTCTTCAGGCAGAAAAGAGCCGGTCACAACGCCGCAAATTTGGTACTCTGAATCCTCGCCGCCATACATGATTATCGGCTTGTGCTTAGGGTTCGAGCTTCTCGGCACCAGAACGATCTCCCCGTTCATTGAGCCTACCTCTTTCAACGTGATCTCTACGAGGTGAGTGCCGGCCAGGGTGTGTGTCACGTGAACCGTCATGCCTTTTTGCAGCGCAAGACCGCTCTCGTGGTAGTCAACGCAGATGACGTATGAGCCATCAGGATATTTCAAGTTCATGCTGTCGCCCGAAATCTTCAGGGCGTATTGGCGAGCATGCTTGAACCTTCGATCCGCCACGACGTTAATCACCGGGTAATTGTCGTCCTGGTCAAAGATCGTAATGTCTCTGAATTGCCCCGCCTCGATAGTCCCGACAACTTGCAATTCTGTAGTTTCGATCTGTCGATCAGAAACGATGTCCTCCGCCTGAGTCAGATACTCTAATTCTACTCTGAGCACCTTGGCAAGCTTCTTGAGGCTTCCCAAATTGGGCGTTCCGCCTCTTCTTTCGATATCCCTAATAAATGATGACGAGAGTCCGGCAGCCGTCGATGCCTTCGCACGGCTCATCCGGAGCTCGTCGAGGCGACTGTCGATCTTCTGAATCAGGGTTTGCTGCATAGCGGTATCATGCCCTACGACTATTTTCGGGCAATCGGGAAACAACCCTTGACTTTCGACGGCGAATAGGGATTAATCCCCCTATGCGAAAGAAACCAACGCCCCAAACCATTCCGAGCCAGGTCATCCGAGATACGCTCATCGAGCGTGCGAGGGCCTTTGTCGAAACGAAAAAGTCGAGCTTCTCGGCCATCGGCCTAGGGGCGGTGAACGACAGCAAAATCCTGAGCCGCGTGGCGAATGGAGAGAATTTCAGTGTCAAGACATACCAGCGGGTCATCGACTGGATGGACGCGCAGGAATCTGCCGAGCAGGAAACAGCGGCATGATCACGATCTACACGGATGGAGCCTGCATCCCAAATCCCGGCCGTGGTGGCTGGGGTATCGTCGCCTACAATTCTACGGGTGATCGGGTCTACGAGGATTGGGGTGGCCGCGCTCAGACCACAAACAACATCATGGAACTGACTGCGATTGTCGAGGCCCTGAGATACCTCAAGGGCCAAGAGGCTATCGTCTATTCCGACAGTCAGTATTGCGTCAACGGCCTGAATGAGTGGCGCCACAGGTGGAAGAAAAACTACTGGCGCAAGGGCAAGAATGCCAACTCCGCGCCGATTGCGAACGCTGAACTCTGGCAGGAGCTTGATGCTCTCGCCATCACTTCCAAAGCCACTTTCAAATGGATTCGCGGTCATAACGGCAATGCTGGAAATGAGCGAGCTGACGCCCTCGCTGAACTTGGGTGGCAGAACGCGCCGAACGCTGATCGGAGCGCAGCATGACCCACGCTCAAGTTTCTCTCCCTCAAGACGACATAGTCCTTTCCGTCCTCGACGAGATGGGGAAGGGGACGATCCAATGAGTCATCCCAACATGGTTATCCCGAAGCAAGACGAAATCACCGTCGAGTTGATGGACGATGGCGGTGTCTCCATTGATCAGAGGAGCTCCATTGACGGCATGACGAGTGGTGTTTGGACGGCAAACGCTCAAACCTCAGTTCTCCTTGCGGAAGCGATATTGGAGGCTGTGGCGCAATTCAGAGCGAGTGAACTCTCTTCCGAAGCCCCCGTTTCCGAGGACGCAGCGTAATGAGCGAGATACCTCTCGATATCCGCAATTCCGCGGAAGCGCTCACCAAGCCGGCGCTTGTCTCGCTGCTTAATCACCCGGTGTCTACGGCACAATCTCTCGTGATGAAGGCCGTCCTTGCGGAGCGCGAGCGCTGCGCCAAGATTGCATCCGGCGTTAAATGGGAGGCCAAACCCGGCGCCAACCCAAGGAATGTAGAGGTCCTCACAAAGATCGTCACTGATACCGGGCTGCGGATAGCAGCCGCAATCCGAGGGGAGGCGTGAATGGCTTGGAACACGCCAGCTCGCAATTTCGACGAGGCAGACCTCCGGGCTGAACTGTCTGAGGTCGAGCGCAAATGGGACGACTATTTCTCCGACCCTGATTTTGAAGGCCATGGCGGCTCGCCCGGCGAATGGATGGCGGAGCGCATGGACGAATTGCGGGCTGAGATAGGTCGTCGCGCTCTCCCCACCCCTCCCGGCGCGCAAGCGCAAACAAGCGCGGGCGGGGAGATCAAGCGCTTTGATCTTTATGACCGTGGCTTCGACGATTACACAATGAAGGTGTTCCCGAACGGGCACTACGTCACGTTCGAAGACCATCAAGCCGCCATCCTCGCCGAGCGCGAGCGTATGCAGCCAGTTGAGAACTTGACGCGCACCCGCTTCAAGCTTTCGTTCAACAAGTCGAAAAACTGCACATCGCTCTACAACTTTGCCGATGAACTCGAAGGCAAATGGGTTTGGCTGATTGACGCCGAGGACGGCAAAAACTGCCCTCTCTGGCGCGCTCTCCCCACCCCACCCATCAATCCCCCCGTACCAGAGGGAGAGAAGTAAATGAGCAGATCCGGCTACAACGACGACTGCGACGACAACTGGTCGATCATCCGCTGGCGCGGCGCCGTGAACGCGGCTTCGACGGGAAAGCGTGGGCAGACATTTTTTCGCGATCTTTTGGCTGCTCTGGACGCACTTCCGGAAAAGAAACTGATCGCCGAACAACTGGAAAGCCAGGGATGCTACTGCGCGCTCGGGGCACTTGGCAAGGCGCGCGGCCTTCCTTTGGAAAAGATTGACCCAGAAGACATCGAAGGTGTCGCTGGCACGTTCGGCATTGCAGACGCTCTGGCTCGCGAAGTCGTCTACATGAACGACGAATACGGCCCATGGAAAGAAACGCCAGAACAGCGTTTCGCCCGCGTTCGGAGATGGGCCGAGTGCCAAATCAAGCCTGCTCCTGAGCCCCTTCACCCCTCCCTCCAAAATGAGAGAGAAGCGCGAACATGAGCATCACCGAGCGATACGATCTGCATAAGATCAGGGTGGCTCTCGCCCAATACGACGAAGCCATGGCCCTCATTGGCGGCTGCGGCGATGGCAACTGCCTCGTTGAGCGACCGCGCGGCCAGCACACGAACGGCGGCTGTCGGTGCTACTCGGATCGCATGACAGCTCAGCGCGCGATGTCTCGCGGCAAGTGGCTGGCGGAAGAAATCCGAAAGGCGGTGGTCTGAATGGTCGAGATCATCACCATGGGCCGTCTTCCTGAAGACGTGAAGTACACGATGAAGTGCCGCGAATGCAAAACCGTGGCCATCTTCGAACGCAAGGAAGGCCGCTACAGCGCCGATCAGCGCGACGGGGACGCCATCGTCTTCACATGCCCGATTTGCAGTCACGCAATGTGGCACGGCATCGGCGCCGCCTCTAGCGAGGGTTATTGAGCTATGACCCCCACACCCACCGCGGCAATAGACGCTGAGACGGAAATCGCGCGCTGCCATGCTCGCCTTGAGATCGATCACGCATTCATTCCGGATGGCGGAGAGTTCATCCGGTTTGAAATCCCCATGGCAGAGCGCAGCCAATGGCCTGACGCAATCGAGTGCCGTGACGCGACGATCCGCATCCTCGATAGCCGTATAGCCGAGCTTGAACACATCGCGGCGCACTTCACCAAGCTCGCCAAGGACAGTCCACGCGCAAACACTGCCCTCGATACCGCTCGGCGGGAGTGGGAAGCGAAGAAGGGGGAGCAGTAGATGAACACCCACTTCGGCAAAATCTGGGATGCCACGCCAGTAGTGCAGACGCACACCATTAGGCTGACTGTCAGCAGCCGTCCTGTGTTGCCGCTTGTGTGTGGGTTCCTCGCTGGTTTTTTGGCGGCACTTATCCTTTTTGCCGTGGCGCAAAGTGGGATCGATGAAAGGTCGGTTGACGCGGGCGTTTTCACTCATGCGGGCAAAGCCTTCAAACTCGTGGAGATGAAGCCGTGATCTTTCTCGCATGGGCTCTCGTCATCCTCATTGGCTCTGCATTCGTCGGCATGATCATCGCGGCGATCTATTCCAATCGACCGGCGGCTGAAGTCCGCGAAGACTGGTGGAGAGACGCTCCATGAGCACATGCTCAGTCAATTACGACGCGTTCGGCGCTGCCGCCTTCTTCCTGTCCGTGGCCTTGGTGCTTTGCGTCCTCAAGATCTGCAATCATCGGTTCGATATGGCGAGACTGAAGGCGAAGAAGGATTGAGTTGACTACCTCGCCCAGCGCACGCGGACCTTTAAGCGCTGGGCGAGGGATGACAGGCGAGCATTGCGGCGGCGGCTCGCCTGTCGGCTGGGGCTGAGAAATCAGTTTCGGCATGAAAGTTCCAAACGCGACCGAGGGACTTGGCGGTTCTGGTCGCTGACAATGTGAAAACACCGGGGGCTCTATCTCTGCTCCTGACTGAAATGCCCGGTTGGTGACGAAGATCAATTTGTCACGAAGGGCACGCAAGAAGATGAAGATCGACAACAAGAGCTTGCACGAACGGAGCAAGGGCAAAATGAACGACGTTTTGGAAGCACAGACACTATTCAAGGATGCCTTCCCGCGTTGGCGATACTCCAGCGTCAAGGAGATGATTAACGACGGCTACCGCTTCCTTTCGAGGCAGGTGTCCAAGGACATCACCCATCGGCGCGTCGAGACCATCTGGCAGGGCACAGCTCGCCGGATCGATGGCCAGGAAAAAGACGCGCTGCGGAAGGCGGTTGAAGTCGAGCGCCTCCGCCGTGTCGATGCAGCAAAAGAAGCAATCGAGGAAGATCGCCGTGAGCAAAAACAACTTCGTGCCCGTCTGGCTGCGCTGGATGCGCGCCTTGCCACTACCGATCCGGAGTTTTTTGGCCCGGCGATGGAGGCTCATAGCGCACAAGCGAGCGGACTGGGCCGAGTACCTCATGACCGGGAGGATCGGGGATGAGTGACGAGGTCACGCAAGAAATGGTCCGATCACGTCTGCTTTACAACAAAGAGCAAGGGCGTCTGATTTGGCTTCCTCGCCCGCGAGACGATTTCCAAGATGAGAATAAATGGGCTGTCTGGAATACGCGATATTCTGGATCGTTTGCGGGGCATATAGGAACGAAGGGTTACCGTTGCCTTCGCCTGTTTGGGAAGACTAGAAAAGCCAGCCGCGTCACTTGGGTGTGGCACTACGGGGTTTGGCCCGACGTCATAGACCACATCAACGGCCAAAGCGACGATGATCACATCGAAAATCTCCGCGACGTCACTCAACGGGAGAACTGCCACAACAGGCGCCTAACCGTCCGCAACAAGAGTGGCGTTCCAGGGGTGTTCAGGGATGGCGATTTCTTCCGCGCGCAGATCAGTTTCAACAATCAGAAATTCTATCTGGGTCGCTTCCAGGACATCGACGAAGCGATCGCCGCCCGTCGCCTAGCCGAGGCTAAGTTTGGCTACCACGAAAACAATGGGAGGGCAGCATGAGATCCAGAACTGAGGGAGATCGATGATGATGCACCTGCCGATCACGAACATTGACGACGTCCTTCCGCACATCGCCGGCAGAACCGATTTCGTGGTGGCGGAGCGCGAGGGCTATCGGGTCGTCGACTATCTCTATGCCAGCGCGGACACCTTTGACCACCCAATGCGCGTCGAGTGCCGGGGGCTGAAGTTCGACGATGCTGGCGACCTGATCGCGCGTCCGCTGCACAAGTTCTTCAATGTGAACGAGCGGCCCGATACACAGTCAGGCGCTCTCGACTTCTCGCAGCCGCATGTGGTCATGGACAAGTTGGATGGGTCGATGATCCATCCGTCGATCGTGGGCGGCGAACTCACCTTTATGACCAGGATGGGCCGATCGGACGTTGCCAAGCGCGCCGAAAGGCACCTTGACCAGGATATGAAGCAATTTTGCGAGGCGATGCTCGATGGCGGCGCCACGCCGATCTTCGAGTGGACCGCGCCAGACAACCGCATTGTCATCAAGTATGATGATAGCGCGCTGACGCTGCTTGCCATCCGCAACAACGAGAGCGGAGCTTATTGGTCGCGGGCTGACCTTGAACGGCTAGGCATTCCGCTCGTCGCCGCTCACAGCGACAAACCGCGCAACGCTGGCGAGTTCCTTGAATATGCAAGGGCGGTGCAGGACGCCGAAGGTTTTGTCGTCAAGTTCGACAATGGCCTTTGGGTCAAGGTGAAGGCCGAGGACTACGTCACCAAGCATAAGGCGAAGGACAGCATCGTACGGGAGAAGAATATTCTCGCGCTGATCCTGTCGGGCGGGCTTGATGACGTCTTCCCGCTTCTGTCGGAAGAGGACGCCGACACCGCCCGCGCCTTCCGGGATGATTTTGATCGGGGCGTAGCCAAGACCGCGAGCGAAGTTGCCGCTTTCGTCAATCGCTATTCCGACGATGATCAGAAGACTTTTGCTGTCGAGCGGGCATCAAACCTTCCTCCGCTTCTGAAGCCGATTGCCTTCACCATCCGCAAAGGCGTCTCGCCAGTCGTGGCGGTTCGCAACGCCATCAACATCAACTCACAAGCCGGCGTCGATCAGACCAGAGAGCTTCATGGCGCTCATTGGGGGATGAACCCGATCGACACGTAAACCCGATCGGCGGGCACTCCATGTCCCGCTGATACGCCGCGCTGCCCGTCACCAACAGGCTATGCGGCAAGACAGGCAAGGCACTCCTCCTCCCAGCCTCCTGTCACTAGCCCTCGGCGCTACCGTCCCTCCCAGGCGCCGAGGGCCTTTTCGAAACAGAGTGCGGCGAATGACAGAAAAATCTCACTTCATGCTGCCAGACGGCAACGTCCAGATCAGTTTCAGTGGCGGTCGCACCTCTGCATTCATGCTGCATCAAATTCTCGAAGCAAACGGCTCGTTGCCCGAAGGCAGGGTCGAAGTGATGTTCCAGAATACGGGGCGGGAAATGGATGAGACGCTTGAATTCGTTCGGGAATGCGGCGTGCGCTGGGGCGTTATGATCACCTGGACGGAATACCGCGCTGCAAAGCCTTTCTTTGAGGTTGTCGGATTTCAGGGCGCGAGTCGCGATGGAGCGCCGTTTGATGCCCTTATCGACAAGAAGCAATATCTCCCTAACCAGCAATCGCGTTTTTGCACTCAAGAACTAAAGATCAGAACCGCCAAGCGCTACTTGGTGTCAAAGGGTTGGAAAAACTGGATCGCTGCCGTTGGAATAAGGGCGGACGAGAAGCGCCGCATATTTGACGAGAACGGCGAAAAGAAAAAGCCTCGTGATCGCTGGACCAATTGGCATCCACTATACGACGCTGGCGTGAGCAAGGAAATGGTTGGTGACTTCTGGAAAGCGCAACCGTTCGACCTGAAGCTTCCCAATGTGCGCGGCAATTGCTGGTTAGGCAATTGTGATGGCTGTTTTCTCAAGAGCGAAATGTCTCAGTCGGTGTTGGCCAGAGACTTCCCGGATCGCCATGCTTGGTGGGAGGCCGCAGAGAACCGGATTGGCGAGCTTGAGACATCAAAGGGCCGTCCAAAGGACAATTCTCAGTTTTCGAAGAGGTTCGCAAAGCGCGAGCTGCGAGAATTCATGGAAAAGCAGGGTGATTGGGCTCTCTCGACTGAGGGAGTGCTTTGCCAGACCGATGACGGGGAGTGCATGGCAGCATGAAGATCTATGTCGCATCACATGACCGCTGGGCTGCCTGTCACGTAGCCGATGTCCTCAAGGCAAAAGGCCACGAGATCACCTCTCGTTGGCACTCACAAGAATTCCTGCCGACCGAAGCCCACACAGAGCTCGACCGTGCGAAGATCGCGCAAGAGGACGTGGACGACGTCTCCGCGAGTAACGCGCTCGTGATCATCTCCGGGCCTGACCGATATTCAGGGGGCAAGTTCGTCGAGGCTGGCATCGCGATCGGGCAGGGCAAACCTGTTGTAGTCATCGGCCGACGGGAAAACATGCTTCTATGGCTCCCGAGCATCCGGTGCGTCTCTTCGCCGGAGGACGTGCGATTTGATTAGGATCGAACTCCCTTATCCACCGACGACGAACAACTTGTTTATCAACAAGGGGAAGTCGCGCGTGAAGAGCACGGCCTATCGGAACTGGCTACAAGTCGCCTCGATCAACATCAAGGACAGCCACCGGCAGAATATCGGCCCTTACTCTATCTCCATAGCCTTGAAGCGGCCGGACATGCGCCGTCGTGACATCGGCAATCTCGAGAAGGGGATCAGTGACCTTCTCGTTTCTCATGGCGTCATCAAGGACGACAGCCTTTGCCAGCGTCTTCTCATGACATGGGACAACGGCATCAGCGCGGATTGCGTCGTCATCATCCAGGAAGCGAATGAAGCTCTAGCAGCATAGCCGCTCCATGCGGTGAAAGGACGGAGACACACATGGCAAGACAAACGGACAGCGAGAAGATCCTGCCTATCCTCATCCCGGTTCTCGGGAAGGAACTGGCCCTCGCCATCATCGAACACCGAGACAAGGTGAAGAAGGAGCCGCTCACGGAATACGCCGCCAAGCTTCAGGTGAAGGAATACCTCAAGTGCGGAGATCCGGTTGCCGCGGCGGAAATGCAGATCCTTCGAGGGTGGCGCTCAATTCGCTGCGACTGGTTCCTAAATGAAACCAGAAAGGCCGGATTGTCCATCCCATCCCGACCATCAACCCCATTCCAGCAGAGACACCAGGACGCAATCAACGCCTTCGATCATGCACTAGGACGCGAACATGAGCAATCTACCAGCTACGATATCCAGCTTGACGCGGCAGATTTCAGAACTCACTAGCAAGCTCGCGCCGGCAACCGAGGATCAGGTATCGCGCGGTGTTCGCAGCCTTCTTGCGGCTGGCTTGGCGCTTCCATCTGGAATGCAGACCGACAAGGCTCCTGAGATCTACGGCTTCGCGCTCAATGGCGTTCCTGGATATGGAGTGCAGGTTGCCGTCGCGAAGATCATCCGCGGAGAATACGAAATCAACCGGGCGTTTATTCCGTCGCCTCCCGAGCTTGCAGCAATGGCTAGGGCCGAAGCACGATCGATCCGAGACGACAAGGTTCGCCTCATGGAAAGAATGCGCGCGCTAGAGGGCCAGAAGCCTGAGCCAGTGAGCGAAGCGGGCCGGGCGCGTATCAAAAGCCTGCTAGCTGGTTTCCGTCGCCAGCACGCCGCTCACAAGGCCAACGGCATGGCCGCAGAAATGCCGATGACTGATGAGCAGGCCGAATATTACCAGCAGATCATGACGCTCAAGGATGCACCAGGCGTCGGAGCCGAGCAGCGGGCGTATCGATCGGCCATTGCGCAGAAGGTCGAGGGCTCAGCAGTACAGCCTGACAAGAGGAGCGGCGAAGGATGAACATCTGCCCAAACTGCGGATACCGCCACACACGAGAGGACTATGCGCCAGAGTTGGCATCGGTTCGACTACCGCGGCGTGAGCGTGACCTCATCCTTCGCCTTTCCCAAGCCCATGGCAGTCTAGTGCATACCAGCAACCTGGTCGACTTCATTTATCAGGACGAAGAGGATGGCGGACCACTGACGGCCGATCGCACGATCCACGTCCACGTCACGAAGGCAAGGCAAAGAATCAAGCCTCACGGATGGACGATCGAGGCAGAGCGATATCGCGGATACAAGTTGGTGAGGTTGTCGTGAAGCGTAGCATTGAGGAAGCCCTGACGGACTATGAAAAAGAAGTCATCCAATTGATATCGATTGGAAAAACGAATGATGAGATTGGCATGATCCTCGGCATTTCATCAAGGGCAGTTGCACGACGTATCGATCGCGCATGGAAGGCCTCTGACACGAGCACGAGGACGCAACTGGCCTGCAAGGCACTAAGGGAAGGGTGGATCAGCTAGTGATGTTCATTGGGCCGACAGAAGCGGCGTGGATTTCGAAATATTCTGCCATTCGCCAACGCATAGCCTATCCCAAGAAGCCTGCAATCGTCATGCCCGAGATCGGCCAGAAGCTTGGTGGCCCGATCCGCCTGATATTCGACGAAGATATCAACCCTCATGGTCGCCGCCACATCTACAGTCGCCGTCGCCTGCGGGAACTGTTTGAAAGCGGGCTCACGTTCAACGCCATTGCGGAGGCGCTTGGGATTACGCCAGCGGCGGCGCGCAAGGTAGTCAGAAAACAGGGGTGGCAGCGATGACGAAAACCAAACCGAACAGATGGTACGCGGCTCGCATCAAGCCTGGCTTCCAGCGCATGGCGGCTAAGGCAGAAGGTAGGCCCGAAGGCGAGATCATCATCGAGCGCAATTTCCGCCTCGACGGGATCGATTTCTATCACCCGGCATATTGGGTTGAGACGATCCACCATCGCAAGAAGATCTGGCTTGAGAAGCGCTACCCCCTTCTCGTCGGCTATTGCTTCGTCAATCTCCCAGGCTTTGACTTCGAGCTGGTCCGCAAGGTCGATGGCGTGATGTGCATCCTCCGCGGCGGCCGCGACTTCGGCCCGATCGAGTTTCCAGAGAGCGTCGTGTCGGAACTGAGGATCGCGGATTTCCACGCCCATCAGGAATATCTATTCGAGCAGCACAAGCGCACGGAAGACGAGCGGCTGGATAAGGTCCGGAAGCTCAGGGCCGATCTTAGGCGGATGCTTCCCAAGGGCCGCGCCGTCCGCGTGAGCATGGTTGATCAGGCAGAGAAGATCATTGATTCCCTTCCAGAAAAGGTGAGGGAGCACGTCAAGTCCATAGTGGCGGAATTAAATTCACTGACTGGTGACAGTTCCTTCTCGAGGGTTGCATGATCAATGGTAATGATATAAAGTTCCGCGTGTGATTTGTGGATGTCCAGCGCGTCTTTCGCCGGTCCACGCCGGTTTTCGCAGCCGGCTTTAGAGAAATATTGCCCTGCAATAGGGCGCATGAGACGAGCTAGACGGTCAGCGGGGAACGTGCCTGCGATACCGAGACATGGTAGGCTGAGGCGTACCGCTCAATATTTCCCGGCGAATGCTCGGCACGGACTACATGCTATGACGTCCTGCCAATCCTTGTCGCCGGAACGAGTTGAAATGCGAGTTCGTGAGCTTGGTCTAAGCGTGAACCCGAACAAGTAAGGGCATGACTGGCTAGTTTCCCTCGGTGAGGCCAGACACTCAATACAGGGGGAACCGTGGGCTCGAATCCCATCCTTGCATTTCATTCTAAGGCCCGTGCTTAACCGCATGGGCCGTTTTCATTCCAGGAGAGGCAACAATGGTCGATCCGGCTTGGTCGAGGTCCGACGCTCTCAAGGCTGGCGTGATTAGCACGACTGACCCAGGCTTCTACGACATTGACCGCGAGAATGAAGTCTTCCGGCATTGCCGTGTCAAAGTGGCGTGGTTCTGGTTTGAGCCTCTGAAGCCCGAAGACGTGCCGTTCCTGAGAAAGATCTCACCAGCACCAGAAGAGCCATCGTACGCGAAAGAGATATTCGCGAGGGAAAGGCGCCGGTGGGCTTTCACCTCATTCCTAAGCGCACAAGAGGATGAACAATGATCGGCATGTCCCTCTACCATCCACAGAGCAACATCTCCGGCAAGGTCGACGCCACCTCCACCCATCCAGACGGAAAGCACATCGTCAGGATTGAGGACCACTGGCTGTTCCTCGACGACTGCAAGACGGCGTGATGTCAGCGGTTGACGACTACGCGGACTGGCAAGAGGGCAGCTACCAGCGCCCCGAGTTCTTCGTTGAGGCTCCGGCACAGTTCGCCCATCCCGTTGGCTTCATCGATCATCGCCGCAAAGACATCAAGGCCGAGAACGGGCGCAACGCCACAGAGCGCCGCTGCCAGATTAGAACCGTCAGGCTGAAGTGATGTTCACTGGCTACGGCCGAGGCTGGTCAGAAGAACGCGCCAAGACCCGTATCGGTCGGTTCATGCAGCGGCTACGAGCGCCAGCAACCACCACAACATACATCTGGGCGCTCGCGATTGCAGTCATCGCCTTGGTATTGATCCCGCTGGTGATCGCGTACGTCACCCAGCGGTGACAAGGAGACGACATGTCCACGATCCTGATTATCATCCTGATCCTGCTGCTCATCGGAGGCTTGCCCAACTGGGGCCTCCACGGCGCGGGCTACGGTCCATCCGGCATCATCGGCGTCGTTCTCGTCGTGCTGCTCATCCTCGTGCTCACCGGGAGGCTGTAGCCATGGGTAAGCGCAAGCCCTGCAAACCAAAGCCGAAGGGTGAATAGAAATGGCAGTTACCGATCGGAACTGGAACTTCCAGAAGCATTATCTCGGGCCTGGCTATAAGTTCGTCGCAATCACCAAGAGCGACGATGCCGCCGACGACATTCCTCTGACCCGCAAGGTCTATGTCGGCGGCGCTGGCAATGTCGTGGCTGTCGATGCAGATGGCAACGCGGTCACATTCACAGCCGTTGCTGCGGGCACCATGCTTGACATCGCTGTCCGTCGTATCAACAGCACGAGCACCACTGCTACGGCAATGGTAGCGATCTACTGATCATGGCTGCACCCAAGGGCAACCGCTTCTGGGAGGCTCGCAGTTCTCACGGGCGCAAGCCACTGTTCGAGACGCCCGAAGCACTATGGGAAGCGGCTTGTGAGTATTTCCAGTGGGTCGAGGACAACCCTCTCTGGGAAGACAAAGTCACCAGCTTTCAGGGCATAAATACCCATGAGCCCGTGGCCAAGATGAGGGCAATGACCCAGGCCGGGTTGTACATCTTCCTCGATATTGATCGGTCGACATGGGATGCATATAGCGTCAGGAGCGAAGATTTTACCGCCGTCACATCGCGCGTAGAGGATGTCATCCGGTCTCAGAAGTTTGCCGGCGCCGCTGCCGACCTACTGAACGCCAACATTATCGCCCGCGATCTTGGCCTAGCCGACAAGCAAGAGCAGAAGACCACGATCGAGGCGTCTGATCCGCTGACTATGCTTCTGATGCAAATAGCCGACTCCGGCCGCAAGATCACGGACAAGCCATGAAGATCGTACGCGCCTTCCGCCTCGGGGATGACGGAACATCAACCTATCAGCTTCCCAGCATGAAGCAGTCTGTCCAGCAGATGAAAGACACCTGGGGCTCTGTCTACAACATGATTGAACGCAGGACGCTTGAAGGCGGCATTCCCAAGCCTATTCAGCGCCTTGAAACGCAACAGGAAGCCTAACGATGGGTATCAGCGAGCTTTCGTATAAATTCGGGGCCAACAAGCCCGAACGGCCTGAGACTGATTCGGAGGCCGTTCGGGTCTTCATGTTTCAGGAGCGCCTCACACAAAAAGAGTTTGCCGGGAAACTCAGGGTTTCGCTCGGCGCCGTCTCACAATGGCTCTCAGGCAAGCGCAAGGTGCCTGGCTATGTCTTGGCCTACATCGATCTCTATCGAGCGCACAAGTTCATGCGCGCCATGTTCGACAGCCGCTCTGGAGTCCGCGCCTGATGCCGAGAGGACGCCCGAAGAAGCATTACATCGCCAAGCCTGTCGAGCCCGTCAAGATCGCCAGACCGCCGCGTGTCTACAAGACGCCGATGGATATCGTGGCTCAGATGCAGGCCTATCAGGCGATTGCAAACGGCAAAAACCGCGGCATGTTCGAGGACTGCAAGGCTGACATCTACCGGCTCTGGCTGCTGGATTACAACGACTGGCGGCTTGGCGAGGTCAAGGGCACCGGGACGTCCGATCGTGTGTTCAATGAGTGGGCGGCGAAGTTTGTCAGGGCGTTTGGGGCGTTAAACAATAATCTTGCGCCATTGCCCGGACGCCCACACGTAGCTGCCGCCATCGTCTAGCGCGACCAGGTCGCCTTCGTGGGCCGTGTCTGGCAGGGCTTTCAATATCGGAACGCGCATTTTCAGGGCAGGCGTCTCTAGGCTAGCCCAGGTATTGAATTCAATAAACTCGCAGTCTGCGGGGATTTCGTAGGTCATTTTTTGCTCCTGTCGTCGTCGTATGGCGCCATCCGGTGCAGCAAAGCCCTGCAGGCCAGAGCAGTCCGGGTATCGGCCCCGCGCTTCTTCATCTCGACAACAGCGTTGGGAGAGACACCTAGGAGTTTGGCGCAATCGGCATCGGACTTGGCAAGCTTGGCATTCCGCATTTCGAGCAGCCACCAAGAGAAGATGTCTGGTTCCATATATCGCTTCCTTGTAGGTTCTTGACTTTAGGAAGCGAGTATATCGGTTTCCTTGATTGCATACAAGTAAAGCCTACGAAAATCCCCACGTCCTTTCCTTCCGTGGGCTGATCAAGAGTCCCGCCGGCCAGGCACAGACCGGCGGGCTCTTTGTGCCATGTGTGCCAAAGGGCTAATTGAAATGGCAATTTACTCTGACCCGATGGGCGAGTTGAAAGGCATGATCCAGGACCGCTTCGCAGCCGAACGAAAGATCACCGAAGAACGGCTCGCCCGCGAATTTGAAGAGATCAACGCTCGGCTTGATGAGGCGCTGGAAGATAGCTCTGGTCAGCGCGAGCCAGATGTCCGCATGGCTGCGCTTCATCTTGCTCAGCACATGGTGGCTGCTTACGATATGATCGACTTTGCCGACGACCTCGCCCAGTTCGTCCTCACCGGCAAGAAGCCGGGCACGGAGGGTTGAGCGATGACAAATAAGATCAACGACAAGCAGTGGACGCCGGAGCAGATGCGAGAGTTCGCGCAAGAGGCTAGGCCGCCGCTGAATCCCAGAAGGCTCCCGCCACTTATCGAGGGTGGCAAGAAGCCGGGGGAGGCGTGAGATGGCTGACGAACGCAATCTTCAGGATGAAGCTCGCGCCTTTCTGTCCACGCTTCCAGAGCTGGACGATTGGGGCCAGGGCGATAGAACCGTAGTGCAAGACGTTGCGGCAGGGCTGGTTGACGGAGCGCTTCACCACGTGATGGAAAGAGTCGCCGCGGTCAATGCAGCACAGCGCAAGCTTTCCATAGAACAGACGGCATTGTCGCGTAGCGAAGACCGCCTTGCCGCTGCTCTTGATCTGGTGAAGCGTCCGCCGCCGCCCTTTATGGGTCAGACCGGGATGCAAAACGACATGTCCAACATGAATGGGTGGATATCAGGCCGGCAGTCTACGGCGGTTGCATCATGACGGCCTTGATCATCCGCTCAGCTGTCCAGCGCGCCATGGACGAAGAGAAGCGCAGCGAAGAATACAGGCGCATGGAATTCACACAGCCCCACTGGCACAGCACGGAAGCCAAGGAAGCGTGGGTAGAGCGCAAGCCCATAACGCGGGGAGGCATCCTGTTGCCGCTCAAGGACTCGGACTGGTTTGCAATGGGCTATGACGCGGCGATGGCTGAAATTGAAAGCCGCGATTTGTTGGACCGCGACGAGAATTGAACGCAATCATCGAACCAGCGCAGTTCCTAGACCCGCGCTGGAGACTGTCAAACCTCTACTGGATTACGGACGAAGATGGCACGGTCGTGCAGTTTGCACCGAGGGAAGCTCAGCTTCAGTTCCTCGACGAGATGACGCCAAGGTCGATCGTACTTAAAGCCCGCCAATTGGGCCTCACGACCTTGATCGATCTGGTGCTCTTGGACGCATGCCTGTTCAACCCGAATACGAACGCCGGCATCATTGCCCATCTCAGGGATGACGCGAAGGTCATCTTCAAGAACAAGGTCAAGTTCCCGTATGATCGCCTTCCGGAGGCGCTCAAAGCACGCATCACGGCCACAGAGGATAGCGCTGACACGCTTTCGTTCTCGAATGGCTCTTCCATCCGCGTTTCGAACTCAATGCGCTCAGGCACGCTGCAATACCTGCATATTTCCGAGTTCGGGAAAATTTGCGCTCGGTTCCCGGATAAAGCTGAGGAAATCATCACCGGCTCGCTGAACACTGTTTCGCCGGGCAATCATATTTTCATCGAGTCCACTGCCGAGGGGCAGGACGGTCCATTCTACCAGATGACGCAAGCCGCGATAGCGCTGAAAGACAGCGGGCGCGAGTTGTCGGCTCTGGATTACAGCTTCCATTTCTATCCGTGGTTCCTCGATACGAAGTACCGGATCAACCCGGCAACGATCATCATCACGGAGGATGATGAGAAATACTTCGACAGCATCGCTGCGGAGATCCTCGAAAAATACGACGTCGTTCTCGATGACTGGCAGAAGGCCTGGTACGTCAAGACCGAGGAAGTCCAAGCCGGCAAGATGAAGAGGGAATATCCCTCGTCACCTCAGGAAGCATTCGAGCAGGCCCTTGATGGCGCCTATTTCGCAGTTGAGATGGCCGCGGCAAACAAGCATGGCCGGATTGGCTCGTTCCCGGTCGATCCGCGCTATCCGGTCAATACCTTCTGGGATCTGGGCCGCAACGACCTCAACACGATCTGGCTCCACCAGTTCATCAAGGGTCATCACCGCCTCGTCGGCTACTATGAGAATTCAGGCGAGTACATCAGCCACTACATCACATGGCTGAACGAGTGGAAAGACAAGCACGACATTCAGTTCGGGGAACACTACCTGCCCCATGACGGCGATCGGCAATCGCTCTGGCTTCCCGAGGGAACCATGGCGGTCATGGCAAACCTGAAGTTCCGGCCGAAGATCGTATCGCGGCCTAACAACAAGATGGACGAGATCAACAAGGCCCGTCCGTATTTTCACAAGTGCCAGTTCGATGAGACGGCATGCGCCAATGGCCTGAAGCGCCTCAAGGCATACCGCAAGGAATGGGATGACAAGCGCGGCGTTTGGAAAAACTCGCCGCTGCACGACATCAATTCGCATGGTGCGGACGGATTTCTAACCTTCACGTCTTCCGGCTTTCGGGAGGACGAAATCACCGTGGAAGCCAAGCGCCGCGATCGACATCGCGCGAGCTTCTACGACGAGGACAGCAGCGAGGAATCATGGATCACAGCCTGACCAGCGCCATGTACCGCGCAATCAATCAAGCGATGGGCGAAGATGAGGTTTTTGCGTCTACGCCTAAACATCATGGCGTCCCGAAGCTCTTCCTGCATGAAGCCGAATGGGATCGCTTTGAAAGTGAGGGTTTTGACATGGGCTATTTTGAACGCGTCAATCCCAAGCTAAACAACGGGCGCTCATGAATGGCCGCAATTACTGAGTCCGTAGGCGTCAAGCCCGGCGATGCCGTGCCGCAGACGTTCAAGGAATGGTTTCTCAATGACCGAGACCACCTTGACGGCTGGCGCAAGGATGCGCGCGAGGATTACGAATTCGCGGCAGGCCGGCAATACAATTCGGAAGAGCTCCGCGCCCTGACGAAGAAAAAGCGCCCCGTCGTGGTGTTCGACCGCATCGGGCCGGTGATTGACAGCGTTCACGGCCAGGAGATCGGCAACCGCCGTGAGGCCCGCTATATCCCGCGCGAATTGGGTGATGCCAAGGCCAACGAAATTCTGACAGGTGCGGCTCAATGGTTCCGTGATCAGTCAGGCGCCGAAACGCATGAATCCGACAGCTTCCGCGATGTGATCATTTGCGGGCTCGGGGCCATCGAAACGCGTCTCGACTATGAGGAAAAGCCAGACGGCAAGCCGGCCATTGAGCGCCTCGATATTTTCGAGATGTACTACGACTTCAATGCCAAGGCGAGAAACCTGACAGACGCCCGCCGTGTGCATCGTGTTCGCCGCGTCCCGATAGGGGAAGCGCGCGAGATGTTCATGCGTCCGGACGGCGGGGGATATTCCCGTGCAGAGCTTGATGCGACATGGACCACGGTAACAAATCTTGCCGATCTCAACACCTTTTCCGAGAAGGGCGAGGGTGACGATGCATCCGGCGATGGCATGGTTACGATCGTCCATACGCAGTGGATTGAGAGAGAAAATTACTATGTCGCCCAAGACCCGATGACCGGTCAGGAGGCTGAATTCTCGGCCGAAGAGTACAAGACCGCCAACGATCGCCTGCAGCAGCTCGCCGGCATGAAAATGCAGGGCGTCCGCATGCGCCGCAAGGTCCGGAAGCAGGCGTTTTTCGGCAATGTCGTGCTGAATACCGGCCCGGCGCCATGCCCGCACAAGTTCTCGTTCCAATTCATGACTGGAAAGCGGGATCGCAACACCAACACATGGTACGGCATCGTCCGCGCCATGAAAGATCCGCAGCGCTGGGCCAATAAATGGCTGGCTCAGACCATGCACATCATGAACAGCAGCGCCAAGGGCGGCTTGCTGGCAGAGAAGGGTGCATTCGACGACCAGCGCAAGGCTGAAGAGACCTGGGCTCAGTCTGACGCCATTACATGGGTGAATGACGGGCATCTGGACAAGGTGAGGGAGAAGCCGCCGGCTGCGTTCCCCGCCGGGTTCATGCAGCTCACGCAATATGCGCTGTCCTCGATCCGGGATTCGTCCGGCGTTTCGGTCGAAATGCTTGGCCTGAGAGAAGCAGGACAGGCGGCAAGTCTGGAAATGCAGCGCCGGCAGGCCGGTATGACCATTCTGCAGCCGTTCTTTGACGCACTCAAGTGCTACCGCGAAGAGCAGGGCGCGGTGATGCTCTACTATATCCAGAACGACCTTTCCGATGGTCGCCTGATCAAGATTGCCGGGCCTGAGAGTGAGCAATATGTCCCGCTCGTTCGCCAGGCCTCGAGCGAGTACGACATTATTGTTGATGACGCGCCGACCTCGCCAAACATGAAGGAAGCGGCCTGGGCCGTGATGATGCAACTCCTGCCCGTGTTTGGCAGCACGTTGCCGCCGGAAATGCTGGTCACGCTGCTCGAATACTCGCCTCTGCCATCCACCATCGTGGACAAGCTCAAGAAGCAGGCACAGGAACAGCAGGCATCGCAGCAGGAGCAACAACAGAAGGTTGCCGCCGCGGCCGAGGCCCAGCAGGGCGCCAATGTCGAAAAGACTCAATCTGAAACCGCCAAGAACCAGGCGGCGGCCCAAAAGACAATGGCCGACGCTCAGGTCAACACGGGTGAGTTCCAGATGAAAAAGGATGTCTCTGGCTACAGTTACGCCGAGGGCATGACGCAAGGGCTTCAACAAGGGCTAGTAGAACAAGGGCTAGTAGAACAAGGGCTAATGTAAATGAGCAGGAAGAGTGAACGAGAATTCGTCGGCGGCGATATGTCGGACGATGATTTCGCCGCGCTGAATGGCGATGGCGGGTCGTCTGGCGGCGAACCCATCGAAGACGCGCCGGAGCAGGCTCAGGACGCGGTTATTGCCGATCCCGCGCCGGATGCCGCACAGGTCCAGGAACCAGCGCCACAGGCTGAATCTGAACCAAAAATGGTCGATGTCCGGGCCGTGCAGGAAGCGCGGGCTGAGAAGCAGAAGATTTTTGAGGAATTCACCCGCTATCGTCAGGAGAAAGAGGCGGAGTTCGCCCGTCTTGACGAGCGCATGAAAATCTTCAATCAGGCCATTGCTGCGCAGAACCAACCACAGCAGCGGGCGCCGGCAGTCCCGTCCAAAGACGATGACCCGCTTGCGTTCTATGATCACAAGATCGAGACGCTCGAGCAGCAGCTTGCGAGGTTCAATGAGACCGAACAGCAGCGCACCCAGGCAACGCAGGCCGAACAGCAGCACAATGCCATGATGGCGCGTGCGAGCTCGTATCTCGACCAGGCAACCACGGTTAACCCGCAAGTCTCGGAAGCGCTGAACTTTGCCTTCGACGGGCTGCGGGGCGAAATCCGCGATACCGTCCTGCGCAATAACGTGCCGGTGGAGAGACAGGCGGCCGAGGCTGAGCGTCTCTGGCGCGCATCCATGGCACAACTGGCCCAGCGATTGCCGCCGGACCCGCAGGCAGCGGCGGAATATGTGTTTCGCAACGCACGCTATTATGGCTGGGGCTATCAGCCTCCGCAGCAGGCGCAGGCGGCCCAGGCCGAACAGATCGCAGCGCAGGCACAGCAGGCACCACAAGTGCAGCAGCCGACCATTCAGCAGCGCGCCGACCAGCAGCAGCGCCACATGAGCCTTTCCGGCGTGAGCGGTGCAGAGCCGCCCAAGCCGATCGACGCAAAGACCATCGCCAATATGTCGGAAAAGGAGTGGAAAGATTTTGTCAAAACCACCGCCGGCAAGAAGGCGATGGAAGAGCATTTCGGAGGCCTCTAGGCGGGAGGTGTCTTAGCCCTTCGCCTTCCGTTTACGTCTCCGCATAGGCCCGCGCATCCACGGCCTTAAACTGGACCTGCTTCGGGGCTTGGCCCGTTATCCAAGCACAGCCTGCGCACCCTGGCTTTATCGGGCCTGCTTCGCCTGCCTAGCGGCGTCACAGCTTTGGCGATCCCTCGAAACCCAACACTGATCTGTCTGAAAGGACATGACAATGGCTGACACAACCTTTGGCGTCAATGACGCCATGGCGGTGAAGCATTGGGCGCGAGCGCTTGAGTTCGATGTAGTTTATCGATCCGATATCGCCGCTCTCATTGGCACCGACTCCAATTCCATCATCCAGTTGAAGGAAGAGACTTCGAAGGACGCGGGTGACAAGGTCACCTTCTCCCTGATGAAGAAGCTCACCGGCGAAGGCTTCACTGAAGGCGAACCGGCGGAAGGCAGCGGCGAAAGCCTCTCGCTCTACACCGACGCCATCTATATCAACGAACTCGGTCACGTCGTGAAGGTGCCGAATTCCGGCCGCTCGATCGACGCCCAGCGCGTTCGTCCCGACCTCCGCAAGGCGGCCAAGAACGGCCTGTCGACCTGGTGGAAGGAACGGCTGTCCGTTAACTAGAGGCGGACATTAAACTGGGTGAACTCAGGGAACCTCGCAGCGTAAAGACGGCGACAATCCTGAGCCAAGCCATCGGAAACGATGGAAGGTGCAACGATCAGAGAGCAATCTCGTAGGGCCAAGTGGCTCGAAGCGCCCAGCCTCAATGCAAATTGAGTGATGATATGATCTCGTCTGCAGGGAAACTTGCAGCAGCTCGAAAGAGCGGTTTCAGCCTAACGAACTGAAGCGAAGATAAACACTCCTTCTTCAATCACGTCTGCGGCTACACGGCTGAGACCCGTGACAAGTACCGCGGCAACAACGCCATCACGGCGCCGACCCGCAAGATTGTCACCGAAGCCGGTTCCACGACCGACGAAGCGCTGGATTCTGGCGACACGTTCCAGCTCAAGTACATCGACTACGCCCGCGAAATGGCAGAATCGGCGGACTCCCCGCTGCGTCCTGTCAACGTCATGGGCGTGGACGGCGGCCGAGACATCTCGGGCGGACAGTATGTAATGTATCTGCATCCCTTGACACACTAGGGGCCTTGGGTCGTGAGGCCCATTGAATAACCGCGTGAATTGCTGGAAAATCTCGCGAGAGACAATCAGCAGGGAAGCCGCGAAAGCGGAACCTTCAGAGACTATCCCGAAAGGGAGTACGGCCAAGCGGCCGGAAGCGCGCGGCGCCTAAGACACGATTTTAGGCGATGATATAGTCCGCTCCTTATGGTGACATAAGGCAGCCCGAAAGGGCGGGCACGGGAATAGCGAGCCGTGTTGAACATATAGGACCAGGTTACAGATCTACGCACTGACGCCGGCACCGGGCAATGGATGGACATTCAGAAAGCCGCTCTCATGGGCGGGAATGACTCCAAGAACCCGATCTACACAGACGCGCTCGGTGTTTACAATAACGTCATCCTCAAGAAGGCCAATCACGTCACCCAGGGCGTCAATTCGACCACGGGTGCTGCGATCACTACGGTTCGCCGTGCGGTGCTTCTCGGTGCGCAGTCCTGCGCCATCGCCTTCGGTAAGGGCGGCGGAGCGACCAACTACAACTGGAACGAAGAGCTGATCGACCACAAGCGTCAGCTCGAAGTCTCCGTTCTCTCCATGTGGGGGCTCAAGAAGACAGTCTACGATAGCGCCGATTTCGGCACTGTCGTCGTGTCTTCTTATGCCGCCGCTCACACTTCGTAAGGAGGGCTGAGAGATGGCTACCAACACTGACGGCAATACTGGCCAGAAGTACCACACCAATCAGACGCATTTTCTTGCCGGGACCGTCACTTATGCGGAACTCGGCACGAGCAATTCGATCACGATTGGCGTGCTCCCACCCCGCGCTCTCGTTCTTCGTGGCAACACGTGGATCAAGACCGGTTTCGACGACACCAACGGCGATGACCTCGACGTTGGTGTATCGGGCTCCGACGACGATCTGTTTGCGTCCGCAGTGGACATGAACACGGGCGACGTCCTGACAGCTTTCGACGACCTGGCTGATGCCAATCGTTACAGCGCGTCGGCACGTACCGTCACTTGCACCCTCACCACGGCGGCTTCCGGCAACGGCACCACGGGCGAGGCAACGGTGATGCTCGAATACATCGTCATGCCGGCTTAACCATGTGAGGCGGGGTAACTCCCGCCTCCTTTTCAAGGAGAAAATCACATGGCTGTAAGAGGCATCGATAGGTCCAACGAGAAGCTAAAGATTCTCGCTGAGGAGCTTGAGGTCACGAGCACGACGACGTTCTCGGGCGGGTCTACCGTTTCGGGCGCGACCACCGTTTCCGGGCAGATGACGTTCACCACCATGCCCATCATCCCGGTTAATGCGGATGTAGCGGCAGCGGGATCGACGGTAACTGACGCGGCCCAACTTTCGGCCGGGTTTACGGTCGTGACCGGCGCGAATGGCACGTTGGGCGTAAAACTCCCGGCTACCCCGACCGCTGGCACTCTCGTCATCATCAAGGGCACGACCGCCGGCGTTCTGAAGGTGTGGCCTGATGCGGCTGCGACCATCAATGCGATCGGTTCGAATGGCGCTATATCACTCGCATCAGGTGCAATTCCTGCGATCTTTATCGCAAAAAGTGCAACCCAGTGGTATACCCTGCCGCTCCTACCTTCCTAATGGAACTGGTCATGATGACCCTTTGGATGGCGGGTTACGATCTGCCATCCGAGCCCCCACGGGCAAAGACAACTCCCATTCCCGCGCCGGTCAAAAAGGGCTGCTGCAAGCATTGCGGCAAGACGATCGGTCGCGGCCTTCATTTCCATGAGAGGGCCTGCCAGAAATGACTACTCTGACGCTTCTCAAAGCGGAGATTGCGGATGATATCGACCGGACGGACCTCACGGCCGCCATCGCATCCGAGATCACCAAGGCAATCCGCCACTACCAGGCCACCCGGTTCTATTTCAACGAAAGCCGCGATGAGACATTCGCGACCGTGGCTGACCAGGAGCTCTATTCATCGTCCGATGATGCGGCGATTCCCAAATTCATAGAGACGGACCAGGTTGTCCTCATGGATGGCACGGAACCATTCGAACTTGAGCAGATGGACCCGAGAGATTGGGAGATCCTGACAGCCAGCGGCGAAAGCACCGGAAGGCCGGAAAGCTGGTGCACGTTTGATCAGAAGATTGGCCTCTATCCCATCCCGGACGCTGCTTACACCATTCGGGTCATTGGCCAGTTCATGAAGGCCGGCCCGGCGACGGATGGCGAGGCGAACAACGTCTGGATGACCGAGGCTTTTGACCTGCTCAGGGCACGCGTTTGCCGCCAACTGGCACTCAAGAAACTGCGCAACGCCGACCTGATGCAGACACAGGCTGCAGCAGAGACCGAGGAACGCTCCCGCCTCATCAGTGAAACTGCCTCCCGTGTCGGGACTGGCTACGTGACCCCTACGGATTTCTGATGGCAATCGTCCCGCTTGCGCGCTTCGCGCCAGATGCTTCGGTGCTGAACACCGAGGCGCTTTCGCTCGTCAACAATGTCAAGCCGGCACGCGACGGATGGAGCCCGATCAGGCAGATCGTGCCGACGCCAGCCATCTTCATGTATCTGACCTACGACAATGGCGACAGGATCACCTACGACAATGGCGATCCGATTATCATTGCGTTGGACTGGTCGAACATCATTCATTCAGTCACGCTCCCCAGCTTGGCGACTGGATATTTTAGGGCTACCAAGCGGGACGGGTCGGAAATACTATTTGCGGCTACCGAGACGCAAATATTCCAGTACTGGACCGAGCAAAACGTGTGGATTGATGTTTCATCCACGACATATGCCTCCGCCGTTCCGTGGATATTTGTTCAACACGGCGATTATGTGCTGGCCCAGAATGGGTTCAACGAGGAGCAGATCTTCGACGTCGAGAACGACACGGTGTTTTCCGATAATACCGGAGCGCCAATTTGCAAGGCCATGGCCGTGGTCAAGGATTTTGTCGTTCGTGGAAACATCGTGTCATGGGTGGCTGAGGGCTACACCGATGAGCCGCGCATGGTTATGTGCTCGGCCTACAATGACCCGACTGACAACGTTCTACAGAACCGCAATTTCTGCGATTTTCAGATTTACCCGCTCGGGACGGAAATCAAGGCCATCGCGCCATATGGTGATGGTTGCATAGCGGAAATGAAGGATGGCCGGTATCCGATGTCCTTCACGCTTGGCGATTACACTTTCGTGAGCGGTGATTTTATCCAAGGCGGCACGCCGGCTCCGTATTCTCTCGGGATGATCGGGACCAACGATTACGCGATCTATAGAGATGATGGCTTTTGGCGCATCAGTGGCGCCGGAACGATCCCGATTGGCGACGGGAAGGTGAACGCGTTCTTCCTCGACGATTGCGACCAGGATGAACGCGAAAGTATCCGTGCCTGCGTTGACCCTGAGAACCTGATTTGCTGGTGGGCCTATACCGACACCACAGCCGCTCGTAAAATGATCGGCTACCACTACGTCCTGAACGAATGGACCATGAGCGACCTTGATGTTGTCGTCTCGGCCCAGGCCAGAACATTCGCATACGAATCCACGATTACGACTGAAGGGCTGCTGCGCTTTTCCATCATCGATAGCAACGGCCAACTCGGATATCTCTTTGGGGATACGGCCGCAGCGTCGTTCGGAACCAACGAAGTGTTGCACAACAAGGATAGGTCGTTCGCCAACGGATTGAGGCTAATCACTGACACTAACTCCTATTCGGTCATCGTGACGACCCGTGACGTGCTGGGCGGAACACCCCGCGTCCGGTCATCGGTCACGCCTTCCGCGAGAAGCGGTCTAGCGCCGGTCAAAGCCGATGGACGCTCCCATAAATATGACTTCACAATCCCAGCAGGGACGACATGGACCACAGTCACAGCGGCTGACATCGACGTATCCGCGAGTGGCCAAGCATGAGCCTGTTCATCCCCGGTAGCGGACGGCAAAAACCAATCTGCGTCAATCTCTCAACAACGAACCTGACAGCAATCGTGACCGGCACGGCAGCGGGAATTTTGACGATTGAAAGCCTCTGGATTTCCTGCGGAACGGCAACGACGCTCTCCGTATCTTTGACGGACGGCATAACGACATGGCCAATTTTCAATGGCGAGACCCTCACTGCCAACGACCACGATGAAATCAAGGACCACCACTGGCAGATATTCGACGGCTGGTCGCTGAAGGCCCAGGCTGGAGCGGTTGATAGAGTAACGATTGTTGCGGTCGTGTCGCTCTCTACGCAGTCCGACAACGCCCGTCGATGATCCAAATCGAGATTGTCGGCTTGCCCGACATAGACCGGCGGTGGGCGCTGGTCGTGGATGACGTTGTTCGCTGTCTCCGCAAGGCCCCGATGGAAATAGGCCCGGGGGACATATGGACTAGCTGCCGATCAGGGCTTTGGCTGCTGATCATCGCCCATGATGGTGAGAAGATTCACGGGACGACCGTCTGGCGATTCACGGCCAACCATTATTTCGAATGCGTAATTCTCACGGGACGGAACCTCAAAGGATGGTTTCCCGGCCTGATCAATGCCGCTGAGGCAATCGCCAAGGCCCACGACTGCTGCGGTCTGATCGCCACAGGGCGACCGGAATTCTCATCATTTTTCAAGAAAAACCTCCCGAGGGCGAAGGCCATTCGGATTACGCACGCATTGGAGTTCTGACATGGGCGGTTCCACAAGTACGACAACCCCAAAACTGCCGAGCTACGTGAAGGGATTTTCAAAGGATCTTTTCAAGGACGCTACTAAGGCGTTCAACCAAGGGCCTAGCTACTACAAGGGCTCCACCGTAACTCCATTTTCCACGGAAACAACCGCGGCTCAAGGCGGCATGACGGATCTTGCTGGCGCCAACACTGGTGCCAATGGCATGGGCGGGGCGCTCCAGCAGATGATGTCGAATGGTGGCTTTAATCAGGGCCAGCTTGATTCCATGGCCGGCCTGAATGCTCTCAAGGGCAACGCCGGACTTAATGAACTGATCAACGGCAACGGCCTGACCGGGGCGCAAAACAAGGCCTATGACAGCCTCCAGAGCACCGTCTACGGCAATAATGCCCAGATGCAGAATATTTTCAATCAAGGCGGCTTGACTGGAGATCAGAACCTTGTTGCCGATCGCTATCGCACCGGTATGAACGAGCAGTTCGGCACGGACGCGGCTTACAACACCGTCAAGCAGAACGCTCTCGACAGCACGGCTCAAGGCGTCACGGCCCAGGCCGCTAAGGCGGGTCGGTACGGTGGTGGCGCCAATCAGAACATTTTGGCTAGGGCCCAGGGAGATCTGGCGGCCAATATGGATACGGCCGAAATGGATAAGTACCGCGCCCGCACGAATGCAGCGGCCGGCAATCTCGCGGGTCTCTCGCAGCAGGGCACCAGCAACCAGCTTGGCATTAACAGCGCCCAGCAGTCCGGGCTTCAGAACGTGACCAACATGGGTCAGATGGGCGTCGACAATCGCTCCAATGCCGTCAATCAGATGGCGGGGATCGACAGCTCTCTCTTCAACATGAATCAAGCCGGTCTTGGAAATATGGGCACTGCCTACCAAACGGCCATGCAGCCCTATCAGACGCAGGCCGCAGTGGGTCAGCAGAAGGAAGACCTGTATACCCGGCAGATGCAGGACAAGCTCCGCATCAAGGATGCGAAGAACCCGTTCAATCACCTCCAGCAATATGCCTCGCTGCTCAGCGGCGCGCCGACAGGGCAATCGACCACAACGACCCCATCAACGCTACAGATGCTACTCGGCGGCGGCCTCGGCGCGGCCGGCCTGCTCGGCGGGATGATGTAAGGAGACGATCGAATGGCCTACGCTCCAGACATAAACAACCCCATCCCGAAGCCGGTTGACAATGGCAACAACAACCATCGCGGCGGGGGCAATCGCTTGCCTGCGTTCCAGCCGGGCCAGTTGAGAGCGCTCGCAAACCAGCTTTCCGGGAGCTTCGGCGGCGGGTTAGGGGCGTGGAAGAAGGACTTCCGCAACACATATGATCCGACATCGACGAAGCCCTTCAACTTCGGCGGCCATAATGGCGGCGGGAATAATAACAACGGTGGCGGCAATAACAATAATCAAGGCGGGGGCAATAACCCAGGGACCGGGCCAGGGCCGTTTGACCCATCGCACCCGGATCACCGTATGGCACCCATGATGGCACAGCAGCCCATGCAGCAGCAGGCACAGCAAATGCAGATGCCGCAGATGGGTCTCCTTGCCGGCCAGATGCAGCCCATGCAACAGGGGCAGAAACCGCAACAGCAGAGCCTTCTCGGCGACATTCCGCCGGAAGTCCTCGCCTTCATCCGTAGCCGCGGAGTGTAACCATGTTTGGAAACGATACTCTCACCCCAGAAATGCTCATGGCGTTGGGCGGCGGGATCATGCAGGGCTCGAACCTCGGGACCGGCCTCGGCACTGGCTTGCAAAATGCATCGACCGTCATGGCGGCCCAGAAAGAAAAGTCCGAAGTCAAGGCAGTCGAGAACAAGACGCGGGAATGGCTCAAGTCTCAGTATCCCGGCGAAAACTTCGACACCATGTCAACCGACATGATGAAGACATACGCGAACGAAGCGCTCAAAAACCGGTTTGCCAAGCCGAAATTCATGACGGTAGATGGCAAAATCGTCAAGCTTGACGAGACAACCGGCGAAAATTCCGTCGTGGGGGACTATTCCACGCCGACAGAGAAGAAGCGCAATCTGATCTCCACTAAGAACGGCATTTACGACGCTGATACCAAGGAGTGGATCGCTCCGCCCGAGGGCATGACCACAGAGGATAGCGCTAAATACGGTCTCCAGCCTGTTTGGTTCAAGGATAAGGACGGGAAGTACAAACTCGGCGTTCCCGGCACTGATGCGTCATTCAAGATTTTGCCGACGCCTGCGGATATGGAGCCTCTCCCAGGGGTCAATAATATTGACCAGGGCACCACTACCGGTGTGCAGGATAAGAAGACTGGCGACATCATCAAGAGCCTTCCGAAGGATGTTGCTGGCAAGATCGAGCAAGAGACGATCGGCAAGGAGATCGGGGCCATCAAGGCCGCCCTCCCATCCGCACGCACCACAGCGAGAATTGTCTCTGATCAAATTCAGCAGATCAAGGATGACAAATCACTGCCTGACGCTTTGGGTAGCATCGATAGCAACCTACCCACATTGTTTCCCGGAACCGCCCGCGTCGAATCCAGGATTGAAATGCTTACTGGGCAGTCATTCCTCCAGGCGCGCGAAATGCTTCGCGGTGGCGGCCAGATCACCGACTACGAAGGTCAGCGGGCGGAAAAAGCCATGGCTCGTCTCAATCGCTCGCAGAGCCCAGAAGATTTCAAAGCGGCGCTTGATGAGTTTAATAGTGCCGTTCAGGATGGTCTCAAAAAACTCGAGGCCGTCGCCGCAGGAAACATGGATTACGGCAAGCAGCCCGCCGATAACCCAAATGTCGAGAGCCTTGTCGAGAAGTATCGGACCAAATAATGGCGACACTCGAACAGCTTCAGGACGCGCTGGTCAACGCCGACAAGGCGGGCGATGATGCCGCGGCGCGTGCGCTTGCCGACGAGATCATTCGTCTCAAGAGCGCACAGCCTGCAGAGACGCCGGTAGGGCAGCAGCAGCCTGAAACGCAACTTGGCGCTGATCGGCGCATGGCTGATGATGCCGCCGTGGCGGAACAGACGGCGGCAGGGCGCCAAGAGGCCTACGACCAAAAGCCATGGTACTCTCAAGCCGTCCAAGCTGGTCAGGATGTTGGACGGCTGCTCGAAAGCGGCGCCACGATGGGTTTTGGCGACAAGATGCGCGCAGTCTCGTCTCCTTCTCAGGAAGAAGGGATTATCGACAAGGCAAAGGCCGCTCTGAACATCGTCAACCCAGCGGCGGCCGTTGGCGACATGCTGGTCAAATCAACGCTTGGTGACGATAAGTTTGAGGAAAATCTCGCCAAGGAAAGAGATCAGACCCAAGCCGCCCGCGATAGGGCGCGAAACGCTGCACTCCCAACAGAAATAGCCGGCGCTGTCGTCACGGGCTCTACGCTCGCCAATTCAGGCGCCACTCTCGCGGGACGCCTCGGAACTGGCACTATGACTGGCGTCAAGGGCGTTCTCGCTCGTGCCGGCCTCATGGCTCCAGAGGGGGCGGTCTACGGCACGCTTGATGCGCTCGGCAATGATAAGGATGTAAAGACGGGGGCTATCACCGGGGCGATAGCGGCTCCGATCGGGTCTGTCATTGGCGACGCGGTCAGCAAGGTAGCATCGAAAGTCCTGCCAGCACAGACGGCGTCAAGGGTGCCAAGCCTGGAAAAACTCAAGGAAGCCGCGGACGACGCCTATACGGCAGCCGATAACGCTGGCGTCATCGTCAACCCGCAGAGCGTGCAACGGCTTCGCCAGAGCGTCCAGCAGAAGCTTACCGATTTTGGCTATCACCCGCAGAACCAGCCCGGCGTAAAGGCGGCCCTTGACGAAATAGACCGCATTTCGCAGGGGAACGTTACTCTGAAGGGGCTTGATATCCTCCGCCGAGTGGCAAAAAACGCGTATACCACGACGAACCCTTCCCAGAACGCCGCCTCGCAAATCGTCGTCAAGGAAATCGATGATTTCATGAATGGGCTAAATGCCACCGATGTAGTCATGGGTAACAAGGCGGCTGGCCTCTCTTCCTTGAAAAATGCTCGTAAACTTTGGACCAGGGTACGCAAAAATGAGAAGCTCGTTGATGCAATCGAGTCCGCGTCCCTCCGCGCAGCTTCGACCGGTTCCGGTGGGAATGTCGAAAATGCTACTCGTCAGAACCTACGCCGGATGATCGACCCGACTTCTTCGTCGAAGATTGCATGGTCAGTGGATGAGAAGAAGGCGCTCGACGAAATCGTGCGCGGCACGCCGACGCAAAACGCACTTCGTCTCCTTGGCAAGCTATCCCCGCAGGGCAATGGCCTCATGGCCGCTCTCGGCGTTGGCGGCGCCATGACAAATCCAGCGCTTGGAATTCCTTCGCTTGCCGGCCTCGGCGCAAAACACATGGCGGATAAGGGCGTGCAGCAGGGCATTCAGGCGCTTGATGAGCTTATCCGTGCCGGCGGCTCACAGGCGCAGCTTCAGGCGGCGCAGGCAACGCTTCGTAGCCTTTCCCAGGCGCAGCGCGAAGCTGTTGCCCGTGTCGTCGAGATGTCCATCATCAAGACGCGTGCTCGGGATGAGCATCCAGCTCAGTAGGGCGACGAACAGGACGTGCGTCACGGTGGCTGACCAATCCCATTCAAAATGGTAGCGGTCGCCGCCAGCCCAATAACCATAGGCGAGGGCGGCGCTGAGCAGAACGGCGTTACTGCAGAATAAGCCAAATTTGGCGGCGCGGAGATCAGGATCTTGCATCCCCGCACCATGCCTCAACCACGGAGATTTGTGAAGAGCGCCGCGCTTGCCAGATCGCGAATGCCGTGAGAGTCTTCCCGCTTTCAACCGGGAGGTATCGAGATGGCCACGTATCAAGTCCGTGACGGGTTTTTCACGGATATGAGCACGATCAGTTACAGCGTCCTTTTCAGCGGGACGGAAGTTGTGTCGAGCAAGAAAATGTATGTCCTCGATCTCGGAGACGGGTTTGCCGATTTCCGGGGAGAGGGGTTCAAGTATGCCGCGAATGGCACCCCGAAGGCTGGAACGGTCGAAAAATACTTCGTCTATGATGGCGACATGAACCAAGCCGTCAGCTTCACGGGGTTCGAAATTGGAGTGAAGGCATTCGTCAAAGCGGCATCGACTATGGGGACATCTGACGATCAGAAGCTTCTCGCAACGATGTTGTCAGGGAACGACAAGATTAACGGCGCCGATCTCGCGGATGGCCTCATGGGGTATGCCGGCAAAGACACGCTCTATGGGGCTGGTGGCGCTGATTTCCTGATGGGCGGAGCGGGCAACGACAAATACGTCTACCTTGCCGCAAGCGAGAGCACTCTTGACGCCATCGACACGATCCTTGGCTTTGCCCACGGCGAGAAGATCGCGTTGGCGACGATCGCGGACTTCGATTTCATCGGGCAGGGCGCTTACACTGGAGCCGGGCCGGAAGTGGCTTGGACTGTTCTCGATGGCGACACTTATGTGATTGCCGACGCAGATGGCGATATGGATACCGACCTAGCAATCAAGATTGATGGCGAAATCAACCTCACTGAGGCCGACTTCATCCTCTAGCTACTGCCAACAGTAATCGAGAGCATACCGCCTCGCGAACTCATCAAGCAGGACGACGACGCCCTGCTTTTTGTCATCGGCGTAAACGGCCTTCTTGCCAATATAGACGACGTCGCCATCAGCCGATTTGATAGCGCACTTTTCGGACGCCTTAAAGTCGGGCCGATATTCATCAGTAAGCAGAAAAGCCGGTTCTTGCTCTGCCCCGCTCGGGCCGAGTTTTCCGACATGCTCACCTACCTTTGGCGCGGCTATCGCGGCGCCCACCAGAAGCATCCAAATTCCGAGAACCCTAATCATTTCGCACCCAAGGTGATGAATGGCTGACGTATATCTGACGCAACGAGATATAGACTACATCTCACGCGTCGTCGCGACAGAAGTGCCTGCTTCAATAGCACGGACTGACCCGGAAGAATATTCACGGATGGTGAACGCCGTTGTCGACACGATGGTCAACCGCGTTGCGTCTGATTCATACCCCGACACGATTACAGGTGTTGCAAACCAGAGCCGTCAGTTTTCCAAGATCACCGGGCCGGCGCGGCTAGACCCTTACGGCTCGGTTCAAGAGGCTCCCAAGGCATCGCAGGCCGTGCAGTCCGCAGTTGCCGGGCGAATTGCGGATCTGGCCCAGGGGGCGGACTCCGAAATCGACGGGGCGCTGTCCTACGCGAACCCGAACTTTTCCGATGCCAGCAACCTCGCGTCATGGATCAACCCCATGATTGAGGCCGGCGCCGTGAAGCTCGGCATCGGGGATAGCGTTCACTTCCACGGGCTTGCTCCGGGGCAGGAGCCCGTTGATGACGTTAATGTCACGGCGGAAGGCATTCCGAGCGGTGGCATTCCCGTTCCGTATGGGCCAAATGACGACCCCTTCGCTCTCTCCGCCCAGGCGCAAGCTATAGATGGGTTCTCAGGCCTCGCCAATCCCGTTTCGTCGCGGGAAGCGGTCGCTATGTCCAACCTTCCAGACGTGGCTCCATTCGGCTCTCTATTCGCTCCTCAGAACGATGTAGTGACAGCCGCGCAGCCGGCCGATGTGGCTGCCCCGCAAGAAAGCGTGCCGGGCGAGTGGGGCGTCATAAACGGCGTTGGCCCGGTCTATACGCCGACTGTGGAAACGTGGTCGGATATGGCCGCGGCGAAGCCGGTCCAGGCTCCTGTCGACAACACACCAAGCAAGGGTCTGTTCGCGGGAACGCCAGTAAGCGGGTTTGCCGACATGGCCGCAGCCGGGCCGATGGGTGGCGACTTCGCCGCGCCGGCTGACAGATTCGGACCTCAGATCGCTGCAGTTGCGCCGCAAATCTCTCAGGCAGATGTGGCGCGCGGCTTTTTCAACGTGACGGCTGACGGCCAAATGGACCCGGCATTCACTGAGGCAATGATGTCTCCGCAGAATCCGGTAGTGCCGACTGCGGTCGAAAGCCAGACATTCACGCCCGGCATGCAGACGGCGGCGCGTCCTCCTGTTGAAATTGCACAGGCAGACATCAACCGTGCGTTCTTCAACCCGACCGCCGCCAGTGATTTCGATCCTTCCTTCACTGCGGGGCTCATGGGGCCGGACAATCCCGTTGTTCCGACTTCCGTTGAAACCGCAAGCATCACTCCGAGCACAGAACAGTCG
>Ga0172380_10000864_pt1 | contig 54850 bp, 42 predicted proteins | sample Leawe162metaG_FD_119747 | JGI IMG/M metagenome (GOLD analysis project Ga0172380, IMG submission 119747) | Leachate microbial communities from a municipal landfill in Southern Ontario, Canada - Leachate well 162 metaG | ecosystem: Engineered > Solid waste > Landfill > Unclassified | place... | reverse complement strand
TCTAAAGAGACTGCAAGACTTGGAGGCATTGGTCAATGGATTCGAATCTGTAGAGAAGTCATATGCCCTAGCTGCCGGACGTGAAGTCAGAGTATTCGTAACTCCAGAGAAGATCACCGACGTAGAAGCCAAGCTTATGGCTCGCGAAATAGCTCAAAAAATAGAACAAGAGCTAAAATACCCAGGTGAAATAAAGGTTACAATGATCCGTGAGACAAGGATTATCGAATACGCTAGATAAAAATAATTAAATTATAAAAAAATTAATCAAAAAACTCCTAATTTTAGGAGTTTTTTGATTTTTAGCTCAAAATTTTAAACAATAGAAAATATAAAAGTCAATTTATTATATATTGCTCTTAAAAATGCATTATTATATAATAAGGGGGTAGAATTTATAAGGGTTTTAAAGGGTCGAATTTTCTTCTCTAAATTTTTAGACAAGAAATCAAGATTATAAGTTTAAATTAAACTATAAACATATGAACAAACAAGCATTAGCTGAAATGGTACAAGGTAAATTAGGAGGTACTAAAGTGCAAGCAGAAGAAGTTGTAGACGGAATCTTTGGAGCTATCATCGACACAATGAAAAAAGGTGGCGAAGTTTCAATCGCAGGTTTCGGAATCTTCTCTGTAAAAGGACGTGCTGCAAGAATGGCTCGCAATCCAAAGACTGGAGAGCAAGTTAAAGTTGCTGCAAAGAAAGTTCCAAAATTCAGACCAGCAAAAGGTTTGAAGGATGCAGTAGAATAATATTCTATATTTAAAAAGCCCTCAGAAATGAGGGTTTTTTATTTTGCATATTTTGAGAAATAAAAAAGGCCAGAATATCAAAAGATATCCCGACCAATTCCCATTACGAATAAAATTCAAAACTTCCACTTTTGGAAGCTATTCTTAAATTTTAATTAAAATTAATTTTCACGATTTTTTTAGTAGGATAACCCTCAATATAAAGACCATATTGTCCTGAAGGTAAATCTTCTAGCCAAATCGCTTCATCAGATTGAAGGGTTAATTCCCTTACAACTTGTCCACTCATTGAGACTATATATCCTTTTTTAGGAATATTGTCTCCAAAGAATGGAGTAAAAGAACCTTGTCCAATCAAGTTACGAGTTAACTTAAAATCTCCTTTTACAAGAAGAGCTGAAAGCTCGTTTCCATATAACTTGACCTGACCATCGTCATTGTCCAATCTTAAAGAAAAAATTAAGTATTGCTTTTCTGTGGCGATACTCTCTTCTTGAAGATGTGTTTCTCCAAAAAATTTATCATTTTTCAATGTAACTGGAAATTTTTTGTACTCTCCATGGATTATTGAGTCAGTATCGTCGTCAATAGTAGAGAAATAGCTCTCTTCTAAGTTTGTGACAAAGCCTTCTGTATTAGAAACAGAAACTTCTGTCTTCAAGTCGGAATTCTTTACTTTCCAACTTAGACTAATTTCCAGATCCGGAGCAAGTAGAGTTAAAGGTTCGGTCTGCTGAACTTGACCAGTTGAGTCTACAAAAACAGCTTTAAAGTAATATTCTTCATTTTCCCTCAAAAATAATTCAGAAGGATGTATAAGTTCAATTCCTTTATCTGTTAATTTGGCTGGCAAGCACCAGTCTCCATTTACACATAGATATATCTCATAATTTTCATCTAACGACTTTCCTGCGGGCAAGGGTATAGCAATATCCCAATCTCCGATTTGAAAATCATAAGGAATAATTTTTTTCTCCATTTTATCGATCTGCCCAAAAGCAGAATTAGAGACAGAAAATGAAACAACATAAATAACTACAAAGAAAAACAACTTTTTCATAATAAATTAATTTTAAATTTTAAAAGAAAATTTTTTGAGAACGAGTGTTCTCATATCCAATATAACTATAACTTACCAAATACTAACTGTCAAATATAATATCAACACAATTAAAAAATCCAGCAAATTAAGCATTTACTGGATTTTCAAAAATTTGTTTCTTTTTTGCAAGTAGTGCAATTACTAAGTGCAGAATAAAGAGAATTACAGGAGCAAAAAAATCTGTGGTGTTTGAATTTTTTAAAAAAACACTTATTATCAAAAGTAAATAAGCAATACTACACATCCACCAAGAAAGTGGATTTTCTGAATCTCTTTTAAACCAAACTCCTTTAATGGTTGGAACAAAAGAAAAAATATATGCAATACAAATTATGATATTGGCTAAAATGACGTTTTTTGTAATAAAACCCATTATAATAGAAACAAAGCCGATGGAAAAAAATAACCAATCTTTCGAATTAAAAAAAGGAAACTTTTTTAAGTGTACTCCATAAAATAAAATGAAAATACACAAAATAGAATCTATTATAAAAACTAAAGATAGAAGTAAGCTATCAGTCATAAAACTAAAAGTTACACAATTAATAACAGAAAGAAGACTCCACAAACTCCAGCTAACAGATTTTGGCTCAGAATCGCCTTTTATCATTTGGAGTAAATATATATAATATCCCAAAATGTTAAAAGAAGACCCAAAAAGACTTAAAAAATAATAACTTTCCAAAATAAAAAATTTTTAAGGTGCATAAATACATATCACCATCAATATATACCTTAATTTATGTAAAAGCAAACAATCTAATTGTTCACCTTGGGCCGATATTGTATCGCTTCTAAGATATGATTTTTATTTATTTCTATTTCCCCTTCTAGGTCGGCTATAGTTCGAGCTATTTTTATGACTCTATGATACGCTCTCGCCGATAGGGATAATGACTCCGCACTAGAATCGAGCAAATCTCTAACCTCAGGAGAAAGAGAAATCATATTCGATAAATCTTTGACGTTCATTTCACTATTGGAATTCAATTTACGATTAAATTTCTCAAATCTTTCTTTTTGAATACGGCGTGCAGTTTTGACTCTCTCTTTAATAACTTCACTACTCTCGCCGTCTCCACCGCCGGCTAGTTTTTTGTAATCAATATTCCCTACCGATACCCAGATATCAATACGATCCATAATAGGACCCGAGAGTTTTCTCTTGTATCTATCCAAGTCCATTGGTTTACAGATACAAACTTTATTCTTTGAGCCCGCATTCCCACAAGGGCAAGGATTCATAGCTGCGACTAGGATAAAATTTGAAGGGAAAATGGCGCTACCGCGGGCTCGTGAAATAGATACGATATTGTCTTCGAGCGGTTGACGCAAACTCTCGATAACTCTTTTTTCAAATTCTGGAAATTCGTCGAGGAATAAAACTCCGCGATGAGCGAGAGTGACTTCGCCTGGTTTTGGTATAGTACCTCCTCCGATAAGCGAGACATATGACGAAGTATGATGAGGCGCACGAAAAGGCGGACTGACTACTAGCTCGCCCCGATTTGCCCCGATGACTGAATGTATCCCTGTAATTTCTAGGATTTCCTCGATAGACAAGTCAGGCAACAATCCCGAGAAAGCTCGAGCGAGCATAGTCTTACCAGTACCCGGAGGTCCGTACATAGCGATATTGTGTCCACCGGCAGCCGCTATCTCGAGTCCCCTTTTCGCTCCTTCTTGCCCTCGAATATCGGCAAAGTCAGAATCCTTTTTTTCTTTTACATAAGACACTTCTGTTAAGGGTTGTATTTGGATTTTGCTTGTTTGTATATCTCCCTCTTTAGAATTCTCTTTCAATAAATCCAAATGCTCGACTACTTGTTTGAGGCTACTAGCCCCAAAAATATTAATACCTTGGACTAGGGCTGCCTCAACTGCATTTTCTTTGGGTAGATATACCTCAACAAAGCCCATCTTCTTAGCCATCTCGACGAGTGGCAAAGCACCCTTTATACTACGTAAAGTCCCGTCGAGTCCGAGCTCGCCGAGAAATATTCTTTTTTCAGGATTGAATTTGATATCTCCCGAGGACAACATATAGGCCAAAGCTATGGCGAGGTCAAAAAACGGCCCTTCTTTTTTAAGGTCCGCTGGAGACAAAGAAACTACAATTTTTTTATTTTCAGATTTTGGAGATTTATAACCTGAGTTTTTGATAGCTGAACTAACGCGGTCTTTGGATTCATCGACAGCTTTATCAGGCAAGCCTACAATATTAAAAGAATGAAGACCTCGAGACAAGTCTATCTCTATTGCGACTATCACTCCTTGAAGGAGGTTTACTTGTGCTGAATAAACTTTGGCAAAGCTCATATAATTTCACAATATAAACAAAAAAATAACCCAAAAGGGTTATTTTTTTAAATTCTCTAATTTTTCTAAAACAGAATTCAAACGACTCTGTAGTACTTCCAAGATTGAACTGCGAGATTCAAAATCTTCGAAACGATCAGCCATATCATTCGGATCAGATTCAGTCTCAGCGTTAATCATGGGTACAGCTTGCCATTTTTTGGTCTGCTCGTCGTACACACCAATATCTTTTAATTCAGAAATCAAAAGATCTCGCTCTTTTTCTAATTCATCTTTCATATTTTTATTGTCGTCTAACATACTAGAATGATATCATTTTAAAAAACAATAGTAAACTAATTTTATCTTTTTACTCTACTACTATTCACCCGCAATATTACTTCTCGAGTTGTGGCTTCAGTATTCGTGATAACTACTGAGCTTTCGTCGACATACACATACATAAAGACTATCTTACCTGTATCGTCGTATAGAATACGAGCGTTTTTGTTCTGAACTACGCCGTCGACAAAGTTTTTAGTCAAAAGATAACTAGTATCAGCAAATATGTCTACTCCAAAGAAACCATGCAAATCCGTAAACATCTTGTTTTCCCAAGCTCGCATTTGCGTGAAAACATCAGCAAAAGAATTCACCTTGAGCAAGATAAACAAATCCGTACCTTTTGGATAAATAGAATTCACTTCTTTTGGAGCTGTAGGTTCTGCGGGTTTAGTCTCAACTGGTACGACTTCAGACTCGACAGGTTTAACCTTGGCAACAGCTAAATACGTAATACCTTGATTGGAATCAATTTTCTCATTCTTTGAGACTTCAGTCATACTAAATATCTCTTCTTCTGTATAAATATCAGAGATAGATACTCCTTTGGCAGTAGACTCTATAGATATTTTCGCTATTTGTTCATTGGTATATTTCTCTTTCAAAACTTCATTCAAGACGCTTAGTCCTATCTTACGACGAGCTTCAGCTATTTCTTGATTCTTATCCCAAGGTCTTTCAGTAGAATAAGTACCTATGATTTGAATTTTAGAAGTATCAAAAGAAACAGTATCCAAGAAATACCCTATTAACTCTTTGGCTTTATTTTTAGCCTCAATATCTACGAATTCTGTAGTTCCTGTTTTAAAGAATGAAGTTGTAGACAATGTAATATAATCATCAAGCAGTTTCTTTTCTGCATTTGGATCTTCTTCTGGTTCTACGATCTCGGTATTTTCTGTATCAGAGACTGTATTACCATGCTTAATAACACCAAATAAGAAATTCTCATTAAATAAATCACTAGTACCAATAAAACTCGACTGGATTAGAGACAAGAATTTATTAAATCCGACAGTCTTTTTGTTGTCCAAAAAGTACAATCCTTCTACTACGTTGATATCCCTATCCCCTTCTAAGACGATAGAACGTACAGCAGTCACGATATTGTCTTTGTTTTTACCAGTAATATCGATAACTTGGCTCGATTCATGAAAGATAAGTGGAGTGAATTTACTTTTTACAAAGAAGCTATTGATATCTTCTTTCAAGAAAACATACCCCACAACGCCACCTCCAATAATAAGAAATATTAGAGCTAGCACTAGATAAACCTTATTCCTCCTAGAATACACAGCAATAATATTTTTTTCATTTTCTTTATCTTCTTGTTCGTGGATTATTTTTTTAACAAAGCCGTCTTTGTTATTCTGAATCGCCAAAGACATATCTTCGGCAAGAGTGTGGATTGTTTTATTGGGTGTTTTGTTTGGTTGATTAATAGGATCCATATTTTTAAAACCAAATAGCTAATTATGAACTTTTAGGTTTAAAGAAATCTTTATCGGCTTCTTTAATAGACAAACCGATTTTACCTCTCTCTTTATCTACTGATATCACTCTGATTGGCACGATCATTCCTTCTTTTATTATATCAGCAACTCTTTCAATACGGAAAGGTGCTAACTCAGAAATATGCACGAGCCCATCAGTAAAATCATTCAATCTCACAAAAGCTCCAAAATCAGCAAGCTTTACGACTTCACCTTTCAATAATTCCCCTTCTTTAAATTCATGAGTCATATCCTCTACTATTTTCTTAGCCATGATTGTACTCTCACCTACTCCAGTAAAGTATACAGTTCCGTCATCCTCGATAGTTATCTCGGCTCCGGTTCTCTCTTTGATATCTTTTATAGTTTTACCTCCTCCTCCGATGACTAGACCTATCTTGTCTGGATTAATTTTGATAGTTAATATTTTTGGTGCATTCGGAGAAATATCTGCTCTCGGTTCTTTTATTTCTTTTTCAATAGTTTCCAAAATAGTATGACGAGCAGTGCGAGCTTGGAATAATGCTTCGCTTAGAATTTTTATCGGTACACCTTCGACTTTAACATCGAGTTGAATAGCAGTCACTCCATTTTTTGTTCCTGCAACTTTGAAATCCATATCTCCATGATGATCTTCTGGTCCTTGGATATCTGTAAGAATTTTGTAAGCATCATCTGACTCGTACATGAGTCCCATAGCAATACCCGCGACAGGGGCGAGTATCGGTACTCCCGCATCCATGAGAGCGAGAGTCGAAGCACAGATAGAAGCTTGAGAAGTCGAACCGTTCGAAGCAGTAGATTCAGAAACGATACGGATAGTGTACGGGAAATTTTCAACATCAGGTAAAACCATTAGTAATGCTTTTTCAGCGAGTGCTCCATGACCAACTTCGCGGCGATTTGTATTTCCAAATCTTCCGACTTCACCACTTGAGAATGGAGGAAAGTTGTAATGATGCATAAATCTTTTTTCGACTCGAGCTTGCATTCCGTCTACTAGATTTTTATCTTCAGGTCCACCGAGAGTAAGTACAGAAAGTACATGAGTTCCTCCACGATAAAATATTCCCGAGCCGTGAAGAATACTAGAGAGACCTCCTGCTTGAGCGTAGAGATCTCGGACTTCGTCCATCTTCCGTCCGTCGGCTCTCTTGTTTTCTTTTACAGCTTTGTCATGCAAAATTTTATTTTCTGTTTCATCAAACAGATTATCTTCTTCCAAGAAATCATTTTTCTCAGGATCATTTTCTTTGTAAAAATCTTTAAACATTTTATTCCATTCTGAGTGAAGAGCATCTATTTCTTTTTTTCCTGCTCCAGAAAAAATAGCCGCCTCCATGCGAGGTAAAATATTTTTATTAAATAAATCCAAAGAGCGAGGATCTAAATCTCCGAAAGTGATAACTCTTTTTTCAGCTCCGATTTCTTTGATAATTTCTTTTTGGAAATTTTCTAGTTTAGTGATTTCCAAACTTGCAGACTCGAGAGCAGAAGATAATTCAGATTCATCGACTTGGCGAGCAGAAGCTTCGATCATATTTACCGCTCCGTTTTTTCCGCAGACAGTCAGGTCGTATTTATATTTTGAATTCTCTCCTCTTAGATTTTGAGATGGATTAATTTTCAAAGTATCATCATCGTACTTGCCGATACGCACCGCACCGACTGGTCCCGCCCATGGGATATTGGAAACTCCGAGAGCTAGTGAAGCCGCATTGATAGCGAGGATAGTCGGATCATTATCATCGACTGCGACAACGCTCACTATCACCTGCACAGCATGACGAATTCGTGAATCAAAAAGTGGACGCAAAGTTCTATCAATAACACGAGAACCTAGGATAGCATCCTCAGATGGACGACCTTCTCTTCTCTGATATTTCGAACCCAAGATTTTACCAGAAGCATAAAACTTCTCGACGTAGTCGACGGTGAGATTAAAAAATCCTAAGCCTGATTGAGAGTCGCGACTCATACAAGCTGTAGCGAGTACGATAGTCTCGCCGTACTTTAACATAACGGACCCATGAGCTTGATCAGCCAAGTCCGTAAAGATAGCTGTCATAGTCTTGCCTCCAATTTCTAAACTATATTCTTTTTTTTGCATGTTATTCTTCCCGTGATTAACACGGATAGTTCATGTTCAAACTACAGTATTGTTCTGCTACATTTTGTAGAACATTACCTTGTGTTTGAACACAAACCGATTAACTTATAAAGTTTTCTTTTTTCAAAAGAAATTATGTTCATATTACCATTTCGAGACCTAAAAGTAAAAAACAAAAAGCTATTAAATTTTTAAGAGTCGTGGGTCCCCTGGACTTTTGTCTCCGAGGGCGAAGGCTCAAAAAATTTAATAGCTTTTTACATTTGTGCTCACAAATTTATGTTACACACAGATATACTCTAGATAGTCGATATGATGTTACACAAGCTGTGTAACATATATAAACTAAGAATGTTTGGTACCTATTAGATACTTGCGAGGGTTATCGGACAAATCTAAAAAGTCATCGGACACTTCCCGGAGATTACCAGAAGTAGATTGTCCGAAAGAAACCACTTCGACTTGCACACCCATAGTCTGTAAATATTCAACTAGTGGTATATAGTCTCCATCTCCAGAGATGATTACTACCGAGTCGAGTCGAGGTGCCATCTTGATAGCGTCGACAGTCAGTCCTACGTCCCAGTCCCCCTTCTTTGTACCTGTGTGAAACACTTGTAAATCTTTAGTCTTGGTTTCGATACCAAGTTTCTCAAGAGCTCCAAAAAAGTTCTTCTCATCTCCAGCCTCCGTAGAGATAACATAAGCCACAGCTCGGACGAGTTTGCGTCCGGCAACTGCCTCTTTCAAAACCGCTCCAAAGTTCAACCTCGCTTTATATAAATGTCTCGCAGAGTGATATAGATTTTGTGCATCTATAAAAACTCCAACTCTTTGTTCTTTATGTTTAATTATTGTCATAAAATTGTGTTACTTAAAAATCATATTTACAAACTCAAAATAATTTGACCACGTCTCGCCCCGCCCGTAGCCTTCGCAAAGGAGGGTGTTTAATTATTGTCATGTGTATTTATTATAAAAAAATTATGTAAATTATCATTATTAAAAAATCGACCTGTCTCTAGTATATCACCAGAACTCAAATAAAATAAAAATGGAAGTCTCGTTGATAGAAACTTCCATTTAGTTTTGGACTTTTAATTAGACTCTTATACAACTAAAGTCACAAATTCCTTGCCGATATTTATTCTCCACTCTCCGTTAATGAACACACAAACTCCTCCAAATAATTTATGATTTTTATTTTTCTTGTTTTCAGTGTTTATAAAACTTTGCAATGCTAAATTTTTAGCTTTAGTATAAGTTTCTTTGTCTCTATCATTTTCATCTTTAGTTTCAAAAATACCAATCCTACCATCAGAAAATTCTACAACATAGTCAGGATAAAAAGTATGTACCTCATTTTGAAATTCATATTTAATTCCAAAATAATCTCTTCTCATTTCGCCATTTTTGTACCACCAATTTACATCCACAAGAGACTCAAGATATTTTTCAAATTCTTTTTCTGGGTTAGATCTATTTTTAGAAAGATAGCAAGGCTGTAAAATAAATTTTTTATATTCTCTTATTTCCTCATCGACTGCTTTATTAAAATAATCTTTTTCTAATATTTCAAATCCTTGAATCAGATGTTCAGTATCTTCTTTTGCTTTTTTTGATCTAACCAAAGAATAGACTTGTACAGCTTCTAAAAATATTGGTTTTATTTTATTTTTATTTAAAAGTAAAAATGACTGAGAACTAAGAGTGCCGTTATTAATTATTTCTTCACCAAATAATTCACGACAAGATAAAAACCATGCAGTGTTCATTGCTGGCACTGAGCGGGCGATATTGGTAAAAGGAGCCATCATACTTTTAAAAAAACTACGAGAGATAAACTCAATTTGTCTTTCATTTATTTTAAGCAATTGAATGTCTTCATCGTCATCTTCAAAAATATTTTTATAGTTATCAACTTCTTGAATATCAAGCACTAAGTCTTTTATCACGTTATGAAAAATTGATTCAGTATCAAACTCCCAACCCAACTCCGACTCTATACTTGGTTTAATTTTTTTAAGTTTAGTAATATTATTTTTAGAATCTCCTTGTTTTAAATCTAATCTATTTATCAAGGTATCTAACAAAATTTTTCTAAAATCAGATTTTATGTCTTGATAATCGGCACGCTCTTTATAAAAAGAAGTTAAATTTATAGAATTATATTTATCTGATCTTTTAGCTGGCTGGTCGCCAAGTATTTTCGGACTATAGCTCTCAATATCAAAACTCGCACTACTTGTATTAGTATATACATAAGCTTTATTAAGAGCTTCAATCTCATAATGTTTTTGTTCAGGCATACGAAGTATTCTTCCAAGTACTTGTATATTAAATACTTCACTCTCACTTTCCCTGAACTTAAGTAATATCTGTGCACGAGGACAATCCCAACCAGTATCTATGACTTGTTTAAAAATAAGATATTCTTGTGGTGCCGTATTATCTGAGATTTTCTCTAAATTTCTGTCTATTTTATTTTCATCATCAAGCCACACAGACAGCTTATCATCACCAAGATTTACTCCTTTTGTATTTTTTAATTGTTCTAAAACAACAGATTTAACAACTTCTCCATTTGTACTATTTGGTAATTGTATAAGGAGTAAAGGATTAACATTTATATTATTTTCTTTGTACAGTTTAGCAAGCTCCTCTCTTTTGTTTATTGCAGTACGCAGAATAGCCTCATCACTATCATCAGTCTCCTTAAAGTCAAAATCAAAATTAACTAGAATTTGATTTTTAATCATTTCTTCATCAATAACTTCTTGAGGATTAATTTTTTCAATCCAACCCCTACCCTCAATTACATCTTCTGCTGATAATTTAAGTATTGGAGTAGCAGAGACTTCAATAGTTACACTTGGATTAATAAGGTCGATTATTTCTTTTCCTCTGTCTGCATTTGTATGACTATGAGATTCATCTATGATTAGAATTATTTTTCTTTTTACATTTGTAGTATTTTGTAATATTTCTCTGAAATTAGTTTGGTCACCATTTTTCATGATAATATTTTTCCATTCTTGAGTTTTACCGTCTTTTGCTCTTATTTTTTCCCAATTCACAACCATAACAGAATCTTTAAGTAAATCATACTGAGAAGTTCCAAAAACATTATCTATGCTTTGAACCAAAGGATAGCCGTCAAATACCCTCTCTAAACTTCTCCTACTTTGATTATGCAAATCTCCTTTACCAATAGAAAGCCAAACAAAAGTAAAATCTTCAACATCTTCTTCTTTATTTTTACCTACCAATGACTCAATAAAACTAGCCATAATTATAGTTTTACCAGAACCTGTGGGGGCTTGAAGTACTATGATTTTTTTATCTTCACTATTACTTTTTAGAAAAATTAAAGTCTTTTCACTTAGAGTGTCCACAGCTTTTTGCTGATAATCTTTGAGTATTATTTTCATATAATTTTAATTAATTTCTACTGTTTCGTTTATAAATATTTTCGTAAATTTCTAGTATTTTTTGAGGAACTTCCTCAATATCTATTCCTCGCCATTTCCTGTAGTCATCAATATAATCTGCTATATTTCGCAAAGTAAAAATATATGCTGTTTTTTGAGTTTCTTCATATTTTTTTAGGTCAGAACGCATGTCATCAATAAAACTATCATCTAAGTCATAGTAAATACCAACCATATGTTTTATATTTTTGCCAACATCATTAATGATGACACCATAATATATTCTATAAATTAGGTTCTCACCGTCTTTAACTTCTTTTTCTAAATCAAAAGTATTTTCTTTAAGACAAAGCATTTCTGTACAAGCTCTCATTAATCTCATTTTCATATTATCTGTATGCCTTGTCTTGTCTACGAATTCACACTTTAAATATTCCAAATTACCACCAAGACCTGCAACTTTCTCTCCCTTTTGATTCTTATAACCTTTTATGGCTCTTTTAAGTCTTTCGTACGTCACATCTTCACAGATATTGTTTTCATTATTAGTACAAAGTATAAACTGGCGATTACCACCGTCTTCTTTGTTTAGCTCCATTACAGCATGTCCTGTTGTTCCAGAACCTGCCATAAAGTCGAGGATTATAGAATTCTTTTTTGGCATTGATATGATATGTTTTATAAGCAAAACAGGTTTTGGATAATCAAAAACTTTTTTCCCAAAAAGATCATCTAAATATTTTTGAGATTCTCTTGTGGTTCCAACACTATCAATAATATTTTGAGGTATTTGTTCAGAGTTATCATCAGGAAAAATTTTTAATCTTGGCACACTTTCATATAAAGGAGACAAGCCAAAAAATATTTTTTTATTTTTTAAATATTCTTTCATTTCATCTTGTGTGCATTGCCATTGTCTTTTCCAGATTTTTCCACTAGGCGAAGTAACTTCATAATAATTTTTATGTTTCTTGTTTGACCTATCTTCAGAAAATGAAACACTCCCAGAAAACCAGGGGCCTCGTGGATCGTTGTCAGGATTTTTAAAATCATAATCAGCAAAAGCTGTAAATGACCAACTTTCTAGACTATTCTTGTTTTTTGAATAACACACATTGTATTGTTGTAGAGTTCTACTCCAAGCATCTTTTTTACCCTTGCCGTGAAGCCACATAAAATTATTTACAAAATTATTTTCTCCAAAGATAGAATCACACAATAATTTTAATTGAGCTTGCTCATTGTCATCAATAGATATAAAAATAACACCACTGTCTTTTAGCAGTTCTTTTGCAAGTCTTAATCTTTTATTCATGAAAGACAGCCATTTAGAATGCCTAAAACTATCTTCCCTATCTACATAGTCATCGTTATATATAAAATCTTTATTACCAGTATTGTAAGGTGGATCAATATAAATAACGTCAATCTTGCCTTTATGTGTATAATTCAAAACAGAAAGAGCGTGATAATTATCTCCTTCAATCAAAAAATTTGTTCTTGAAGTATTATCTGTTACGATTTTTCTATCTTTAATTTTTTCAAGTACTGGAATTTGTTTCTCGCACCCTAAAACAACATCTTCTGGTTTTTCTTCCCAGACGAGTCCATATTTTTTACGAGACTTGAGATTTCTTACTTCAATCTCGAGTTCTTTAATGCGAGCGATTAGCTCTTGTTGAGTTTTGTGTTGAGACATAGGGTAGACGTCTATGCCTCGGCTAAAATCAAAAATGGGTAGCCGAGTGTCTACCCATAACTAGAGTCGCGAGGATTCCAATCATGGAACTCGGCTACCCGTTTCTATTCACGATTGAATATAAACAGATAGTACACGACTTTTAAACTAATTATGGGTAGACAATATAATAATATCACAAAATAATTTAAAAAAAACTAAAACCATCTATAAAACAACAAAACCTCGCATTCGAGGTTTTGTTTTAATTATTTAAAATTATTTTAAATCCATTTTTTTGACAAGTGCAGCGTGGCGAACTTTATCTTTTCTTTCTAAATACTTTAGATGAGTTCTGCGGTCAGCTACCATCTTGATAAGTCCCCTGCGTGAGTGATTATCTTTCTTGTGCTTTTTTAAATGTTTAGCAAGTTCGTCGATTTGGACAGACAATACAGACACTTGAACTTCAGGTGATCCCGTATCTTTGTCATGAATCTGACTTTTCTTGATTACTTTTTGCTTTTTTGTTGTTGTTAACATGTTTAATATACTAGCATAAATACATAAAAAAAGCAAGCCCGAGCACTTATTATGTATAAGTGCTCGGGCAAGGCCCGTCACTATCAAGAGGCAGGGTGAGTATTCTTGACATAGAGTAAAGATCCATATAAAACTTGCATTATTTCAAAAATGTGTTATTCTATATGTGAGTCTTTGTTATTTAATTTTAAAAAATTTCTAATGAGAAATCAAAAGAACGAAACCGTTACGTTAAAAAAGGGAGGAAAAGAGGTGCAGCTCGATTATGCTGACCTTAGAAAGGCAGTTTTAGTATTGAGAGCAGTAAACCATACACTCCGCCAAAGAATCATCGATCTTATAGAAGACTGTGAGACTATGACAGTCACTGATATTTATACCAAACTGAGACTGGAACAGTCAGTAGCTTCACAACACCTTGCAATCTTGAGGAGAGGAGGTGTAGTAGCGACAGACAGACAGGGTAAATTCATTTACTACTCTTTGGATAAAGAGAGACTAGGTCAGATATCTACCCTAGTAGGAGATATTACTGCTTAAAATTTTTAGTGTTATTTTTAAAAAATGAGAGATGTGTGAAAAGGTATAGAGCGTTGTGTATTTTATACATGATGCTCTTTTTTATTTGCCCTGTCTGTCTCTTACCCTGTCTGTCGAGACTGACGGGGGGGCTGACAGGGTTCAATTTTTTAAATATTGTGCGACGTGAGATAAAAAATGATAAAATATATCTAATGGCAACTGAAATAGAAAACTTAAAAAGACAATTCTTGGAATACCTAGAAATAGAAAAAGGTTCGAGCGTGAAGACTATCGAGAACTACGAACGCTACTTGTCTAAAATCTTTACTCAAAGCAAATGGGAAAACGTCTCCGATATTACTGATCAAAGCGTCCGTGAATTCCGTATATGGCTCAATCGTCAATACGCTAAACATAGCGGTATGACTCGTATCGCAGGGACTACTATTTCTAAAAAAACTCAGAACTACTACATGATAGCCCTACGCATGTTTCTAAAATATCTCGCTCGGATAGACGTAAAGTCCATGCCCGCAGACAAAATAGAACTCGCCAAAATCCCCGAACGCTCTATAGATATAATTAGTCAAAAAGAATTATTGAGATTACTCGAAGCTCCCCTACTAAATATAAAAGAAGATAGTATTAAAGCCTATCGGGACAAAGCGATATTGGAATTATTATTCTCGACCGGACTCCGTGTATCCGAGCTTTGTTCATTGACTTCAGATCTCGACCTCAATCAAGATCAATTCTCTATCCGCGGAAAAGGAGGCAAAGTCCGCGTCGTATTTCTCTCAGACGAAGCAAAAAAAGCTTTAAAGAAATATTTGGATTTGAGGAAAGATATGGAAGAAGCTCTATTCGTCCAAGTTGGTCGTGAGATAAAAAAAGAAGACCCCGTCAGTCGCGACCGACAGGGCAAGCAAGAAAATAAACACATAAAGATAAAATATACCGGAGCACTCACCCGTCGTAGTGTCGAGAGAGTCGTAAAAGAGTATGCTATTAAAGCTGGTATTACTAAAAAAGTCACTCCTCACGTCATAAGGCATTGCTTTGCGACAGACCTCCTCGGCAACGGCGCAGATATACGTTCAGTCCAAGTCATGCTCGGCCATTCCAATATATCTACAACTCAGATATATACTCACGTCACCGACAAACAACTCCTGGAAGTTCATAAGAAATTTCATGGTAAGAAATAAAAAAAGACCCTGTTCCCTACAACAAGGTCTTTATAATTTCCTCCAAAAAACTCAATCTCTCTTTTATTATACTAATATTCTATAAAAAATAGCAATAGTGTATAATACACACATGAATCCCGTTAATTATTTAAAAAAACGGGCAAAAATAAATGAGGGTTATCAGTAAGAATACTGTATAATACTATTATAAATTAATCAAAAATATTTAACTGGATGAAAATAATATCGTGGAACACCAACGGTTTGAGGGCGACAATAAAACAAGGGAATTTTGAAGCCCTATTTGATAAATACAATCCGGATATAGTCTGCTTTCAGGAAACCAAATCTGAGAGAGAACAGATTCCCGAACAATATCTAAATTATAAAAATTACCATTCATATTTCTCTCATTCTAAGACTCGCAAAGGTTATAGTGGAGTAGCCATCTATACGAGAGAAAAACCTATTTCTGTATCTGAGGGTATGGGTATCAAAGAACTCGACCAAGAAGGTCGTCTCCTCGTAGCCAAATATAAAAAATTCACCCTCATCACTGGATATTATCCCAACGGTGGCCAAGGTCCTCATAGGTTAGAATACAAACTAAAATTCTACGACGCCTTTTTAAAATTTATTATAAAGCTTCGCAAAAATGGTGAGAACGTGATCTTCTGTGGAGATATCAATACCGCGCATACACCGATAGACCTCGCTCGCCCAAAAGAGAACGTCGAGAATACTGGATTCTTGCCTATTGAACGCGCTTGGATAGATCGCGTTATCAAAAATGATTTTATAGATATTTGGCGGGAGAAAAATAAAGACGTTATAGACGCATATACATATTGGGATCAAAAGACTAGAGCAAGAGATCGCAACGTCGGTTGGAGAATAGATTATTTCTTTATAGACAAAAAATTAAAAACAAAAATAAAAGAAATAGGTATGCTGAAAGACTATCTAGGCTCCGACCACTGCCCTATTTATTTGGAGTTTTAATTATCTATCTTAACTTTATTTATTTTAATATTTCCCCCGAACCATTTTTGAGATAAATCTTCTACTGTAGGAGTAATATCCGTAAACAAGATTTTGATGCTAGATTTTTTGGATAACTTTTTATTTATTTCAGGGTGACTACTTAAATAGTCTGCTAGTTTTTTTGGTATAATTTCATCTTGAGAAATTATTTTTATATTTTTTGGTATCAAAGATTTAATTTCTTTTTTAAGTATTGGATAATGCGTACAACCGAGAACTAATGCATCAATATTTTTATTTAATAAAGGTTTCAAATATTTCTCTAGTACTGGTATAGCGAGCTTATTCTCCCCTTCTTCTATCATAGGCACCAAGAGCGGTGAAGCCTGCTCAAAGACTTTCACGCTGAAATTATTTTTTGTATTTAATTTATTTATTTCTGTTTTAAAAGTATGAGATGAGACTGTGGCTTTTGTGGCTAGTACTCCTATCTTGTTGAAAGAGACTACAACTTCAGCTGTAGGTATCAATACTCCTAGTACTTTTTGATTGCTAAAATACTTTGGTAAAAATTCTTGTTGCACTTTGCGTAAAGCTCTAGATGAAGCCGTATTGCAAGCCAATATCACCAAACTGCAATTCTCTTTTTCAAATAAATATCTCAAAGCTTCACAGGTAAATTCATATATAACTTCATGAGACCGAGATCCATAAGGCACCCTTTTAGTATCACCCAAATAAACATAATCATATTCCGGCAAATATTTCTTAATACTCCGAGCTATCAAAAGCCCTCCGAGTCCTGAATCAAAAATCCCTATTTTCATAAATTAATATTAACATAATAAAATTTATATTAAAAAATATTAAAAAAAGTGAAATTCTGCTATACTACCAAAATGCTAGAATCCATAAAACAATTTATAGAAAACCTCACCACAACTCAAATCATCGTTGATATTATCATTCTAACAATGATAATAGTCGAGATCACAGCCCGCATCCTAAAACGTAACATTAAAGAAAAGTTCAAAAAAGAGAAGAGAAACATAGAGGAATTTGAAGAAATAGAAAAAGTCTCTATAGCCTACTACAAGCAATACCAATGGATAGATATATTTAGACTTTTTTCTCTACTTATAGGATTTGTTTTTATTATTATCACTTTGAATATTCAAGCTCTGAATATTTTGGCTGTTGTAGCCGGTGCTATTATCATCATATTGAGAGAGTTTATCTTTTCTTTCTTTTCGTTCTTTTATCTCATCTCTATATACAGAACAGGAGATGATATTAAAATCGAAGAAACTTTAGGAGAAATATTGCGTATCAATCCTCTATATATAGCTCTCGCCGGCAAAGACGAAGACGGAGAATACAACGGCAAGCTTCACAGAATTCCCAACTTTACTTTTATAGGTAAAAACGTAGAGTTACAAGATTTAAAGACTGACGACTATCGACGTGTGGTACTAAAAGGAATATACAATATAGAAAGCTTTGATGATCCTTTCTCTGTATGGATTGAAAAATTGCGTAATTTCTTGGACGAGAAATTGCCTCAAAGGCATATAGGTAGAGTCGGGAATTATAAAGGTTATACAGGCATAAAATACAAACTAAATTTCGACTACGGTGAAAAAGGTGAAATCATTTGCAGAATATCATTCGTCGCTCGTCATCCTTACAACATAAAACTAAAAGAAGAAATCATAGAGTTTATTGAAAGTTTAAGGAAAATAAAAACAGAAGAGAAAATAGATAAAAAAGATTAATAAAATTAAAAATGTCCGCGAAATTAAAAATTTCGCGGACATTTATTTTGGTTAAACATTTTCTCAGTTTTGATAAATACTAGTTGAATCCGGATATTCACTAAAAATCTGAAAATATATGTATTGCTTAGTGTATATATCAAGTGCTCCTAGGTACATGGAGGGTTTTTTAGTAGTACAATCTACCCATAAAACTTTTTTTCTATCAAGGGTTATTGTACAAAAAAATATTTTACCTCGCTTTTCTTCTTCTGGCTTATTGCAAAGTATTTTCAGAAACTCAGCAATTTCGTTTTGATTTTTAAATGAATTAATCTTCTCTCCCTTTAAGAGGTTTGGCAAATAAATAGATTTTTCTTTATTAAAAATCTTTTCTGTTTTAAATGCAACTAAGTTACCAATATCCAACTGAGACAGATAAGTCAGTGCCTCTATCCCAACCTCTAACCAGGTTAAATGATCATAGAGTTTAAAAAATAATCCGTCTTCGAGTGCTTGTCTTTCAGCATCAAAATTCCTAATTACCTCATTGTCAGTATTACTTACATTTTTCATGTACAATAAAATTTATAATGTTTTAAAATATCAAATATCCTAAACACTATACAAGATTTTCAATAAAAAGCAAGTAAAGTCAATCTAAAATATATTCAATTTATGTTATTATTTATTCATGCATATATTTATAGAAATTGGTATTATCTTGGCTATCGCCACAATCGTTTCCTCTTTGATGCGTTTCCTGCGTCAGCCTTTAGTCGTAGGATATATATTAAGTGGGGTCCTAGTCGGTCCGTATTTTTTAAACGTCATAACTTCGACAGAATACATAGAATTATTTTCAAAATTAGGAATAGCAATACTTTTATTTATAGTCGGGCTTAGTTTGAAACCAGACATAATCCGCGAAGTAGGTCGGGTTTCTCTAGTCACCGGTATTGGTCAGATTCTTTTTACTTCACTTATCGGCTTCTTCTTGATAAAAGCGCTGGGCTTCAATGATACGGCTTCACTCTACGGAGCTATCGCTCTAACCTTTAGTAGTACTATTATTATTCTCAAATTGCTTTCTGATAAAGGCGATCTCGCCAAATTATACGGTAAAGTCTCAATAGGATTTTTGTTAGTTCAAGACATAGTCGCTACTATTATATTATTGTTCGTTTCACTTTGGACTTCTTCAACCACAGGAGGCAATCCCGAGAGTCCTTTGTTTATTATACTTAAAGTTTTAGTCTTCTTTATTATTCTATACTTTATAAGTAAATATATTCTCCCAAGACTATCCAACTTTTTAGCTAAATCTCAGGAATCTTTGTTTTTATTTTCTATAACTTGGGGACTAGGTCTATCAGCTTTGTTTTATCAATTTGGTTTTTCTCTTGAGATAGGAGCTCTCGTCGCTGGAGTGTCGCTGGCTGTATCCCCTTTTGCTCAAGAGATAAGTTCTCGCATGAAACCATTGCGAGATTTCTTTATTGTTCTCTTTTTCGTATTGCTCGGTTCTCAAATCATAATCACAAGTATTAGTACTATCTTAGTACCAGCTTTGATATTGTCTGTCTTTGTGCTTATCGGCAATCCTATCATCGTGATAATTCTTATGAATTTGTTGGGCTACAAGAGTAAGACTGGTTTTATGGCTGGGCTCACCGTCGCTCAGATCAGTGAGTTCTCTCTGATACTTATGGCGCTCGGACTTTCATCAGGTCACCTTACTCAAGAGATAGTCTCTCTCATAACCTTAGTCGGAGTTATTACTATTGCTGGTTCGACTTATCTAATACTATACGCAGATCAGATTTATCCAAAAGTCAGAGGATTCTTGAAGCTTATTGAATTCAGAAAAACAAATACCAAAATAGAAGAAAATACAGAAGAAGAGCACTACAATATGATAATCTTTGGATACGATAGAGTTGGATACGACTTTGTTAATGTCGCAGAAAAAATGAACAACAAGCATCTAGTAGTGGATTTTGATCCTAATTCTATAAATAGACTAGAGAGACATGGAGTTCCCTACCGTTTTGGAGACGCAGAAGACGTAAACTTTTTAGAAGAAATCAATCTAGAAAAAGCTGAGATAGTTATCTCTACTATTCCGGATTTTAAAACCAACTTATCTCTCGTGTCTTATTATCACAATCACAACAAGAACGGTATCATTATGGTGATTTCTCATGACATAAAACACACAAAAGAATTATATAAACACGGAGCCTCATTTGTGGTCATGCCTCATTATCTAGGAGCCAACTACGCTTCACAAATGATAGAAACTCACGGCAACAAAAAAGAAGAATTCGAAAAGAAAAAAGAACAGCATTTGAAATACTTAGACAAAAGAGAAAAATATACTGGGTAACATACCTAAATTAAAAAGCCTCGGTGTAACAACCGAGGCTTTTTTATGTGTTACATGTGAAACAGTCTTATTTATTCTTGTTATTTACTAACGTTGTGTTTCATGTGTAACTTCTTGACTTCTTGTTCTTCAAGCTCTTCTTTCTTGTTTTTCGCCTCTTTTCCCATTATAACCAATGTTTGATCGTCTAATTTGTCTAATTCAAATACTCTAGCCTTCAATATTTCTACTGCATTAAGCTTAGGATTATCCAATACCTCTTCTAAAAGTACATTAAGTATAAATCCCATTCTTGGTCCAGGCTTGATACCTATGTCCTTTATAAGATAATTCCCGTCTATCTTTAATTGTTTGACCGATATCGGGTCGTGGAGAGCTTCTTCTATCATGGCATGATATTTACGAAGTCTGTAAGGAGCTTCAACTTTCGACATACCTACCCTATCGCATTCGCGTACTTTCATCAAAGTCCAAATGTTTTCCACACCTACCTTGGCTATTATTCTCCTAACAGCGGAAAGAGTTATTTGTTCGGTGTCAGAGAAAAACATATGGTTATATACTAGAGCATAGACTAGATCAATCTCGCGACGAGAGAACTTCAGTCTCTCCATTATCTTTTTTGTCATTCTAGCTCCGACTACTTCATGGCCATAGAAAGTATATTTCTTCTTTCCTATAGTAGTCGAATACCTACGAGTCTTAGGCTTACCTATATCATGAAACAAAGCAGAAAGTCTTATCTCCAAAGGCCAATTCTTGTCTGCAGCGTGCTTTAAAGCTTCTAGTAAGTGATTGTAAACATCGAATTTATGTGCTCCGCCTTGTTCGCAACCAATTCCCTCTTCTAATTCGGGAACGATGTGTTTGAGTAGATTTAATTTTTGTAATAACACAATTCCAAAACTAGGATTAGGAGTCATAATAATTTTTACAAATTCATCACGTACTCTTTCTGACGAGATATTTTTTATCAAATCTGCATTTCTATAAATACTAGAATAAGTATCTTCTGAAATAACAAAACCAAGTTGCAGAGATATTCTAATAGCTCTCAACATACGTAAAGCATCTTCTCTGAATCTCTCGTCTGGATCCCCTACTGTACGCAAGACTTTAACCTTAATGTCTTTTATACCTTCAAACATGTCTTTTAAATCCATTACTCCTTCTTTGGGGCGAAAAGCTAAAGCATTAATTGTAAAATCTCTTCTCTTAAGGTCTTCTTCTATAGTTTCACTGAACTTTATCTCATCAGGATGCCTAAAATCACTGTATGTTGTCTCTGTTCTGTATGGCGTAACCTCGATAATCTCATATTTTGTTTCACCTTCCTTCCCTAAAGGTTCGATGGGCACGTTTGGAACTGTATTTATAGATGTTTCACGTGACACATCTATATTTTCTGAAATATTTGTTTCATATGGCACGCAAACAGCCACAGTACCAAAAGTATTTTCATAAACAGTCTTCTCAAAAAGGGCTATTATCTCCTCGGGTTTTGCATTTGTGGTCACATCCCAATCTTTAGGCTTGATTCCAATTAAAAGATCACGGACACATCCACCAACAAGGTAACCAGTAAAACCTGCTTCCTCTAAAGCATTAGTTACAAAAAGTACTTCTTTGGGAATATTCCCTATTAAGTTTTTAGTATTTGTTTCCACTTGGAAATTGTGCGGCGTAGGAGAATCGAACTCCTGTCTCATCCTTGGCAAGGACGTGTTCTACCACTAAACCAACACCGCGCTATTATATGCTAAATTCTTAATTACTAATCAAAATCAAATAATAAATCAAGAACGTTTCTATTATATTACTTTATTTTTAATTTTGCAATTATATATACCTTTATCCCAAATATATTTTGATTAAAAGTATTAATACTATATACTTTATAAAGTTCCATGCACCCGTAGTGAAATGGATATCACGCCGGTCTTCGGAACCGTCGTTGGGGGTTCGAATCCCTCCGGGTGCACACGAGAAAGTAAAATATTTTGATTAGACTGTATTGTCCTTTAACTAAAAAGTTATACACCCAAATAAAGACATATTGTGCAAAACTGTGGATAAGTCTGTTAGTATTGTTTATAAAGGACAGGTCTTGAGACTGTCTTTTAGCAGCCAAAAACACAAAGTAGCTTGTAAAATAAGGGTATTTCGAAAATTAAGGCTAAAATCAAGAAATCGTTTCACGTGAAACAAAATACAATAGTTACACATGTAACACTATAGAATTCTATTTAAAAAATAACATAGAAAATTATATGCCAAAAGTTTTTACGTCAAAAACACAAAGGATTGGTGAAATAGGCGAGAATATTGCTGTAAAGTTTCTCATGAAACATGGTTTCGCTGTTTTGGAAAGAAACTACACGAAAAAATGGGGTGAGATAGACATAATCGCCAAAAAATCAGACAAACTATACTTTATTGAGGTAAAAAGCGTTTCACGTAGAACAATTCCTCAAAATGTTACTCGTGAAACACCTAAATCTAGCCAAAACAACATAAATCGTGTTACACATGGAACATTTGATTCCCACTTCGCTAGAGCTACGCGGGACGAGTACCAAGCCGAGGACAATATGCACCCCTGGAAGCTCAAAAGACTCTCAAGGACAATTCAAACATATCTAATGTCCAATAGAATTCACGAAGACAGAGAATGGCAACTTGATCTCCTTGTCGTCTATCTTGATATAGAGAACAAGAAAGCTCAAATCAAAGTCGTACCTGATATTGTTTTATAAATTAATATATAATAGCTATATGAACCTAGAAAGAAACAATCTTGAAAATAAACCTCAGAAAATTGATATTTTTAAACAAAAGTTAGAAACTCATGTAAACGAGATTCTAACTGCTTATCAAGGTAGAGGGGATCTAGGAGAAGAATTCAACGCAGAAATACTAGAACTCAAAAACAGACTGAACAATATTAAAAACGGCAACATAGATAAAAGTAATTTAATTCAAATTAAATATGATCTAAAAACTGAAAGTCCTTATTTTTTAGACGAAAGAAAAGAGAAGAAATACTTGAGCATGGGACAAATTGTATCTAATACGATTTGGGATAAAGAATACTACATGAGCTTTGATTCTTTTAATGAGACTAAAGATAAAGGGGAAGTCATGTATGATGATTATTTTAAAACTCTTACTGAAAAAGAAACTTTAAAAGTATTAAACAAATACATTTACGAAAAAGAAATTTTAAAGAATTCTACCAAAGATGCATTTAAAATGAATGCTTATAAAAATAGCAGAGAAGAAGGGAATAAGTCTCTAGAAAATATGCGTTCGGGGATAATAGCTGAGAAATTAGTGAGATCCTTTTTGACTAGGATTGCTATAGACAACAAAGACTTGGAGATAGAAATCAGTGAGGTGAATATTTATCAAGACATAGAATACAAAATAGATTTTCTTATCAAGAACAAACACATAAATAGGGGAGTAAAGGTGGACTCTGATGAATACGAAGAAGAGAAAGATAAAATCAGAAAAATCCAATTCACAATAAATGCCTCGAGGGAGAGCGAAGAATTAAAAAAGAAGCAATTAGAAATAGCAGACGACGTGATATTAGTAAAAATGCCTGAATTAGAAATAGGTAAAACTATTAGAAAATGGAAAGAAGACAAGAGTCACGACTATTCACCAGACAAATATTTTGACACAGAAACAAAGAGAGAAATCCTGGAACAAATGCTAAAAGGCTTCGTTTCTGACGAGGCCCTGGATAAAATAATTAAAAGTGCTATAATCTAACCTGTTGCTGTTAAGTTGTAATAAAATGCATTATGTATATTTATTGTTAAGCATAAAAGACAATAATTGGTATACTGGGTATACCAACAATTTAAAGAAAAGAATTTTAGACCACAATTCAGGGAAAGTTGAATCAACAAAATCTAGAACACCTTTTAAATTAATTTATTATGAAAGTTGCAGTAATATGTTGGACGCAAGGGCCAGAGAAAGATTTTTAAAAACTGGTCCAGGGAAGACTTATTTGAAAAAACGTTTAAAATACTTTTTATCTGAAAACTAAGAGGGCTGTAGCCCGTTAAAGTTTATAAATTACGTTATATAAATTTTAAAGTGTATTTATGATAAAAACGTTCATTGATAATTTATAGTAAACAATAAACTTTAACTGGCTGTAGTATACCGGTAGTACAAGCGCTTTGGGAGCGTTTAGACTGGGTTCGATTCCCAGCAGCCCGACAATATAATATTGAATATTTTTTAAAATTTGATATTATAAAAATAAGAAGCAGAAATTAAGCTTCAGAGAAGTAAAGCGGGCTTGCCCGCCGAAGCTTCAGCGTAGGCCCTTCGTCATTAAAATTATGAAGGACAAGCGGGATTAGTTTAATGGTAAAATAACAGTTTTCCAAACTGTGGTTAGGAGTTCGATTCCCCTATCCCGCACCAGAAAAGAAATAGACTAAAGTTCTTTATGTTACAATAAGGGTGTTTTTATTTTATGGAACATTTTCAAAAAATTACAGAAATATTGTTTAAAACAAGTTGTGAAAACTCAGAAACAATGCCTCATTTTGATGGGTATTTAGTATTAGAAAATCTAAAAAAATATTTAGAGCAATTTGAAGTTGAAGCAGTACTACAAGAATACAATCAATCCTACAAAGACATTTCCAGAAAACATGCTAATTTAATTATAAAAAATAAAGTTAATAATGAAAAATACATTGGCTTGCAAGGGCACATAGACACCATACCATGCAACAAAGAATATGTTATTAAAATAACAGAGACTGAAATAATTGGACGTGGGGCAGTAGACATGAAAGGACCATTAGTTGGTCTTATTTGTGCTTTTATTGAATTGGTGCAAAATAAAAAACAGAATGTTGTTTTAATAATTACTGATGATGAGGAGACAGACTTTGCTGGTATAGAAAGACTGATAAATGAAAAAGATAAGTATTTACCTGATATTCAATATTGTATAAATGCAGAACCTACTAAACTCCAACCAGCATATCTAACACGTGGTTTTGGGCAGTATGAAATTAGCTCAAATGGAAATACAGGGCACAGTTCTTCGGGGGAAAATGATTTTCTTATTGAAAGAATGCGCTCTGTTTTTAACGCAGTTTGTGATTATTTATCTGAAGCAAGGAAAATAACCGATCCTGTATATGGTGAGACAAGAGCAGCTTTTACTATGTTAAATTCAGGAATAAAAACTAACCAATTACCTTCAGATTTTTACATTGCTTGCAATATGCGTATTGTAACTAATATTGAAGTCTATAAAGAATTATTCAATAAAATTGTTTTGCCTAAAATAGATGAAACTATTTTCATAAAAGAACTTTATTTTGAGCCATTTAAATCTTTGATTAATGAGTCTACGATTTTAAAATTAAATAAAGCGTTTGATGTTGCAGGTATTCCATATAATGAATCCATAATGCATGCCTTCACAGAATCCTACATGTTCAACAAAGCAGGTATACCTTGTTTTTCTTGGGGACCAGGTAGCATGGATTTGGCACACGTGGTACCAGATGATGAAAAAATACTCATTAGTGATATAAAACTTTATTCAAAAATAATAATTCTATTTATTGAGGCCGAGTAAATACAGAATACAAGAAGCATTTTTTTAATACTAAATTAACTTTTAATACTTGCAAAAGAGTTGCAGTTGGAGTAATGTTTAATCATGACTATCGCATATATAAATTCTTTGGGTATGAGTACGATATATTTCTACTCTTTTATTAGTGTTCTTGTCGTGAGCCTTGTTTCATTTATTGGAGTTTTTACTTTATCTCTCAGAGCAGAAGTCTTGAAAAAGTATCTGACTCTATTTATTAGTCTAGCTATCGGAGCTTTATTGGGTGACGTATTTATCCACATAATTCCTCATGCTTTTGAAGATGGTCACAATGAACTCGCAGGCATGCTATTTATTTTAGGAATCTTTGGTTTCTTTATTCTTGAAAAGTTTTTCCATTGGCATCATCATGAAAATGATTCAGCAGAAAATCATATTCACCCTGTAGGCAAGCTCGTATTGGTCTCGGACGGCATGCACAATTTCCTAGACGGTATAATCATCGGAGCGAGCTTTTTAGTAAGCGTACCGGTCGGTATAGCGACTACAATAGCTGTTATCTTGCACGAGATACCTCAAGAGATAGGCGATTTCGCTGTATTGCTTCATAGTGGCTATAGTAAAATAAAAGCTCTCTGGCTCAACTTTGCTTCAGCTTTATTATCTTTCTTAGGACTTGCTTTTGTATTTATTTTAGGAGGATCAAGTGAACACCTCATAGAATACATAGTGCCTATTGCCGGAGGAGGATTTATCTATATTGCCTTAGCGGACCTAGTACCTGAACTACAAAAAAGTAAAAGAACAAAAGACTTTATCGCTCAAATCATTTTCCTGATGATAGGAGTAGGGATTATGTTACTTTTGACTATGTTTGAAAGTCACTAAGATATAAAAACTAGTATTAATTTCTAGACATTGCGCAGGCTGACGAGTCGAGCATAGCAATTTGCGAGCACGCAAATATGTGCGTCTAGAAATTGATACTAGTTTGAATTAAGAATACTATAAAATTAAAAATACAAATATTTCCAGGTCCTCGGGTCGCTTTGCTCAACCAGACCATGTAAATATTTGTATTTTTAATTTTATTTTGCCCAAGAGTTATCAAAACCAGGGTTCTTTGCTCCACGGACTTCAAAGTGGATATGAGGGCCGGTAGAACGTCCTGTATTACCAACATAACCGATAAGTTGCCCTTGAGAGACTTGTTCACCGACTGACACAGCTAGTTTAGATTGGTGAGCGTAGAAGGTTTGAGTGCCGTTAGGGTGAGAAATGATTATTAGATTACCAAAAGCTCCATTCCAGCCAACTTTAGAGAATATAACCCGACCCGCAGCCGAAGCTTTGATAGGAGTACCAGTAGGACAACCGATATCGATAGCATAACGATCGTGCTTGCCTTGAGTCAAACGACAAGATCCTCCAGACACAGGTTTGATAAAGTATCCATTAGCCGAACCAGAATTGTCTGCTGAATAATAGTTGTTTGGGATAGATCCGCCTGTTTTTATGTTTTTATTACCAGAAATACTACTTTTTGCACCTATAGTAACTACAGCTTTTTTAGGAGTTTCTTTGATTTCTGCTCCAGGGACTATGATCTCGTCGCCAATAGATAATACAGACTCTTCATCTAAGCCATTGTATTGATAGATATCATTTGTTTCTACAGAATAAGTCTTTGCGATGTTCTTTATAGTGTCTCCTTTCTTTACAATATGTTTCACACCATCAATAGGTAAAATAATCAAAGTATCTCCGACTTTCAATTTATCTCCTTTTTTCATATCATTAGCCCAAAGGATTGTATTTGTAGTAACTTTGAACATTTTAGCAATATCAGCTATAGAATCCCCAGGTCTAACAACATAAATACTAATCTCACTATAAGATGAATCCTCAGACTCAACACCTCCAGAGAGAACCAAAGGCCCCACAGCAGGCAAAAGAGCGTCTCCAGTGATATTCACGGATACGCTCTCATTAATAACTTCTTTTTTATTTAAAACAGATACAGAAGACACATTAGCCTCCAAAAGACCCATATTTTGGGAGTTGAGGACTACCGGAGCTTCTTCTCGAGCAGCTAAAGCTTCTCCATTTAACAGATCAGCAAAGAAGTTCGCAGAAGCAGGCGCAGGAAAGACCAAAAGCCCTAATAGTAGGGTATTTGTGGCCAAAAATCGGGATATTTGAGCTTTATTTTTTATAAAACAAACGAATTTACCACAAGTATTTGCCTCTATTCCTTATAAAATAAGGCTAGATTTACAACATGACTACATTGTATTTAAAACAAAATTCTTGTGATGGTTACTGTCTTTGCTGAATTCCTGAATCTTTTCCGTGCCCCTGTTAAGGTATATATAAAGGGTAGCAAATGAGAAGCTTTAGTCAACCCTTTTAGGGTTTCGTTGTGGAAAACTAAATAGGAATCATTTTATAACCTTTTAACACAAAGTCAATATCAGAATTTGACATTACAGTCAGATTGTGCTATAGTTTAAAAATGAAGTGTGCTATAAGTTCAATTCTTATTCACAACTGATTCCTTAATGTGACGGGAAGTTCACATATAATTTTGTACCTTTAAAACTTAATAAAGTTTGAAAAAGTTATTTAATTTCGTGCTTTGTGCAATCATAGTGATTGCCGGCACACAAGCAAACGGACAAAGCTCAGTCCAAGAAGTTGAGCCAGTAGTTGTCGCAGAGGATTCCCTAGGTTGTTTTACCACCATCAAAGAAGGGGAAAATATCTACGACATCTCGCAATATTGCTACGGCAATGGGGAGGATTGGAGGTGGGTTGTGTTAAACAACCCATTCCTACAAAAAGAAGGGAGAGTCTGGCAAGACTCCTCTTCAGGAAAATGGTACTGTAAGGTTTTCCCTGGAGAAGTCCTCTACTTACCATTTATGCAATCAAAAAAAGGCGAAGTTGAAAATCTAAAGAAATCAATGAAAGGCTTAACAGTCCAAGAAGAGTCCTGGTTAAGATCTCAAGCATTCTTATTCTTGAAGATTCTAGCTTGCATAATAATAATAGGGTTACTTCTCTTATATTATACAAAACAAAAAAATAAGAAGAGTGAAGGCGACCCTTCAACTGCTTCTAAAGCAGAAGGAGAAAACACAGACAAAGAGAATCTAAGGGATCCTTTGTTAGATTCTACTCTTGAAGCAAGAGTACTTAATAATACTCAAATAAGTAGCGAGTCTCATCAAGAAGTAGAAAAATTTTTAGATGTAGTGGAGAAATTAATTGAAAAAAATGGAACTACACACAAACTACAAATCAAAATCACAAGTGGGGAGACAGTCTGTGAACTGACCCTTGAGCCAAGGTTTGAAAGAAAAAATACAATCTAAATCTTAAAAAAAACTACAAGCCCCGATTCAAAAGAGAATCGGGGCTTTTTTATTTTCTAAATATCTGAGATAATATATTTATATGGAAAATCAATCTCACCTAACACCACAAGGCTCAGAAAATGAGCCCAAGACAGAAGCAGATAAAAGACGAGCAAGGATAGAGGAGCTCTTGGAGAAGCAAAAAGTAAGAGATGAAAAAATAGAAGAGATAGAGGCAAAGATAGCAGAACTAAAGACTATTTTAGAGCAAATGCAGAAAGAAGAGCAAGTAGTAAAAATAAGGAAAGAACACTTAGATCCTGAAATAGAAGCATTGATTGATAATTTGAAGGTTGGGATACAGTCTTTCGCGGACAATACTCCAGGCCTACACAATTTTAAAAATAGTGAAATGTCTTTTGAAGATACGAGAGGTTTTGCTGGATACGAGAGACATCGTAAAACAAGAGTGTATATAAATCCAGAAAGCATAGAGACCCTTCCTGAAGAAAGAAAAATAGAGATAATAGAACAACTTCCAAATCAAAATCTCCCTGTGAAAAAATATCCAAAAATAGAAGGTGAGATATTTGCATTAGATCCGACAGTAAAGTATGTAGAAAAAAGAAGTAAATTAGAAGAAAAAAATAATCCATACTTTGTATACATAAAACCAAATTATTTTATAGATACTAGAGGCGGTGTTTTTAGTGTTTTAATCCAATTTGAAAAAAAACATACGGATATATTAAATTTAGAAGTTTTAGAAAAATTTAGAATAAAATTTGATGACTATATTAATAGTTTATATATAAAAGAAAAAGATAGTACGCTAGAATCATATTACAAAAAAGAAACAATCAATAAAATCAAAACAGGTGAAATAACAAATGAAGCTAAAGAAGAAGCTAAAAGAATCTTAAAAGAAGTGGTTTTAGAGTATGAAAACAAAGACGCGATACAAGCACCAGTAAAAACAGAAATAGAAGATAAGAAGAATTCTGAAGAAAAACAAGAAATCCTAGAAAATTCAATAGAACAAAAACAAGTTTTTTCTGCTAGCGAAATAGAAGTTGGAGTTAAATTAGACGAGAAGTTAAAAAATGAAACATTCAAAATAGAGTCTACTACTAATCCACATGAATATACTTTCAGTCTGGATAACGAGGGATATAGAGTAAAGGGATTTCATACACCACTATTAATGGTTGCAAAGGTTAAAGGTAAAAAACAAGGTGAAGATACATTTTACAAAAAAGAAGACTTAAGGCAAAAACCTGGAATTGTTGAAATAAAAAATGGAGTTATCACAAAAATAATAAAACAATTAGAAATTCAATTTTTACCTGAGGGTAAAACAGAAGAACCTAAAATAGAAACCAAAAGAGACGGGCGGGAGAATTATGAGGGTTGGGAGACTAGGTATAATCATGACATAGAAGAAGGTGGAACTATGAAAATTACAAAAGAAACTAAAATACAAACCTCAAGGTCTCTTTACGAACTTAAAGTAAAAGAAAATAAAATGGTTTTGTTTGTAATTGAATCAAAAGACACTGCTAGTGTTTTAATACAATATGGAATGGAAGATTTTGAAACTGTGTTTAATGGTAAATATGAGGATCGTAAAGAATTATATAAAACAAACTTAATCAAAACAGTCAGACCTGCAAAATTTAGAAAAGAAGGCGACCTTTGGGTTTTGGAGGAAAAAGGGGAAGTTGAATATATAAAATAAATCTAAGTCTTTTGTTTTTATTTTGTGTTTTAGGTCATATCTGAGATAATATTGATATGGAAAAAAGACCTAATTTTAAACACGAAAAACAAGAAACCTATGAAGACAAAATTTCTAGGATTGCAGAACTTTTCAAGAATGAGAGGATCGCTCAAGTTGTAATACATGCAAAAGAAAATAATGAACCAAGAAACGAAAACCAAGGACTAACCTCAGCTCCAGACCTAGATACACAAGTCGCATTATATTTACTGAACAACTTAAATAAAAAACCTAACGATGAAATCTATACAGAAGACGCTCAATCAAGTCTGATAATCAAAGGAGGAAATGAAAAGAATCTAAAAAATAAACAGAAAAAAGAAGGGCTCAATATCTTTGTTGATGTTGGTGGTAGTTTTCTTAGAATTCAGAAACAAGGCAAGGAAACTATTGTAAAACTTGATCATCATGGTGCAGGGCAACGAAGACCTACTTCAGCAACTCAGATGATGTACGATATTTTACAAAAAGCAGATTTGTTAAACACAGAAGATAAATGGGTAAAGAATCTTGTAAAGACCGTCAATAGTATCGACAACCTGAGCTATGTCAACAGAAAAAATGAAAAAGGAGAAAAAATTTGGGATGAAGAATATTTTAAAAATGAATGGCCATATAGCGTCGAAGCGATAGCCGAGCATTTACCTTTACCTACTTTAATTCAATTATATAAAGAAAATAAAATCAGAAATTCTGCGCAAGTTTTTACTGATGAAGAACTTGATAATATCATTCGTACAATAAAACCTAGCAAAGAAGGTGAGAAATCAATAGTAGATATAATCACAGAAAATAAAGAAAATGCTACAAAAACTTTAGAATCATTAAAGATAGCAATAGAATTAAATAAAAAAAATGGACTAGAGACTGAAGATACAATAATAGGCAAAACTATTTACCATAATTATGAAAAAATAGACGGTATCAAGTCAAATAATATTCCTTTTAAAACTGCTTACTTGGGAACAAAAGCTTTAGGATATGATTCTTTTGCTGGATTCAATCCTGATCCAAAAAAACTCGCTCAGAGATTTTTTGTGAATTCTACTCATCCAAATACTTCCAAATTAGCAGAACAACTAAATAGCAGACTACCTGGAACTTTAGACATAAGAGGTACTTTTATATTTCCACCGAAAGATACAAAAGACCTTAAAAATTTTAAAGAGGAGGATTTTATCAAACAACTAATTCCAAGACAAAAAATAAATCCAAAACCAAACAAAATAGAAAAAGAAATCCCATCAAAGTCAGAAGAGGATAAAAAAGATAATACAGAAACAAAGATAGATGAAGAAGTGAGTCCAGAAATAAAACCTCAAACAGAAAGACAAAAAAGAATAGCTGAATTATTAAAAAACCAAAAAGAAAGAGATAAACAAATCCAAGCTTTAGAAAAACAGCTTGAAGATTTACGAACAATTTTGATTCAGATACAAGAGCAAGAAACACAAACTGAGGCTTTAAATAATCCTAATGTTTTAGAACAGGGCACATTGGTTTCAGAAAATACAAACACAGAGACAGTTTTAAAAACAGAAGAATCTAAAAAAGAAACCAAAAGAGACAGGCGGGAGAATTATGAGGGTTGGGAGACTAGATATCACCATGAAATAGAAGAAGACAATAAAAGTATTTTAATTAAAAAAGAACGCAAAGAACAAGACAAAAGATCTATTTATGAACTCAAAGTGAAAGATAATCAAATGGTTATGTTTTTAATTGAAACACAAAAAATTTCAAACTTTTTGTCACAATACTACAAAAGCCACTTAGAGCCAATTTTCAATATGCCAGGTATACCAGATGAAGAATATGATAAAGAATTAATCAAAACAATCAGGCCAGCAAAGTTTAGAAAAGAAGGAGAGCGTTGGGTTTTGGAAGAAAAAGGAGAAGTAGAATATATAAAATAAATCTAAGTCTTTTGTTTTTATTTTGTGTTTTAGGTAATATCTGAGATAATATTGATATGGAAAAAAGACCTGAAACAAAAACTAGTTTAGAGAATACGACAGAAAACAGCAAGAAGACTCCACTGGAAAAAAAATTACAGGAAGCCATTAAAAACAAAGAGTCTGATTTTTATAATTCAGAAGATATTAATAAAATAAATAATGTCTTAAAAGAACTAGAAGATAATGCAGAAAATGAACCTGAGTTCAGAAAAGCTTTAAATGGAGTCAAATTAGCTGATAAATTAAATAGTAGAATTTTAGGTAAAATTGTTTATCAAGATTTTAAAAAAATCAAACCTAAAAAAGGGAGAGAGTTTGTAAATAAAATACCGAATGAATATGCTTTTGATGCGACAGTAGAATCGGGTTTTCATAGCTTTGTATCTTGGGACAAGAGAAAGGGTAATTTTTATATTGAGTCTAAGAACAGACTAGATAAAATAGTAGAAGAAATTAATAAAATCAATCCTAATTCCAATATGTCTACTTTGCTTGATAAGAATAATGCAAATCAAATCATAGGGCAAATCAACAACATGACTGAAGAAGAATTCAAGTCTATCTTATTAATGGGTAATGACGAACATAAACCAAACAAAACAGAAAAAGAAATTCCACCACAGTCAGAAGAGAATAAAAAAGATAATACAGAAACGAAGATAGATGAAGAAGTGAATCCAGAAATAATACCTCAAACAGAAAGACAAAAAAGAATAGCAGAACTACTAAAGAATCAAGAAGAAAGAGATGAACAAATCCAAGCTTTAGAAAAACAGCTTGAAGATTTGCGAACAATTTTGATGGAGATACAAGAGCAGGAAATCAAAGAGAAAATTACTGAATTAGAAAATCAGAAAAAATTAGAAATAGAAAAAGTCCTAAAAGAAAACAGAGTAGAGATAACTGATAAAAATTTTGATTTAAAGGTTTTTGGGACAACTAATGATTATATTTCATCATTAGATAAAGAAACTTCTGAACGTAATCGTGATTATGATTTTTATCAATTATTCTATGATGGCAACGAACAGAAAAGAAGCTTAGAATTAATTTTAAGACCAAATGAACAAGAAATAAAAACTTATTCATATGTTTATAAAGTAAATGCAGACCTTTTAACTTCAAATGAAAGCAGACATGGAGCTTTTTTTGGTATGGGAGTAGAATTAAAAAATATTCGTATTACAGATTTAGATAAATTCAAAAATTTATTAGAAGAAACTTTTCAAAAACTTATTATAGAAAAATATGGAATTGTCAAAAAAATAGCACCTTTTCAACTAAATGACCGAGAAATAAAAGAAGCCTACCAATTTAATATCAAAGATTTCAAGAGTCAAGAAAAACAAATTGCAGAACTTAAAGGTATAATTAGGAAAAATTTACAAACTGTTTTAAAAAATGATATTTTGAAACAAAACGAACCTTTAATAAAAGATGGCAGACTTAATCTTACAAACGCTAAATCAAAAGTTTTTGACTTTGAAAGAAATGAAATAAATGCTAAATACGACAAACAAATAACTGAACTCAAAGAAAAAATATTGAAAAATGAATCTAATACAGAAACATTAGACGTGAAAGAAAAAACAGACACAGAAAACAATGAATCTCTAAAATCGATAGAAATAGAAAAAGGTAAATTGGAAGTTAGTTTTTATGCTCACGCACCAAATGGATTCTCTGAAATCACCAGACAAAATGGAAGCATAACAATGCACGAAAAAATGTTTAGCTTTGATGGAATACAAGAAGGAATAAGCATAGGTAACATCGAAGACAAAATGTATGTATTTTTAAAGAAATCAAATCTGATTGGTTCAGGTGCGGGCGGAAAAGAACGTAGAGGTGGTAGGAATCTACTCTTTTCTATTGGTTTACCAAATATAGAAACAAGCAAAATCGCCAACCCAGAAGAATTGAAAGAAATAATTAATCAAACATTTGAACAAAAAATCAAACCAAAAATTTTAAAAAGTGACACAGAATTCATAGACGCAAGCTCAGCAAGACAAGCAATATCCGACAAAGAGCTTGAAAACATAAGCGACGAATTAGAAAAAGAAATTAATGCAAAAATAAAATTAAGCTAAAAATACTTGACATTTTAGTCTATATATGCTATCATACTATGTAAGTATTGTTATTTCACAAAATAGAATTTTAAGGTTGGGAAAAAGCCTGGAGCGGAAAATAAGTCTTTCAGCTATAGACTTTTCCTTAACACTTATAAATTTTATATCATGAAAAAGTTAGTTTATGTTTTTTTAGTTATTTTAGTTGGTGGATTTTTAACGGCAGCAACAGCGCCAAAAAAACCCAACAAAAAAATTATCCTGGACGCGGAAAAAAAGGTAATGTACGTCAAAAAATCTTTTGTGGAAGCAGATTCCGCCGCTGTGGCAGCATTACTACCATCTGGATTCACGATGGAGATCAAACCGAAATAAGCGGTAAAACTTATCAACAAATCATAAAGCTCGATATGTCACAGACTGTCGAGCTTTTATTTTTCCTAATAATTAAGTATGATTAAGATAATGAAATTAGAAAGTCCAGCAATCCCTAATAAAACTGAAGAGCAAGATAAAATCCTAGAACAAGTCAAAAAAGACTTGATAAAAAGAGTAGCGAATTTACCCGAAGACGAACAAGAGGTAGAGATATACAGGATTCTAAATACAGAGTATGGTTTGAATCTTAAAAAAGAAATACCTGAAACAAAAAAGACAGAAGACAAAAAAGCAAAAATAGAAAAGAAAGAGACCGAAGAAGATAAAACCTTAAAAGCGATAGCCCTAAGTTTAGAAAAAAGACTGCTAGCGGTACCTGAATCTGAGAAAGGTGCCGAATTAGAAAGAATTCTAAGAGAAGAATACGGGGTTTCTATCCAAAAAATAGCAGAGATAAAGAAGAACAAGAATTGGACTAGTAAATTATTGCACTATGGGACTATAGCTGGACTACTGGGCTTGGCGTTTTTTAGCAGTAATCTAAAAAATGACGAGGCAGAAACAATGCAAGAAGACAAAAAAGAATTGAAATTTACAGAGGAAACACAAGAAAACAAAGCAGGAGATATATACAAGATGGATTCTATCCAAATGCCGAGTTTTGATATGGAAGTCTATAATTCTTTACCAAATGAAGGTAAAGATATATATAAATATTATTCAGAAAAGAACCCAACTCCAGGCAAAGGATACGTATTTTTAGATAAAAAAAGTGCAAATTTGTACGTATTTGACCAAGAAAATAATCTTATAAATAAAATAGTCGCAGGATTTGGTACAGAAGAAGGTGATAAAACAAGAACTTCCACAGCCAATAAACAAGGTACAAGGACAACTCCAGCAGGTGTATACATACTCTCAAATTTATCAGCAGTTGAAGACTTATCAAAATATGGGGAAAATCAATTAAGTCTTTTCGGGATTTCAACTTTAGGAAATAAAGAATTCTTAGGACTGCATCAAACTTACGAGGGAAACAATGAAAAAGCAAGAAGAGAGAAGAGACTGGCTACGATAGACCCAAATGACAATAGATTTTCTGACGGTTGTATCAATATATCTAAAGAAGATTTTGAAAAGTATATAAAAGAGAATTTCAAAGGCGAAGGCGACGAGCTTTTATTCGTCTTGCCTGATGAACAGAAAGCTGCCGAATTTGAAACAGACAAACTAATCAATCAAATCAAGCCAGTATTAGAAGAAATGAAAAATAGACTAAAAGAATACAACGAAAAACAAAATCCCAGCTATACAAAGATTTAAAACTTTTATATAATTCATACATAATGGAAAAACTAGATAAAATATTGGGAGGGCTATCAGAGGAAAACAAGAGGAAACTAGCTGAGGTTGCTACTAAAAAACTAGAAGAAACAGAAGCTTTAAAAACAAAAAAAGAGGATATCCAAAAAGAGTTAGAAGCTCTAAGGACAGAATACGCAAAGCAAGATGAAGAAATACGTAAGCTAAGAGAACTTATCGAGGCTTTACCTGATGATGAAGAAACAGTAGCTCCAGAAATAGTTATCAATGAGATGCCTTCTGAGGTTAAGGGTTTAGAGGCCGATGAAATAACAGGAAAAGAAACAAGCAGTTATGTTGAAAATATTGTTCCTAAACTAAAAAATGAAGATTTAAAAATAGGAACAATGATTACTTTAAGAGGTCAAGTCGGCTATGAAGATGGTTTAGCTGTTGGTGACAGTATACATAATCCAGGTGCAGCTCTGATTGACTTAAGGGGTGGATATGGGGTTTTGGGTATTGGTGAAGTAATATTTGAAAAAAATAATTATAAAATAGTAAGAAGACCTGATCTTAATTTAGATTATTATACTATTGCACAAGGTGTATATGATGCAGCAGTTAGAAACGGCTACGCAGCCATAACTTTTGCAGTGCCTAAAAATTCTTTAGGAAAAGGAACATTAGAGAAAATAAAAACAAAAATTGTAGAATACCTAGAATCTATACAAAGTGATAATAAAAAGATAGATGATGAAAAAAAGATAAAAAAATTAGACGAAGAACTTTCGGGCGAAACATCAGTAATTAGAAAAATGATTTTAGAGGCAGTAAATAATATCCAAGAAGAAACAAAAGAGGGATTGGACCCAAAAGTCGAAGAATTAATTGATAATTTAAAGATTGGGATAAATAGTACTATAAGTAATGATGTGCCTGGTCATGGACCAATTAACGATAGTGATTTTGAGGTTTCTGATACAAGGGGTTTTGTGAGAAGTTCAGACATGGGACGTAAATCAAGAATATACATACATCCTTTAAAAATAGACGAGGCTTCTGCGAATGTTTACCCATTAAATCCTTTATACTCTTATATGAGAGAGAGGAAAGAGGAAGAAAATGACCCTTATTTTATTTATATATATCCTAATTCAACAGATGCCAGGGGTTCAAATTTTAGTGTTTTTGTAAAATTTGATGAAGAAAATAAAAACATTTTAAATACAACTGTTTTAGAAAAATTTAAAGAAAAACTTGATTTGTATGTAAAGACAAATATCTTTACTGAATATGGAAAATTCAAAGAAGGGGTAGATAGGAAAATGTATGAGGGTAAAATAATAAGAGAAATAAAAGCAGAATCAAAAAGAATCTTAGAAGAAGTCATATTAGAGAATAAAGATATAAAAGAAAAATACCCTAAATTTATACCATACACAATTGAAGAAATTGAAGGAATGAAAAGAAATAATTCTAATGTATTAATATCAGAAAAAGATATTATAGATAGATACCCTGAAATTAAAAAAGAGGATTCAAGTGATAGAACATTGATTTCTATTAATTATTCTTTTGAAGAAACAATTACAGGAGAAAAAGAAAACTTTTGGAGTAAAATTGGCGTAGGAGACAAAACTAAAATCAAAGGAGAAGTAGAAGTTTATAAAATAAGCTCTCTTCAAGCAAACGAAGAGTATTCAGTAGATAAAGAAATTAAAGATAAAAAAGAAATGCTCGAAATGGTTAATAATTCTGCTAAATTCCACTACCTAAGAATAATTCAAAAATTAGAAGTGTCTAATCAAAAATCACAAATAGCAACAACCGATAACCCTACAGAAACAGGGGATTTAGAGTTGAGTGAAGGGGTAGCAAAAGAAACAAAAACAAACACAGAAGAAAATAAGAATGCTACTAATTCAGAAATGAAAAAAGCATTAGAGGAAGTCGATGTAACCGTAGAAGATTATATAGAAGCACATAAAAAACTAATCACAGAATTTGGTATAGATAATGCAAGAAAAAATCCAGAAAAAACTTTAGAAACAGCAAGAAAAGAAGTAAAAGGTATATTTGCATATATGGAAGGAAAATTGACTGCAAAGGAAGTTTTATGTGGGGGACCAAATTGGGAAAGTAACCAATTTGGGTTTAATTTGAGGCACGACTCAACAAACGAAGAAGCTGAAGAACATATGCAAACTTTTTATTCTCATTATATAAAAATGTATAATGACATAAAAGAAAAATTTAAAAATAACCCACAAGTAGAGCAAGAAAATAAAGAAAATATAAAATTCTCTGACTTAGATGAGAAGTTTGAAGATGCAGCTAAAATAATAGTCGGACAACAACATGCGTCAACTTCTTTAATTCAAAGAAAGATGCAATTAGGGTTCAGCCGTGCAACTAGGATTATGCATCAAATGGCGCAATTAGGTATCGTAGGCCCAGCACAAGGTAGCAAGCCGAGAGAAGTGCTAATTTACTCAGTAGCCGAGCTAGAAGAATTCTTGAAAAACCTAAAGCATAAATAATATTTTTACTTAGAACGTTAATATTAATGTTCGCTTTTAAATATTGGAACTTTTTAAATAAAGAGTTATAATAAAATACAGTAATGCAATATTCTACAGTTAAAAAAATTGAAGAAGTTTACGACCAAGCCTTAAAAGAATTAAGAGATCTAAAAGAACGCCAAGCCAAGATAATCTCGAAACATATCAAAATCCTAGAAAAAGAAAAAATTAAAAAATTACAAGAAGAACTACAAAAATAATTTTATGGCAACATCTAGAGAAAACAAAAAAAATAGAACAGGAGGAAAAGGAGGGGAAAATCCTTTAGCTGAGATTGAGGACGAAGTCAAAAATTCTCCTTTTAATTTTATGGACGAAAAAATAAGAATCTCGAAAATTATAGACCCAGAACAAAGAAAAACAGAAGAAATCAAAATCGTCATGAAGATGCTTGCAATGGGAGTAGGGGAAGCTAGTGCTCAAAAAATCAAAGAATACGCAGATAGAATAAAAGATGGTACAGAATCTGAAGAGAAAGTAAAACAAGGACTAAGTGAAGCGTTTATTAAAGGAATAGATGATCTTTTGGCTATTTATAGAAAAGAAAACAAAGAAGATAGCGCAGAAGAAACTGCTGTAGAAAAAGCAATAGAGGAAGGAGAAGCTAAGGTAGAAGAAGTATTAGAAGAAATACAAGAAGCTAAAGAAAAGGGGGAAGATAAAGCAGAAATCTTGGGAGGTGAAGAAGGTAAAGAATCTTTAGCAAAAGACTTAGAGCCAATAGAAGAAGATAAAAAAGTTATTGTTGAAAATACTCAAAAAGCAAAAAGAACTTACACTAAGAAAAATTCAGAAGCAAATAATCAAGACCAAAAACCGCAGGAAGTTAAAGAGCAACCAAATATAGCTCTAATTGCTGAACAACTAGAGAAAGCTACACAAGCTATTAATAAATTAAAAGAAGAAGGGGAAAAAGAAGCTCTAGAATTAGCAAATTTACAAGCTTTAGAAAGTGCACCAGTTGTAAATACTCCAGAATTAAAAGAAACCTCTATTGAGGATGTATTTGATTCTTTTAATGAAGAGGATGAGGCGGAATATTCAAAGTTACTGGACGCTTATTTGGAGGAATATTCTACAAATAAAACAGGTTTAACAACTGAGGAATCAATGAAGAATTTCCATCAAACTGAAGAAATTCAAGATCTACTTAAAAGGATTAAATCTAGAATTGAAAAAGAACCGACCAAAGCTGAACTATTAAAAAGACTCGAGGGGGCAGAAAAGAAACAAGTAGAATTAGGAGAAAAGATAAAAGCCAAAGAAGTAGAATTAGCAAAAATTGATAACCAGATAGATGGAGTAGAAAATAAAAAAGGACATGATAAAGTTCTAGAAGGAATTGAACAAAATCAAAACAGTAAGAAAGAAGGTTGGTGGAATCGACAAACAGAAGGAGTTAAAAATACATTTAATAAATCTCTCGATTGGTGGAATAAAGATTATTCAGAGAGGACTACTGGCGAGAAAGTAGCGAAATCTTTAATGAGCGCCGGATTCATAAGTGCAGCTTTGTACTTTTCTGGCGAGAAATTAGATTTATTGCCTCAAGATACAGGATTTGGTAGCAAAGTCGGATCAAGAACTTTTATGGCAGGACTTGCTTCAGCTGTAATGTCTTCTGACCACGCACAGAGATTTGCAGCTAGTATTAAAGAGGGATTTTCAAATTTATCTAAAACTCAAAAGATAGCCGCTTTGGGTGCTTTGGGAGTAGCTGGAGTAGGAGGATTTATGTATTTTGCTGGAGCAGGAGCTTTAGCTGCTACAGGAGTCGCTATCGGTGCGAGATTTGGATCTGATAAACTTTACAATAAAAATATTGAAGGTAAAAAATCTAACTTAAAATCAAAAGAAGAGCAAATTGCAGAAATAAAAAGACAAATTGCAGAAGAAAACAATGGTCATAATAGTAAATATATTTCTTTAGATATTAATGCTTTAAATCAAAATCTAGATACTATTACTAAAGACATAGAGAAATTAAATGGCGAATTAAGAAGAATCAAAACTTTTCAATCTCTCACAAGAGGAGCAATTAGTATTGCAGGAGGTATAGGTACTATGGCTGCGGTAAATGCTTCTAAATTAAGTTGGCAAGAAATATTAGAAAACAAAAAGGTGACTCCAGAAGAAATACCAGAAGTAATTGCAACTGATTCAGAAACAAAAAACCCAAGCCAAGATACACAAGAAATAATAGGAAAAGTTGTGAAAAACGAACCTGTAGCAAAAACTGAAAGTGAGAGTTGGTTAGATAAGGTTAAAAATTGGTGGAATAGTGATAAAAAAACAGGAAGTATTTCAGAAAATAAATATGGACCTTCTCCAACTGAATTAATAAAATCAGAAACTACTGAAGAAATACCAGAAGAAGTTGCACAAAATGAAACTAAAACAAACACAGAAGCAAATGAAAGTGCAACAAATACAATAAAAGCAACAGAAGAAACAACTAATACAAACCAATCAGAACAAGGTGCTGTAGCTGCAAATACACCAGAGAGTAAAATTAATATTCCAAAAGAAGCGATAATCGACGGCAAGGAACGCGTCGGTATTACTTATGCTTTTAGAGATCAATTGCGCGCAAATACTAAGATGGCAGAAGCTTTTGATATAGACCCAACAAAATTAGACGATGCTAAATACGTAGCCACAGAAATGAAAAATCTAGCTATCAAGCTCGGCTATATGGATGACAATGGTCACGAAATACGTATTTCTGAAGATGGAGTAAACAAAGTTGCTTATGTTTTGAAAATAGACGGTAATGGCAATCCTATGGTAGAGGAGACTAATATAGCGACAGGCGAAGTAGAAAATCATTATCAAGGAGCATCTTTTGAAGGCAAAGATTACGAGAAAGCATATGAGACATATTCTGATAATAAATACGATTATAGACCGAGAGTGAATCTAGGTCCGGATAACGACCCTGTATATCCAGGACAAGTGACAGACATTGGACCTGATTCTGACCCGGTGGAAATGTCTCCAGGTTATCCAGGAGCTGTGACAGATGCAAAAAATACGATTGACACAAAACTAAATACAGGGATATATAATTATGAAACTGTTATAAAATCACCTTCATGGGGAAGTGAAAAATATAAGAATTTTCTAAATTTCATAAACGTTAAAAATCCATCATTTACCTACAGTCCAGAAGAACAGAAAATTTATAATTTCTTAAAAGCAGATTATGATAAGGCTCTAAACAAGTACCCAGGAATAAATGAATATCTTTTAAACAAAAACCTCAATGTAGAAGATGCTAGAAAATTGTTACATTCAGTAAACCAAGGAGGATTGAAAGAAGAAATCATTCAAAATACTGTAGCAGACAAAGAAGTATCTACTCACGATAACAAAGAATATGATTATAGCAATAACAACATAGAAGAAATCCGAAGCTCTAATAAAGAATTTAAAGAAATTCAAGAAGTTGCAAAAAGTGCTGAGTATAAATTAACTCAAGAAGAACTCAAAAATGTACAGAAAGTTTTCAATAAAAATCTTGAGACAATATTTGGTAAAGATAAGTCTCTTTGGAATGAAGACAAATACGAACATGCTAGCACATACATGAAACAAGGAGACGAGACACCTCTATCAAAATATTTGAACGATATCAAAAAACTAGGTAAAGATTATGCACCAAAAAATAAATTGGGAGGATTACAGAAAGAACAAATATATAATTATTTAATAAGAATTACGATAAAAGCAGAGAAGGATGGGCAGTTGGAATTAATAAAGCCTAAAGTAGACGGCCCAGATGAGTTATATCAAGATATAAAAACAGGTACGACAGAAGTAACAACAAGAAAAACAGTTGAACAAAAAGATGATCTATACAATTAGAAATTAATTATTAGTAACAATCACGAAGCAAAAAAATGAATAAAGCACAACAAGATATAAGAGAAAATATAATAACTATGTTTAACATAGCAGAATTACCAGAAGACAAACAAGAAGAGACTATCAATAGAATCGGAGGAATAATCTTCCAATCAGTCCTTATGAGAGTCTTGCCTATGCTCTCTGAAGAAGAGCTAGCAGATTATGAGAAATTACTAGACAACAACGTCTCTCCAGACGAGCTCATGAATTATTTTGGAGAGAAAGTCCCAAACTTCTTGCAAATAGTAGCCGAAGAGTCTGAGAATTTTAGAGCAGAAGCAGCTGAGACATTTAAGAAATAAATAGGAAATAAAAAAAGCGTTTCAAGTATAGACTTGGACGCTTTTTATTTTGTTTAATTGTTCCGTTTTAGCTTTTCATTTGGAACTTTTTTTTCAGTATTATCATTTGAAACCTTTTTTTGACCGACAAGACGCCCAGGCTCAATCTTTGACTGATCTTGTTGTTCTGAATAGAACACTTCCACCATTAAAGTTTGACCCTCTGGGTTATTAACCGTTCTGTTTGGTTTATTAACCCCTAAAATGAAAGTACCAAACTCGTCATCTGAAGGTTCAAAAGATAGAGCATTATTCTCATTATCAGAAAATGAAACCAAAATCTCTTTTACTTTCTTGTCAGGTCCAAGAATAATACCCTTTGGAGCTACAGTGCCCGGAGTATTTGGCAAAATTAAATACTTCTTGATCGGATTACCTCCAGTAAGTAATAACGTACCATCACTTGCTACAGAACCCGTAGCTACTTTTGTTCTATTTTCAAGAACAATTGTATCTGCCCCAGAAAAAAACTGCATTTTCTCCAACATAGCTGGAGTTATGTTGAAATTCTCAATCATTCCCAAAGAGAATGATTCGAATTCTTGTTTTTTATCTGTGGTTGCAAGTTTTGAACTTGCACAAGAAAAAAAGAAAAAGGATATAACTACTGCAAAAAAAACTAAATTTTTCATGATATTAAAATTTTATGGTTATTTCTGAATTCAGGCAGATAAATGCAAAAATCACCACAAAATCTTATTTTTAAAGAACTATACTTACATAGTATAGCACACTTTACCCCCTTTTGTCAACCCCGTCACTCTCGAGCGACAGGGTAAAGCCCCGTCAGTCGCGACTGAGAAAAGGTAAAGTCTTTTATTGTTCTACATAGGGTAACCCTATGTAGTTTGAAGTTTTTCTATTTTTCTGGTTTATAACTACTTTATGTTAAGATTAGATAATGCAAAACGAAGAAAATGTACATTTAGAAGGGCTAAATCCGATGCAAAAGGAGGCAGCTATGCACAAAGACGGCCCACTTTTGATAGTAGCTGGTGCCGGAGCAGGGAAAACCAAGACTATAACTCATAGAATAGTGAATTTAATCAAAAATGGCATAGAACCAAAGGCTATTTTAGCAGTCACCTTTACCAACAAAGCTGCTAAAGAGATGCGTGAGAGAGTCATAAAAGAGATAGAAAAGAATGCAAAAGGGCAGAATTCAGTGCCATTTGTGGCGACTTTTCACTCACTCGGAGTATATATTATAAAAGAAAATGCTAGTTTGTTAGGTTTAACCAAGCATTTTAGTATTTTAGACGAAGGGGACTCTATGTCCCTCATTAAAGATTCACTAAAAGAATTGTCCCTAGATCCAAAAGAATACGAACCAAAGAGAATTAAAGGTATTATCTCTAGAGAAAAATGTAAATTTACGACTCTCGAAACCTTTAAAGAGCGTGCTGAGAATTTCAACGAGTATTTAAACAAAGTCGCCGCTAGAGTCTGGGAACTTTACGAGAAGAAAAAGAAAAAAGAAAATGCTTTGGACTTTGACGACCTTTTATCAAAATCTACGTTGTTATTGAAAAATAATAAAGAAGTAAGGAAAGTCTACCAAGACCGATGGAAATATATTCACATAGACGAGTATCAAGATACCAACGAAGCTCAATACATAATGTCTAAACTTTTATGTGAAGAGCATAAAAATATTTGCGTGGTTGGAGATGCGGATCAGAATATTTATTCTTGGCGTGGAGCAAATTTAAAAAATATTTTAAGTTTTGAAAAAGATTATAAAGATGCAAAAATAATTCTACTCGAAGAGAATTATCGTTCAACTCAAAATATCCTAGAAGCAGCAAATGAAGTGATCAAGAAAAATAAATATCGACCAGACAAAAATCTTTTTACAAAGAATCAAACTGGGGAGAAAATATCTCTATATGAAGCCGTCGAAGAAAGTGACGAAGCAGAATTCGTAGCTACTAAAATCTTGGAGATAATGGACAAGGGAGATAAATTTGAACTTTCAGAAATAGCTATATTATATAGGGCTAATTTCCAATCTCGTGTATTAGAAGAATCCCTATTACGATACAATGTCCCTTATCAAGTCTTGGGAGTAAAGTTCTTTGAACGTAGAGAAATAAAGGACACTCTAGCTTATCTGCGGGCTGCACTCAATCCTGAGAACTTGTCCGATATAAAAAGAATTATAAATTTCCCAGTGAGAGGAATAGGTAAAGTCACCTTGGCAAAATTATTTGCCGGCGAATTAGAAAACTTGCCGATAAAAATGCGAGTAAAGATAAATAATTTTTATCAAACTCTAGAACAAATAAAAGAAAAAATCCAAACGGAAAAAGTTTCAGAAGTTATTAAATTTACTGTGAAAATTTCTGGCATAGAAAATGAATTACAAAATGGAGGAGACGAAGAATTAGAAAGATTAGAAAATATAAAAGAACTAGCAACTCTCGCTTTAAAATACGATAATCTAGAAGGTAGCCTAGGAGTAGAAAAGCTTTTAGAAGACGCTAGTCTAGCTAGTGATCAGGATTCGCTCATGATCACCCCACTCCGCCCTAGCTCCGCGGGGCAAGCCAAAGAAGAAAAGAAAGAGGGGGTAAAGTTAATGACTGTGCATGCTTCAAAAGGCTTGGAATTTAAATATGTATTTATTACAGGACTCGAGGACGGGCTTTTCCCTCATCAAAGGATGGGAGATACTAAGAGCGGAGAAGACGCTGAGGAAGAAAGAAGGCTTTTTTACGTAGCACTCACTCGAGCTCGCGAGAAAGTATTCTTATCTTTTGCTAATTTTCGGACTATTTTCGGATCAAGACAGATAAATTCACCTAGTGAGTTCATTTCTGATATACCTAGAGATATACTAGAAAAAGAAGGTGAAGACCCTGGAATCAAGACAATATACATATAAGTTTTAAAGTTAAAAGTTATAAAGTTAAAAGTACAAATGCAAAATCAAACAATAAAATTTCATAAAGCCAAGAAATCCCTCGGTCAGAACTTTTTAAAGTCTATTTTAGCCTTAAATAATATAGTCGAAGCCGGAGAAGTGACTGAAAATGACACAATTTTAGAGATTGGGCCTGGAAAAGGGGCTTTGACCGAGAAATTGCTCGAAAAAGCTGGGAAAGTTATAGCTGTAGAGAAAGATAGGGATTTAATTGCGTTTCTACAAGAGAAATTCCAGAAAGAGATTGAAAACAAAAGGTTTTTCTTGATTGAGAATGATATTTTAGAGTTTAATCCAAGGGCATCCCTTGGATTGGATTATAAAGTTATAGCCAATATTCCTTATAATATAACAGGAGCAATACTCAAAAAGTTCCTAACAGAGGAAAATCAGCCAGAACGCATGGTTTTGATGATTCAAAATGAGGTAGCTCAAAGAATAGTCGCTCGTGATAACAAGGCTAGCATCCTTTCCGTATCAGTAAAAGCCTACGGCGAACCAAAAACAATCATGAAAGTAGCCAAAAGATACTTCTCACCAGCTCCAAAAGTAGATTCAGCGGTTATTCTAATCAAAAACATCAGTAGAAAGCTATTTATTGAGAACAAAATTGATGAAGATCTGTTCTGGGAAGTTATTCATGCTGGTTTTGCCCACAAAAGAAAAATGTTAATCAGTAATCTCAAAGATTTTTATGATAAACAAAATAAAGAGAGAGGTTTAACAGAAAATAAAAAACAATGGGGGGAAATTTTCAAAAAAAATAATCTAAACGAGAAAGCTCGCGCCGAAGAATTAAATATTTCTGACTGGATAAAAATCATAAAGGACATTAATACACAGAAATAGCTTTTTATTTTTTTTAAACTTGTTATAATAAGTTAATGAATAAAAATATTTTTTTATCAGTCATAATAATTATTTTTGCTGTTGTCTTTTATCACAGTACAACAGATGCTCAAGTTACTCCTCCATTACCAACTACTGGTAATGGTATTCCTTTTAAGCCTCTAGTTTCTCAAAGAGCACAGTCAACAACTATATTGTTCGGAGGAAAAATACAGGACACGATAGCAACTCAAGTTCGAAACTATGAATCAGCAGGATACGATTGTGAAGTACCTGGTAGTACCATAGAAATCCGACCTATCAAATCTTCATTCACTAGTTACTTTATACCTCTAGGTACATACTCTCTAACAAAATATTCTGTAAATCAAGGTCAAAGCATTCTAGGTATATCAGAAAATACTCAAAATATTAATTGTGAAAGATGCGACGAAAAAGGAGAAAATTGTACAGAAATTAATTTTACTTTACCAATAATAATTAAGTTTGGTAATTCAAGAGTTTAAAATGAATTTTGATAAAATACAAAAATATCTACCTAGTAAAAAATTCCAAAAATTTATTGGTGCTTTTTTAGTTATTGGCATCTTTGTCTTTGTAGTATTTTTTATATTCTCTAGTCAAAAAGAAAGTTTTTCGAATTACAAACAAGACCTAGCCGTAAACAACGTTACAGTAAATGAGTTATTAGTCAAAGATACTGATGGTGACGGAGTCGCGGATTGGGAAGAGCAATTCTGGGGCACAGACAAGAACAACAAATTCACCTTTGAAGGTATCTCAGATTTTCAGTATGTAGAAAACAAAAGAACTGCATTAAACGGGGAACAAGAAATAGAAAATCGTACTTTAACTCAAACAGATATCTTCGCTCGTGAATTTTTCCCAGCATTACTAGCTCTAAATTCTGAAGGGGTAGATCAAGATACTATAAATAATTTCTCTACAGCTTTGGGCCAAAAAATACTTAATCCTGAAATCAAAGTACTATACTTTGAGAGTGATATAAAAATAAACAATACTGAAGACGGAAATTCTAGACTAGCATACTACAAAAAAGTACAAGCAACTTTTAATAAATTTAAAGACGCTGGAATAGGAAACGAATTGAACATTATCAGTCAAGGATTACTATCATACTCGAACGAAGGTAAAACTGGACAAAGTGCAGAACTTTTATTGGTAGGGGGAGCTTATCAAGATTTTGCAAAAGAGATATTGGCTGTATCTGTACCGAGCAGTTTATCAGAAGCTCATCTACAAATCATAAATAGTGCACATAATGTAGGGGAGACTGTTATCAACATGTCTGAAGTCATAGGCGATCCTATCGTTGGACTATCCGCTCTTTCTGCATATGAAAAATATAGTCAAGATTTAATTGATGCAGTAAATAATTTAGAAGAAAAATTAGAACAAGTTATATAATAACAATAATATTTATTAAATGAATAAAAAACTTCCAAAATATTTTAAAAAATCTCTCGTCTCTATACTTATCTTGAGCATCTTTAGTGCTCCATTTTTGGGAGTAAGTAAAGTCTATGCTCAATTAACCTCATCTAACCAAGCTGGTTCATATAGCTCTCAAGGTCAATACCCAACAGGGAATTCTATAACTGGAGGTATCGGAGGGTATGTACAAATACTTGGACCTGCAATCCAAGAATTGCCTCATTGTAGAAATGCGATAGCAAGCAGTTGGGCTAAAAATCTTTTTGGAAATAATTCTTATGCAGTAGATGACATAGGTAGGATTTTTGACAGAGAAGACGCAAAAAAAATATCTTCAGATTTATCATCTTCAGAATCTATACCTGTAGCTGATTTTGAAGCTAGGGCTAAGCTGGAAAAAATTGACAAAAAAGAACAGGAACAATTAGAACAAGACAGAAAAAGACTAGAAAATGAACTTTGTTTAAAAAGTATTGGTCAAATGATAGTTAAAATGCTTTTACAAAAGCTTACAGTTAGTACCGTCGAATGGATTAACAACGGTTTTGACGGCAAGCCACTATTCCTACAAGACCCAGGTCAATTCTTTGGAGATATAGCAAAAAATGAAATCTTGCAATTCAAATTAGAAATAGATAATCCTACTCTATATCCTTTCGGTAGAGATTTTCTAAAATCATTATCAGGAACTTTAAATAACAGATTTGCTCAAAATGCGAGATACTCTGCAAATGAACTTATTCAAAGAACAACTCCAGAATATTCTAGTACTACATTTAGTGCCGACTTCTCTAAAGGAGGTTGGAATGCTTGGACAGCCTTAACTCAAGTCCCAGCAAATAATCCAATAGGTTTCAATATTATAACCTCAAATGAATTGGCTATAAGACTCGAAGGTACATCTTCTTCAAGTGCACAAAAAGCTCAAGTAGCTTTAGACCAATCTGGCGGCTTCTTGGGAGATCAGCGTTGTGCACAACCAAAAGGTATCACAAGAGAGCAACATAGAGCTGCTCTAATAAAAGGAGAACGTGAACTAGAAGAATACACTGAGATTGCTCCAGGGGACAACGAAGGAGACTTGGATCAATATGTCACCAAAACAAGACCAACTGGTAAAGTTATCGGTATTTGTGAGAAATGGGAATACGTAACTCCAGGTAAACTCATAGCCGAAGCAGCGACAAAAGTAGTCAGCTATCCTGACAACAACCTACTAAAAGCAGACGACTTAAACGCTGCTATCGCAGCTATCATGGATGCATTACTCAATCGCTGGAGCCAAGATCTTGCAAACAAAGGTTTTGCTAGTTTCTCCAATGATGGAGCAAGTGGTGGATTTATTATAGACGGAGACAACAGGACAAGTGGAGCAACATCTCAAACAGAACTTGATTTCCCAAAAACAGCTTTGGGCACAAATTGGCTACGTGAGAATTCAGATTTCAATATACGTACTGACCTAACACAAGCAGTAATAGACGAACAGAGAATATACCAAAGAAAACTCCTAGAACAAAATCAAGTTCTAGACGACCTTATAACTACAGTCTATCAACTCGACTACTGTATTCCAGGTCCACATCCAGGATTTGAAGAAGATTCACGCCGCACATTAAATGCAGTAAAAAACACAATACCATCAAAAACAGCATCTGACTTTGAAGATATTACAAAAGAACAAATTGTAAAAATCGCTAAAGCTGGTGCTGCTCTAGGAGGTGCAGCAATAGGAGCTTCACTAGGAACAGCTGTGTTGCCTATTGTTGGTACGGCTGTAGGTGCAGCCATAGGAGTGCTTACTGGAGCAATAATAGACTGGGTGGCTGGAGATAACAATGAAGACAAATTAGAAGCCTATTATTCAGCCATCCTTAAAGGATATACTGGCATACATACAAATGAATTTGATAAAGCCGAATATAAAGCTGGTATCAGAGGTAAACAAGATATAACCAATGCTATGGATTCTATGTTAGATAGATATATAAAATTAATGAATAGATACTACAAACAAGAATTTCTACCCACAGTCACTCCCTCAGCTAGAATAGAATTCAGAAAAGTGCCTGGGTACAGAAAGACAATAGAGAGTAATGAATATGCAGCTTCTGTATTAGAAGGAGTCATAGTACGTCTAGCTAAACTAAAAGACGAATTAGATACAATGAATCCAGCTATTACCCCTGGAGCTAATAAAACTTACAACGATTACCTACCTCTTATAAATGAATTCGCAAGATTATCAGCGAGCATGGTCACAGGTAATGATATCGGAAAAGTCACGGACGATATTAGAGAATACTCTTCTCAGATAAAATACGTGTATGACGATCTTTTGACTGGACCATACGGATGTGAAAAAGAATTGCACGAAGATAAATCAGAATTAGAAAAAATATTAAAACAAACACTAAGAGCAGAGTATCCTTTCAAAATATGGTATGACTACAATACTTTAGGACCAAACGTTGATATACCAGCACCGACTGAATTAAGGAAATACAACATAGTACCTCCAAATGAAAGACTAGATAGCGAAGGAAGGAAGAAGCCAGCAAACCAAATGCCGTCTTATCACCAAGGACCTTTCTCAAAAGCAAGTGATGCTTTTGGTCCAGGATTTTTAAGTAGCGTTGCAATGAACTGGAGTAAACCTCAGGATTGGCCAAAACCACAAAGTGCAGAAGTAGAGGGGTGTCAAGAATTAATAAACAATCATCATGATTATAAATCATATACTATAGACTGTCTTCTTGTAGGAGATTTATTCTTCCATGTTAATCAATGGCCGGTATCAGTAGGAAGAAAACAAGGATTACCTTTGAGTGGAGAAAAAGGAGCAAACATAAATGAGCAAAAAGATGTTTCATTCGAACAAACAATAGGAGTTTATTAAAAATATGTTTAATTTATTAAAATAATGAAAAAAATACTTCAACAATTATTTATCATAGCTTTATTCTTTTTTCCTTTTGTTTCTTCGGCAGAAATTAGTAATATTTACGTAAGTGCTATTCCTGCAACTAACATTGTTGAGTTAAATGGAGCAATCAGTCAAGTTGATTATTCAAATCAATACCCTGCCATTCTAGCAGATTTTGCAATATCAGATAAACCAACAACAAACTGTGCATCAATTGCACCGAACCCAAGTTTTTTTGGTTTAGATGTACCACAACCAGATATTTATGATGGGCAAGGAAATCTTATTGCAATAGCTGGAAATCTATACAATATAGATGTTCCTCCAAAAATAATACAAGGACTAACAGCAGGTACAACTTATTATTATTGTTTGTATGCCACAGAAGGTAGTATTAATAACCCCTTAAGTTACAGTTCGGTTGAAACTTTCAAAACCAAACCAAAAGTAACTCTGACTGCATCCCCGAACCCAGTACCTTCAGGCGGAAATTCAGTTTTAACTTGGACTGTTGAAGGCGCAGTATCTTGTAGTGCTACTGGAGGTACGGGAGGATGGGCTGGATCTAAAGATAAAAATGGAGGTTCTCAAAATATAAATGATATTCGAGTGAAGACTACTTTTACTCTAACTTGCAGTAATGGATTCAATTATGGTAATACAGTCTCAAACGTAACAGTAAACATCAGTAATACAGCATCAACCAATAATATTGGAAGTGTTATTACATTACCACTGCCTGGAGGCACAGAGACAATAAATAACGAAATTGTAAGAATTGAACCTGAGAAAGTACTACAAGTTACAGACACTACAGCCTTACTTCAAGGCAAAATACTAAATGCTGTAAATCTTGGAGATTCAGACAAACCAAATTATGGATATTTTAGAATTTCTAAAGTAGATATTCCTCCGATTTTCTGTAATGATATTTTCGGTTCAAATATGATATCTACTATCTCAGACACTCCTAGGAAAAATGGGTCTGTCGTATCTGGAGATACATTCAGTAAAAGAATTACTGGTTTAGAGCCAGATACAGAATATGCATATTGTGCAATAGTCTCAAATCACGCTGAAAAACCTTCAGAAATAAGATATGGTCAAGTTGTAAACTTTAGAACCAACCCTTGTGTCACTTGTCCTCACACAACTATCAGAACTTTAAACCCAGCAAACATAGGTACTAATTCTGCAATATTACAAGGTAGCTATAATTCTACAAGACAAATCAAAACTTGGTTTGAATATAAAGAAAAAGGCTTGGATGCTGCAGAAGACCCAAAAACACCTCTTGATTATGATCAATCCCTAATAGAATCTAGCAAGAAACTAGCAATTTCTCATATTCTTGGTTCCTCATTTTTAGAGTATGCTAAATTTGGAGCAAATACATTAAAAGAAAAAATAATCATATACGTAAACGCTGCAATACCTGAATGGAAAACAACCCAACCTGTTAGTTATATTGGAACCAGAAATTATGGAAGGATGACCTACACTCTAACTGGACTCAAAAAAGATACAGTATATCAATATAGAGCAGTAGCGGAAACAATAGAAGATAAGACTAGACCAAACCCGAATCCAATCCAAACATTCAGAGGTAATACCGTAGAGTTTAGAACTAGAATATATGGAGACAACCAAGATGTATTGGCTCATTGTTTCAACAATGTACAAGACTTTGGAGAAACTGGTATTGATATTGGAGGAGGATGTCCTTCTAAAGCACCAAATTGTTTCGATAATATTAAAAATGGAAATGAAACAGGAGTAGATGAAGGAGGAAGTTGTGGCAAACCTGCACACTGTTTTAATGGTATTCAAGATACAGATAAAGGTGAAACAGGTATAGATACTGGAGGGCCTTGTGGTCCCGCACCAACATGTCCGCCAGGTACAACTGGCACATACCCAAATTGTGTTCCAGGTTGTCCGACTGGCTATACTGGCACATACCCAAATTGTGTTCCTCCTCCTTTCCCAACAATTTCAGTTACAGCTAATCCATCTTTGATCAAATCTGGACAATCTTCTACAATATCTTGGACTTCAACTAATACAACTAGTTGTACAGCTATCAATAAACCAAATATCAAACAAGGACCAATAGAACCGACCAACGAAAACACAAATAATAATACAAATACAACAAACTCCCAAAATTTAGGGCCAAACAATATCCCTCTTGCTGACGCATATCTAACAAACAATACAGGCTATGACACAGATGGCTCTGGAGATAGCCCAAGTACAGCTTCTTCTAGTACTTCAGGCAGCTTTAATACTGGATTTCTTGACAAGGGAAGATCTTTTACAGTCAGATGCACTGGGCCAAACGGTTCAGTAAGTGGAACTGCTTATGTTTTCGTAAATAATACGATAGATCCTTCTAACTTTGTAACAGTAAAAGTTACAGCCAGTCCAACTGTGATTAATCCAGGACAATCTTCTACAATATCTTGGACTTCAACTAATGCGACTTCTTGTACATCTTCAGGTGGAGGTGGAACAGAAACTAGTGGAAATTTTTCTACTGGTTCATTAAATTTTAGCAGAGCCTATTCTGTTAGTTGTACAGGTGCCAATGGATCGGGGAGTGGGTCTGCTTATGTTTTTGTGCCTGGGGGCACAGGTACTGGAGGTGGCGGGGTAAACAACAACATATGCCCATCAGGTTTTACGGGTACACCACCTAATTGTACAGCTATAAAAAAAGTAACAGCAGATATTTCTGCTTCACCAATATTTATTCAAAAAGGTGGCAATGTGACTGTATCTTGGACTTCAACTAATGCGACTTCTTGT
>Ga0172380_10000863_pt1 | contig 54851 bp, 42 predicted proteins | sample Leawe162metaG_FD_119747 | JGI IMG/M metagenome (GOLD analysis project Ga0172380, IMG submission 119747) | Leachate microbial communities from a municipal landfill in Southern Ontario, Canada - Leachate well 162 metaG | ecosystem: Engineered > Solid waste > Landfill > Unclassified | place... | reverse complement strand
ATAGGCGCGTCGCTCTTGTTTACCCATGTCAGATTACCCTTGTTGTTTCGGTAACCTTTAACTTGAGGCAACGATCCTTTCTTGCGACTACTCTCGGTAACTTTTATCTTGAGTCAATTCGCCCGCTGACCGATTTGCCCAACCGCCGGCTGTTCCTCGAGCGGCTGGATCAGGAGCTGGCGCATGCGCAACGCGATGACCGCCTGGTGGCGGTCATGTTCATCAACCTGGATCGCTTCCAGCAGATCAATAGCTCGTTTGGGCATTATGCGGGCGACTTGTTGCTCCAGGCCGTGGCGGGACGATTGCGTGAGCATGCCAGGGCAGACGATACCGTGGCGCATCTGGGGGGAGATGAGTTCGGGCTTATCCTGACGGAGATAAAAAGCGCGCAATGCGCTGCCGATGTCGCGCAGGAGCTTATCGACGCCGTTGCACGCGAGCCCGTAGCGGTTGACGGCAAGGAAATATTTGTCACGGTTTGTATCGGCATCAGCCTCTATCCGTTTGATGGGATAGAGGCGAATGCGCTGATGAAGAATGCGGGTGTAGCCTTGCATCATGCCAAAGCCGTGGGGGGGAACAGGTTCCGGTATTACGCGGCGCAGATGAATGCCACCGCATGGCAGCACCTGGCGATGCAAACGGAGTTGCACCATGCGCTGGAACGCGAGGAATTCGTGCTGCATTACCAGCCCAAGGTGGACGTGGACAGCGGGAAAATCATCGGCATGGAGGCGCTGTTGCGCTGGCAAAGCCCGGTACGCGGGCTGGTTGCGCCGGGTGAATTCATTGCGTTGCTGGAAGAAACCGGGCTCATTCTACCGGTCGGTGCCTGGGCGCTGGATACGGCATGCCAACAGGCGCAGGCGTGGCAGCAGGCCGGTTTGAGCGCCGCCCGCATTGCGGTCAATCTGTCTGCGCTGCAATTCAGACAGCCCGATTTCGCCGGAACGGTGCGGAATATCCTGGAGAAGAGCGGCCTGATCCGGAACGCGGGAGCGCTCGAGCTGGAATTGACCGAGAGCATGCTTGTCAAAGATATGGAGGGAACGGTGGCCTTGCTGGAGGAGTTGCATGAAATGGGCGTGCGGCTTTCCATCGACGACTTTGGCACGGGGTATTCATGCCTGAGCTATTTGAAGCATCTGCCGATAGACCACCTGAAAATCGACCAGTCCTTCGTGTGCAACCTTGCGGAAGATGATAAGGATGCCGCAATTGTCAACGCCATTATCACGCTGGGGCATGGCCTGGGTCTGAATGTGATCGCGGAGGGCGTGGAAACCGTCGAGCAATTGATCTGTCTTACGGCTATGCAATGCGATGAGGCACAGGGTTATTTATTCAGCCGCCCCGTCCCCGCAGCGGAAATGACGCTGCTTTTGCAAAACGGAGCGGGGCTGGATAGGGTGATGGGGGCATGATGGAAAGAACATTATTGATCGTTGACGACGAAGAGAACATCGCCGCCGCGCTGGTCAGGCTGCTGCGGCGGGACGGTTATACCATCCTGCGCGCGAACAGCGGGCAGGGCGGGCTGGATTTGCTGGCGCAGCACCGGGTCGGCGTGATCATTTCCGACCAGCGCATGCCGGGGATGACCGGGACGGAATTTCTGATCAAAGTGAAAGAGCGTTACCCGGACACCGTGCGTATCGTGCTCAGCGGCTATACCGAGCTGAACTCGGTCACGGATGCCATCAACCGTGGCGCGGTTTACAAATTTCTCACCAAGCCCTGGGAGGATGATCTGCTGCGCGCCAACGTGGAAGAGGCTTTTCAGCGCTATGAGATGAGAGCCGAAAACGTGCGGCTGAATCTCGAGCTCCAGGATGCAAACGATGCGTTGCGGCAGATCAATCAGGAGCTCGAGCGGCGCGTCGAACTGAAAACCCGCGAAATCGTGCATAACCTGAACGTGTTGCAGGTGTCGCAGGAGATGCTTGAGGTGATGCCCGTAGCCGTCATCGGCATCGACAAGGGCGGATTGATCGTCATCGCCAATCAGATGGCACACATGCTCTTTTCGATGGACGCAACCAGGCCGTCGTTGCTGGACGAAGCGGCAGACCAGATCATTCCGGCCGATCTGCTGGCCTGGGCATCGTCCGGGCTGCACCAGCGGCATGAAGACGCGCAATCGTTCTCCGTGGTCGGGCATGATATCTGCTGCTGGTGTCGCTCCCTGGGTGAGTTTTCAAGGTCGCGCGGCGTATTGCTGGTCATGGATGCCGGTGCACAAATCAAGGCGTTGCAGGCCAGCCTGCACCACAGGAGGCGCGATAATGTCCGAAACGATCAGTAAAAAAGATCTTCTCGCCAGGCTGCATCAACTCCCCTCCCTGCCCTTGATCGTGCAGGAAGTGATCGCCAGCTTTAACGATGCCTGCCTGGACACCGCATTGCTGGCCAACAAGATCGCGAAAGACCAGGGGTTGAGCGCCAAAATATTGCGCTTGGCAAACTCCACGCTTTACGGGCTGCCGCGCAGCGTGGGCTCCATACATGATGCGGTGGTGGTGCTGGGGTTCGACAGCGTGCGCTCCCTGGCGCTATCCGCCGGGATGGCCCAGGCTTTCCCTGCTGCCCCATACAGTTTGTTCGACCGGCAGGCTTATTGGCAGCGCAGTTTTCGGGTGGCGGCTTTCTCCAAGGCACTGGCAAAAAGCATCCGGTCGGATCAGCAAATGGCTTTTACCGCCGGTCTGTTTTATGACATCGGCCAACTGGTGCTGGATTTGTGTATCCCGGAACAATTTGCCGGTTTGTTGCAGCAGCAGGCTGTTTCAGGCGGAGATTTGACCGAGATCGAGCGCGCCGTGTTTGGTTTTGACCATGCCGAAATAGGCGCAGAAGTGATCCGCATGTGGAATTTTCCACAGGAAATCGAACAGGTCGTCCGCTATTGGCGCACACCGGCACACGAGCCGTTCGCGCCGCTCGCCGGGATAGTTTATGTGGCGGCGTTGCTGGAAAGCGGGCTGAGCGGCGATGAGCTGATGGCGCAGTTGCCCGCGACGCTGCGCGACCGCCTGAAGATAAGCTGGGCGCGCGTCGAGGCTTGCCTGCCCCAGCCGGATCAGCTCGATGCCGGAGTTGAGTCGATGATGGCAACCTAGGGTCAGGAATCATGCCGCTAGATCAGATTACCCAATTTTCCTGGATTTGCGACTTGTATCGCCTCGGCCAGGGCGCAGCGCCCGGCGAACAACTCGAAGCGATGCACCAGCGAATTCTCGAACATATTGTGCAAGGCTTCGGGGGTAAAAGCGGCACGCTCGCGCTGGTCGATGATGAGGTTGTGCTTTTCGATGAAGGCGTGAACCTCGTCATTGTGGCCGGCATCAATATTCCGGTGCAGGCAATCGGCAATCAGATCCCTTCCGGGCGGGGCATTCTCGGTTGGGTGGCGGAGCATGGCGAAGACCTGCTCCTGAATGGCGATTTATGCGAGGACGCGAGATTTCGCGATCTGGTGCGCAACAGGCCGGCCAAGCCGGCATCGGCGATGTGCTGGGCGCTCAAAAGCGAAGGGCGATTGATCGGTGTTTTGAGCATAAACCGCACCGAAGAATTGCCGCCCTATACCGGGGACGATCTCGCAAAAGGCGCGATTGTGATCGGCCTGATTTCCATGGTGGTCGACAATATCCGCCTGCATCGGGAGAGCCAGCAGCGCATCGCCATGCTTTCCGACATGAACAAGGAGATCGTCCTGGCCAGCCAGCAACTGGAAGAAACGCAAAGCCACCTGCTGCAATCGGAGAAGATGGCCTCGATCGGCCAACTGGCGGCCGGTGTCGCGCACGAGATCAACAACCCGATCGGCTACGTGTATTCCAACCTGGGCACGCTGGAGAAATACGTGCAGGACACCTTCGGTATGCTCGACCTGTACGAACAGGCGGAAGGGGCGATCACCGATGCCGGGGTGCGCTCGAAGCTCAAGGCGGCCAAAGACAAGCTGGACATCGAGTTTCTCAAGGAAGACCTGGGCGCGCTGATGAGCGAATCGAAAGACGGCATCACACGCGTCAAGCAGATCGTGCAGAACCTGAAAGACTTTTCGCATCTGGACACCTCGGACGAATGGCATTTCGCCGACCTGCACCGTGGTATAGAAAGTACGCTGAACATCGTCAGTAACGAGATCAAGTATAAGGCCGACGTGGTCAGAGAATACGGGGTCGTTCCAGAAGTGGAATGCCTGCCCTCGCAGCTCAACCAGGTGTTCATGAACCTGCTGGTGAACGCCGCCCACGCCATCGAAGAGCGCGGCACCATTACCATCCGCACTGGCACTATCCGCACCGGACAACAGGGCGACGAAGTGTGGGTGGAAGTGGCGGACACCGGCAAGGGTATCGCGCCGGAGAACATCAAGAAAATCTTCGACCCGTTCTTCACCACCAAACCGGTCGGCAAAGGCACCGGGCTGGGCTTGTCGCTGTCTTACGGCATTATCCAGAAACATTACGGGCGCATCGAGGTACACAGCGAAGTGGGCAAGGGCACGACGTTCCGGGTGTATTTGCCGGTAAAGCGCCCGCAGGTGGAGGAAGCGAAATCATGAACCTAAGCCGGACAAGCCGGAGCCAAAAAGTTGGCGTTTTTCGTAGGTCGGATGAGCGCAGCGTTATCCGACATGGTGATGTCGGAAGGCGCTGCGCTTTTCCGACCTACAACTACGGCATCATCCAGAAGCACCACGGGCGCATCGAGGTACACAGCGAAGTGGGCAAGGGCACGACGTTCCGGGTGTATTTGCCGGTGAAGCGCCAGCAGGCAGAGGAAGCGAAACCATGAAATCGATTTTCTCGCCCGCCACCGCCCTGATGAACCGTCTGGGCTACAACAAAAAATTCACGCTGCTGGCGCTGGTGTCAACCGTCGCGTTCGCCGTGGTGGTGTATGGCCTTTACGTCTCCCTCGACAGGGAGATCAAGACCGCGCAGAGGGAACTGGACGGCCTCGCGCTGATCGGGCCGGTTTTCCAGGTCATGCAGTTGGTGCAACGGCATCGTGCGCTCGACACCACCCTTATCAAGGGTGTGGTAACCATGCGCAGTGAGCACGACGCCATTGAAAAGGCGGTGGATGGCGCCCTCGATGCCACTGAGGCAAAGCTGCGAGGCGAATTGAAGGCAATATCCGCCTGGCAGGAAATCAAAAAAAGCTGGATGCAGTTACGCGGGGACGGCCTCAACTGGACGGCAGGTGAAAACTTTGCCGCGCAGACCCGGCTGATCGAACAGATATTGTCTGTTCAGTCGATGATTTCGGACGAGCACGGGCTGATTCTGGATTCCGATGCCAGCTCATATTACCTGATCGACATCATCATTAACGACCTGCCGCATGTGATCGAGCACCTCGGGCAGCTCCGCGCCCAAGGAGTCGGCAATCTGATCGACAGGAAAATCACGGAGCCGCAGAGAATACGGGCAGGCGCAGTGGCCAACGAGCTCGGCGATGCGCTCAAGAATCTCGATGCCAATCTGGAGAAAGCCGCCCGCCACAACCCCGTGCTGCAAAGCTCGCTGCTGACTGTATCCAGAGAAATTGCCGGTTCGGTAGAACAGATCACCGGGCTCGTGGAATCGGACATTCTGAGCGGGCGTTTTACGCTCACCCCGGAGAAATACTATGCCATGGCCAGTGTGGCCATTGATGACAGTTACCGGCAACTTCATGAATCGTTGCTGTCGGCAACCGAATCCTTACTCAAGGCGCGCATCACCAAGGTGCAAAATACGCTGTATGCAGCCTTGGGTATCACCTGCCTGTTACTGCTAATCGTGACCTATTTCACCATCGGTATCTACTATTCCATTGTCGGCAGTGCCAGGGCGCTTGCGCGCTCCGCGCAGTTTTTTGCCGATGGCGACCTGCGCGAGCGAGTTAATCTCGGTACACACGATGAACTCGGCCAGATCGGTAGTAGCTTCAATAAAATGGCGGATAGCTTCAATGCCTTGCTCGCGGCGCGCAGGCAGGCCGAAGACTTCCTGCAAATAAGCTTTTTGGAACAGAAAGAAATCAACCAGAAGCTTGATGATGCGCAGCGGCATGAGTCCGAGGCGCTCGATGAACTGCGGCTAATGCTGAACACTTCGGGTGAGGGATTCTGGAAGGTGGATTTGTCCGGCATCATCACCGAAACCAACGAAGCCTATTGCCGCCTTGTCGGTTATGCCCGAGATGGGATTATCGGTGCGCATATCGCAAAATTCGAGGCGCTCGAACCAACGCAGGAAGTTGTTGCAGCGCATATTCAGCATATTGTCGAGCTCGGGCATGACCGCTTTGAAACCAAACACCGCCATCATGACGGGCATCTGATCGACATCGAGGTGGCAGCCTCTTCCATCCCAGACAAAAAATGTCTCATTGTGTTTTTGCGCGATGTGACCGGGCGTAAGCTGATGGGTGAAGAGTTGAGAAAATCCGAAACAAAATTCCGCGCCCTGTACGAATCGTCCAGCGACGGGATCATGCTGCTGGACAGGAACGGCTTCTTCGATTGCAACGAGGCTGCGCTGCGGATATTCGGTTGCCCCACGCGCGACGATTTTCTGAACAAGCATCCGTCACAGTTTTCCCCGGACGTCCAGCCCGGCGGCCAGAGTTCGATGAGCCTGTCCAATGAGCATATCGCCACGGCTTTCAAGCATGGCAACGACCGCTTCGAGTGGATGCACTGCCGGTTTGACGGCAGCGAATTTCCCGCCGAAGTATTGTTGACCAGCTTCGACCTGAACGGCGTGCGGGTATTGCAGGCCACAGTGCGTGACATTTCCGCGCGCAAGAAGGCGGAAGATAATCTGCGCAATTCCAATGAGAAACTGGAAGCGATCAACCATCGCTTGCAGGATACGCAAAACCAATTGCTCCAATCCGAGAAAATGGCCTCGATCGGCCAGCTTGCGGCCGGTGTCGCGCACGAGATCAACAACCCGATTGGCTATGTCTATTCCAACCTGGGCACGCTGGAGAAATATGTGCAGGATACCTTCGGCCTGATCGAGCAATACGAGCAAGCCGAAGGAGCAATCGCCGATGCAATGATGCAGGCGCAGCTCAAGGCGGCGCGGGAGAAACTGGATATCGAGTTTCTCAAGGAAGACCTGCGCGCGCTGATGAACGAATCGAAAGACGGCATCACCCGCGTCAAGCAAATCGTGCAGAACCTGAAAGACTTCTCGCATGTCGACGCCTCGGACGAATGGCATTTTTCCGACCTGCACCGTGGCATAGAAAGCACGCTGAACATCGTCAACAACGAAATCAAATACAAGGCCGAGGTAGTCAGGGAATACGGCGATATTCCCGAGATCGAATGCCTGCTCTCGCAATTGAACCAGGTGTTCATGAATCTGCTGGTGAATGCCTCCCATGCCATCGAAGAGCGCGGGGTCATTACTATTCGCACCGGTCAGCAGGGAGAGGAAGTCTGGGTGGAAATAGCGGACACCGGCAAGGGCATCGCGCCGGAACACATCAAGAAAATTTTTGACCCGTTTTTCACCACCAAGCCAATCGGCAAAGGCACCGGACTTGGCCTGTCGCTGTCCTACGGCATCGTCCAGAAGCATCACGGGCGCATTGAAGTGCAAAGCGAAATCGGCAAGGGCACGGCATTCAGGGTGTGGCTGCCAATGAAACAAACTGAGGAGGCGCAACAGTTATGAGGTCAATTTTTTCCCCTGCCATCGCCGTGATGAACCGCTTGGGTTATACCAAAAAATTCACATTGCTGGCACTGGCGTCTACCGTTGCATTCGCGGTGGTGGTGTATGGCCTGTTTGCCAGTCTCGATAAAGAGATCGGCATCGTGCAGCGCGAGCTGGAAGGCATCGCGCTGGTCGAACCGGTTTCCCGTGCCATCCAGGCCATCCAGTTGCATCGCGGGCTTTCGGCCTTGCTGCTCGGAGGCAACGAGGCTGTGCGGGGCAGGCGTGCCGCCGGGAAACAGGAAGCCATCAGGGCTTTCGATGCGATGGAGGATAAGCTGCCTCCCGGCCAGAGAAAGACCGAAGGCTGGCGCAGCATCAAAGCAAGCTGGGAACACCTGCAAAAAGAAGGATCCGGCATGACGGCGGACGGCAACTTTGCCGCGCATACCCGCCTGATCGGTCGGCTGCTGGTTTTTCAGGTGGCTATCGCCGATGAGTATGCTCTGACTCTGGATCCGCAGATCGACACATACTACCTGATCGACACCACCATCAACAAGCTGCCGGGCGCACTCGAGCACATCGGGCAACTCCGTGCCTATGGCGCCGCCATCCTGAGCAGGAAGCAGGTTAGCGAGGAGCAGAAGGTAGTTATATACAAAATAATCGGCATGCTCGACGATGCACTTTCGGACCTGGAGGTCAATCTCGAGAAGACCGGCCGCTACAATCCGGCGATACAGGGTTCGCTGTTGGCGACGTTCGGGGAAATTAAAAAATCTGCGCAGTTCGTGGTCGGCGCGATGGAGTCCGATGTTCTCACCGGGCGTTTCGCCCTGTCTCCCGAAAATTTCTTTGCGATAACCACCCTGGCGATAGATAAGGGCTACACCCAGATGTATGAAGCGCTGCTGCCGGCGATCGGGACGCTTTTCGAGAAACGCATCATGCGGGCGGGAAACATGCTGTATGCCAGCGTCGGCGCCGCCGTGCTGCTGCTGTTGATCGTGACCTATTTTGCGATAGGCATCTACTACTCCATTATCGGCAACGTCCAGTCGCTGGCCCGTTCCGCCCACGCCTTTTCCGAAGGCGACATGCGCCGGCGGGTCCATCTCGGCACACGCGACGAGCTTGGCCAGATCGGCGACAGCTTCAACAAAATGGCCGACGGTTTCAACGCCATGCTCGCGGCGCGCAAACAGGCTGAAGAGCGTTCGGTTCTCCTGCTCGAATCCGTCAATAACGGCATTGTCGGGCTGGATATGGCAGGCAATATTACCTTCGTCAACCCCGCTGCGGTCGGGATGCTGGGCTATGCACCGGAGGAATTGATCGGACAATCCCTGCATGCAATGGCGCATCATTCCTATCCGAACGGCTCTCATTACCCGAGAGAGAATTGTCCGATGCATCTGACGTTCGTTGACGGAAAGAGCCGCAATGTTGCGGATGAAGTGTTGTGGCGCAAGGATGGGCACGGCTTTTCGGCCGAATATGGCGCGCACCCTATTTATGTGGAGGGCAGCCTGGTCGGTGCGGTAGTCGCATTCCAGGATATTACAGAAAGGAAGCTGAAGGACGAGCTTATCTTGAAGCAGGCCAATTATGACGCGCTGACCGGTTTGCCCAACCGCGTCTTGTTCCAGGATCGGCTGTCACAGGAAATCAAGAAATCGGACCGCACAGAATTGCCGTTTGCGCTGTTATTTCTCGACCTGGATCGCTTCAAGGAAATCAACGATACCCTGGGGCATGATAAGGGCGACAGGTTGCTGGTGGAAGCGGCGCGGCGCATCAACGTATGCGTGCGCGAGACCGATACGGTAGCCCGTCTCGGCGGGGATGAGTTCACGGTGATTCTGCCGCAGTTCGGTGAAAGGCTGCATCTCGAACGGATCGTGCAGGGCATCAATCAAGCGCTGGTTAAGGCGTTTGACCTGGGAGGCGAAGATGCAGGCTATATCTCGGCCAGCATCGGCATCGCCATCTACCCGGATGACGCGCAAGACATGACGTGCCTGCTGAAACATGCCGATCAGGCGATGTATATAGCCAAGGCGAATGGGCGCAACCGTTTTGCCTACTTCACACAATCCATGCAGCAGGAAGCGCAGGAGAAGCAGTCGCTGAGCAATGACCTCAGGCAGGCCCTGGCGCACAACGAGCTACAGGTTTATTACCAGCCCATCGTCGAGCTGGCCAGCGGGCGTATCACCAAGGCTGAAGCCTTGCTGCGCTGGAAGCACCCGAAATTCGGCATGGTGAGCCCGGTCGCCTTCATTCCGCTGGCCGAGGAATCGGGCGAGATTCTGGAAATCGGCAGTTGGGTGTTTCAGGAAGCCATTGCCAATATTGAGCGCTGGCGTCAGCAGCTTGGTTTAATCGTTCAAATCAGTGTGAATGTGTCACCGGTCCAGTTTAATGATGAATCTACACATCAGTGGCTAAATAAACTGGCAGAGCTTGGCTTGCCCAGGAAATGCCTGACGATGGAAATCACGGAAGGGCTATTGATCAAAAACTCGCCCAAGGTAAGAGAGCGGCTGCTGGATTTCCGCAACAACGGAGTCGAGGTTTCGATTGACGACTTTGGTACCGGGTTTTCTTCGCTCTCCTACCTCAAACAGTTCGACATCGACTATCTCAAGATAGACATCTCTTTCATCCGCAACCTGATGGAAGATAAAAACGACCGGGCATTGACCGAGGCCATCATCGTCATGGCGCACAAACTGGGGCTGAAGACCATTGCCGAGGGCGTGGAAACGGAGGGGCAGCGCGATATGTTGCTCAAGTTTGGTTGCGACTACGCGCAGGGCTATCTGTACTCGCGGCCTGTGCCGGCCAATGAGTTCGAGGTGCTGCTATGAGCACGGATAATCTGTTAATCGCAACTACTCAGGTCGAAGTAGTATGCTCGAAAACAGCCACAACGCCAGTCCCTTCCCCCTTGCATGAGGAAGGCTGGGAGGGGTGATACCCCCCCTTTGAAAAAGGGGGGCAGGGGGGATTTACAGCAGGTGGCGAGAGAGTGGCGCACTTCAAATCCCCCTGATGGAACAACTAGCCATTCGACTAGGCTGTCAAAATACGACAGCCAAGTCGCTGGTTATCAGTCCCCCTTTTGCAAAGGGGGAAGCGAAGTGCTCGGCGCGCAGGTGTGGTTGGACGTTGGTGCCTGGCGTTGGTGCCTGGCGGGGGAGTTTTTTTTCGAACTGAGTAGTTACCAATCCGGGATGAAAAGGAGTTGATATGACAAATGACAATAGGTTTGCCAGGGATGAGCGGCGTGTACACCCTGCAGTCAGGGATGTTTTTGTGCCTGCCTGCATTCTGTTAGCCCCTTTGATGAAAGATAATGATAAAGCCTTGAGCACGTCGGGTTTCGCCATGGTGCATATAGTGCAGGGGCATTTTCCAGAGCTTTCCAGTTCGGAAGCGCGCATTGTCATTGCTGCAGTCGAGCGCTTGCATCGCGAAAACCGCCTGCAGTCGTTGCTTGGACAATAGGCGCATGAGTGAAGCTATGAGTGAAACGCAAGCAGTATCCACACCACAGACCGCGCCGGAGGCAGGCGCGACTTTACTGTTTGTCGATGACGAGGACAACATTCTTGCATCGCTGAAGCGCCTGTTCCGCCCGCAAGGCTACCGCATCATCACAGCGGAAAGCGGCGCACAGGGACTGGAAGTCCTGGCGCGTGAGCCTGTCGACCTGGTGATTTCCGATATGCGCATGCCGGAGATGAACGGCGCGCAATTCCTCGAAAAAGTCTGTGAGAAATGGCCGGGCACGGTGCGCATCCTGCTGACCGGTTATGCGGAAATCAATGCGACTATCGATGCCATCAACAGGGGGCAGATATACCGTTACATATCCAAGCCCTGGGAAAAAAATGACATTACCCTGATCGTCAAACATGCCCTGCAGCAAAAATTCCTGGAGCGGGAGAAATCACGCTTGGAAGAGTTGACGCACAAGCAGAATGACGAGTTAAAGGAGCTGAATGCCAGCCTGGAGGAAAAGGTCATGGCGCGTACCGAGGAAGTGCGCCAGACCATGGGATTTCTCGAGGTTGCCCATGAAAAACTCAAGAAGAGCTTTATTACTTCGATCCAGGTTTTCTCCAATCTGATCGAGATGCGTAGCGCGGCCATGGTGGGGCATTCGCGCCGGGTTGCCGAGCTGGCCAGGCGCATCGCCCAGCGCATGGACATGAGCGATGCGGAAGCGCAGGATGTGTTTATTGCCGGGTTGCTGCTGGATATCGGAAAGATCGGTCTGCCCGATCGTTTGCTGGACAAGCCGTTTGCCAGCCTGACCGGCGAGGAGCGTTCGCAGGTGGTTAAATACCCGGTCAAGGGGCAAATGGCGCTGATGGCGCTGGAGCAACTGGCGGGCGCAGCGCGGTTGATACGCAGCCACCGCGAGCGTTTCGATGGCATGGGATATCCGGACCGGCAGGCGGGATTCAATATCCCGCTGGGTGCTAGAATTCTTACGCTTGTCAATGATTATGATACGGCTTTGACCGGGACGGCTTTTACTAAACCCATGAAACAGGCGGATGCATGGTTATTCATCCAGGATGGCAAAGGCAAGCGTTACGACCCGACCGTGGTGGATATATTCATGAATACGATAGGCAAGGGTGAAGGGGCGGGAATAATGCCGAACCCGAAGCTTGAGCTGCCGTTGCGGTCTGGGCAATTAAAACCAGACATGGTGCTTTCTCGTGATCTTGTGACAGCAACTGGCGAAATGTTGCTGGCCAAGGGGTATACCCTGAATGAACAATTCATCGAGCAGATCAGAAACTTTGAACGTATGGATGGCAACCAGCTGACCATATATACACTTCAATAGCAGCGTATCGCAATAATCCTTGAGCGGCAGTAACTGCTCAGGTCGAAGTAGTATGCTCGAAAACAGTCACAACGCCAGTCCCTTACCCCTGGAAGGGGGAAGGAGAAAAGCGGTAGTACCTGAGTAGTTGCGAGCGGCCTTTGAGATTCGAAGAATACGTCGGTCGTAATCGGTTATTTTTATAACGGTGCGCTCAAAAACCAACCAACCGTAATTGTAGTGCCCGATAACGGCTACCGTACACAGTCCACAAAATAGCCCTGCTTCCCATTCACTGTTTCGGTCACCAGGCCGTGGATGTCGGTTTCGAAGCCGGGCAGCTTCTGCTTGAAGTCGCGCGCAAACTTGAGATAGTCCACGATGGTTTTATTGAATATCTCGCCCGGGATGAGCAGCGGGATGCCCGGTGGATAGGGGGTCAGCAGCACCGCGGTGATGCGCCCTTCTAGCTGGTCAATCTCCACGCGATCAATTTCGTCGTGCGCCATTTTGGCGAACGCGTCAGACGGCTTCATTGACGGTTGCATGTCGGATAAATACATTTCGGTGGTCATGCGCGCGACGTTGTGCGTCTTGTAGGTATCGTGAATTTGCTGGCACAAATCGCGCAGGCCGACACGCTCGTATTGCGGGTGCTTGATGGCAAATTCCGGCAGGATGCGCCAGATTGGCTGGTTCTTGTCGTAGTCGTCCTTGAATTGCTGCAACGCGGTGAGCAGCGTGTTCCAGCGGCCTTTGGTGATGCCGATGGTGAACATGATGAAGAACGAATATAGCCCGCACTTCTCGACGATCACGCCGTGCTCGGCAAGGTATTTGGTGACCATCGCGGCGGGGATGCCGCTGTCGGCGAAGTCGCCGTCCACGTCCAGCCCCGGCGTGATGATGGTCGCCTTGATCGGGTCGAGCATGTTGAAGCCTTCGGCGAGATTGCCGAAGCCGTGCCATTTGTCGGTTGCGCGCAGCACCCAGTCCTCGCGAGAGCCGACGCCCTCTTCGGCGATGATGTCCGGCCCCCACACCTTGAACCACCAGTCGCTGCCGAATTCCGCGTCCACCTTTTTCATCGCGCGACGGAAATCCATCGCCTCGGCGATCGACTCTTCGACCAAGGCCGTGCCGCCGGGCGGCTCCATCATTGCCGCCGCCACGTCGCACGAGGCGATGATGGCGTACTGCGGGCTGGTCGAGGTATGCATCAAATAGGCCTCGTTGAACACATGGTTGTTGAGCTTGCGGCTCTGCGGTTCGCGCACCAGGATCTGCGAGGCTTGCGATAGTCCAGCCAGCAGCTTGTGGGTGGATTGTGTGGCGAAGATCATCGAGTCTCTGGCAAGCGGGCGATCCTTGCCGATGGCGTGCATGTCCTTGTAGAACTCGTGAAAAGCCGCATGCGGCAGCCAGGCCTCATCGAAGTGCAAGGTGTCTATGCGCCCGTCCAGCATCTCTTTGAGCATCTCCACGTTGTATACCACGCCGTCGTAGGTGCTCTGGGTGATAGTCAGAATGCGCGGTTTCTTGGTCTTGTCTTTGATAAACGGATTTGCATCGATCTTGCGCTGGATATTTTGCGGGTCGAACTCGGATTTCGGGATCGGCCCGATGATGCCGTAGTGGTTGCGTGTTGGAGTCAGAAATACCGGCACCGCGCCGGTCATCATGATGGCGTGCAGGATGGACTTGTGGCAGTTGCGGTCCACCACCACGATGTCGTCCGGCGCGACGGTCGAATGCCACACGATCTTGTTCGAGGTCGAAGTGCCGTTGGTGACAAAGAACAAATGGTCGGCGTTGAAAATACGCGCGGCATTGCGCTCCGATGCCGCCACCGGGCCGGTGTGATCGAGCAATTGCCCGAGTTCATCCACCGCGTTGCAGACGTCGGCACGCAGCATGTTTTCGCCGAAAAACTGGTGGAACATCTGCCCGACCGGCGATTTCAGGAAGGCCACGCCGCCCGAGTGTCCCGGACAATGCCAGGAATAGGAGCCGTCCTGCGCGTAATGCAGCAGCGCGCGGAAAAACGGCGGCGCCAGCGAGTCGAGATAGCTCCTCGCCTCGCGGATGATGTGGCGCGCCACGAATTCCGGCGTGTCTTCGTGCATGTGGATGAAGCCGTGCAACTCGCGCAGGATGTCGTTCGGGATATGCCGCGAGGTGCGCGTCTCGCCGTACAGGTAGATCGGGATGTCGGCATTTTTGAAGCGGATTTCCCCGACGAAGGCGCGCAGCGATTTCAGCGCAACCTCGGTTTCCTCATGGCTGCCAGCGCCGAATTCCTCATCGTCGATGGACAGCAGGAATGCCGACGCGCGGCTTTGCTGCTGCGCGAAGGAAGTGAGGTCACCGTAACTGGTCACGCCGAGCACTTCCATGCCCTCGCTCTCAATCGCCGACGCCAGCGCGCGGATGCCCAGCCCGCTGGCGTTTTCGGAGCGGAAGTCTTCGTCGATAATAACGATCGGAAAGCGGAATTTCATGGCTTACTCCCTGTGGGGATAATGAATCGGCGCGGATTGTCGCAGATTTATGGGCTGGTGTGGCTACGGCTCTTGAGTCATTTCGAGTGGATTGAGAAATCCTGAAGGCTTCCCGTCATGCTCGAAACGACAGGTATAGCGCTATGGTTGTGCGGCGGCATGGGTGTTAAATCTTTGGCAAGGTCACGCCGACCTGCCCCTGATACTTGCCGCCGCGATCCTTGTAGGAGGTTTCGCAAATCTCGTCACTCTCGAAAAACAACACTTGCGCGATGCCCTCGTTGGCGTAAATTTTGGCGGGCAGGGGGGTGGTGTTGGAGAACTCCAGAGTGACAAAGCCTTCCCATTCCGGCTCAAACGGCGTCACGTTGACGATGATGCCGCAGCGCGCGTAGGTGGACTTGCCGAGGCACACGGTCAGCACGCTGCGCGGGATGCGGAAGTATTCGACGGTGCGAGCCAGCGCGAAGGAGTTTGGCGGGATGATGCAGTAATCAGCTTTCACTTCGACAAAGGAATTCGGGTCGAAATTTTTCGGGTCGACGATGGTGCTGTTGATGTTGGTGAACAGCTTGAATTCGTCGGAGCAGCGGATGTCGTAGCCGTAACTGGAGGTGCCGTAAGACACGATGCGTTTGCCGTCCACCTCCTTCACCTGATTTGGCTCGAACGGTTCGATCATGCGGTGCTGCTCCGCCATGCGGCGTATCCATTTGTCTGACTTGATGCTCATTGCAATTCGGGGAAGGGGAAAGGAGGGAAGGGGGAAGGGTAAAACCTCTGAATCGTGGCTACCCTTCTCCCTTCTCCCTTCTCCCTTCTCGCTCCTCCTCATATTTACAAGGGCGCGATTTTACCTAATTCCTCGGCAATGCGTGGGTTTTGCTACAATCGCGCCTCATTCAAGGAATCCTGCAATATGCCCCGTCAAATCCTCGTCACCTCCGCGCTGCCCTACGCCAACGGCAGCATCCACCTAGGCCACCTGGTCGAATACATCCAGACCGACATCTGGGTGCGTTTTCAGAAGATGCAGGGCAATACCTGCCACTATGTGTGCGCCGACGATACCCACGGCACGCCCATCATGCTGCGTGCCGAAAAGGAGGGCATCACGCCGGAGCAACTGATTGCGAAGGTGTGGGAAGAACACACCCGCGACTTTGCGGCATTTCACGTCGAGTTCGATCACTACGGCTCGACCAACTCGGACGAGACCCGCGAATTTGCCGAGCAAATTTATTTGCGGCTCAGGGATGAAGCCAAGCTGATCGAAAAGCGTTCCATCGAGCAATTCTACGATCCGGTCAAGCAGATGTTCCTGCCGGATCGCTTCATCAAGGGCGAATGCCCGAAGTGCCACGCCAAGGATCAATATGGCGACAACTGCGAGGCCTGTGGCGCCACCTATGCGCCCACCGAACTGATCAGCCCGTATTCAGCCGTGTCCGGCGCACAGCCGGAACGGCGCAACTCCGAGCATTTTTTCTTCAAGCTGTCCGACCCGCGCTGCCAGGAGTTTCTGCGCGAATGGACTACCGGCCAACTGACTAAAGAACCTCCGCTGCAACCCGAGGCCGCCAACAAGATGCAGGAATGGCTGGGCGGCGAAGGCGAAAACAAATTATCCGACTGGGATATCTCGCGCGACTCGCCCTATTTCGGCTTCAGGATTCCCGGCACGGAAGATAAATATTTTTACGTGTGGCTGGACGCGCCGGTTGGTTACATGGGCAGCTTCAAGCAATTTTGCAACGCAAAAGGCATCGACTTTGACGCCTTTTGGAAACGAGGCTCAGGCACTGAGCTATACCATTTCATCGGCAAGGACATCCTGTATTTCCACGCGCTGTTCTGGCCCGCAATGCTGCAAAACGCCGGTTTCCGCACCCCGACCAAACTGTTCGCGCACGGTTTTCTTACCGTGAACGGCGAGAAAATGAGCAAATCGCGCGGCACGTTCATCACCGCGAAGAGCTACACGGATCACATCAACAACACCGAATACCTGCGCTACTACTACGCCGCCAAACTGAACGGCACGATGGAGGATATTGACCTGAATCTTGAAGATTTCGTGGCGAAGGTGAATAGCGACTTGATCGGCAAGTATGTCAATATCGCGAGCCGGTGCGCGGGGTTTATCAGTAAACGCTTTGATGGGGAGTTACGGGATGTTACTGACCAACCCTTCCTTCGCTCAAAACTTGGAATAGATCAACAAGGAGTAAATGCAATATATGAACTCTCGCGAGAGGAAATCTTAAGGGTGAGCCCATTCAGCAACCCATTGCAGGAACTTATTGATGCATCTAATGAAGTCGTTGCGCTCTATGAAAACAGAAACTTTGCAAAAGCAGTGCGCCTCACAATGGACCTCGCTGATAGGGCAAATGAATATATTGCACTCATGTCTCCTTGGGAGCTGGCAAAACGTGAGGGATATGATGATGCCTTACATGAGGTTTGTTCCGTTGCTCTAAATATGTTTAAGGTATTGACTATTTGCTTGAAGGCCATACTCCCAAAATTAGCTGGTGAGGTTGAGCAACTTCTCAATGTATCCCCGTTAACGTGGACAGACACAAATACTCTATTGCCTGCTGGGCACACAATTAACACCTATCAACACTTGGCAACCCGCCTCGATCCCAAGCTGATCGAAGCGATGATCGCAGCCAACCAGGAAAGCCTGAAACCCATGCCAGAATCACATTCGCCAACGCGCCATGCCGAGGCGCAGCAACACCAACACCAGCCCCCCTTCGTCGAAGGGGGGAGTGCAAGCGTGCAGGCCACCGGCACTATTTCCCCCTTTGCAAAAGGGGGGCTGGGGGGGATTTCACCCGTCGCTGAAACCATCTCCATCGACGACTTCAGTAAGGTGGATTTACGTGTGGCGATGATCGTCAACGCGGAGCATGTCGAAGGTGCGGAGAAATTATTGAAGCTGACGCTGGACATTGGCGAGGAAAAGCCGCGCACGGTGTTTGCGGGCATCAAGTCGGTTTATGATCCGGAAAAGTTGAAAGGACGCATGACGGTGATGGTCGCCAACCTCGCACCGCGCAAGATGAAGTTCGGCATGTCGGAAGGGATGGTGCTGGCCGCCTCTGGCGAGACGCCCGGCTTGTTCATTCTCAGCCCGGATGAGGGCGCGCAGCCGGGAATGCGGATTAAGTAGTGCGCCGGCTGGTTTGGGTGCTATGGATCGCTACGAGTTCCGCCGCAAAGTGAGTGGGAACCGGTTGAAAATCAGGTATAATCCGCCGCTTTTCTGCGCGCGCATACATATTTTGGGCGGCATTACGCAATTGGGAATATGAATATGGCAAAGCCTAAAGACAAGAAAAAACTGGACAAGAAACAAGCTGTTGACATTCCGCAGCCTACCATTGACCAGCAGCAGGATATCGAGGCGCGGCGCACGCGCCTGAAAGCCTTGATCGTGCTGGGCAAGGAGCGCGGCTATCTGACTTTCGCGGAAATCAACGATCATTTGCCGGACATGCTCGAGGTCGAACAGATCGAGAGCGTGGTGAGCATGATCAACGACATGGGCATCACGGTGTGTGACGTCGCACCGGATGCGGAAACGCTGATCATGACGGACACCGCTCCCGTGGCTGCGGATGAGGATGCGGCCGAGGAGGCGGAAGCTGCGCTGTCTACGGTGGACTCGGAATTCGGTCGCACCACCGACCCGGTGCGCATGTACATGCGCGAAATGGGCACGGTCGAGTTGCTCACCCGCGAGAAAGAAATCGAGATTGCCAAGCGCATCGAGGAGGGCCTGAAGCACATGATCCAGGCGATCTCCGCGTGTCCGGCGACGATTGCCGAAATCCTCACGCTGGCGGCCAAGATTGAGAGCGACCAGATGCGCATCGACGAGCTGATCGACGGCTTTGTCGATAGCGAAGACGAGGCCGTGATCGGTGAGGACGATGATGAGGAGGAAGCGGAAGACGAAGGTGCGGATGTCGCTGACGAGGAAGAAGATGAGGAAGCGTCCGCCGCTGCCGCCGCCGCCAATCTGGCACAACTCAAGGCCGATGCACTGGCGCGTTTTGCCGTAATTTCCGACCTGTTTATCAAAATGGGTAAGGCGTATGAAAAATTCGGCTATCGCAGCAAGCAGTATGACAAGTTTCAATCCGGCATTTCCGATGAGCTGATGAACTTCCGTTTTTCAGCAAAACAAGTGAATTCCTTGTGCGACACCATGCGCGGCCTGGTCGAAGAAGTGCGCAAATGCGAGCGCAGTATCCAGGATATGTGCGTAAGCAAGAGCAAAATGCCACGCGCGTACTTCATTAAGGTTTTTCCCGGTAACGAGGATAACCTGCAATGGGTCGCGCAGGAACTGAAGACGAAAAAACCCTGTGGCGAGGCGCTGGAACGCTACCAGCATGCCATTATCGAGCAGCAGCAAGGCCTGCTGGATCTGGAGCGACGCGTCGGTATCCCGATCAAGGATTTGAAGGAAATCAACAAACAGATGACCAACGGCGAAGCCAAGGCGCGCCGCGCCAAGCGCGACATGATCGAGGCCAACCTGCGCCTGGTGATTTCCATCGCCAAAAAATACACCAACCGCGGCCTGCAATTCCTCGACCTGATCCAGGAAGGAAACATCGGCCTGATGAAGGCGGTGGACAAGTTCGAATACCGCCGCGGCTACAAGTTCTCGACCTACGCGACCTGGTGGATACGCCAGGCGATCACCCGTTCCATCGCCGATCAGGCGCGCACCATCCGCATCCCGGTACATATGATCGAAACCATCAACAAGATGAACCGCATCTCGCGGCAGATCATGCAGGAGACCGGTCTGGAGCCGGATGTGGCGACCCTGGCTGTCAAGATGGAAATGCCGGAAGACAAGATCCACAAGATTTTGAAGATCGCAAAGGAGCCGATTTCCATGGAAACGCCGGTGGGCGACGACGACGATTCGCATCTGGGCGATTTCATCGAAGACTCGAATACCGCCGTGCCGATCGATGCGGCCATTTACGAGAGCCTGCGCGGTGCGACGGCGGACATACTCGACAGCCTGACCCAGCGCGAGGCCAAGGTGCTGCGGATGCGCTTCGGTATCGAAATGAACACCGACCATACGCTGGAAGAAGTCGGCAAGCAGTTCGACGTGACCCGCGAACGCATCCGCCAAATCGAAGCCAAGGCGCTGCGCAAGCTGCGTCACCCGTCACGTTCCGAGAGGCTCAAAAGCTTCCTCGACAGCGAAGGCTAATCTCTTACGGGTCGTTAGCTCAGTTGGTTAGAGCAGAGGACTCATAATCCTTTGGTCGAAGGTTCAAGTCCTTCACGACCCACCATATAGAAAAAGGCTTGCAGCGATGCAGGCCTTTTTTCTTTCTAGCTCATGGGGCACTGGTGGGGCACTAGCAGGCAGTAAATATGCTAAAACAACCCTACATCTGCCGCCCAACAATAACCAGCTTCACCCGCTTGTCAGGATAGTCACGGATTGCCCTGTCCAGCAATTCCTGTACCGATTCACCCTGCGTGCGCTTGGTAACCATCTGCCCGATCTGGACGGCATCCGCCGCTTCGTCACCGGGTTGCCAGAAGAAGTCACCAGCACAGGCTTTGCTGTGGCCGCATCGTGATGAACCCATAGATTACCCCCATGTTGTTGATTGAGAAAAACCTTACTAAACCTTACCGGAACCTTACCAAGCCATTGCCGAACCCTTGCGGTAACCTTGCTGCACCCTTTAGGTTTTATTAAGGTGTGACTGACACCCAAAACACGCCGATTTTAAGAGCGATTGCCCCATGAGTGCCCCGCAGTATTTTATATCTATCGCAGTGCATTGAAAATATTGGCATTCACACGCCAAAGCAGAAAACTATCTATTATCTGTTGCTTTCTTTTGCTGCTTTTGCTAGGCTGTTGCCACGAGTTAAACAACCCATCCTGAGAACAGACAGGTAACAGACAAATAACAGGGGGCAATCATGGCGAACATCGAGAAGCGCACCAGCAGCGACGGAGCAACCGGCTACCGCGTAAAGGTAAGGATCAAGGGTTATCCCGCGCAATCAGCCACATTTGAACGCCTGACTGACGCGAAGAAGTGGGCATCAGCAACCGAGTCCGCCATCCGTGAAGGCAGGCATTTCAAAACCACGGAAGCCAAGCGCCACACCCTGGGCGAAATGGTTGACCGCTACCTGCGCGATGTCATGCCGACCAAGCCCAAGAGCGAATATGCCCAAACGCGGCAATTGCTTTGGTGGAAGCAGGAGCTTGGGCAATATTCGCTGGCCGATGTAACCCCCGCCCTGCTTGCGCAATTCCGCGACAAACTCGCCAGCGGCATCACCACAAGGGGCACGGCGCGCAGCCCGTCAACCGTGCTCCGGTACATGGCCGCAATTTCCCATGCCTACACCGTTGCGGTCAAAGAATGGGGTTGGGTTGACGACACACCCATGCGCAAAGTAAGCAAACCCAAGGAGCCGCGCGGAAGGGTGCGCTTCCTTTCCGAAGAAGAACGCGATGCCTTACTTAAAGCCTGCCGCGAAAGCAAGAACGCCGACCTTTACCCCGCCGTGGTGTTGGCACTATCCACCGGGGCGCGGCAAATGGAAATCATGAGCTTACGCTGGGGGCAAGTGAATCTGAAACGTGGTGCGATCACCCTGCACGAAACCAAGAACGGCGAGATACGCGCGCTGCCACTGGCAGGCCATGCCATGGAGCTAATGACGGAACGCGCCAAGCTACGGCGCATTGATACCCAGCTTGTGTTTCCTGGACGCAAAGCGGACAAGCCGCTTGATCTGCGCAACCCATTTGAAGCCGCGCTCAAGGCGGCAGGCATTACCAATTTCCACTGGCACGATCTGCGCCACACCGCCGCAAGCTATCTGGCGATGAACGGCGCAAGCCTGTCTGAAATTGCCGAAGTGTTGGGGCACAAAACCTTGCAGATGGTGCAGCGATACGCCCACCTGTCCCATGCCCATACCAGCCGCGTGGTGGCCAGCATGAATGAAAAAATGTTCGGGGGTAGAAATGGCTGAGTCGAAAAAAGTTACCACTACGCGCGCACGCGCAAAGCAAAGTAAACCAACAATTTCTCCAACCGAAAGTTACACCGGCAAAGTAATGGAAGTCGTAAATAAATTACCACGGCTGACAGTTTCGATTGACGGACGTGAAGCCTTGCCAGTGCGGGCGATTCCCTATGTAACCGGATGGCAACGTTTTAGCCCGGACACGGTTGCTGCTTCTTGCCTTGCGGGGGAAGCGGACTTTTTTATGCGCGTGCACCTGACGGCCTACCGTATTTCCGGCGATGAACTTATTCAAGTAACGCCGCGCCAATGGGATGCAGTGGTAGTGAAACTCAAGGGGTTAGCGGCCAAACTACGTCGGCAGCATGGCGATGACGACATGGGCGATGATATTGGTTATGACGCTTGGCGCAGTGGCGCAGTGGAGATACTGCCTGCTGATGCGTTCGTATGGCTGGATGAATTAGAGAAGGAATATAAGGGCGATCAGAAGAGCCAGTTTTATTACGAGACACGTCCAAGCGACGATGAATTGATACTCGAACCGATGCTCGATGCCGACACCATAGCCATGGTGATGAAGGGCTTTGAGAAATATCTAATGCTACCCATTCAGCAAGTAATCCCGGAACTTGAGCGCGAAGTGAAACGCATTGCAGAACTTGAGTCCGATCCGATACTTCGCGCCATACTCACCGGTCGAATTATTCTGACTGCCGATGAAATTGCGGACTCCATCAAGGATGGTTTTCTTGAAGGCAAGGTTATCTATGACAGCAATGGCGCTCCCGATCCCAAGCGGTCAACCATCACCGCAAATGAACTGCCACGCTTTCTGGATTTCATCCATCGTTCACTGGAAAAAACAAAGATGAGCTACCTTGCGCAACAGAATATCGAAGGCGATCCAGCCAGTATTAATCTGGGCTACTACGCCGCAGTAGCCTGCGATGTCGGGAGTGTTGGCGATTGGGATTATTGGGCATCTTTGCCACGACTAGAACCGCGAGAAGTCGCCTGTCTCATGTTTGAGCTTGAACCGAAACATTTTGACGAGATTCATTCTGCTCGCAACACTCATTTGCAACCCGGCGCGCTTGCCGACGAGATTGACAAGGTTGAGCGGTCGGCAACACGAGATCACGAAGGAGAGAAGTTATCTCCTGAACAATGGATTGAATGGGCGCAGGGCAAGGGCTATGCCGTGCCAGAGAAGTTCGTTGAAGCGGTTGCCGAAGTGGAGCGCAAGGCGCATGAAGAATCAGAGCGCACTGCACAGGAAGAAGCGCAAAAGAACGACTACTTCATAAAGTATGGTGCCAACCCCAGCGACAGGATTTATCCAGTGTGGCAGAACCGGATGAATGAAATTGTTGAAGACTTCAAGAGTAAAAGCCGCTTGAATCGTTACCCGACAAAAGGAGTAGCGGCAAAATTATTGGCAATAGAATTAGTGGCGAAAGATTTGGTAGCGCCCAACATAATATCCAGCAATGAATCGCAGAAAAAAATAGAAAAGATGAGAGTCAATATTGAAAGGCATACGCAAAAAGAATGGGGGAAAAAGCGTCTTGCCTAATTATTTGGTTTGCCTAAATAACACCATGATTACTAAGAATAAAAGCAGCGTGTAGAACATTGAGCCTTTTTGTTGCCTTGACATAATTCTTTCAATCGTTGACGTGCAATACCGCACAACAACGGGACGATACTGAAAGGAAATTACAATGCAACACGAAACCACCAATCCCACTAAATCGCTCAACGATTCGTGGCTGACCGCCAAGCTGCTGGCTAAATCAGAACCGGCTTTTACTGAGCCAGCAATCCGCAACTATGTTTTCAACGCCGCCGACCGGAAATCGTCAAAGGGAAAGATACCCGGCAACGGATTAGCACCGCATATCCGCCGAGTCGGTTCAAAGGTTCTCATCAACCATGGTGGGTTTCTTTCATGGATTGCCGGAAGCGCAAATTGAAGCGCGCCTTTGAAAAGATAAAAGCCGCACTTGCTGGGGGGCAGGCGGCTTTTCAAAACACAACAAACAACGACACGAAGCATACCGAAAACGATGCCGCCACGCAACGGATGCGTTTACTGGAAGCCTTGAGACAAGGCTCAGTCAGCACGCCGGAAGCAAGAAGCAAGCTGGACGTTTTTGCGCCCGCACCGCGCATATTTGAACTGCGCGCCCAAGGTCACCGGATCGACACCGTAATGGTTCCGATTGAGACAGCCTTCGGCAAGATGCGCAAGGTGGCGCGGTATGTGTTGCTGGGTGACGAGCCAGTCGAAGCCTGTCAAGAAGCCCGCGCAGCCGAGTAAGCAGCAATGTACCGCTTCTTCACCGAGCACGTCCCGGCTGAGTTGCGCCTGCGCCCGCAGTGGGTGCTGTGGGCTTCTGTCGAAGGGAAGAAAGTTCCCCGGCAAGCCCGCAGCCCGCAGCGCAACGCCAGCGTGACGAAGCCCGCGACCTGGGCAGGCATAGACACGGCACAGGCCGCTGCTGCCGGTTCCGGGTTGGGCATGGGGTTTGTGTTTTCCTATGCCGACCCGCTGGTGTTCATTGATCTGGATTGGGACGATCAGCCAAGCGAATTGCAAAGCCGGATCATTGCCAAGCTGGACAGCTACACGGAAGTCTCCCCTTCCGGCGCGGGCGTGCATATCTTCATCACCGCCGACAAGAACCGGATCGGGCGTGCAGTGAAGATTGACGCGCTGGGTGTGGAAATTTATCTGCATGGCCGCTACAGCACCATCACGGGCGACATAGCCGCTTACGGGGAGCATCCCATTGCCGAGCGCACGGACGCTCTGCTCGAAGTTATTTCCTGGCTCAAAGTGTCCGAAGGCCAGCGCAACAACACCCTGATAGCCGCTGCCGGGAAGATGCGCCACGAAGGTATGGGACGCAAGGAAATTGCCGCTTCCTTGGCTCAGGCAAATTCCGATCTGTGCGACCCACCCCTGCCAGCGGGGCAGATTGCGGAAATGGCAGGATATGCAGGCGGTTATGACGTGGCCGGTTTCGTGATGATCCCGCGCCAGATGCTTCTGTCCCATGCTTTCGCTGCACTGAGTTATTCAGCCGTGGCGCTGCTGCTTGATATTGCTGCCAGATACACCGGTACGAACAACGGGCGCATTACCGTCCCCTTTGTGGCCATGCAGGAACGGGGCTGGAAGTCACCAGTGACACTCAACAAGGTGTTGCGTGAATTGCGGGCAAGCGGTTTCCTGAAGCTCACCAAAAAAGGGGGCAGCCATCGGCCATCTTGGTACGCGCTCCCATGGGCAAACCACACCACAACCATTACAACCCTGACTTCTACAAGCAATACAGTTATTGAACAGAATTCAGTACAGAAAATGAACCGAAGCGGCGGCGATGGAAACGCATAATTTCCAGCGCAGCATGGCACTCACCGAACGCCCGGATGTGAAAGTCGGGATCGAGAAAGCCTTGCGCACCCAACTGCCGGGATTGCTGGCGATCCACCAAGCTGACAAGGCAAACGACATGGCCGGTATTGATTACTGGATTGAATTTGCAGGCGGCGTGATGCGCAGCGTGGACGTGAAGATGCGCAGCAAGGACTTTGAAGCCCAAGGCAAACCGGGGCTGGCGCTGGAATCATGGTCAAACATGGATGCCGAGAAAATTGGCTGGTCACGCGATCCATCAAAGCTGTGCGACTACGTTTTATTTTACTGGCACAGTAGCGGACGCAGCTATCTGGTGGACTTCCGCCAGCTTCAACCGCTGTTCGCCAGAGAGTGGCGCAACTGGCGCGGTAAATATGGCGGAGTGATCCAGTGTAATGAAGGGCGCAACCCCTACCGCTCGGAATGCCTATTCATGCCCACCCGCGATCTGGCCGCAGCCTTGTACCGTGAATATTGCAATGCACCCGCTATGGCCGCGTAGGATGCCCCAGAAGCGATTTGCCGATGTGTGGCGATGGGATGGGCAGCACCGGCACACGCAAGCCGCCCCAAGGACATTTTCGCGCACGCGTAGCATTTGTCCTGCGCGTATGGAGCCAAGAAACTCAGGGTGCGTCATTCCCGCGCGCGCGTAGCATTCGTTTATGGACTCGGAAAATTCTGGATATTCAATCCGTTCACCATGCACGCGAAAATATCCATTCCGCGCACGCGCGCACGCGATGCGTGAAAATGTCAGGTTTTGTCAGGTGGTCGGAGCCACTTTCCCTTCTCGCGCGCGGAACGTTCGGAAACACTGCTGGAAACAGCGTTACTGGAAACCTGTCAAAACCTGTTATCGCACACGCGGAACTGACTTTATTCATCATCAACAATACAAGGAGATCAGCATGGGAAACACAACAACATCAAACCGCCAGCACGTTCAGGCGTGGCGCGCAAAGAACCGGCGGCTTGATTACGCCCCGATAAAGGAAGCACGGGAAATCATTGACCGGCTACGCCAGGACAACCCCGGCAAGCCCATCGTGGAGCTTCTGGATGCGCTGGTAATTGCAGGCTATGCGCATCTTTCCGGAAAGAGATCATCGTAGTTTTCTGACACATACGCGCGCACGCGCGAGCGCGTAGTGTGCGGCGCATGATGAGTTTTCTTAGTCCATAAAGCACCGCGCGCAGTCCGCACCGAAACATTTCTGTCTGGAACGGGCAATCGTTGTCCAGTACGCGCGGGCGCGTATTGCTCAACAACTATGCTGCCAACCGCACAGAAACGGGATAGATCACATTCGGAATCTACCCCTAATCTCGCCCTTGCCAAACCTTAGTAAAACCTTAGCAAACCTTAACATCTCTCAACATTAGCCGTACATGGTTTCAGGGAGCCTTGGGGCGGACGGGAAGCGTGGAAGGATGAGCGGGAAAGGAGCAGCGCAGCGCGACCCCGCGCAGCCTGACAGGCTGGGTGGGCGGGGGTAATAAAACAAGGGCAGTGCAACAAAAAACAGCCGTGCGGTAATTTACACATAACGGCTAATTATGCGAACCGGCAGGCGCGCAGCGGTGCAAAGCACTTTGCATAATTCAGCGTTATGTTCATTTACCGCATGACAACATGCCTTGCAACAGTGTCGAGAAGGCGCGGCACGTTCAAGCTACCACTGCACCAGCAGCCTGCGAACGGCGAGCACTTGATGGCGTAGCGGTCTCATGCGAAGCCATGAAGCGCGACGGCGTGAAGCGGCAGCGGCAACGGAGCGGACACACTCGGATCGGAGCTAAAGCCGATGGCGGGGTTATGCCTTCGGCGCTCTGTCCGATACCACTGCACTAGCGCGGGCGGGCGGCTTGCGCTTTACCTTGCAAGGCGCATGACGACGCGGCTAGATGCGGAAAACTTCTTTGGCTTGCCACTGCTTATTCCTTCAGGCCGTTAGTATCACAGTACAAGAACCGCTGTGCGGCAACGGGCGCAGATAAATTGTTGTTTCGGGGGATCCTTCGGGGGTTCCTTCGGCAATACGTAAAACCTGACTACCAATAAGTAAATAATTGAGTGGTCAACGCACTTACTTTCTGCAAACTCGCTCAGGATCAGTGATACATCTTCAGCAACTTGCAACAAATAATTGCCGTCCTGCATGTACTTGGTGATGCTGGTGGTTAAAAGTTTTATCAGTTTGATGGTGTAGGGTGATATACCCCAAATCTCTTTGTTAAGGCCTATCTGAACCTTGCCTGACTTTACCCGCCGAATTAACAAGTTTTGTCCAACCAGAATATCTATGGCTGTGTTTATTTTTTTGATGCTTGCGTCATATCCATCATCCGGTAGTATCTCGATCAGCTTCATGCGAAATTCATCTGCATCAACGAATTTTCTTCGTTCGTATATTGAACTGGACAGCAGTCTAACTATCTCCTGTTGGAATGGGCATGTTACACAGAGACACCTGAATATTTCGTCCATGATTACTTACAACAGCCAGATCACCGTATGACACCAAAATTATTTACCCATCCGGTTATGTCGCTGCCGTTAAGAGAAAATTGCTTGCTCTTATCGTCTGCCGTGATAGTGATGGATAAGTCATTTTGTCCGCCGATGATATTTGTCATGCGCAAGTTTTCTAAATGACTGCTTGGCAGCACGGCGAAATAGCATGAAAGGTTTTTGCGCATCACGAAAACGTAATACGTCTGTGCCGAGTGGTTGAGTTCAAACGCCTTGCGCTTAACCTGAAAGCCAAAAACGCCATTACTTCTTTCGGCGGACGCTTTAACTTGAACATGGAAATATTTATTGTCTTTGCTGGCAACAATATCAATCCCTTCATCCACGGTCATTAGCGAAGCGTTATACCCCCAAAATAAAAGCTCGCTCATTACGGCGTGCTCACCGGCTTTGCCCGTGAAATTATTGGAAACATCAGGTGGAATGATCCTTGTTGAAATCGCTGCAATGCGTTTCTGTTTGAGACGATATATTCCTTTTTGTGGACGGCCTTGCTTGTTGAGCGGCTTTGTAAACACCGGCGTTTGTGTGTTTAGATGTGCAGATAAAGCACCACTCAATCGTGATGCAAAATCTTCGACCGTCATGGACTGATTGCGCGCAGACTTTACCGCAACATCGGCAATCTCGTTGACGTGCATAGCCTTGTTGTTGTGATCTTTAAGGATGTCTCTTGCTGTTGTGAGTATTGGCGATAGCTCGTTCACTGGCATAATTACCCCCTTGGTTTATAGTCTTTTCCCGTTTCACACCCACGCAACCTTGGGCTAGGCCAGATAAACGGCTCAATGCAACGGCTATATGCAAGACAACACCATCAACTCTAATGATTAACAATTTATTCTTTAGCTTTTGTCTTAGAAATGAACACACCAAGACCAGTTGCCGCAGCCATGACTAGCCATTGAATAATGAGCCGCGAAATATCAATTCTTACTCCAAAAGCAGCAGCATTTTCACGCTCTGGCTCAGGTGGTGAAATAATTAAAGCATAACCAGCAGGCTTCTCTCTCTGTATTGCCTGTGTATGAAGCGTGTATGTCCACGGGGGAATTAGCCCCATAAGAACAAACAAGACAACACCAACAACCACGATTTTTTGTTGTTTGTCATTCAGATTCATTGCTACCCCATTTAAATTATCGCTGGCACACTATATGCGCCTATGCGCATAAGCGCATCGGTCAAAGTTCTCACCCCTGGCATAACCTTGGCATTTCCTTTGTGTCCTGGACGAAGGCTGCTCCTGACTTGATAAACAATCAGAAAAAATCAAACGATCCTGTGGGGCACTGGTGGGGCACTTGCTCAAAGAAAACACCAACAGTTCACAACATACTGGAATATAATGCGCTGGGCAACTGATTGATTGAATTGTTTTAGTCTGTTTTGACGTGTTGCAATTTATTGCTTGGTCAAAACTCATAATCCTTTGGTCGAAGGTTCAAGTCCTTCACGACCCACCATATAGAAAAAGGCTTGCAGCGATGCAGGCCTTTTTCTTTGCCTGCTGACTTTGTGTCATGTCACCAATATGTCACCATACTTTTCCAAGCTGCCCCTCCGCAAGGTAAAAGGCATTAAGCAGCTTGCGGTATTTTGGCGCGCAAAATTTGGATTCAGCAATAAAATTACATATTGTGCGCCACCGTACAGACGTATTTGCTCTGCCCACTTAAGGTTAAAAAACTTGAATCGCATTCATTCATGACCATCCATCAGCGGGACAAATACACGTTGTTTGGTGCGCTGCATATTATATTGCTGCGGCAAAGACGCGCCAATGGGACCGGGGAAAGTCCGTTCGAACCTTGTATAAAAGCAATGCTAAAAATCAGAAAAAAACACAACTTTGAAAAAACGGGAGAGCGCTATGCGTAACAAAGAAGAAGGAAAGATAGGGTGGATTTTACTTTGGCTTGTGGGAGTTCCGATTCCGATTTTGGTGGTGCTGTATTTCCTGCGTGGATGCACCTGAGGCGGCTCTGTTGGAAACACCCGCTAACGGTCATGGCAAAGGTGCAACCACGAATGATGAAAATTACCATGACCGTTTTCCCCACCCCAACCCTCCCACGCTTGCGGGAGAGGGGGGCGAAGGCTCGTTGCGCGAGTTTCACGGTAACGCAGTAATGGTATTGGGGAACTGGATGGGCTTGCGCCTGCAATAGCGAGGTCAACGATCCCCACCGTTCAAAATGGAGAGACAAGCAATGAGCACGATCACGACGAAAGACGGTGCGCAAATCTACTACAAGGATTGGGGCGCCGGACAGTCGGTGGTGTTCAGCCATGGCTGGCCCCTCAATGCGGATAGCTGGGAGGCTCAGATGCTGTTTCTGGCCGACCATGGTTATCGTTGCATCGCGCATGATCGTCGCGGCCATGGCCGGTCGAGCCAGCCGTGGAGTGGCAACGATATGGATACCTATGCGGACGACCTCGCGGAACTTATCGAAACGCTCGATCTGAAGGATGCCGTCCTGATCGGCTTCTCCGCAGGCGGCGGTGAAATTACCCGCTATATCGGGCGCCACGGCACGCAACGGGTGGTCAAGGCCGCGCTGATCTCCGCTGTCCCTCCGCTGATGCTGAAAACGGAGGCTAATCCCAACGGCTTGACGATTGAGGTATTCGACGGGATCCGCCACGCGTCCATCACCGATCGCTCGCAGTTCTACAAGGATATTGCCAGCGGCCCGTTTTTCGGGGCCAACAGGCCTGGCGCCAAGGTTTCACAGGGCATGATCGACTCGTTCTGGCTGCAGGGCATGCAGGCCGGTCACAAGAACACCTTCGATTGTATCAAGGCGTTCTCCGAGACGGATTTTACCGAGGACTTGAAGAAGTTCGACGTGCCGACGCTGATTATTCACGGCGACGACGACCAGATCGTGCCAATCGGCGCCGCCGCGCTTTACTCATCCAAACTAGTCAAGAACGCAACCCTGAAAATCTACGCGGGCGCACCCCACGGCCTCGCGTATACGCACAAGAATCAACTCAACGCCGACCTGCTCACCTTTCTCAGGGAATGAGGATTGCGCCGCCCGCAGCCTTGCCGTTTGGGCATCCTTTCGCTGACGTGCAGGAAATTTACTGGTCGTCTACCACCAGCCTGTTCGAGCCAGATTGAGCCTGGACCCTGTACCTGAAAAAAGGCGCGACGGGTGTCGGACAAAAGCGATTTGCACAATTTTCAGTATGGGCCGTGGTAACCACGGCTGACCCTCGAGGACACAGTGGAATTCCTCAACCTCGCCCTGGAATTGAAGCTGAATGCCCAAGAGCAGAAGGATCTGCTGGCTTTCCTCCGGGTGCTGCAGGCCCTGGACTGGCCTAACTGACCCGGAACATTGCGCTACTTGTCCATATAACCCTTAACGGTGGGAACCCTTGTTGGCACCCTTGTGGTCTTTTTGGCCGTCATTTTTATGCCTGCCAGCTACCTCTTGTTCTTCCGCCTTCTCTTTTGGCTTGTTCACATCTGGCGCGCTCAAAAACCAACTGCAACACCTCGGAGAGGTTAAGTTGTTGAGATGGGAAAAACAGCAAAGTTGTATAAGCAGTTGAGTGCTGAAGAACGAGCGACGATTATGCTGATGACCCGAGATGGAAAAGGTGTGCGTGAAGTTGGGCGTTTTTTGAAACGGTCACCGAGCACCATTTCACGAGAAACTGATCGAGATTTGGGATCTTAGTCTGCCTACGATGCAACACTGGCTGGAGAACATGCTAAGGCGGCTATCAGGTGTGCCACATAGGGTGTTAAGGGAATAACGCGCAGGCCTTCCACCTTGTCTTTTATGGTCATACAGTCCCACTGAAAATCCACATCCTCCCAGCGCACGGTTATCAGTTCATTCGGCCTTGCGCCGGTCAATAGCATGGCTTGCACATAGGCGGAAATAACCGGGTTGCCGATTTGCTTCACAGCGGTAACCCTTTCCCTCAACTCATTACAACAATCGCCCCAGCGAGTCTATAACAAGTCCATGAAGCAATACAGTAGCAGGAAATCATCTGCCCTTTTATACGGCCACAGGTAGCTCATTCCAGTCCGTCGTGCAATTGGGTGACATTCTCTCCCGCCGCATTGCACAGCCATGACCAAGGCCAGATGCGGCAATGGTCAAACTCCCTTGCACTATCTTCTGATTGATTGCGTCCATCACCTGCATGAGGTTGTCTGATTTTGCTTGGTTGATTGGTTCGTCAAACAGGGTAGGTTGAATCGAACCTTTGGCTTGCAGTCCCATCAACATCACACCGCTTTTCTTGTAACTGAAAGCGCGAAATCGAGGACTATTTGCTTTCCTGCTTATCTGGGGCGGCGGATGATCGTCGTGCCACATGCGGACGATGATGCCGAAAAACACAGACAGGATGTCAGCCCGATGCAGTTCGAGCAAAACTGGTTTGCGGTACAGTCAAAAGATGCCGCATAATGAGCGTGCTAAGAGACACGGAATTCAGGGGCAAGCTAAAAAGCAAGGGTGTAAAAAGCGAGCGGCGTGCGGCACGAAGGTATTTTAACGAATAGATAGATTGGTACATGAAAGCAATTCTTCCAGTTTTTTTCTTGGCTTCTGCAATATCCACAACTGCACTTGCAGGTACACCAGGCGAGGTCGAGATTGGCAGTTATCTGCGCGAGGCGACGTTGCGCGACTTTTCCGGAAATACGAAAAAATTCTCAGATTACCGAGGGAAACCGCTGATCATTAATGTCTGGGCCAGTTGGTGTAGCCCGTGCCGGTCGGAAATGGGATCGCTAGATCGGCTTGCACGCCGCTATGGCGGGAAGCATTTCAATGTTATCGGCATCTCAACCGACGACGATGGGAGTGCGGCTGAGGCGTTCATCAAGCGGTCGAAAATTTCGTTTGTTAACTATCTGGATAGCAAGGTGTTTCTGGAGAATATGTTGGGCGCCAACACGATTCCATTGACCGTTCTGGTAGATGCCAATGGGCGGGTGCTCGATAAAATTCGTGGAGCCCATGAATGGGATAGCCCGGAAATCATAAAGACGATTGAAAAAACGTTTAGCATAAAGATGCTACGCTGACTTTACAGTTCCGAGCTTGGCGAGAAATAATGATCACCCAAAAATGCGATTGCTGGCACTCCCGCCCGAGAGCCGTCATGATGGTTGCTATTCGATGAAGCGAAGATAAATTACCGGGCTGCGCTGGCCGCTCGGGTGTGGCAGTTTTTCCCCGCTCGACCCTCGATCTTAATTTCGCAACGGCTTCCCATTTTTCAACATATATTCCACTCTCGCCTTGGTCTTGTCCGTCGCCAGCAGTTCCATGAAGTTTTTACGTTCCAGATCGAGCAGCCATTGCTCGTCCACCAGGCTGCCCGCTTCCACATCGCCGCCGCACATTGTTTCGGCGATGCGACAGCCTATTTGGTAGTCGTGTTCGGAGATGAAGCCGCCTTCGAGCAGGTTGACCATCGCGGCCTGCAGTGTGGCGATGCCGGGGCGTCCGGCGACGGGTATCTGGCGTGGCGCGAGCGGCGGGCGGTAGGCGGTAGCGGTGAGCGCTTTTGCCTCCTCTTTCGCGACATGCAGCAACTCATATTGGTTGAGCACGATGCGATCCGATGGCCGCAGGTAGCCCATGTCGCGCGCGAGTTCGGCGCTCTTGGCGACTTCACCCATGGCGATATTTTGGAAGTAGCGCTTGAGGTGCGGAAAAATATCACCGCGACCCTCACTTGAAAGAAGCTGAGCATCCTGCGCCGCGCGCAGCGCCATTTCCTTGCAGCCGCCGCCGGCGGGCAACAGGCCGACGCCGACTTCGACCAGGCCGATGTAGCTTTCCAGTGCGGCAACAATGCGTGTGCAGTGGATCGAGAATTCGCAGCCGCCACCGAGCGCCAGGCCGTACACCGCCGCGATAGTGGGCACTTGCGCGTATCTCAGGCGTAGTGAGACTTGCTGGAATTTTGCGACTACGTCTTCCACATGCGGTACTTGGCCCGTTGCTGCATTGACTATCTCGCCCAACCCGCCGCCGCCCGCGAGGGTGAATTTCACGCGCTGTGCCGTGCCCTTGAGTTTGTCGAGCAGACCGGCTGGTGGCGCTTCGCGGCTTTCCTGCACGCCCTGCATCACTTGCAGCAGGTTAGCGCCGGCGGAGAACGGTGCTTCCGTTTGCCACAGGATCAGCGCGCTGCAATGCGCCTCAGCCTCGGAGATCGCGCGCAGGATGCCGTCCAGCACTTCGTTGCTGATGATGTGCATCTTGGTCTTGAAGCTGAGGATGGCGATGTCGTCGCCGGTGTGCCACAGGCGCACGTCGCCGGTCTCGAAGAGGGTCTCGCCGTAATGCACGGCTTCGCCGAGCAGTCGATCGGGGAAGAGCTGGCGGCGGTAGACGGGGAGTTGGGAGCGGGGCTGGTAGTGGTCTTGCCTTTCCGGGTTTTGTAGGTCGGGTTTTAACACGACTGGTTTATCTGCCAGTCGGGATGAATCCCGACCTACGGGGGAGAAGGAGCCTTGCGTGGTATGCACGCCGCTGCGCGCCGGGTCGCTCGCCCAGCCAGGCAGCGGAGCTTCGGACATGGCCTTGCCTGCCGCGATGTCGGCGGCGATCCAGCTTGCCACTTGCTGCCAGCCTGCCGCCTGCCAGATTTCGAACGGGCCGCTGTCCCAGCCGAAACCCCAGCGCACGGCGAAGTCGAGATCGCGCGCATTGTCGGCGATGTGCTCCAGTTGCAACGCGCAATAATGGAACACATCGCGGAATGTCGCCCACAGAAATTGCGCCTGCGGATGCTTGTTGTTGCGCAACGCGGCGAGCTTCTTCGCCCAGTCGCGTTCGCGCAGGATGTCTTTCACGTCGTCGTCGATGTTGCTGTCGGAGAGGCGGTAGGCGTCGGTGCGCAGATCGAGCACGTGGATTTCTTTGCCGATCTTCTGATAGATACCCTTTCTGGTTTTCTGCCCGAGCGCGCCTTGATCGACCAGACGGTTAAGCCAGCCGGGCAATTCGAAATGTTTGTGCCACGGATCGTCGGTGAGATTTTCGCGCATGGTGTTGACCACATGCGCGAACACGTCCAAGCCAACCACGTCCAGCGTGCGGAAGGTGGCGCTCTTGGGGCGGCCAAGGTAACGCCCGGTCAGCGCATCCACGGTATCGAAGCCGATGTTGAATGCGGCCGCATGGTGTTTGGTGGCGAGCATCGAGAACACGCCGATGCGGTTGGCGATAAAGTTGGGCGTATCCTTGGCTCGCACCACGCCCTTGCCCAGGGTGGAGACGAGGAAGGTTTCCAGCTGGTCGAGCAGCACGGCATCGGTTTTCTGGCAGGCGATCAGCTCGACCAGGTGCATGTAGCGCGGCGGGTTGAAAAAGTGGATGCCGCAGAAACGGTGGCGCAGATTTTCCGGGAACGCCTGTGCAAGCTGGTTGATCGACAAACCGGAGGTGTTGCTGGCGAAGATGGTGCGCTCGCCCAGATAGGGCGCGACTTTTTTATACAGATCGGATTTCCAGCCCATGCGCTCGGCGATGGCTTCGATCACCAGGTCGCAGTCGCGCAGTTGTTCGACATGCAGATCGTAATTCGCCGCTGCAATGCAGTTGAGTTTGGACGGGCTGGACAGCGGGCTGGGATCGAGCTTCTTCAGGCCTTCCAGCGCCTTGTTGACGATGCTGTTAGGCTCACCCTCGCGCGCGGGCAGATCGAACAGAATGGTGGGCACGTTGGCGTTGACCAGATGCGCGGCGATTTGCGCGCCCATTACGCCTGCGCCGAGCACGGCGACTTTGCGTACCTGAAAATTTGTGCTCATAACGACCTTTTGGTTATTGTTAGCATTGGGCATCGCCATGTCGGGCTGAAGCCCGACCTACAACGCGGGCACGACGCGCGGCTTGCGGTTCGCGCTGCGGCAGGGTGGTCGTGTGTTGCTGGTCATCGCCCATGGTTAATGTCTCTTGTAAAGATTTTTGATTTCATTGGCAAACTGCTTCGCTACCTTGTTGCGCTTGAGTTTCAGGGTGGGCGTGAGCAGGTCGTTCTCCATCGCCCACGGTTCGCGCAGCAGCAACACGCGGCGCACATGCGCGTAACCGGGGAAGCCGCGCAGGCTGCGCGCGATGCGTTCCAGCACCTTGCCTTCCACGCGGCTGTCGGCCAGCGCTTCCGGCATGTCGGCGCGCACGCCAGTCTCTTTGGCGAATTGCTGCCATGCTTCGGCGTTGACCACCGCCAGCGCCACCAGATAAGGATGCGCCTCGCCGAATATCATCACCTGTTCGAAAAGCGGGTCGTGCAGCAGCGCGATTTCCATGTCGGCCGGCGGCACTTTTTCGCCGTTCGACATGACGATGATGTCCTTGGTGCGCCCGGTGATGTAGATGTGCCCGGTTTCGCTGATGCGCACGATGTCGCCGGTGTTCAGCCAGCCGCCCGCGTCGATGATGGCCTGGGTCGCCTGCGGGTTGTCCCAGTAGCCCAGCATCACATTCGGCCCTTTCACCAGCAGCACGTTCTGTTCGCCGAGCATGACCTGCATATCGCGGATCGGTTGGCCGACGCTGTCCGGGAAATTGTTTTCCAGATGGTTGGCGCTGATGACCGGGCTGGTTTCGGTCAGTCCGTATCCTTGTATCACGGGAAGCCCCAGCCCGACGAACACCCGCGAGACTTCCGGCGGCAAGGCCGCGCCGCCGCTCAGGGCGACGCGCAGTCGTCCGCCGAGATGGTCGAGCACTTTTTGCGCGACCAGTTTTTGCAATAACGGCCAGAGCAGGAACGACGCCTGCCATGCGCCGCGCCCCTGCTGATGCAGAAAACGTGCCCAGCCGATATCGACAGCGAAGTCGAACAGCTTGCGTTTCAACGGCGAACTTTCATCCAGCCGGGTGCGCATCGCGCCATAGATGCGCTCGTAAATGCGCGGCACCGAAACCAGGATGGTGGGGCGGATGATATGCATGTCGCCGGACAGTTGCGCGATGGAGCGCGCAAAGGCGACCTTCGCGCCTGCCATCACCGACAGGTAATAGCCGACAGTACGCTCGAAGGTGTGCGACAGCGGCAGGAAGGACAGGAAAATGTCGTCCTCGTTGACCGGAAAAAAATCTAGGCAGGCGTGCGCATTGCTCAACATGTTCGCATGGCTCAACATCACCCCTTTCGGCTGGCCGGTAGTGCCGGAGGTATAGATGATGCTGGCCAGGCTGTTCGCCTCGCAGGGCTGCGAGGCTTGCAACCGCGCCGTTTCAGGCAGAAATTCCGTCATGGATTTCAGGCGCAGCTCGCCACCATCGTTAACTGTGGCGCTAACTGTGGCGCTAACTGTGGCAATGCTCACAAAGCACTTCACGCCACCCAGCCGGCTGCGCACCGTGCGCAAGGCCTGCCATTGTTCGTCGTTCTCGAACAGCAACACTTTGATGTCGGCATTGTTGACGATATAGGCGATGTTGTCCGGTCGGTCCACGGTATATAGCGGCACGACCACCAGCCCCAGAGACATTGCCGCCTGGTCGAACATCACCCAGTAAGGGCAATTGCGCAGCATGATCGCGACCCGATCGCCGCGTTGCAATCCCAAGCCGGCCAGCGCCGCTTGCCAGCGTGCCACTTCGGCCAGCATCTCGCTCCAGGTAAGGTCGCGCCACGCATCCCGCTCAAAATGGCGATAAGCAACCTTGTCCGCAGAGCGGCGCGCACGCTCCACGAACAAACCATACAATGTGCCCGCCTGTTGCGGGGTGATGACATCGTTTTGTTGTACCTGCATCTTGTCCTCGCTTGCAATTCTGTTGGAACGCACCAGTTAGCCTCCGCCATGCTCTGTTGTAGGAGTGCAATTCATCGCGCGATAAACTGCGTTCCTACACCTATTCTCTGTTCGCGCGCAACTCCTCCGCCGCGAAATCGTCCACCATGATGACTTTGCGGCGCAACGCGTAATCGCGTTCCAGTTGTTGTGCCTGTTCCGCCGTAATCAATCCAAGATCGCGCGCTTCGGCAATGCGCGGCAACTCTTCCATTGCGTTCAGCTTGCCGGACTTGCGTGCCTGTTCGAGTTCGGCCTGCAACGGCTCGCAAGCCAGCGTGCTGGCGAGCGCGGCTTCCAGCGCGCAGACAGCATCCTGCTCATTCGTCGGCAGATACATTCCTGCTGTCAGGCGATCGCGCGCCGTGCCTGGCTGCATCAGCAATGCGGCAACCTCATGGCCGAGGCGGTCGGGCGGCGGCGACAGGCGCAGGCCCAGCGGAAAAATAAGCGTGCTCAACAGCCAGCGCGCCGCCGCGTTCGGAAAATTCCGGATCACGCCATAGAGAGCTTGTTGGGCATGGTACAGCGCATCCTGCATTGCCCAGTGCAGCAGCGGTAAATCTTCGGCGGGACGACCGTCGTCTTCGAAGCGCTTCAGCGCCGCCGAGCCCAGATACAGCATGCTCAGCACGTCGCCGAGGCGCGCGGAAATCCTTTCGCGGCGCTTCAGCGAGCCGCCCAGCACCGCCATCGCCACATCCGCACTCAGGGCGAATGCCGCGGAGAAGCGCGTCAACTGCTGGTAGTAGCGGCGGGTTTCGCCGCCATGTGGCACCGGGATGCCGCGCGCGTTGGACAAGCCGAACACGAAGCTGCGCGCCGCGTTGCTCAGTGCGAAGCCGATATGCCCGAACAGGGCTGCATCGAATTGATGCACGGCAAGCTGGTGGTTTGGCTCGTGCGCCGCCGCAATTTCTTTGAGCACATAGGGGTGGGCGCGGGTCGCACCCTGGCCGAAAATAATCATGCTGCGCGTCAGAATATTTGCGCCTTCCACGGTAATGCCGATCGGCGCTTGCTGGTAGGCGCGAGCAAGATAATTGTCCGGCCCGAGGCAGATGCCCTTGCCGCCATGCACGTCCATCGCGTCATTGATGACGGTGCGCCCGCGCTCGGTGGCGTGGTATTTGACGATGGCGGAAATCACCGACGGCTTCTCGCCCAGGTCCACCGCCAATGCGGTGAAGCGGCGCGCCGCGTCGATCAGATAGGTATGCGCGCCGATGCGCGCCAGCGGTTCCTCGATGCCCTCGAACTTGCCGATGGGCAGATGGAATTGCTTGCGCACCCGGCTGTAAGCGCCGCTGGTGCGCGCCGCCAGCTTCATGCCGCCGATGCTGCTGGCGGGCAGCGAGATAGAGCGTCCCGCCGCCAGGCATTCCATCAGCATGCGCCAGCCCTGGCCGATGCGCGGGATGCCGCCGATGATGTAGTCCATCGGCACAAATACCTCCCTGCCCTGCGTCGGGCCGTTCAGGAATGCGGAGTTCAGCGGGAAGTGGCGGCGACCGATTTTCACGCCCGGCAAGTCGGTCGGAATCAGTGCGAGCGTGATGCCGCGCCAAACATCGCCACCCAGAATGTGGCCCGGATCATGCAGCTTGAAGGCCAGGCCGAGCAGCGTTGCCACCGGCGCCAGGGTGATGTAGCGCTTCTCCCAGGTCAGGCGGACACCCAACACATTTTTTTGTCCGGCAAAATCGCTGTAGCACACTTCGCCGTAATCGGGGATCGCTCCGGCATCCGATCCGGCAAACGGGCCGGTCAGCGCGAAGCACGGCACTTCCAGGCCGTATGCCAGGCGATGCAGGTATTTTTCCTTCTGCTCATCCGTGCCGTAGTGCAACAGCAGTTCGGCAGGCCCCAGCGAATTCGGCACCATCACCGTCACTGCCGCCGTGCCGCTGCGCGAAGCGATCTTCGCCACCACCGCCGAATGTGCCTGCGCGGAAAACTCCAGACCACCATAGCGTTTCGGGATAATCATGCCGAAGAAGCCCTTGATCTTCATGAACTGCCAGACTTCGGGCGGCAGATCGGCGCGTCGGTGGGTGATGTCCCAATCGTCCAGCATCGCGCATAACTGCTCGACTTCGTTGTCCAGGAAGGACTGTTCCGTGGCGCCCAATCCGCATTTTGGAAAGGCCAGCAGCTTGTGCCAGTCGGGATGCCCGCCGAACAGATCGCCGTCCCACCACACCGTGCCGGCGTCGATTGCCTCCTGTTCGGTGGCGGAAACCTGCGGCAGAATTTTGCGGAAGATTTTAAGGGCGTTGCCGCTGACGATATTGCGGCGCAACACGGGGATACCGAATACTGCAATGAACAGGAGCAGCACCAGGCAAATCGCATACAACGCGGTGTCGGAGATGCGCGATTGGATTGCCAGCACCGGCATGATCACCGCCATCGCCAGCAACCAACTGATAAGGGAGGCGCGGAAAAAAGCCAGCATCAGGAACAGGATGAATACCGCCACCAGCATCAAAATTGCCACTGCTGCCCCCATTGTCATTGTTGTTGTGCATTGCCCGGAGCTTGCTGAAATAGACTCTAACGGGCATGGCAAGTATGCCACCTCTAATTATGAAGCTCGCCACGCCCGTTTCCCTCACCTCAATCCTCTGATGAAACGACTAGCCATTCGACTAGGCAGCCAAAAGACGGCAGCCAAGTCGCTGGTTATCCCGCAAGCGGGCGAGGAGGCGAACGAATCGCTACGCGAGTTTCACGTTAAAGCCGGAAAGCCCGATGTCTCAACCGCGTGTCGCCGCCATGCTCACCCGCTTTTTCCCGTCTGTTCTGGCTTGTTGGAGCGCGCCCTCGGCGGTGGCCAGCGCCGAATCCAGTGTATCGGCAGGTGTTACCTCGACAACACCGAGCGAAAGGGCGATATGTTCTGTCTGAATTGCCTGGTTGTCGCTGGCAGGCAGCGGCGCATTGATGTCGCCGAAACGCAACGTAGGTGCCTCAACCGCTTCACTCAGGCGCTCGGCTATTTTTATGGCACCGTCGGCCGATTTCTCCGGCAGCAACATCACGAACCTGTCGCCGCCCAGATAGGCCAACAAATCATGCGGCCTCAGGTTTGCCGCCAAGATCCGCGCCGCACCCTTGAGCACGCCATCGCCGGCAAGATGGCCGTGGCTTTCGTTAAATTCCTTGAAATGGTCGATGTCCGCCAGCAGCAGAAAGAGCGGCATTTCGTTGCGCTCGCAACGCTGCGCCATGCGCGGCAAGGCGTCGCGCATCCAGTTCTTGTTGTGCAACCCCGTCAGTCTATCGATATGGGTGGCCAGCTCGAATTCGAGGCTGGCGTCGGAGGTCGTTACCTGCAGCAGGTTGTCATTGCGGATGCGGCCGGCAAGAATAGCCAGCAAATTGCGCGCAATGTCATTCGAATTGTCCACCATCACCCAGACCCGCTCATGCGGCACTTCCAGCAGGCGCGTATCCCGTGCCGCCATGACCAGCGCCGCAGAGCTCCCGCCATCGATCAGCGACAACTCGCCGACGCATTCGCCAACCCCCAGCGCGGCATGTGCCGGCAGCCCCGAGCCGTTCAGGTGAATGCGGAGTTCGCCCTCCAGCACCAGATAAAGCGAGGTATTCTTCTGGCCCACCTCCAGCAGCGTCGCACCGCTTTTCAGGGTGATCACCTGACAGTCTTTTAGAATAGGCTCTATGCTCCCGAAGGGAATATTGCGGAATATCTTGTTCCGTTCCAGCAGCGTGCGATCGGGGATAGTTATCATCACGGTCTTCAATAGGGTGGAATGGGGGCAAGTATACACAAAGGCCCAAATCGGCAGAAGCAAACTCTCCTGTCGATAAACAACATTAACGCATCCGGTTCACCGCCTCCTCAACCCGCTCCACCGCGATGATCTCGGTGCCGGTGATCTTCACGACGGAACAAGTACCGTGACTTGAGTCCGACTGAGCAATTTTTTGAAGTCGCTATCGAAAGTCACCAGGTGTTCGCCAAGTTGAATCACCGCAGCCGCCAGCCACGCATCGGGAATATCGTTCGCGACCAGCTTTTTCGTCACGCAAAGTTGGCGCAGCATCGGCCATTCGACACCGAGCGATGGCATCTCTATACCCGGCACGGCCAGGAGTGTATCGATAAAACCAACCGCCTCTTCCACGGGCGTGGGATGAACGAATATCTTCGGATTCGTAACCAACCTTAAAAAACTGGCAACGGCCATCGGCATAAGCTTCAGGCTTGCGCCATTGGCACAAGCCGCAACAGCGTCATCGATGCAGGAAAATGCTATTTTGTGATGGGGATGATCACTGCGCGACGCAGCGACCAGCACGTTGACATCAGGCGTCATCGTCAGCGGCATCCAGCATGGCTTTATTGCTGAGTGGATTCAAACCGGCAACCAGCCCGCCGCGACCTTTGAACACCGGAATATTTCGTTTTTTTGCCTTGGGCGCAACCTGCGCAGAACGCAGGCGCAGTTGCAGCCCTTCCTCGATCAGCCGAGTGAGCGTCGTCTGCTGTTGCGCCGCCAGCGACTTGGCAGTCGCCAGCAATGAATCGTTGATGTCGAGAGTGGTTTTCATGGTTTTAACAATACAGATTTCTGTATCAAGCGTCAATGCTTACGCCCCGCCAGCCAGTATTTTAGAACCCCACGGGCCGGATTCCTTGCAATGGTCGAAGAGAAGAAGTGTTTTCATGGCGTATTCTTTGAATCGGCTATTGCCAAGCTGTCAGCGCATCCGGTTGACCGCCTCTTCGACGCGCTCCACCGCGATGATCTCGATGCCGGCGATCTTCTGCTTCGGCGCGTTCGCCTTGGGGATGATGGCCTGCGTGAAACCCAGCTTGGCGGCTTCGCGCAGTCGTTCCTGGCCGCGCTGCACCGGGCGCACTTCGCCCGCCAGCCCGACTTCGCCGAACACCACTAGCTTCTCCGGCAGCGGCTTGTTGCGCAGGCTGGACACCATCGCGAGAATGACCGCGAGGTCGGCGCCCGGTTCGGAGATTTTCACGCCGCCCACCGCGTTGATGAACACATCCTGGTCGTAGCAGGCGATGCCCGCGTGGCGGTGCAAAACCGCGAGCAGCATCGCGAGCCGGTTCTGCTCCAGCCCCAGCGACAGCCGCCGCACGTTCGGCGAATGCGCTTCATCGAGCAACGCCTGGATCTCCACCAGCAGCGGACGCGTGCCTTCCTGCGTGACCATCACGCACGAACCGGCTACCGGATCGCCGTGCTGCGACAGGAACAACGCGGACGGGTTGCTCACTTCGCGCAAGCCTTTCTCGGTCATCGCAAACACGCCGAGTTCGTTCACCGCACCGAAGCGGTTCTTGAACGCGCGGATCAGGCGAAAACTGGAATGCGTGTCGCCCTCGAAATACAGCACGGTATCGACGATATGCTCCAGCACGCGCGGCCCGGCCAGCGCGCCTTCCTTGGTGACATGGCCGACCAGGATGATGGTGATGTTGCTGCTCTTGGCGATACGCGTCAGTTGCGCGGCGCATTCGCGCACCTGCGCCACCGAGCCGGGCGCGGAAGTGAGCTGTTCTGAATACACCGTCTGGATCGAATCGATCACCACCACATCCGGCTTGTCGTGTGCGTTATTGGCAGCAATGGCCGCCTGGATTTTTTCCAGTTGGATTTCCGGCAGCAAGCGCAGGTTGCGCGCATCCAGCATCAGGCGTTTGGCGCGCAACGCGATCTGTTGCGCCGATTCTTCGCCGCTGACATACAGGGTGTTTTGTCGTTTGGATAGATGCGCCAGCACTTGCAGCAGCAAGGTGGATTTGCCGATGCCCGGATCGCCGCCGATCAGCACCACCGCGCCGGACACCAGCCCGCCGCCCAGCACGCGGTCGAATTCCTCGATGCCGGTCGGTGTGCGCGGCACTTCCGCCGCCTCGACTTCGGAGAGCAACTGCACCTTGCCGCTCGCCGCCAACGCGCTGAAGCGGTTTTTAGCGCCAGGTGCCGCAGTCTCCGCGACCGACTCGATCAGCGTATTCCACTCCATGCAGTGCGGGCATTGCCCCTGCCACTTTGGCGTCTGCCCGCCGCATTCGGTGCAGGAATAAATCGTTTTTGCTTTTGCCATGCCAGCCTTTTATTCGAAAAATTTGCAGAGGTAAATAGGCGCTGCCTGCAACATTTACCCGACAAAAAATTACTTTCCCAGCAAACCGTTTTTGGCCATGTTGTTCACCATGATGCCGATGTAGGACTTGATCAATTTCTGCTTCGAGTCGCGCATCACGGTTTCGGATGATGCCGCCCAAACCAGTTTGTCATGTAGGGCTTCATACAGGTTGGTTTCAATCACCGCGTATTCATCCTCCGCAATGTAGCTGGGCGAATACAGGTAGCGATAGCCATAGCCGAAATATTCCGGCCAGGTATCGTAATAAAGCGGAGGCGCATAGATCGTCCCCGGCACATAAGTTTGTACGGTTTTTTTGCTGACCATCCTGGTGATGAGCAGGGTATCGGCCCCAAGCTCTTTCACCTTGGCCTGGATGGCGGCCTGGTCATCCTGTAGATTGTCGGCAAGAACGGCATAACTCGCAATTGCATCGGTGCCGTGCGCCTTGAGTCTCAGGACAAATTCATCCTCGAACAGCCTGCGGTTGAGGGGAGTTTTTGCGACCCCGATGACCATGATTCTGGCGGGGCGTGCTTGATACGATGGGTCCTTCCAGACCGTGTTGATCCGTGTCGTGGCACATGCTGTGAGCAGCAGCGCACCGAGCAGCAAAAAAGCTGGTGGATTGCGCAGATAATGCAACATATTCCCTCCTTCATATCGCACAGATGAATGGCTGCAAACCGGACAAGCGTTTTTACAGGTAAATACCTGCTACGGTTTTGAGGGTGAAGCATACGCCACTTCATCATCACAGGCCACTGCGCCCGGTATGCGCCAGAAGCGACCCCGTATGGCTATAGCCCGACCCTATGCTAGACTTAACCGGAATTCAAACCGGAAGGATGATTGCCATGAAAAAAATTCTACTGATTTTGTTAATGCTGGCTGGTACAAATGCTTACGCCGGAATCAATAAATGGGTGGATGCTGACGGCAAGGTGCATTATTCCGATCAACCGCCACCCGTCAATGTGAAAAGCCAGCAGACCTTGCGCGCGACTTCGGATGCGGCCGCAGCGGTTCCCGCGAGCGCGCCTGCTGCGCCGAAGAGCATTGCGGAACGCGAAGCGGAACTGAAGAAGGCACAGCAGGCGAAGAAGGAAGCCGCCGACAAGGCGGCTCAGGAACAGGCCAGAATAGATGCGGAGAAAGCCAATTGTGCAGCAGCGCAACAGCATTTGCGTATTTTGCAAGAGGGAATGCGCATGATGGATGTGGATGCGAATGGCGAGCGTTACTATCTGAACGACGAGCAACGCCAGCAACGTATCGAGAAAGCGCAACAGGACATCAAGGCTTTCTGCAAGTGATCTGAATCCGGTTATCCGTAATCACACTTCACAACTCATGTCAATATGCCGAAATATATGGTAGTGGTTCAGTTTGAAGTTTAGTTCTATTTACTTCGTCTAATGGCTTGGCTATTATGCTCCACATGAAAACTAAATCAAACCCGCGCAGAGATTTTACCCAAGTTGCCTTTAACGTGGTGCAGATAGCAACAGGCGAAGCCAAGCCTGCGCCTGAATTAACAGGCAAGAAGGCCGATAGCTCCAAGGGCGGAAAAGTTGGCGGCAAGGCTAGAGCCGACAATCTCACGCCGGAGCAACGCAGCGAGATAGCGAAGAAAGCCGCTAAAGCACGATGGAAAGAATAACATTAGAATTATGTTCGCCCTAACCAATCCGCTTCGGCGGATTTTTTATTGTAAAAAACTTAAAGAACGATTAGACTTTTGAAATTAGTTAGGTTATGATTTCGGTATTGTGTGTTTAAACGACGAGGAATGATTATGAGCGCCGCACTTAATACTCTTGAGGCAGAATTCTCAGAAAATGAAAATAGGCTAACTGTTATTGCGGAAGAAATAGACAAGCTCATGATGCAAGCTGAAATGATAAAGAAAAATAATGAGCATCTCGCTTATTCTATTGCCATCATTAAAACGCCGCCTAGCGGAAGGTTTAAGCGTGTTGTTATTGATATGTCAACTCCGCCATCTGATGATGCACCTTTAGAAGAAAAGAAGACATTACGATCTGCCGTACTGGATGTGATAGAAGATGGCGAATCTATTGCGGTTGGTGATGCTTGGGATCGCGTTACAAAGAAGGGATTTACAGCAACCCGAGCAGTTATAAATTCGACTCTTCATAACCTTGTTAAGAGGGGCGATCTTGTTCAGCCGGAAGTTGGTTTGTATCAAAAGGCCGAATAAGAATGGCGAAGCCCTCTGGGGAGAGGGCTTCTTTTATCAACCCGCGTGTGACAGCGCATAACTTAAGGAGTGGACATGCAACAATTGCGATTGGCAATCGAGCTAGAACAGCCCCCAATTAATTTTGGGTTGGTTGAATTCTTGGCAGCAACACACATAAGATAGGATTGAGCCACTAATTCGGCAGGGATGGCTTGCGTCAGCCCTGCCGAATTATATCAAATTCCATCAGACAATCAATATGTTTGTGGCTATTTTAGCCGCAACGGGTTCTTGCGCCTAACTTTTGGCATAATTTCTATTGACTTTGCATTTTTACTCAAGCATAATGTTCATTATGAATTGTCGCTTGGGGAAACATCATGGCAAATAAACTCTCAAATGAAAAACGCGCTCAAATACTTTCCTGCCTTTGTGAAGGCATGGGGGTTAATGCTACTACCCGCATCACAGGAGCAAGCAAGAACACCGTTCTAAAGCTGCTGGCGGAGGCTGGCGAAGCCTGCGCGAAGTATCAGGATGAAGCCATGCGCAACCTCAAGTGCAAGCGCATTGAATGCGATGAAATATGGTCTTTCGTGGGTATGAAAGAAAAGAACGTACCGGAAGAATTGAAGGACGTTTTGGGATATGGCGATGTTTACACATGGACTGCGATTGACGCAGAAACAAAACTGATTCCATGCTGGCATGTTGGAACCCGTGATGCATCTTCAGCAAAGGCGTTTATCAGCGATTTGGCCTCACGCTTGGTTAATCGTGTTCAACTGACTACAGATGGTCATAAGGCTTACATAGAGGCCGTAGAAGAGGCTTTTGGATGCGATATAGACTTCGCCCAACTGGTTAAGACATACGGGAATGAAGGCCAAAGCAAAAATGATAGCCGCCGCTATAGCCCATCAGAATTCAGCGGGTCAGAAAAGCATATAAAGATGGGCGACCCAGATATGAAGCTAATATCTACCAGTTATGTAGAACGCCAAAACCTTACCATGCGTATGCACATGCGCCGCTTTACCCGCCTGACCAATGCATTCAGCAAGAAGCTGGAAAATCACATGCACGCGATCAGCCTGTACTTCATGTTTTACAATTTTGTAAAAATCCACAAGACGCTAAAAGTCACCCCGGCAATGGAGGCTGGCGTAAGTAAAACGCTTTGGGAGATTTCTGATATTGTGGCGCTCATTCCAGAAGGTGCGCCAAAGAAGCGCGGAGCTTACAAAACAAAAAATAATTTGACAATCGGAAAGTGAATACATAATGACTGCCAAGCCAAGCCAAGCCAAGCCAAGCCAAGCCAAGCCAAGCCAAGCCAAGCCAAGCCAAGCCAAGCCAAGCCAAGCCAAGCCAAGCCAACAAACTATACTATGGCGATAATTTAGAGGTTTTGCGCAACAAGATTCAAAGCGATTCTATTGATCTGTGCTACATCGACCCGCCATTCAATTCTAAACGTAACTATTTTCAGATTTATAACAATATCGGTAGCGAAGATAAAGCGCAGGCGCAAGCGTTTGTTGATACATGGGAATGGGGTAAAGATGCGCGAGATGGTTATACAGAAATTGCCACAAATCCTGCCGGACGCTTTACACGACAAGTTACTGAATTGCTAAAAGGGCTGCACGCAGTATTGGGCGAGGGTGCATTGCTGGCTTATTTGGTTAGTATGACTTTACGCATCACTGAAATTCAGCGCGTATTAAAACCTTCTGGCAGCTTTTTTCTGCATTGCGACCCAACCAGCAGCCACTATCTAAAACTTGTGATGGATGCGGTATTTTGTGCAAATGGAGGGGATTTCCAAAATGAGATTGTTTGGTGTTACACAAGCGGAGGAAAAAGCAAATATAGGTATGCTCGTAAACACGATGTGATATTTTTCTACACAAAATCACCAAATTATTTTTTTGATGATATAGCCATCCGTGTTCCATACAGTGAAAAAACACTAGCCAACTACAAGCCTGGATTAAAGGGGTCTTCATATACAAGTGATGTGACTTTAAATGAACACGGAAAGATGCCAGAGGATTATTGGAACATCGCAATCGCATCTAAAAGCACAAAAGAATATATGGGTTATCCAACACAGAAGCCTGAAAGCCTGCTAGAAAGAATAATAAAAGGAAGTTCAAAAGAAGGCGATATTGTTTTAGATGCTTACTGCGGATGCGGTACATCAATTGCGGTTTCTCAAAGGCTTAATCGCCAATGGATAGGGATTGATATTACATACCAAAGTATCAGTGTGATATTGAAACGGATTGAAGAACATTTTGGGAAAGATGTTGTAGATGGCATTATCTTAAATGGCATCCCGCAAGATATGGCATCCGCCGAGGCACTAGCCCATAAAAAAGATGACTATGTGCGCAAAGAATTTGAAAAATGGGCAGTGCTGACTTATTCCAATAATCGCGCCATCATCAACGATAAAAAAGGTGCAGACAAAGGAATCGACGGAATAGCTTATTTCGTAATAGGCAAAGATCAATCCGAGCCTGTATTGTTTCAGGTTAAATCTGGGAAAGTAAACCGGGCAACGATAGCAACTTTACGCGGCGATATGGCGCGAGAAAAAACCAAGATTGGAATTCTTATCACCTTAGAAGATTCCACTAAACCAATGCGTGATGAAGCATCGGCAGCAGGTTCTTATCATCATGAATTATTACAGCGTGATTATGATTGTATTCAAATTGTGACTATCAAAGAAATAATTGAAGGTGGCAAGAGACTTGAATTGCCATTAGGAATTGAAGTTCTAAAAGATGCTGAAGACAAGAGCCAAGCCGAAGCACAGTCTCCGCTTTTTTAAATTTCAAACTGAACCACTACCAAATATATAGGCATTCCGGCATATGGGCTTTCCCCGCTCACGATGGTAAATTCTCCCGCACATGAACTAATCAAGGGAGTTGCCAAATGGAAATCGCAAATGCCGTGAATCAGGAGGCGATCAAGTCCATCAGCCTCCAGGCTGAAATCATCAGGCAGATACAGGCCAATGATGGTCAGACGCCCTGTTATGCCACTTCGGCGATTCATCAGTGTGACAAAAAGGAATGCGGCTGGCGTCACGACTGTTTCGACGAAATTCACGAATACAAATAAGGGGCATGACGGAGGATTCATCCGCCATTACGGTGTTTCCTCCAGGTTGTAGCGCGCCTTGATGTGTCCGGGATCGAGCCGTAGTGCGAGGGTGAATTCGCGGCGCGCCTCTTCGTTGCGCCCCGCGAGTTTGTAGGCATGGCCGAGATTGTTGTGTGCCCGCGCCTTGTGCGGCGATTTGCGCGCCGTGTCTTCCCATAACGCGACCTCGTCAACGTATACCTGATTGCGCAGCAGCGCCAGTTCGGCGGCGAGGGCGAGGAACAGCGGTCAGCAGGCGAGGTAGAGCTGGCGGTCGTTGGCGATGTCCAGCCGCGGCAGGAAGAAGAAGTTGACACCGCGTCAGGGTTACCCATAGACTCGCAAAAAAATCAGGGAGAAATGAAAATAATGGCACACTTATTGCGGACCGAACCCCCTACTAGCTGAATTGCCCTCCCCCGCTTGCGGGGGAGGGCGCGCGGGAGCGAAGCAAAACCCCTTCCGCCTCACACCGCTGCTCGCCGCCCTGCTGCTGGCTTACCCCGCCATGCAGGCGCGCCATGCCCAAGCGGAAGAAGCCTCGCCCGGCACGCTTCCCTTTCTCGGACAGCGCAACGACCGTCCTGCCGCACTCGGTGCCAGCACCACCGGGCTTGTAGTCACCGCAGGCTACACGCTCAACACCAGCACGGCACCCTCGCCCCTTACGGGGCTCTGGTGGAACCCCGAAGAATCGGGCTGGGGGCTAAGCCTTTCGCAGCAAGGGCCGATCATTTTTGTGGCCTGGTACACCTACAACTAGGATGGCGAGCCCGATTGGTATGTCATGTCCAACTGCGCTATTACCGGCAACGCCTGCGCCGGTGACATATACCACGTCTCGGGAGGCAGCTCGCCGGGCTTGCCATGGAACGGCACCGACAAGGTCGTCGCCAAGGTAGGGAGTGGTACGCTGTCCTTCAGTGACGACAACACCGGCGTCTTCGCCTATACCCTGAATGGTGCGAGCGGGTCGAAGAGCATTATCCGGCAGATGTTTGGCAGAAATACTACGCCCCTGGCAACGGATTACGCTACCCGGCAGATATTGGCAAGCGACACCACGTCACCGGCAACCCCACTGGCAACGGACTATTCCGCGTTGTGGTGGAACCCCGATGAACCGGGCTGGGGGGTCGCGCTCGCGCAGCAATACGGCACCATATTTGCCACTTGGTACACCTACGATGCCAACGGCAAGGCGGTCTGGTATGTTTCTTCCGACTGTGCGGTAACGGCCTCGGGCAACGGTTGCGAGGGCGACTTGTATCAAGTGACGGGCGGCGCGCCACCGACGGCGACTTGGAACGGCACCGGCAAAGCGCTGGCCAAAGTCGGCAACATCAATTTTACTTTCACCGGCAATGGCACCGATACTGCAGGCTCCATGAGCTACACCCTGAACGGGGCGAGCGTAAGCAAATCGATTGGGCAGCAGGTGTTTTACACTTTACCGCCAGCGACTCCTTCGCCCCAAGATACGCCACCGCCCCAGGACACGCCACCGCCCGAGGACACGCCACTGCCCCAGGACACGACTCCGCCGCAGATCAGCGTGGGGCTGTTGGTGACCGAAACGACGAGCTCTTCCATAACCCTGCTGGTGGCTATCGACGAAAATGGCGCCGGTTATTACCTGGCGCAGCCCGCCGCAGCCGCCGCGCCGAGCAATGCAACGATGCTGGCGGGCTCTTCATTAGCCATGTCGGCGTATGCGACAACCTCGCTCACCATCACGGGATTGGCCGCCGCAACGGCCTACAAAGTTTATTTCGTCGCCAAGGATGCGGCGGACAACCTGCAGGCGGCGTTGCAGAGCATCAATGTCACCACCACGGCGACGCCGGACGTGACCGCACCGGTAGCAACGGCAGACAGCGCCGCGACCCTGTTCAATACGGCGAAGACAGGAATCGACGTTCTCGCCAACGATACGGATAACAGCGGGGTAGCGCCTGCACTCACGGGCGTGTTGGCCAATCCGCTTGGAGGAAACTTTGCGGTCAATGCCGGAAAAATCGGCTTCACTCCGGCTCTGGGCTTTACCGGAAGCGCGAGCGTGACCTATGAAATCACCGATGGCTCGAACAACAAAGCGAGGGGCGTGTTGACGGTGACGGTCGGAACCGACGCCACTCCCTTGGTGGCAGCGCCGGACAGCGCCGCGACCCCGTTCAATACGGCGAAAACCGCCATCGATGTGCTCGCCAATGACATTGACAGCAGCGGGATAAAGCCCTCGCTCACCGGCGTGCTGAGCAACCCCGTCGGCGGAACCTTCGCTATCAACGCCGGGAAAATCGACTTCACCCCGACCTTCGGATTCAGCGGCGCGGCCAGCGTGACCTATGAGATCAAGGATGAGGATGGCAGCAACCACAAGGCGACTGGCGTGTTGACGGTGACGGTTGGCGCAGACTTCTTTGCTCCGGTGGCCGCGCCGGACAGCGCCACGACCGCGTACAACACCGCGAAGACCGGGATCGATGTGCTCGCCAACGATAGCGATAGCAGCGGGGTAACACCGACCCTCACGGGCGTACTGACCAATGCGGTGGGCGGAACCTTCACGGTGAACGCCGGGAAGATCGACTTCAACCCGGCCTCCGGGTTCAGCGGCGCGGCCAGCGTGACCTATGAAATCAACGATGCGGACGGCAGCAACAACAAGGCGACGGGCGTGTTGACGGTGACGGTTGCGGCCGCGCCTTACACGCCGCCGCCGGCCCCACCAGCCGACACCACCGCCCCGACCACCAGCGCGGGCCCGAGCGCCTCCGGCACGTCGGACATCGCCACCACGCTGTCGGTTACCATCAACGAAGCGGGCACCGGCTATTACCTCGTCCAAGCGGCGGCAGCAGCGGCACCGAATGTGGCAGCAGTGCAGGCTGGCACTTCATTTGCGATGACCGCGAACGTCGCGGCGACCCCGGCGATTGGCGGGCTGGCCGCTTCCACGGCGTACAAGATTTACTTCGTCGCCAAAGATGCGGCGAACAACGTGCAGGCGGCGGTGCAGAGCGTCAATGTCACCACCATTGCGGCAGCGGACACCACTCCCGACGCCTTCGCCTTTGTGGATCAAGCAAACTCCGCGCTTTCCACACTCACGGAATCGGCAGCGATAACAGTAGCCGGGATTGATGCGGCGACGGCCATCAGCGTTGCCGGTGGCGAATACCAGATCAACGGCGGAGCCTGGACGGCGGCAGCGGGAACCGTGACCAACGGCCAGACCGTGAAAGTGCGGCACACCACTTCCGGCAGCAACTCCACGGCCAGCAACACCACGCTGACTATCGGCGGCGTGTCCGATGTATTCAGCACGACGACGGTGGCGGCGGCAGCGGACACCACTCCCGACGCCTTCGCCTTTGTGGATCAAGCAAACTCTGCGCTTTCCACACTCACGGAATCGGCAGCGATAACAGTAGCCGGAATCGACGCGGCGACGGCCATCAGCGTTGCCGGTGGCGAATACCAGATCAACGGCGGTGCCTGGACGGCGGCAGCGGGAACCGTGACTAACGGCCAGACCGTGAAAGTGCGGCACACCACTTCCGGCAGCAATTCCACGGCCAGCAACACCACGCTGACCATCGGCGGCGTGTCCGATGTATTCACGACGACGACGGCTGCTGACACCACTGCACCTGCCACCCCGGCCACCCTCACTCTCACCGGCAATGCCGGGGCATCGGCAGGTTATACCAACTCAACAGCTATCGCGCTGGCTGTCGCCGATGTTGCCGATCCTTCCGGCGTGCCCTGGTTCGTGTCGGAATCGAGCAGTGCGCCAGTCGTGGGCGATGGGGGATGGTCGAGCACGAAACCGACCAGCTTTACGCTGTCGGCGGGCGACGGCGCAAAGGGCGTGTACGTCTATGTGAAGGATAACGTGGGCAATGTGCAGGCGACCGGGAAAACCGTCGCTATCACGCTCGATACCGTAGCCACGACGACGACCGCCGGGCCGTCGGTTTCGGGCACCACCGACACCGCGACGACGCTCTCCGCCACCCTCAACGAAAACGGCACCGGTTATTACCTGGTGCAAGCGTTCGCAGCGGCGGCTCCTGATGTGGCGGCGGTGCAGGCGGGCACTTCGTTTGCCATGACCGCCAATGTCGCGGCGACTCCGGCGATTGGCGGGCTGACGGCTGCCACGGCGTACAAGATTTACTTCGTTGCGAAGGATGCGGCGAACAATGTGCAGGCGGCGGTGCAAAGCGTGGCGGTGACGACTGCAACACCGGACACCATCCCCGAGGCCTTCGCCTTCGTCGATCAAACCAACGTGGCGCGCAGTTCGCTGACTGAATCGGCAGCGATTACGGTGGCTGGCATCAACGCCGCCAGCGCCATCACGGTCGTTGGCGGGGAATACCAGATCAACGCTGGAGCCTGGACGGACGTGGCAGGTACCGTTACCAATGGGCAGACCGTAAAGCTGCGTCACACCAGCAGTGCTGGCGATGCCACGGCGACCAATACTACGCTGACCATGGGCGGGGTGAGCGACACCTTTACCACGACTACGCTGCCTGCCGGTTATGTTTCGCAGGGCGGCCTGACCTGGATGCCGAACAATGTCGTCAACCCGCCGAATGGTTGGGATACCTGGACCAATGCCAATGCCTATTGCACGGGAACGACCATCAATGGTCAGACTGGTTGGCGCTTGCCGACGGCTGCCGAACTGAGTGCCTGGTATGCCTCGGGGGCGATGAACGGTCAGGGTTGGGCGTTGGCCAACACCTGGTCGTCGACGCCGTCTGGTGCCGGCTATCACGAGACCGTCGACCTGAACGGCGGCGACGTCCTCTGGGGCATCGACACGTTCGGCTTCAACTACGTGACGTGTGTCCGCTAGAGCCTTGGCTTTTGCACAGATGAAAGGTACCGGAGTCGAATTGTTTTTGGTGTAACTCATCGTGCCGGGATGCCGCACCGGCACGGTGAGTCTTCGAGTTTGCGGTGGGAGAATCGTAATGAACGACAATCAAGGCAGACGTGACGGTGAAGGCAAGATAGAAACACATAACCAGCGGCCTCGCGAGAATAGCGGGGGTTCTTCCGACAACAAAAAATCTTCCGGCCAATCGCAAAGTGACAAGGTTCGTGAAAGCGTAAAGGATAGCGTTTCAAAGACGCTCGGTAAGTAAACCGAAAGCCGGGCATCTCAACGATGCCCGGTGAATTTGGCTGCATGGAGCCATTTTTAGCGCATCAAATGGGGATATACGTATGAAGGTTCATCCGATCACACTTCCACTATTCGTTTACGGAACGCTCAAAAAGGGTGGGAAATACGACGCTGTCTTGACTGAATTTGCCTGGAACAAAGTATTGGGGACACCCATTAGCCGACCTGTGTCAAGCGAGCAAACGATTCCATGGCGGCGCCAGCCGCCGATTTTTAATTTCTTCCTACTCCGCTTGCAGTTGCTGATCACGCCCGTTTTTTCATTTAT
>Ga0172380_10000862_pt1 | contig 54888 bp, 85 predicted proteins | sample Leawe162metaG_FD_119747 | JGI IMG/M metagenome (GOLD analysis project Ga0172380, IMG submission 119747) | Leachate microbial communities from a municipal landfill in Southern Ontario, Canada - Leachate well 162 metaG | ecosystem: Engineered > Solid waste > Landfill > Unclassified | place... | reverse complement strand
GTCAGGAGTCAGGCAGAAATGAGGCAATTCGTCGAACCCAATGAACGGAAGCTGCGATCCCTGGTGGTCCAGAACGTTCGATTCGTGTTCGAGGTGCGAAAATTTCACCCGTGCGCCGGACGGAAACGTCCATTCCATCTTGTACGACAGCGGCTTCGCGCCCAGAAACGGGTAGAGCCGCATGGACTCATCCCACAGCCCGCCCTGGTTCGTGATCTGCGGAGAGGTCCGCCGGAAGATTGTCGCCCCAAAGTCTGGATTCTCGATGTGCCGCATCGGCTCCAGAATCAAAGCCCACGTCTTGCCGCCTCCAGCCGCACCGCCGTAAATGGCGATATCAGCGGGAGTTGCAAGGAAGACCTCTTGCGGTCCTTCATGGGGGCGGATTTCCATTACCGCTTGTTGCCCGGCAGGTACACGAAGATGCCGCCGCCGTCCGTGGTGCTGGCTTCAATCGTCGCCACCACTTCCTTGCCGAACAGGCGGTTCAGGTATTCCTTGCAGGCCTGAACATCACCTTCCATCGCGAGGTCGTACAGCTTGCCCATGACGTTGCGAACCCGGTCAGGCGTCTCGCACTCCAGCAACGCCGCCTTCAGCTTGGCGACCCTCTGCGCATGCGGATTCCCCTTGCCGAGACTGTTCCCCTTGGCGAACTTCCCGTTCTCGTCATGCGTGACGTTACCCACGTCCGTTGACGTAGACTCTTCCAAATCGCTCACGTTCGTTCCTGTCGCTTCCGTTCGCCAAAACGTCTTACCCTACCAGTAGTGTACACCTGTGCATTCCTGGGGCATTCTGGTGCGTTTGGGTGCATTCCCCGTGGTGGTTAGTCAGAACGCGGGTTCCTCGCCCGGTTGGGCGTCCGGTCGCCCGGTGTAGCCGCTGTTGCGGGTATGGGCGTGTTCGTCGGCCGGGGTTGCCTTGAGGGAAAGAAATTCTTGCCCGCCGTTCTTGGGTGTCTTGAGCCATCCTGCGAGCCGGTACTTGACGCCGCCGATCGTGATGTCGCCTTCCCGGTCGGGCTTGTTGTCGCCGGGTTCCTTCCGCTTGTTGACGAACATGCTCCCCTGTCCATCGCGCATCTCATACGCCATTGGTTTCCCTTCCTTGGTGGGTGTGAAGTGGTTATCGGGCGGTCAGGCGAACATGCACAAACTGGCGTTGTCGCTGTCGTACCTCACACCGCAGCGATGCAGGTACGTCACGTCCTCTTGCGTCAGCGGCGTTTTGTCGTAGTCGTAGTCCAGCCAGATTTCGTCGTGGCTTGCTGATCCGATCATGTCGCGGTTCCCCGGTTGTTTCCGGTCGAGATACAGGAACGCACACAGGTCTGGTCGTGCGTGCAGGCGGTCCGACTCCGGGATTCGGTCGAACTGCAGGAACTCGTCATCGGCCACCTGAAACATTGCCTCAAGTGCGTCCACGGATTCCACCTCGTCTTCGTATTCCATCTTTCCCCTCACCTGCTCTTGAGCAACATGGGCACGAACTGCGGAATCACCCCGTCGATGACCACGCCGCAACCCAGAATTGGTTTCCGGGGAAACGCCCGGCCGTACAGAAACTGCATCCGCGTGTTGTCGACCCCGCAGCCCACGGCCAGCCCGAACAGTCGAGACTCAGGGTTGGCGTGCCAGATGGTCCCGGCGTTGCTGTGCAGGTGTCCCATCACGCAAGAGCGACCGCGGGCCAGCGCCTTGGCTCCGTGGGCGTAGACGCCGCCCCGGCCTTCCCCGTGGGTGTAGACCACGCCGTCGATGACGAGTTCGGCGAAGCGTTCGTGGACGTTCCAGTCTTTGAGTCGCCAGTATTCCTTGAACGGCTTGATGGTGTCGCTGGCCAGTCCCTCGGTTTGAGCCTTGCGGTACGGCAGGGCGTCGTGGTTCCCGATCAGGATGTGCTTGCGTCCCCGCTTGATCCACGGGAACGAGTTCATCAGGGCGTCGACCTGCTCTTGTGCCTCTGTGCGTTCCTGGTCCGGGTTCTTGAGGCTGACGACTTGTTCGTGGTAGCTGATCGAATGCCAGTCCACGAGGTCGCCGATGTGGACGATGGTGTTGACCCCGGCGTCCTTGAATACGTCCCGGCAGAACGTGTCGTAGCCGGCGTGCATGGCGGGACAATGGCTATCCCCCACGACCCCGACGATTGTCCGCTCGCGTTTCGCCATTACCCCTCCGTGGCTGTCTCGTCAGCGAACCGCACGCCGTTCTTCCACAACAGCAGTGCCATGTCCCTCGCGGTCTCGGTTACAGCGTCTTCACTGAGGTCCGTGTACGCCGCGTGAAGTGTTTCGTGGATCAGGGTCTCTAGGAGCCTGATGCCTGTTTGCCCCTTGGCGATTTCAATGGTGAGCGTGGCCGGCTTGCACCATCCCCAGTGCCCCTTGAGTCGCTTGGAGACCTGCGTCCATTCGATGCCTCGGATGATGTGACGCATGGTGTTCGGGTCATCTTGGGGCTACCCCGCCGCCAGCGTGTTATCGTTCCTTGGGGACAAACGGGCGGTCGTCCAGTTCTTTGGGGAGCAGCCCGGCCTCAATCTGCTCCAGCGTGTACATCAGGCACACCGTGTTCCACGCGACAGCAGCCAGGTGATCCTCGTCGGTCTCGCCAAGTGCGGCGGACCACGAGTGGCGGGCAATGGCTTCGATGTATCGCGAGGCCGGAATGCCCTTCCGCCAGTTGCCCCTGCCGTAGCCTTTCTCGACAGCGCCCATTTCAAACCGCAGGGCGATGCGACGGAGTGCGGTTGGTGGAATCTCGGCAGGCATCCCCTTGCCAACGGCGGCGTCCCGGACGGCCCCGGTGTCGAAGTTGGTGCGGGAGCCGGTGTCTGGGAGTGGTGCGAGTCGAGTCTTTGCGTTGCACGACCCGCAGAGTCCGTTGTACGGGCTTAGGAACTCGTCCTCCCCGTACCCTGTGCCTCCGCAATCGCGGCACGTTTGGTCGTGGTCGTCGCTCACTGGCACAGGTCCTCCACCATCCGTACCGGCATCCCTGTCGCCTCACAGAACGCGACCTCCGCCTTGACGCCACTGGAACCAGCGTGATCCGGCATCAGGGCCAGGGAATGGCAGGTGGCCAATGCGGCGATGTCCCTCGCGAGCAGCTTGCGAACGTCCAGCACGTCGTCACAGATTCCCAGTTGATCGTTCTCGGAGTTGCGTGCGATGGGGTCGAACCCTTCCGCCCGGTCAAGGTCGGCGGGGGAGACGACTTCGTAGCCGGCTTCCGTGAGCTTGTCCCGCCAGTAGTCGAAGTGGTGGAACTGGAAGAATGGCCGGGACCGCATGGCTCCCGAAAGGTAGATGCGTTCCGTCATGCTCGCTCCAGATAGCCGTTACCGACAATCTTCAGTTGCACGCGGCCGACTCGTGGATCGCGGCGTTCCTTGCGGGGCCGGATGACGCAGCCTTCCCGGACTTGCTCGCGGTCGTAGCCGGCGACAGCCTTGCCCTCCGCGTAGTCCGTGAGCGTGCCAAGTTCAGCCACCTTGCCTGTCGTGAGCATCGGGACCATCGGGACGCGGTACTGTTCGCACAGGCTCGCGAAGTCGTCGTAGTCCAGGTAGCGGCGTTCGGCGGTCAAGTAGATGTCGAACGCCCGGAAGTCCACCTGCCCTTGACTCAATCCGTACTTGAGGTCTTGCACGTCGCCAAAGACTTCCCCGTACAGCACGAGGCCGGGGTTGTCGCGGCACAGGATCTCGATTCCAGGGTGAACGTGAGCGGCCTGCTGCCAGATGCTCTGCCCGGACTTCCATTCGTTCCGCGAGCCGCACCAGAACTGTCCGCCCTTGATGAATCGCCGGACAATCGGAATCTTGGCGACCCAGTGCTGGACGAAGACGTAGCGGGCGTTTGCCCCGTGGATCTTCTCTGTGACAACCACGTCCTCGTCCGGTTGCAGGACAGTGCCGAACCGCTTGAGGGGTTCGATGTCGTAGCGGGGCGTCTTCGGCCCGTGAGACACCTTGCGTCCGCCTGTCTTGGCGTTCGCGGGACGACCCGGCTCGTGCGGGACATCTTCCCAGTGTTCGACGCCGATGGTTGCGGCCACGTCCTGCCCGATGGACGAACCCTCCGGGGCTTTCACCAACAACCCTTCAGAGCAGACCCCGCGGAAGTTGCGAACCTTGATCCGGCGGCGGCGTGGGGTTGGTTCCTTGTCAGCCCACAGGAATGCGTATTCAGGCTTTTCCGGGACCACGTTGTCCGGCGGAATGTAGGCGACTAGTTCGCCTTCCTTGAACTGCCCGATCTTCGTGACGACTGTGTAGCCGCCAAACGGGCGGAAGATTTCCAGAGTGTCCGCGTTCGGGTGTTTCCCGGCGGCGCGGTATTCCATCACTTCGACTTGGCTCGTGGCCGACATCTCGCTCCTCCCCGTGTGAGTGTTTCCCAAACCCACCGGGTTATCGGGCGGACCGGCCAGAATCCGTCGTCCGCCCAATACAGCAGCACGCCCAACGCCAGCCCGGCCCAGTCCTCACGGGTCACAGTCGAATTCGATTCCAGACGACCCGACCACGCCGTTCAGCGAGGGTTCCTGCGGCCAGACAACCCGACGCTCCAGCATCGTGTCGATGCGGTTCATCAGGGCTTCGTTCGCCTTGAACAGCCGCTCTTTATCCTGATCGCACGCCTTGCCCTGAGACTCAGCCATTGCCCGAACTTCGGCGACCGCCTTGACGTGTTCCTGTGAAACCCGCAGGTGGAGCGCCCGATCCTCATTCCGGTTCGGGATGTAGATTCGCTCGTAGAAGAAATAGCCCGACCCGATGACGGCTCCGGCGGTGATCCATGAAGCAACGGCCGTGGAATCCTTGCCCAGAATCCACGTCGTCACCTTGCCAATCAGCTTCGTGTTGAAAATCTTCTCAACCATTACGCTCTCCGCGTCCTGCGGGCGACAACCTTTTTTGGTTGCATTCCGGGAAAACAACCCTTTTCGGTTGTCACGATTTCTTCAGTTTCCTCACGAGTTCAAAGCTGACCGTGAGGGCGATGACAATGACCGCGAGCCACATTCAGTCCTCCAGTCTTTGGGCGCTCCGGCAGTCCGACCACCCGATGGCGTAGCCCGCGTAATAGAACGCGACCACGGCGATAACGCAGACGACTGTAGTCATTGGGCAAGCCATCCAATTCCAAGCACGACGGCCACGCCGATGGCAATTCCACCAGCCACGGCGAGAGCGATGACGCACTTCAGCCAGAGTTCGAGAATCTCGCCAATCATGGAACCAACCACCCCCAGATATTGAAGGGCTTGGAGAAGTTCCGAAGGGCTGCGGATCGGTTGCAGCGGGTCTGCCACTTCAGAGCGGAGATCCCGTTTTCGTTTTCGTACTGGCGGTTCTCTTGCCGCTTCATCCGCACGGCACAGCGTCCACGGCCGGCGTCAGCAGTGGAGCAAAGCAACAGGATGGCGAGGATGGTTTTCATGGAACTTCAAAGACCTGCGGTTGATTCGCGACTCGATACCGCTCGTCAACCACAGAGCAGCTCAGGAATGCTGTATTGCCGATCTGGTAACGCCCGTAGCCGGAGTGAATGTGTCCGGCAACAACAAGGCGAGGCTGGATTTCTTCGATGCGTTCCAGCAGGCTTGGCGAACCTGTGTGGACGTTTCCGAAACTACTGAAGTCGCCGTAGCCGTAGGGCGGGCCGTGCAGGATGAGGATGTCTGTGTCGTCGGGGATCAACTTCCATTTCTCAGCAAGGTCGGGTTCGTCAAGGTTGAACGCCCAGTCGAAGAATCGAGGCTGCCAAGGCGTTCCCCAAATCTTCAGTCCATTCCATTCCGTGCCGCTGTCCTGCAGGTAGGTCCACGCCATTGGCGTGACATGCGGGTGTCGCTCGAAATATCGGTCGTGATTCCCAGCAACCCCGATGATGGGCCGCTTCCTTGATTCCACCTCAAGCCATTGGGCGAATATCTCCCGGAACCACCACGCCTGTTGCTGGCACGGGCAGTAGTCGCCGCCAAGGATGAGCAGGTCACAGTCAGGGATTTTCGGGAAATGCCCGTGAAGGTCGCTGATACAGCAGATCCGCTTCACGGCTTCACCTTTTCCACACTCAACAGTTGCCAGTGCCGCTCAGTCGTCCCTTGCATCGCACGGGCCTGACGCATCGCATCGCCCATGCTCTCGGCTTGGATGTGTTCCCGGATGATGCCGGGGGCCAGTCCGTGGCCACGGAACAGGGCGACGAAGTTCACGGCACGCTCGCCAGAAACGATTGCACGTCCACAGTCGGGATGCAGAACGACAACCCCTGCCCGGACGAGTTCATACAGACCATAATCCCCAATACCTCACCCTTGGCACTCACCACGGGTCCGCCGCTGTTGCCGGGGTTCGTCGCGGCGTCCACCTGCATCAGTCCCGTGTGGTCCCCGTGCCCGGTGTTCAGGTCGCGGTTGAGTCCAGAGACGATGCCACGGGACACGCTGTGCCCGTATCCCAATGGGTTGCCAGTCAGGTACACGTCCGATCCCACCATCGGCGGGCCGGTCGACCATTTCACGGTGGGCAGGTCTCTGCCGGGAACCTGGATGACCGCCAAGTCCGCCTTGCCGTCAACGTGGACGACAGTCGCCGTGCGTTCCTGTCCGTCGCAGAACTCGACTTCGATGGATTTCGCTCCTTCGATGACGTGGGCGTTGGTCAGGATTCGCCCGTCGCTGGAGACGATGACTCCCGATCCGCAGCCCTCGCATTTCTTGAGCGAGGGAACGCCAAGCATGTTGTAGACCACCTGCTCGTCAGTCGTCTTGACGCACACCGTGGACCGCCAAGCCCCGGCGATCGGGACGATGGCGTGTGATCCCTTGCCGAGCGTGACGGGTTCCTGCGGGGGAGCGGGCTTATCCTCGACAACCGGCTTTGGTTTCTGGGGGACTGGCGCAGGTGTCGGGACTGATGGGCGGTAGTAGTACGGCTGGCGTTGCGGATACCGCCGGTACTGGATTGGCTTCATGCCCTGCGGGGACCAGTCGAAGTCAACCCGCACGGTCTTGAGCATCGGCCAGTATGAATCCGTCTTGAACTCTGCCCACTTGGGGGAGATTTCCACGCTCACGAGATTCGGGTTGGCCCGAATGTATTTCAGGCTCCGCAGCGAGGGCTGCTTGCCCTTCGTGAACGTCAGCACCACGGACGCGGGGCGATGCTCGACCGTCCATGAGACATCCTTGGGAACCGTGACGTGGACCACGCCGAACAAGTCTTGATCCATGCCGCGGACGCTCTCGGTGAGGTCCGACACGCTGATCGCTGGGACGCTCATCCCGAACGAGACGGCGTTGTCCCTGGACACCGGGAACGCATCGAACGCCGCCTTGAAGTCCGGGGCGTAGGGGTTGCCCTTGGTGTCGTACCGGGGGCCGGTGATTTTGACGTTGCTCTTTCCGTCCCGAAAAATGAACGTCGGCAGGCTGGTCACGCCATAGGCTTTGTCGATCTCCTCTGCGGAGAAGTCGGACACGTCCTCGATGAGGACATCGTAGCCCTTGCCCTCCAGCCACGGGACGATCTTTGCCTTGGCACTCTTGCACGGGCCGCACCACGTCGCCGTGAGCATCAGGACTTCCGCCCGCGGCTTCTCGGCATCCGCGGCGGCGGCGTCCAGATAGGATTCGACGGCAGCCCCGATGGGCGACGGCTCCGGCGGCGGGGCCGGGATAGGATTCACCACCCGGTCATACGCGGCGTTCACGTCCGCAACATCAATCGCCGGTCCCGGCGGGGCAGCCTGCCCACAGCCGAGCAACAGGGCAACCAGCATCCATGCTTGGTAACGCATCAACAACCTCACTTTGCCGTTCGGTGATCCATGTATGAATCGGAGATCCAATCCGCTGGCGAGCCTTCGTTGCCCATCAAACCGATTGCAGCGGTGTACGGGTGTTTCATCATTTGCCGCCACGCTTCCGGCGTGATGTAGAACGCCCCGTCGCGATGGCTGTTCCACGGCTCAAAGAGTCCGTTGGACAGGTAGCCCAGATTCGACACGGCATGGCCGGATCGCGTTCCTGCGGGCGGGGCGTAGCGGCGAATCACCCGATCAGACGGGATAATCCCCTGATACCACAGGATGCCGAGCGAGATTCCGCCGCCACCACCGATGAGCGAATACGCCTCCTCCGGGTCTTCCCCGATGGCGCAGGCAGAGACCGCCTTGTACGGGCGGCCGGCGTCATAGTTCGGCTTCGAGAGAATCTTGTTCGCCGCCGCTCCCATCGGATAGGTCGATGGGTAGCCCGTGTTGATCTCCAGCGGCACGCCGTAGTTCAACGCCAGCTTGGCTCCACCCGAAATCGTGGAACCCACGTCACGGCCGATCAGTCCATCGAGTTTTTGAGTCGCGAGGTACGCGAAGATGCGGGAGAGCTGGATTGTCTCACCCGTGGAGACTCGCCACAGCCGCTCCAGAACCGACGTGAGGGCGTTCCCTTGGCAGGAACCCATCTGCCCCTGGTTCTCGGCCTTGTGCCACGGGTTGCGGACTTCAGCGGGCCGGGCGAACGTCTTGAACGCAACGGGCAAGTCCCGCTGCGACATGAGGAACGCCCGGTCTTCACGCTCCAGACGGCAGTTGTCGATGATTTGCGTCACTGCGCAGCCTTCAGTGTGGGGTCGGCTTCGATGGCCCATTGCCGCCAGAGACGGATGGCGTCGGCGGGTTCCTTGATGGTCGCCTGTTCCGCTTCGCGGAGTTTCAGGGACGCCTCAAACTGTGCGTTGGGCCAGCGTTCTTTCAGCCAGTCGCGGGCGGCCCGCAGGTCCGGCAGTTCGCCGTCCTCCAGCATCCGTGCGGCATCCCATCGCAGCCGGGCTTCCAGCTTCGTTTCAAGTGCGTCGGCCTGTTCCACGAGTCCCACAACGGGAACGGGTGTCGGTTCAGGCTTGGGTTCCGCCTTGCGCCAACATCCCGCCGTGATGGTCGTGATGATCGCGAGGCAGAACGCCAGTGCGGTCAGTCGGGTCGCAGGCTTCACTTGCAGTCCTTTGCGGTGCAGTTCTTCATCGCCGCCATCGCCTTGGCGGACACGGCCTCCGGGGCCTTGGCGAAAACGTAGTTCGCAAGGTCCGCGATGAAGTCCATGAGCTGGACGGGAGCGAGGGGGAGAATCTTGTTCTTGAGATAGTCCCCGACCACCTGCAAGACCCTCTCTGTGGAGACGATCTTGAACAGCATGGCGAGGGCAAGTTGCAGCGTGGAATTCATAGGGCGGCCTCGGTTTGAACGTCGAAGGTGGTGAGGTGTGTAAGCGGCCCCCGGAGGCTCGCCAGAACGGCGTTGCGGGAGGCGGGGGAGGGGCGGGTGTCGCCGTCACCGCCCTCCGGGGGCACAGGGGAGATGCAGTCTGCCGGCGCAAGACCGGCAGTGCGGAACGGTGCGTGCCTAACCGGCGTGGCGACCGTCCAGACGGGCAAAGCCCGTAAAGCCTCCATTGATTGCAAGTCGCTGGGGCTGGTGTATTCGCCCGCTCCCTCGTCCGGGCTGGCGTGGAGCCAGAGCGGAGTCGACGGGTTCGCGGGATTGCTGTGAGCCTCCGTAGTGGACTGCGGCTCACTGCTTCCATTTGTTTCAAGGAAGGGGTGGGCCGGGCGGGAGTCCATTCCCGTTCGCTGTCCATGCTGTCCCGGTCCACCCTTCATGCCGTGTTATCGGGCGGGGGCGGGGAGAAAAGAAAAGCGTGGCGGGCCGTGCATTACTGGCGTGCGGTGTCTAGCCATTCCTAGGAGGCCACACCGAATCCGCCAGCCCGAAAGACCACGCCACGGCTAGAACCTTACAGCCTTCACGTCGCCGCGTTCCAACATTTCCTTGTAGGCGACCGCCAGAGCGAGGGCGGCGCGAGAGTGCCCCTTGATCCCGTAGAGTGGCCCGCCTTTTTTTGAGGCCGATGGTCCGCCGAACCGTTCAAGGATCGACTGCCACAGGATGGAATCGTTCCCCTTGGCGGAACCCAGGATCGCGTAGCGAACGTCAGTCCGGCGGATGACGACGACTTCCCGCTTCCCGTTGCTGAACTGCTGGTAGCACCTGCCCAGTGTGTACGCCGTCCGCAGCGTCGTGTCGCCGATGGCCTGCCCGTAGTTGGACAACCCTTCGATTAAGACTGCGGTGTCGGCCGCGAGGTGTGGCCCCAGTTCCAACGGGTTCCCGTCGTAGGCGAGCACGTCGCCATCTCTGATGAGTACGACACCGTGGCTCTCCTCCGGGCCGGGGTCGATGGCGAGGCAGTCGGGAAGGGTGTAGGTCATTTAGTCTTCCTTGATTTTCGTGCCGGCTTCTCTTGCTGTGGCTGCGACAAGCGGCGAGCGTTCTCCACCTTGCCTCGCCACTGATCGAGGTATCTCCACTCCAATTCAAGCCACGCCTCGGCTTCCGTCGCGTAGGCCACACACCCCCCACGGGAGCCGTGATTCAGCTCGGCATTGTCGTAGTGGAGATCGCCCTGCCTCCACACCTTCCAGACTTGCGTGTAGTCACGATATTCGTTGCAGGTCCATCCAACCTGAACATTCCCCCACTCCGCCCGCGGCAGTCGCTCCGGGCGCGGCAGCCTTGGCAGAAAGTCGGTCACGCATTCAACAGTTCCTTCCGCCATGTCTCATACACTCCCGTAAGTGGCCGCGATTCGATCAGCCCCCGGACTCTGCCGGGGCGTCCTCCAAAGCATTCGTCCAACACGCCCCATTCCAGCCGCTTCAGTTGTTGTTGCCGGTACAGGCACGCGACACGAATCTCCTGCACCTTGTGGTGAGCGTAGGCGTGGACGGGATTCGAGAGCGTGATGAGGTTGGCAACCCGGTTGATCCGGCGAGTGCCGCCGAAAATGTGATGCTCCTCAGTCGGCATCCCCTTCGCCCATGCGTAGCCCCCGTTGCTCTTGATGAACTCCCGGAACTCGGCATCGTGGAGCCAGAGCAGGTCTAGGAGTTGGCAGGTTCGGGGCGGACTAGTCGACACTGAGTGGCTCCGGGTTTCGCCCAATGGGACGATAGAGCGCGATGACATCCATCCATGTCGGCGGGCCGCTGTATCCGTGATACCGACCGTTGGCCCCGTAGTAATTCCCATTCACCAGATACTTGAGGTCTTCGTCGGGATGTCCCGACATCCCATTGAAACTCACAAACGTACCGTCGCCCATTTCGCACACGTCGCCGATCCTCGCGTCCGCAAGATTCAATAACGGAACTTCCATCACACCCCTCCCGGTTAGGCACCCCTGAAACGCAAACCGCCCGCTGGCGGGTTAATGGTCGTGGGATTGCGAGTTTGCATCCCCGTCAAAACACACCCGCCCGCCGCTCCGGCGTTCCAGTGAGTCCTGTAGGATCAACCGGCACCTCGCCACTGGACGCGGCTTGCCGGACGTGTCCGCCGGTTCCACATCGTCCTCGAAACAGTCCCCGTCGACAAAGAGCGGCAGCCCCATGTCATTGCGGACGGACATCAGGACGACACGGTCCCAGCTTCCACGCTTGAAATGCGTCGGTGCCGCCGGGTCCATTTCGCCCAACTCGACGAGCCGGTTCATTTCGTCCAAGCATTCGCGGTGTTTCTCAAGTCGGGCGCGTTCAATCTTCCACTGCGGCTCGCCTGTCCGTGGCATTGGTGGTCCTTTGGGTTAGGCGGCTTTATTGCCGTGGCGGTGTGAACGGGTCCGGTTGTAGGCGACCTTTTCGTTGACGATGGGCCAGAGGTTGACGCCGTGGCGCTTCGCGGTCGTGACACACTTCCGCACAATCTCCTCAGCCGATTCCATCGACGATGCCCAGTCCTCGGCGGCGAACCAGAACTGAGAGTCCGCGACGAGGTAGTGCAGTTCGCACACCAACTCTGCGGGCGCTCGCTTTTCGCCTTGGCTATCCTTGATGACGACAGGCAGTCCATACCGCCCGCAGGTGTCCGCCAGTCGCACCAGCAGGTCGCCAATCTCGACCCAGAATCCCTCTGGCTTGATTGCCAGCCAGTCACCCGTTTCTTCGTGATACCAGCCCGGACAGCCTTCCGAGTTGCGGGCCTCAAGCTGGGCCTTTTCGCCGCTAGCTGAATACCACGTCTCCATCCGCCCCGCCCGGTACTCCTCCCACGCCTCGGAAATCTCCGCATGGAAGTTCGCGACCTGCTCATCAATCGGACGGTCGGGATTGTCCCACCAGCCTTTCGCCTTGGCCTCCGGGTGAGCCACTTCCAGCAAGTCGTTCCATGATGTGATCGTCTTCATTTGGTTCCCCTACCAGTCTGGCATTCCGGCGGCATACAACTGCCACCCCATCACCTTGGCGACATCCCTCAGTCGCTCGTCCCCTTCGATCATTCCCCGCACTCTCCGCCAGCCATTGCGGGAGCCTGCCACGCTGCAGATGTTTTCGTCCGACTCCGCCAAAGTTTCCCGAATCCGCTGCGCCGCCTCCGGGAACGAATCCAGGTGAGTCAACACCAGCTCCCATTCCGCCCGGTGCAACGTGTGATAGGTCGTGACGCGATCCCACTTGGTCATCAGAATTCCCCCGGCTCATACGGAGCCTTGGGTAAAAACAGCAGGTTCTGCCCACGCCATACAAGACTCACGTCTCCCGGCTGACCAGAACGCACCTTGGCGAACACCCACTCTGCATCCGCGGGGTGCGCCGACTCGTCATAGGTGATGGGCCGGTCAATGAACGCCACCACGTCGGCGTCTTGCTCGATTGCCCCTGACTCCCGCAGGTCTGATAGTCGGGGCTTCTTTTTGTCGCGACTCTCAACCTGCCGATTGAGCTGCGCCAAGCAAAGGATCGGCACGTCCAGTTCCATTGACAGTAGTTTCAGGTCTCGTGAGATCCCGGCGACTTGCTGTTCCCGCAACGCACTCGCATCCGCAGGTTGGATCAATTGGATGTAGTCGATGATTACAAGGTGCAGACCTCGCTTGCGTTTCTGCCGGCGACAGACCGCCGCGATTTCCGCCACAGTTCGCCGCTTCACCTCATCAAAGAACAACCCTGCGTCCCTCAGTTTTGACGCGGACTCTTCGAGAGCGAACGCTTCCTGCCCGTCCATTTTTCGGCTGAGAATCCGCCCATGATCCACCCTCGCATGGGCCGCCAACATCCTCTCCAGCAGTTCCCCACGGGTCTGCTCAAAGATAAACAGCAGGGCCGACTGACCAGACAATCCAACATTGACTGCGATGTTGCTGGCGAGGGCGCTCTTGCCGACACCCGGACGGGCTGCCAGCACGATCAACTGCCCACCCCTCAGTCCACCACCCAACAGGTTGTCGGCGTCCCGGTATCCCGTGGGGACAACCAACCGGCAATCCGTCTTCCACAGGTCATCAATAAACGTGTCAAGTGCTTCCGAGAACGGCGTTGGGTCTCCTGCCGTCTCCTCACTCAAGTCCCGAATTCGAGACTCCACTGACGCACAGACTGCCTGAACGTCATCTGTAGGCGAGAACGCCTCTCGCAATCCGTCCGTACATGCGTCAATCAGCGAGCGTTGCCGCCACTTCTCCTTGACGATCCGGGCGTAGTATTCGGCGTGGCCTGTGTGGGGAACCGCCTCCATAACCTGGAGGAGATAGGCCGGTCCACCAACGTCCTCCAGTGCCCCGTGCCCCTGCAGCTCGTCAGCCAACGTCACCGGATCGGCGGGCTTCCCTGCCTGCGACAGACATAGAATTCCCGCGTACATCTTTCGGTGTGCGTCCGCATAGAACCTGTCCGGCAGTGGAATGTGTGGATGGATGTCATCGAATGCGTTCGCGTCCAACATGACGCTGGCCAGCACGCACCGTTCTGCGTCAAGATCATGCGGCGGGACAGACTGCATCAGGCGGGCGACGGATGCCCGTTCCCGCTCCACAAACTCTCGCTCCAGTGAACTTCGGCGTGCGATCAAGGATTCGCTCCCTGCGCAACGAGACGTGGTGTTCCTGACACTTCGATTCGTAACTGGTGTTCCTGTCCATTCACGCGGGGCAGCAGCACAGCGGGCAACCTGCGGGCCTGTTCGTCTCGGCGGACCTGTTGATCCCACGCCTGCCGGAATTGAGCGACCAGGGTCCCCTTGCCGTCTGCCCCGCAGTCGGCAAACCGGCCGAACCCTCCGCATGCGTCCACGGACTGCATGATCCGGGGTCCAAGTTCCTCGCGGGCCTTACGCTTGCCATCGACTGTGCCATCGCCATGCTTGCGAACCGCCTGCCAGACGAGCGTGACCGCCTTCTCTGCGGTCATCTCGATTCCGTTCGCGGCTTCGTCGGCGTAGCGCAGGAGCGTGGCAATCGGCGGGTGTGACGGATGCTCGTGGGTCAGGACGGCACGATCCACGGCCGTCTTGACGTGAGCGGTGTCGAAGTGCTTCAGCGTCTCCCACAGCAGCTTCAGCCACGCGGGGGCCATCGGGAACGGGAACGCCGCGGCCAGTGGCAGGGTGACATTCGCAAACTCTTCCTTGGTCATTGACCTACTCCCAGAAGTTGATGGTGTGCAGTGAGAAGCCTGTCGTTTCCGCCGACAACAGCCGGTGGTTCGCGATTGGGAAACAGACCCTGGTAGTCGTTCTCGATTGCCCGGTCGATTGCCTGAATCGCCAACTCCGGGCCGTACTGGCAAAGCTTGTTCAATTGCTTCGTGCAAGCCTCCGGCGAAATCAGCTTCCGCCTCGCACGCCGGAACGCGCACCACTCCTGCCACTTCGCGTGGAATTCCGTGGTGTCAAGGACTGGAGGGATTGTCGCCTTGGATGCGTCAAACGAGATCCCACCCCGTTTTTTCCTGCCTCCCCCCTTGGGGGGATTAGGGGGGTTACATTCATCGTCAGATGAATGTTCTCCTCTACTCTGGCTCTTCTCTTCTCTGGTCCGCGTTTTGTCCTCAATCTGTCCAATTTCTGTCCGCTCCGCGTCCGCTTTCTGTCCGCTTTTTTGCGGACAGCTTCTCTCGACCCGTTTCCTCTCTGCTTCTTGCGCCCGCTTTTTGGCGGACTGTCCGTTGTGTCGGTCGAATTCCGGGAACGTGATGCTCTCCCCGTCGACCACGAGCCACTGGATGTCCACGAGGGCTTTGGCGAATCCTGGGAAGTCGACGACGCGATCCACCATCGCCTCAGTCGCCCGCAGCGTGCCGTCCTTGGTGTTCTTGTCGGCCCACGACCACAGCCGGTGCAGACGACCGACAACCGAGAACGTGTCGATGTTCAGGTTCGCGGACAGCAGCCAGACCTTGTTGTTGTCTGACAGGTCCACACGCATCTTGATCCAATCACCAGCCACAGGCGGCACTCCCTCGCAAGTAGATTCCGTCCCGTGCGCCCCGTTCGTGGTGCGCACCTTCCTCGCAGTTATCCGAACCGCTTCTCAAAATTCAGCCGCGATGGATGCCCGGATCGTCACCATGAACGATTCGTCGCACCCCTCGCACATCGGGCCGCGAGTCCCGCCAGACCGGCCCGTGTAGTATCCCGCTGTTCCGTTCAGTGGACCGCCGCAGTCCACGCATTCGTGGCGTTCGGCGTCATCCGTCTTCCCCCTGGTCAATCCTGCCGACAACCTTGACTTCCAATCCATTGGCGAACCCTTCCCCGGCAACCCCCGTTATCGTCCCTGTGTGTGGAAATGCCCGGCCGGGCTACTTCGGCGGCTGCGGAATTGGGCCGGACCACTCGCCATTCACGCCTCGAAGTGGCGTCCACTTCGTGTTGTCCCAGAAGTAAATGCCGTGGCCGTCCGCGTCTTTCACGCATTGCATGATTGCCCACGGGGCGTCCGGCTTCCACCGCCACCAGTACCACCCCTCGACCGTCGGCGGCTGCGGCGAGTACGGCGGCGGCAGGGTCGCGGCGATGGTGCGGAGACGGTCGGCTGAATCAAGGTCGCCGAATGCCTCAACCTGATTCTCGATGTACCAGTCAATCCATTCGCGGTCGGTGGTGGCGGTCATTTGGACTCCTGTGCCTTTCCCCAAACTGCTTGCAGGTCGACGATGTGACGCCTGCGGTGTAAATCGTTTCTGGAATCAGCGACTTCCTGAGCCTCAATCTGCGACTCGAAGAAATTGCCGCTGTCGTTGTTCACGGCATAGGTGTGCCGTGGCTCAACCTTCCACCGGCGAGGATGGCACGGCGTGTCCACAACCTGCCACGGATCACTGCTCACGTTCCCACCTCCTGCGGAATCTCCGCGTTGACGCACATCATCAATCTCCAGTTACATTACGCCCGCCTAATCCAACTGAGGCGGACTCAGGGTTACACAGCAGGTGGCGGGGGGAGGGGCTGCCACTTATTCGGCTGATCCGCTTCCTCATCCCACCACACCCGGACCGTCCGCAACGGGGCGAACACTACGCCTTCCCATCGCCTGCTGTGACGATTCCATCGCATGGCGTGCTCGCCGTACTCAGGCTTGTAATCGCACTTGAGACGGATAACCGTGCCATCCATCGGTGCGCTCACGATCGGCCGCCAGTCGCTCATTGGTTTCTCGCTCACTTCGTCCCCTCCAGTGCGGCACGGGCGTGGTCCGCCAGATTGCCGGCGTGATCCTTGTCGGTCGTGTAAAGCTCTGCTGCCATTTCGTGGCATTGGACGATGTGCCGCAGCTTGGCAGCCAGGTCAGGCCCAGCGGGCAGGGCGAGGGCGGCACGGATTTCTGCCAGCATCGGACGAATCCAGACGCCGGGGCTGTGGTGTTCCGTTTCGCGGATCAGCTTCCTCGCCGCCCGTTCAATCGCTTCGCTGCGGTCGCTCACGTCGTCACCCGCCCTTCCACGGACTGAGGAGTCCAATACATGCACTGGCCGTGTCGGGCACAGGTTCCGTGACACCAGTAGCCGTCAACGCCGCACACGCCCGGCTTGTAAACGTGTTCTGCCGTCCCTTCCGGCGTGCGGCTGGCGAGGGCACGGAGTTCGGCGGCGTGATGATTCAGGCCGTGCAGGTGTCCAATCACCGGCGGTACCTGCTGTAAGTGATACGACAGGTTCTCCATCGCCTCGGCAATCCTCAGCAGCGTCTCTCGGTCGGTCTCGGTCATCAGTGCCCCCATGTTTCTGCGATCTGAACGAACCGGCCGAAACCCTTGTGTCCCGGACGGCCAGACAGCTCTGATAATGGTGTGCCCAACTGCCCCTTGAACGGTGCGCAGGCTGGACAATCAACCAGTCGGTGCAGGCTGACTTCGCCATCGAAAACGTATCGGTCGCCTTCCGGCAGTTCCGGGCCGACACCGCAGGCAAACCGGCTGTTGGCATTTAGCGGCTCGTCATCAACTCGAATGTGCGTCATCTCTCTCTCGCTCCTCTCTCTGCCGCGTCTGCGGGCTGGGGGGGTTAGGCGTCCGGCCGTGGCGTCCCTGCAGGCTCCCAGTTGATAAGTTCGTCCTCCCGCTCATCAATCCAATCGCAGGCGTTGAACTTGCTGAGTGCCTCAGATTCGTCGACCGCTTCAACCGTCACCACTGCGGTGTGTTCCAATCTGCAGCGGATGGTCCACTGGCGGGGCTCGTCAGGCTTCGCTGGTTTCTTCGTCGCCATCGTCTCTCCTCGGTTGTGCCCGTCAGGGCTGGTGGGGCTTACGCGGACGCCCGCGGGTTGGTTTCTTCTTGCCGAACGTCGGGTTGCCACGCTTGGCAGGCTCCGACAGCTTCAGTTGCACAGAACGCTCAATTCGGCTTCTTTTTGAAGTTCGGGTTTCCAGGCTTCTTTGGAACTGAAAGAGTCTTCTGCACGCTCGCTGGCAATGGAGGGAGCAGTCCATTGCACACGTCACGAATCCAAGCGGTAAGCGCCTTGCGTCCCGCAGCGGACGCTTGTGCCTTCCACTGTTCATAGTGATCGCCAGGAATCACCAACAGGAACCTCACTGGTTGCGCCGCCTCAATCTTTTCCTGCCGCTTCTCGGCCAGTTCAGCCGCCCTCTCGGAATCGTGTTGCTTGTAGGTCCGCCCCTTGCTCGACGCGTCCCTCATGTTTTCAAGCTGCGTTCCAGGAAAGATATGCAGCGGGTTTACACACGCAGGATTGTCGCAGGTGTGGCAGGCCAACATCCCCTTGGGGATTTCTTCAATCATCACCTGGTAAGCTTCTCTCCCGATCCGCATCACTGGTGCTCCAGGTCCGTCCGCCCGAACCCTCCCAATCACCGCATAGCCATCGTTATTCAGGGTCTTGGTCCACAACCAGCAACCGCTATCAGAGACTTCGCAATACTGCGCGAGTGCCTCGCTCCACCATTCAACGGTTCCTCTTTTCGCTGCCACTTCGATCATTGCTCCCGTCCGCCTTTCGTGGTCGCCCCCGCTTGCGCATCGGGGTTAGAGTTTTCTGAACGCTCTTCGGCAGCCCCTGGAATGCGCATGTCCGAATCCATTCGCCAAGGGTCATGCCAGCCTTTTTGGCCGCTGCCGAAAATGCCTGGAAGTCCTCATCAGACATCCGAAACGTGAACGAACTTCTGGTCATGCTGGCTTCCAATTCACCCACGCACCGTAATTGTAAGACGTTTTGCTGGCGTGGTCAACGGAAATTGTAGGATGTTTTCAGAACCAAAGTCACTGGTCACTTGGATTTAGAAGATTCCTGCCCGCCTCAGCCCTGAACATCCGCCAAGCCAGAGCCAGCCGGGCAGCGGCCTCGGTGGGGTAGCACGACTCGCCAATCCATTCGCGGTTCTCGTTCCAATCTCTGGCCGACTTCTGATTCGGGAACGTCGCGGTCATGACCTGCCGGTTCGCGTGGTGGAGAATCCAGTTCTCGCCAACCACCGCATCAATCGCCACCGGCTCCGGCCCTGCCGGTATGCGGCTGAGCATGGCGTCGGCGAGGGTGACGTTGTCATCGTCGATGGCTTTCACAACCTCGTCTTCATCCCTGTTGCCATACACGGCACAAATCTCTCGCCACAGGACACATCCTTTCACCCGCCGCAGCCTGTCCGCCGCTGCCAGCAGGGTTGTTTCTTCGGGCGTGTTCATGGTTGCTCCTGTGTGACCTTCGGAACCCGGTCGTATGCGTAAATCGGGTAACACGGCCGAATCAACTTGGCTTCCGCGATTGCCGCCCGCTTCGTCCTGTAGCACGTCGTCTCAGACAGCATCGGTTGCCACTGCGGCATGTCGCTGAACACCAGCCGCCGCTGTCCTCGAATCATCTGGCACAGTCCGCGCTGCACGAAGCTGCCGTCCTCTTCGACGATCCATGCCGTCTCGCCCGGTCGCGGGCTAAATGTCCCGTTCATCACACTCCCCCCTTCTCGTTGACGGCGGCGACCAGGGCCTCGACTGCGGTAGCTGCCGCCTGAACCACACCACCATCGAAGATGTTCTTGCGACCGACGTGCCCAACAAACGACGTGAGCGTCCGTAGGTGGTCCTCAATCGTCAGCACGGGCGTCACGGGCTTCGGCTCGTAGCGGCCGGTGATCCTGTAGTACGGATTAGCGAAGTTGTGGCATTTTCCGTCGTCCCACCACTCGCCGATTCCGACCGAAGTTCCAGCCTCACCAATCCAGCGTCCCGTCTTGGACTTCGAGAACATGACGACAAGCCAGTCCTCCCGACGATGATCCGTGTCGAAGCGGTCGTAGCCTTCCGTCCTGTAAAGCCCCGGCCCGTCCACGACCTGCCCGGCGGGAACAGGGGCGGCGGGGGTGAATTCTGCTGCGACAGCATCCATGTGAGGTGTCAAGGATTCCTTGACGATTGCCTCCACCCGCTCGCAGAACGCATCTACGTTGACACCCTGTTGTCGCAGGCGTTCCTTAACCGCTTCGGTCTCCTCGTCGATGTCGGTGTTCGTCAGGAAGTCCTCCAGTGACTCGATAGACCTGTCCTCCACAGGCTCCGGCGATTCGACAGGGGACGCGGGGCGGTTGTTCAGGTAGGCGTCGATAGCTTTCACCGTGTCCCGCGTCGGCAGGTCGTCGTGGATGGCAACGTACCCTGACTCCGTGTGATGGATGGCCCCGCGAATCCTCAGCAGCAGACTCGCCATCTTCGTGACCTCAGCCTCCAACTCCGCAATCCGCGCATCCTTGTCCTCCCCCTCCGTCCCCTGACCGGGCGACGGGGCGGGGCGGCTGATGAGGTCGAAGCGGGCGGCGTAGTACGGGCGGTCGAGAGCATTCGTCACAACCGTTGAGGCGGAGTACGGCTCTGGTGCAATCTCAGTGATCGTCGCGTTTTCAGGGCACGAGTTGTCAGTACCCCAGTGGCCCACCGGCTGCCCATGTCCCCGCACCATGTCCCCCACCATCGGCGTCTCGCCAGTCCGGTACTTGCCCAAGTCGCAACCCGCCCCGGCGTTCACCGGCTCCACCATTTTCCCGGCGTCGGCAATATTGTCATCGCCCGGTTCAGGGTGGGCACGGTCCCTAGTTTCGGCGTCAATCTTGTCGGCGATGCGGCGCACCGTCGCTGCCGATTCACTCCATCCAGCGCGACTGAGCGTGTTGGCAACGTCGTGAAGTTCTTTAGCGTCAGCCGTGGTAATCATTCGTCTTTCTCCAGATAGAAGGCCAGTGCCGCTTGCTCCGCAGCCTCACGAGACGCTGCCCACATCCAATCGTTCTCAGGCTCCCGCCAGCCGCGGCACGTCCACTGCCATGCCTCAGACGGGCCACCTCGCTGGACAACGATCAGTGACAAGTCCGGGCCTTCCCAGATCGACGTGAAGACACCTCGCATCCACTGGCCAACCACCGGCTCCACTGGCTTGCCCTGCACCGTCTCGCTCATCGTCGGCTCCTGTTGGTTGGTCACGTCGTCTCCCGGTTCGCCAGTTCAAGCAGCACGTCTGCATGGCACGCATCACCCGGCTTGCACCAGCACGCCAGATTCTTCCCCCTCAATTCCGGCAGTCGCTTCAGCAACAGCCTGAGAGGTGCAAGCGGCGGACTGCCGTTCGTCACCCAAAGCCGAAACTGCTCTGCCGTCGCAAACGGATTCCCGAACACGCCCGGCCGCGTCACGCACACCACCGGCAAGCCGTTCGGACTCACCAGCTTCGCACCCTTCGCTCGCGACCGCTGAAGTCGCACTGGCTTGATCTCGTTCACGTCGTCTCCAGTCACTCGAAACACTTCCCGGACCATGCCATCGTCTTGATCCGCTCCAGCCCCTTCGGCCACCTCGCGACGATGGCTTCGTTCACCCGCCGCCAGTCAGTCGGCCACGATGACCGCAACGCGAGTGCGTAGGTCTGCGCGATCTGCCGTTGCGTCAGCCCTTGGGCAATCTCGTTCTCAATCACCATTTCGACACACGCGATCTCAGTCACGAATCCGCCGTCCATCCCCGCCCCCTGGTTCGCCGTCATCGGTCGCCTCGCTTTCAAATGCGTGTGATGCGGTAGTTGGCACGGCCGGGAGCTATGAACAGCGGCCACCGCTTGCCGTCAGCGTCCACGCCGTAGCCCGGCGCACACTTGCGGACATAGAACCAACGCCCGCCGTCGGTGATGCGGTGCGTCCACACGTCCTCTTTCTCGACAAGCTCGCCGTCATCCTCCTCGGCAGACTCTTCCAGTGACGCCACAGCCGCCTTCAGGCTGCGAATCTCACGACACGCAATCAGCAGGTCTTTTCCGTTCGCCTTTCCACTGAGGATTACAGCGGTAATCAGCAGCCCAACGCACAGCATGAAAACGATCAGTTCCATTGCATCACCCTCCGGTAAGTGTTTGTCACCTCAGCCATCCCCCACCCCCTGTGCGGCGAACCGCGTTAGGTTTCCTGATTCACTCCACCGGCAGTGCGTCACTCAGCACGGAATCCCACCCGTGAGCCTTGCACCGCTCCAGCACCGTCCCGCAGGCGTCCTCGTTCCCACTGATCGCGTCCAGTGACGTGAAATCCCCGGCCGTCGCCCACCGCACCACGGCGTTCCTGTCGTTATCGTTCTGGCAACCAGCCTTACCGTTCAGGGCGGACGACAGGGCGCGGAATGTGGGGTTGTCGATGACCTTGCGGGCTTCCGGCTCGCTCCCGATGTCGTACTGTTCCTCGGCACACTGGAACCCACACAGCACGTCGGCGAACGCATCCCGCAGCGCCCACGCCCTTGCCCGAACGGCCAGCATTCGCTTGGGGTAGTTCTTCCAGATCGACTTGGACCACAGGTTGGCCGCCTTGGCGTCGGCAACGGAGAACGAACGCTCCACTTCCTGCCCCTCTCGTCCGACCCGGCAGACCGCAGTGAAGTCGTCCTTGTCGAACTCGCCACGGAACGTCTCTTGAATGAAGTCGCACTTCCCGCTCTTGCGGACCAGGGCCACGAGAGCATCACCCCACAGCGACGGCCGCTGGTTGATGACCGCAATCGAGTTCAGCGACTGCATGGGCGACAGTCCGATTTCCGCCCCGTACTGAATGGCGACGAACACCTGCTCCGATGTCTTGAACGCGGCGGGAGCCAGTCCAGACGCGACCACCGCACGCGAGAACCGCACGGCGTCCTCAAATGTGGCGAGCTGGACGCCGCGATCCGTCCGCTTGATCGTCGCCAGTGCGTTCGGCTTCGGTTCAGCCGGCGCTGCGGGCAAGTTCTCGGTAGTAGTCGCGGGCAGATTCGGGGATGTCGTATCCATTGGTTCCTTCCTCATAGTCAACGGGGTCGTGACTGGTGACGGGTTCAGAATGCTTTTCGCCGTATTCGATGCTCACCCAGTTCGGCGGAATCACCGGGGTCAACTGCTTTTGCTCCAGCAGGTCCGGCCATGCGTCCAACGGGTCATAGCCAAGTTCCATCGCCCGCATTCCGTAGCAGTAGCGGTAGAGAGCGATCTCGCAGAGCTTGTCGCCCATCCCAAGGGCTGCGTCAGACAGCGGCCGGACGTAGCACCAGTACGGAGCCTTTTTCTGAACAACGATGTGGCCGAACGCTGGCGGCGCGTCCCGGTATTCCGGGATGGACCTCACGCCCCGTTCGTACCATGCCGCCTGAACGTGATAGCCGAGCCGGAACACGGTGTTCTCCCAGCCCGATAATGCTGCGTCAGTCTTGAGGCAGTATCTTGACGACTCCGAGAACGGCCACAGGTCGATGGCGGCCTTGCACGGAACGAGCATCGAATGGGGTTCGTTGTCCGGGCCGACAAAATCCACTTCCTCGTGCCACAGGACAACCTGCTCCTCGTGACGTGGAAGTGACAGCAGCCGCCGGGCTTCCTTGTTTCGCATCACCCCTTCGCGCCACCAGCACAGTTCCATTTCTTCCTTGGCGGTGATGATCGCCTTGCCGGCGTTCTCTGCCATGAACTCCTGGTACGCCTTGGTCCGTTCATCCCGCCGCATGGTGGCGACGGCCCAGTTTTGTTTGCCCTCCAGAATCCATTCGTGCAACAGGTTGCCGAGAATGAAGTGGTTTCCGTCCGCGTCGTCGTCCTTGATCGGCGTGACGTGCTTCAAGCAATACGCCCGTGGCCCCTGTTCGGGGATTACAAGGTCTTTCAGGGACGTGGCCCGCAGCCGCTTGGTGTCGGCGTCGTACTCGTCCCGCTTCATTGCGGAGAGCTTGCCTTCAAGGGTTGTGATGGTGGCGTTCATTCGGCCGCCACCTCGTCGTAGCATCGCGGGGCATCGCCTTCCATTTGCTCGTACAGGTCGTCCGGCAGTCCCGCGTCAAGCAGGTATAGGATTCTCCGGGCCGCTCCGGCGGGGCTGTTGTCGGTGAGGCTCCACCCGGCACTGAAGCACCAGTCCCACGCCTCGCTCTCGTCGGCACTGATGAACACCCGGTGCCCGTAGTCCCACCAGTCTTGATCCCAATCCTTGGCCTCAACTCCGGCTGCCGGCCCCCACCCAACCGCGCAACCAATAGTCCCGCACTGGTGGACAGTGCATGACGAGTCCATGCCACTCTCGCCGGGGTTGTACGAGAACCGATCCATGTCGAACTGACTCTCCGGGACCGTCAGCAGTTTCGCCGCGAGCTTTCGCAGGTTTGCCACCCGGTCGGCACTCAGAATCTCTTTGTATGGCGTCATCCACGCACCCCTTTCCTGTAGTCCCGAACAAGTTCCATCGCCTCAGCGATTGACGACGCCAAGACGATCCCAATCAAGATGCCCCAACAGAGTCCCGTCAGCATGACTTGACCTCCCGTGGTTTCGCGGCGTCCATGACAGCGGCCCGCCGCATGGCCGCACTCAGGTAGCGTTCGTTCTCCAGTCGCTCCCAGAACAACCAGGGGAGGTCAGAGAACGGGTTCACTCGAACAACGTCCCCTGAACAGCCGGCCCCTCCGTGGGAGGCACATAAGCCGGCTGCGACTTCACCGCGTCCATGTACGCCTGCGGGTCTTTCAGCTTTTCCGCCGCCGACTTCCACAGGATCGTCACCTGTTCGACCGAGACGCCTAACTCGGCTGCCATGTCTCCCAAGTCGCCGTTGCACTGGAGCCATAACGCCACGTCCCTTTCGACCGCTGTTCCCTTGACGGACTCCAGCAACTCCCGCACGTCGTCCGTCGCTTGCTTCACGCTGTCCGTGCCGGCCCGAAAGTCGAATCCGTCCTGCCACGGGAACATGACCGGCAACTCCACCTCTCCCCGCTTCTCTGCCGCCCGCAGCTTCGTCGGTGCGGTGTCGGCGTCCCGTGCGGAGTCCACAATCGCCCCGTCCACATAGAGCTGCGCGAACGTCGTGAACCGGACCCCGGCGGATGGATCAAACTTGCCGAGCGCCTTCCACAGTCCGATCAGTCCGCATTGGGTCGCGTCCTCCCGGTCAAGGTTCTGGTTGCGGGAGATTGCCATCGACACCCTCCGCTGAACGTAGGGGCGGAAGTGCTGGATCAAGCGATCCATGTCCCTTGCGAGCCAGAGTGGTTCGGCCTGTGCGTCCAGTACGTCGTTTGATTCGTCGGCCATCCCTGCCGCCTTCCGGTTAGTCCCTGAGTACCAGCCATGCCCACGGTCCAAAGACCGCGAGAACGCAGGCGTGAGCGATGATGAGTTGGGTTGTGTTCATAGTGCCGGGGTGCCGAGTCGAACGGCCGCTAGCACAGGCACCCGCCTGACCCCAGCCTTGTGTCTCAAAGCGAGCGGGAGGAATGACCCCGCGTTTGGGTGATGAGCCCCTACGGGACTCCCATTCCTCCCGCCCTAAATGCCCCGCCGGACTCTCACCTCGCAGCGGGGCCACTGCTCGTATGTCATCACTTTCTTGTGTGTGCTGAATCCCTCCCCCTGGTTAAGACTCGGAACCCCTCGTCTGCCTCCCGGCGACACACCGGGCGGCGTGTTGTTTTCAGGCGGCGTCCTCATCCTCGAATGGGAGAGTCGGAGCTTCGTCGCGACTGTCCATTGAACGGAAGTCGATGGACTGGAGGGCGTCCGCCAGTTTCTCTTTTGTGTACTTCTGCTTTCGCGTCCCAACCCAATGCCCGATGACGTAGTCGTCTTTCCACGGGAAGAATTGCGGAGCGATCCCAGATTGCTGTGCCCACACGCCCGCGATGTGCGTGACCAGATCGGCACGCCACGAAGTGTGGACTTCCCACAGGTATGCGTTCGGCCGCACACCAGCCTCTCCGGTGTCACCCCACCGACGCCGAAGTTCCAGAATTGCCAAGATCAGGTCTTTCGTGTTTCCACACGCAAGACCGTTCTCCAGTGACATTGCGTCATAGCTTCCAATCATGCCGCCTCCGCTTTCGGTATGAACTCTTGGAGCAACTGGAATCGCTGCTCCGGTGACAGACTCATAAGTGCCCTTCGGACACTCTCCACCTTGTCGGGCGGCTCCGGCCGCTCGTACCCAATGGCTTCGTTGACATGCTTGCGGATCACCGCAGCCGTGATTTCCTTTGGCCCGCTGACAGAATCCACCACCTTCTGCCAGACATCAGCAGCCTGCCCGTCTGATTCGAGTCGAGCTAGTTCGCGGACCTGTCGTTCAGTCGCTGGCAAAATGCCGCCCACGGGCGTCATTTTCAGAGCCTCCACCATCCGGTACCCGGCGATGAAGCGGTCGCATTGAGACTTACTGAATGGCCACCGGTCACGGCAGTAGTCTTTGAACGTCGCGTGCGTCGCCCGGTACAGCCGCTTCGATGGCTGGCCACTATCCCTGATAGCGGCAAGAGCCTTTCCGATTTCAACAAACGATTCACGTCCGCGGCCGATGGCGTCCTCAATTGCAGCCTCACATTCACGGAGGGTGATGGACTCGTTTGAATCCAACCCATCAATGACTTCCAGGGTGTGGATTGTCAGGCGGCCACCCGGCGGGTCGTAGTTCATAATCAGCAGTTCGCGACCGCTCTTTTTCTTGCCCTCAGTGGTTCCCGCGTACTTCCACGAACCCTCCACGATGCGAAACTTCGGGTCTTCAAAAAGCACCCGCACGAAGTCGTCTTTGTCGGCGTCGTAGCTCACGCACACCTTGTGTTCACACCGCGACACAGCATTAGCAAACCTTCGGTGGTCTTGTGTCCCAAAACTGTGCTGGTAGAGCTGCGACGACGGCGTTAGGTTGCCGTTCACGACATATGGTGGGTCCAGGTAAATCCACACGTCGCGCCCCGGTGTAGACAGCACGTCCTCGTAATCGCCGCAGGTAATCTTTGCTCCCCGCAACGCGCGGGATGCCTGCTCAAGCCGGTTTGTGGCGGTGATGTTCCAGCCGTCTGGATTGCTGAAGTACAGCCGGGAAGGAATGTCGTAGTTGACACGGCCGCTCCCATGCACAGTGCGGTTCACGAAGTAGTACCGCAGAGCTTGGTCGCACTCAGTGTTAAGCTTCAGCTCGTCGAACTTCGCGGAAAGACGGGCGTTCTTTGGCTCTCCGCCACGCTCACCCTCCGGCGTCATTGGGTCGCACGGCTGTGGCGGTTGAATCTCGCGGCACGCCGCAATGAATTGCTCCGGCCGATCCCGCAAGGCGGTGTAAACTGCAATCAACCCCTCGTGCTTGTCGTTAAGCCAAACGGTCTCGAATCGCCTTGGCTTCTCGCACAGTCCTCCCTCCTCCCCGTCGTACAGTCCAAAGAACACGCCTCCACCGCCGACAAACGCCTCGCGGTATTCACGACAGCCAGCCGGGGCGTGGCTGATAATCCAGTTCTGAATCGCGGGCTTCGTCTTGCCGCCCGGATACCGAAAGATGCTTTTCACTGGTCACTCCCTTGACAGAGGCATCACACAGCACTTCCACGTCAAACCATCGACGCTGAATAGATTCGCCTTGGCGGCATCCACGCCCCAATGGACCCGTGCGTCCGGCTCCAGCTTCCCCAGGAACTCCCGCAGGAATCCCGGATCAAGCGTCACGCACGCATTCCCGTCGAACGCGACCGGCAGCCGTGCCACCAGTCCGCCCTTTTCTTCGGATGAACACTTGGCACACAACGTCTGGTCGCAGACCTCAAAGTCCACGCCCCGCGTTTCGGGAGCCGTGACCATCAACGATTGCGTCACCAGCCGCACAAGATCCCCGCAGCACAGCACGAGGTCGCACGCCGCCTTGCCCTTCGGGATGACCTGTGAATAGTCCGGGAACCGGCCCTCAACGAGCCGGGAGTAATACGACGAATCGACCCCGACGAACTCCACGTCATTCTTGCCGTAGTGAAACCGGAACGTGCCAGCCATGAGCGGGGCCGCCGACACGATGGCGTAGGACGGAACGACACCCTTCCATTCCAGTTCCGCGTCCACGTCGAACGTCTCGACAGCCAGACACCGGGAGTCGGTCGCCGCCAAGGCACACTGCCCGCCCTTGAAGTCCATCAGGACGCCGCCCAGTGCGTACCGTGTGCTTTCATCATCCGCGGCCCATGCCGTCCGGCGGACAGCCGGGGCGAACCTATGGGCCTCCAGTTCGATGGACTCAGCCGGCGTCGTCCAGCCGACGAACTCCTGCGGATCGCGAATGGGCGGCTTGAACGTCGCGGACTTGTCGGACAGAACCGCCCGTTCGCCATCCAGGTCAAGCGTCACGTCCTCCCCGGTCATCGACCGCAGGAACGCCGCCATCAAGGGGCCTTGCACCAGCACCGTCATGGGCGGCCCTTCGCAGGGACACGTCATGCGGATTCCGACTTCGCAGTCGGTCGCCGTGATGGTCGCCGTGCCGTTGGCGGCTTCGATCAGAACCCACTTCGTGAGTTCGCGGGGCGACCGCTTGGAAGCGATCTTGGCGGCCTTGTCCATGCAATCGGACAGCCGGGAGCGGTTAAACGTCAGCATCAGAAGTCTCCGTTCGTGGATGTGAAAGCCCGCCCGCATGGCGTGCCGTTTGGGTGGTTACTGGCAACTCCGCTCGTAAGCCCGTTCGATTCGCCGGTCGTTCTCGCGTTCCTCGTAGTCCTCAAGGCACTCGTTGGAACAGAACTCCAGTTCGCCCGTGTCGGCGTCGAGCGTGACGTGGCCTTCGACTCGTGCGGGGTTGGCGCACCACTGGCAGGGGTGTTCGTTCATCGAAATTCCTTTCAGGAAGATTGATCCTTGACCCGCGTCAGTCCGTCGTTACAAAAATGTGCGGGTGTTGTGTGCGACCGGATGAGCCTGGCGGTGCGTTCCGGTCGAATCGCGTCCTATGTCGCCACACAACCCGCGTGCTTCCTTGCGTGGCAGTCCGTGCCAACCCGCACCGCTTGAATCACTGCCGAGCGATCAACTCGTCGGCCAACTGGTCCCGCAGGTCGTCCAGCAATTCCTTGCCGGCCTGCACCCGCCCGTATTCCAGCGTTGAATGGAGGTTCGTTTGTGTGTTGTGCCGCCGCTCCCGGTAGATGACCGTGAGGCTTTCAATCTCAATCCGGCGATCCGTGTCCCACTTCGTGCCGCGGTCGGTGTCGATGGGTTCCGGCGTCTCAATCACCCGGTACGCCACCTCGCAATCGAGATTGCCGTCCACGGACCACGGCGACAGCCGGCGACGGCCCTTGGTCATCAACTCCCGGACTCCGTTCACGAACTCCGGGAACTGTGCTGTGCGGATCGGCCAGCGGTTGTCGTAGGTTTCGAGCTGGGCACAGAGAATCCCGGCCCCGTCGCCCACCAACTGAATGGAGAAGTCCGCCGTTTCGTTCCGAACTCGCGGAACTGGTTTGATTGCCGTCGTGAGCATCCCGACTCCCCAGTAAAGCCCCATGAAACGAAAAAACCCGTGGATAGCTGGCAGGCGTATCCACGGGCGGAGACAGGTTGAAAACCTGTGTGTGCGCGATGTGAAGTGCTGCCAGACACTTTGTTGTCAGTTGTCTGATCCACAACCGACAGACGAAATCTACGAACGCAGGAATCGCCCGTCAAGCGGATGTCGGACGAAATCCGGTGAGATTTTGAATTTCCCCCGGACAGTCGTTTTGATTGCCGGGATGAAACGAAAATTAAAAGGATCAGACGTGCCCACGACTGCTTCACCACGAGCCCGCAAGGTCATTGACGCCACGCCAGACAAGTTGCGGTTCGCCGTCGCCGAAGTGCAGAAGCATCTCGACGCCATTCTGGCTGCCGTCGCAGAAGCGGAGTCAGCCGGGCAAAAGGTCATCCCGTGTGAACCCCGTAGCTTGGACGCAGCCGCAGACAACTGCCTGACCGTGCGAGGGTCGGTTGAACGATCCGTCGCCAAGTTGCTGAAAAAGGGGTTCTGGTGATTCTCCCTGCGGTCGCCAGCGTCCCTGCCGGGTGGGTTATCGTTCCGGTTTCGGCGGTTCCTCGCGGGATAATGCTTCGATGAAGTCCCGCCCCAGAATGAACCGCCGGCCGCCAAGCCTGCGGGATGTGAAGTGCTTGTGGACTCGCTGGTAGCCCATGCCGGTGCGCCGGCAGAACTCTCTCACGGTGTACGCCGCGTCCCCGCGGATCTCGCCAGCGTTGTCGGTTGGTTTCTTCGGCATGATTGGTCCTCCCACAGAGAGGGGGCCTGCGACAGCCGGCGCACGAAAAAACCCGGCCGAACTTGCAGTTTCGCCGGGCAATGCAGGGGGAAGAAAATTGGAACTGCGACAGGGCTGCGACTTCAGAGTTCGTCGTGTCGCACTGCCCGCGGGTTGCGGACCTCCCATGCTTCGACGGCTCGCAGGCGCTCCATCACCCGGCGAGTCTCTGGCCAGCGGTACAGGGTTCGGGGTGTCACGCCAGCGGCCTTTGCCACCGCAGAGATGTTTCCCGTGCCCATTTCAACAAGCAGCCGGATCGCCTTCGTTTTCGGCGGCTCCCGGTGGTCCCCTGGTCCTCCCTTCGGATTCGTGGTGGTGTCCCAGCGGTCGTTGGACATCCGCTCCAGTGCGACCGCAATCCTCTCCAACGCGGCAACTACGTCCATTTCAAGCCCTCCGGTTGCCATTCAGTCGCCGCCTAATGCGGCAGTCCTGAACCTACGGTTTTCGACTCACACTCTTCAACGCACACGGTGTGCGGAATCTTCACAATCGGGGAAATCCCTGTCGCAATTTCCGTCCGTCGAACGGCCTATTCTGCGACAGCCCGCCCACGTCGCCGGCCAATCAAGAGGGCCGCGAATTCCCGCTCAAACGCCGCCCACCGCCAGCGGGGAAGCGTCCGCCAGTCCGTGTAGATCGAGCTTTTGGGGATGGTGTTCACATGTTCAGTATAGCACGCGATTCAGGGCCGATTCAATCGCGGGTTCCAACTCACACTTTTCGCAGAAGTGTGAGCGCGACGAGGCAGAAAAGACGCTTGAACTGAACACCCGCACAGCACTGACGATGCGCCGTTTCAACGATTGACGCGGGAGCGGGTCCGCAGAGACACTGGTAGCGGGTTTTCTAAACCGTCGGTCGGGGGTTCGAATCCCTCCGGGAGTATTGACTTACGACGATTGGCCGAAAGAGTGTGAGTCGGTTTCAACTCACACTTTCAGCCGTGGAATTGATCCCACGCCGCCTTGGCGTCTTCGACCGCAATGGATTCCGAGTAGTGCCGTTCGGTGGTCTGAATCGACGCATGGCCCATGATCGACTTCACCAGCCGCATATCCACGCCCCGGCGCTGCATCTCCTGTGAGCAGCACCGCCGCAAATCGTGAGCGGTCGGCCGCGTCTCTTTCCCGGAATCATCCTTGCCCGTGATGATGCCCGTCTGACGCCCGATCTTTCCGATGACCTTCCCCACCCAGAACGGATCGCGGCCCTTCGCAGTGGACCGGCTGGCCTTGGGATTGCACACGAACCCCTTCCGCTTGCTCACGGGGATGGCCCGGAGCAGTGCATCCGCCTGCGGGGATAATGCCCGGTCCTCCGCGATCTTGTTCTTTTGGAGCCTCGCGGGAATCTGCAGGATGCCGCGTTCATGGTTCAGATTGGGGATGATCCAATCGGGGTCGCTCCAGTGCAGCCGCATCACCTCGCGGATGCGTAGCCCGGTCGCCCACAGCACCATGATCGTCCACCGCCATGACGCCGCCCGCGGTGGTCCCACGACGTTGACGGTCTCCTCGATTAGCCGCATCACTTCCCATCCACTCAGAGGACGCCCCCGCATCTTGCGGACCTTGGCGGTACTGATGCCCTTCACTCGCGGGACCGCCGGCAACCAGCCTTGTTCCTCAGCCCATCGCAGGGCGGCACAGTACGCCGCGAACCTGGATTTCGCCCCGCTCCGGCTCCGCTTGACCACCTTGCCCTTGACCCGTTTCTTGAGCAGGGATTCCCGAACCTGCAACATCGCCTCGCGGGTCGCCGCTTCCCCCAGCGTCTTGGGTCGCAAAACTTCCTCAACCAGCCGCAACCGGGACAGGGCGGCATCCTTGGTCGACGACTCCAGTTCGTCCAGATAATCCCCGTAGGCGTCCACGAAGTCCGCCCACTCCATGCCGGGGCCAGCCACCCGCTTGGACACACTAACCGGCATTCCGAGAACAAGTTCCGCCTCAGCCTTCCGGCGGGCCTGCTCAATCGCGGCCGGATCATGCGACTTGAGCGACTTGCGACACAGCTTGCCCGCCGAATCCCGCCAGACCAACTGCGGATTCCGCCCGGACGGTCTCTGGACCGTCACCAACTGCTTTCCCACCAGAACCTCCCGCCAGGGACGGCGGAAGATAGCACACGCCACGGCGTCCTAGAATCGCGTAGGACGCATCGACTTGCGTGGACGCCCGTACAGTGCCGTCGGCGGTCGAAATGCGTTCTACGCAATCCTCGTGCGTCAGGCGGCGTTCTGTGACGGTGCGGCGAAGTCGCCCGGTTCCGTGCCGTTGAAAATCCGCAGCCCTTCGATGGACAGGACGGGCCGGCTGGTCAGGCGGGCGATTTCCTGCGACTGCTTGAAGGAGGATTCCACGAAGCCCCGGAATTCGGCATTCTCGCGGTAGACCTCGGCTTTGTATCGGGCGTGCCCGTAGCGTTCCCGGTCCCGTTCTGAGTTGCCGGGGAACATTTCCAGACGGGCGTATTCGATCCCGTGGGATTTCAACCACGCCTCAGTTTGCGGGCGGTACTTCTCCAGCCGGGCGGTGACGATGGCTCCCACCCGGTAGCAGGGCTTGTAGAGCGGCCGGGCGTTTTCGAGGTGGTTCAGGTATCCGGGCAGGTGGTCGCCGATGTCCGGTTTCCCCCAGTCCTCGCACAGCACGCCGTCAAGGTCGATCATGTACCGCTTGACCAGGCAGTCGCGCAGCATGTTCCACTCAAATGTGTGGCAGAACGTGGGCAGGTGTCGTCCGGCGTAGTCGACGTGGCCCCGGCCCTTGTCGCCGTAGTAGAGAGCGCCCCACAGGACATCCGAGCAGCCCCGGACGTGGTTCAGGAATTGTTTGGACTGAGTGATTGTTCGCCCGGTCCAGCAGGTATCGTCGACCACGAGGATTTTCCCTTCGCGGGCGGGAATGTTCCGGCGATGGGGTTTCGTCCACGGCTCACGGGACTGGCAGAGTTCTTCCCATTCCACGAGGTGAATATGCCGGAACTCCGCGAGCATGGTGGCGATGATGGTTCCCGACCGGGGGAGACCGCAGACGGCGGCGACTTCCGGCAGGTGGCGGGACCACTCGCGAACATCGGCAGCGGCGTCGGCGTAGGTGCGGAAAATCATTGCTCGGAGTCCCAATAGCCATAGCACAGGAAGCAGGCGGACCCCTTCAGGAACACGCCCGTGAAGTGCATGCCCAGCACAATTGGCGACACGAACGTCCGCCAGAAATTCGCCAGCCCGCCTTGCCGAAAGAGGCCGGCGTAGAACGCAATTGCCCCGGCACGAAAGTGTCGATCCCACGGCCTGAATGATCGCGATTCGGCAACGCCGCACATTGCGCCGCACAACGCCATCGCGAAGACTGCCCACCCGACAACTGCGTAAATCCAAATCACAGACTGAACCCCCGCTGAGTCAGGACAACCAGAAGTCACGCCGGAGGATTCCGCCGTAGGTGATGCAGTGCATGAAGAACAGCACCATCGCCAGCAGTAACCACAGTGCAATCGTCGTCGCCGCCATCAACACCCGCTGTCTGGTGGTGGCGGTGGTCCACCTCACCCATGCGGCAAGCGGGGGCCACAGCAGCCAGATTGCAAAGAACGCGATAAACGCGATTGATCCACTCACAGTTGCACCCTCACGAACCGGGTTCCCTTGATTGCCTCGCACTTGCCGCCGAACCGTTCATCGAACGCCCGGACCACGCCGGGATTCTTCGCTGTGTAATCGTGCCCGATGACCAGCCCGCCCGGCTTCATCTTGGGGAGCCATGCGTCAAGGTCGCGGCGAACGGAGTCGTATTCGTGAGCGGCGTCGACCACGAGTACGTCGACTGGGGACACCAGCCCGCCCGCATACGAGGCAGAGTCGCCGATAAGGTAGGTTGTTGCCGTCCCCGCCAGCCGCTCGATGGCGTTTACGGTCGCGTCCAGCAGGTCCAGTTGCCAGTCGCGGTCGCCGTGCGGGGCGCACTGATTGGAACCCTCTTGGATTGGCAGGGAGCCTTGGCAGATGTCGATGCCGCACACGGCGGCTCGCTCCGGCATTCCGCAGGCGGCTGCCCACAGTCCGCGACCACACCACGAACCCAGTTCCACCCAATAGGCGGCAGGCTTCAGTGTCGAGGCGACTTCGTACAGGAACACCGCTTCCCTTGCGGTGAGCATGGATTCAGTGGGGATGAGGTGCAGCCCCCGCAGCATCACGTCACGCGGAACCATTCAGCACCTCCGTAGCGTCCTCGCCAATCCAGTCCCGCAGAACAGACCCATCCGTGTCGGCAATCCACTTGCCGTTGTCCTTGGGGCGATGACCGACCCCGATTCCGCTCCGTCCGGGCTGACCCTTCAGTCCCACCGCGTGCTGCGACGGCACCAGGGACTTCGGCACGTCCAGTTCCCAAATCCGCTTGTCCAGAAACGTCGTCCCCTCCACCAGCGGGAGAATCTGCGGGACCAGTTCACCCCGGAACACCGTCTGGCACAGGGATGCGTGGTTCGCGTTCCCCATCTCGCGATACTTACGTTCGGCGACGTGGTAATACTTCGCGTGTGACTCCCCCGCGAGGGCGCTGGTGAGCAGCTTGGGGATCATGTTCGCGAGGTAGTGCGGGGAGTACCAATCGTCGTCTTCGATGACCGCCACCGCCTTGGATGACTTGGCACAGTGCAGACCCACGTTGTAGTTGGCGATGAATGAGTCTTTGGCGAGTTTGCCGGGGTCCATGCGGACGTGGGCTTGCCCCAATGTGCATTTCGTGGGTTCGTGTCCGTCGTCAATGACGATCCACTTGGACCACATGAGGGTTTGCCGGGCCATCCACTTTTCGAGGCGGGCAAAGCATTCCGGCCGGTCGCCGGTGCAGGTGAGCAGGGTAATCATTTCGTCGGAACCGCCTTGACCTTGATTGCGACCGGGATTTCGAGTTGGGTTGCGTCGTCCAGCCGGTCGAGGGCCGACTGCATCCGATTGGCGACTTCATTGAACTCAACCGCCACCCTGCCAGCACTGGCGAGAGCGTCACGCAGCTCCGCGAAACGATCCTCGCCTTCCTTGGCAACAGCGTGTGACGCCTTCGGCTTTTTCTTTGTCATCACGTCGTCTCCCGGATGGTGTCGTCTACCACGTCAACGCCAGCGGTCTTCTCGCGGGTGTAGACTTCCGCGAACCGGCATTCCGACAGGAACATCAGGCGATGCCGCTTCTGTTGCGGGATGACCAGCGTCTCCCCGGACTTGAGAATCTGCAGTTCTTTGGAGTCGGACAGGACGACGGCAATGGTCCCCGACAGCACATGCAGTTGCGTCGTGTGCTTGGCGTGTCGATGCAGTGAGGTCATGCCGCCGCCCGCGTTCGCGTGAGCCAGCCACACTTCCTCAGTCGGTGCGAACACCGAACGAATCTGCCAGCCCCACGGCTTCGCCGTCGCCCCGTCAGTCGCTTGCATGTCATTTCGCCCAGTAGTGCCCGTAGAGCGTTTCCACGGGCTTGACCGATTGCAGGGCGTCCCGGACAGCATCCTCCAGCGGAACCCGCTCGAATGCCTCCAGACTCCCGCCGGGGGTGCAGTTCACAACCCGGATTCCCCCCGCCTCCAGCACAGGACGCAGCGCCACAAACTTGCGGTGCATGACGCTGTAAAGACGGTTATTCGATTCACACTTCCGAACGTCCGCCTGATCCCTGAATCCGTAGGGGTTATCGGGCGTCATCAGAAAATCGCAGCCCACAAGGCCAATCGTGGTGAACCCCATGTCCACCAGAATCCGCAACGCCGTCAGCATCGTCGAACGCTTGTTGAATCCCGGTTCACTCACAGCCCATCGGGGTCTCTCAGACGTGAAGAATTCCGCCGGGTCAAACTCCACTGAACCGTCCCGCTCAAACCCCCAGACGTTGGGATACTCGCGGGCGTTCTTTTGCTTCTCAAAGATCGGTTCGCCGTTCCCCTTCAGCCCCACAATCTCGCGGGTGTGCTTGTCCAGCATGTCACTCTTGACGAAACAGGCAATCGCCGGGTCCGCGAAGATGGATTGATGGAACTTGGATGGCGGGTCCGACATGAACGCCAGCATCGGCCGCACCATCGCCGCCGCATTATTGATCGCCGCCGTCGCAATCCCCCGCTGTGCCAATAGGGACAAGTCCGTCCTTGCCAGCGACGGACCCCCGCAGACCAGAAATGCCGTCTGACCCCGGAACCGATTCGCCCACACTTCCCCGCAGTGCCGCCCCTCGGCTGTCGTGATGTACCCGATCTTCCGCGAGACCTTTGGTGTCACAGGCTCGGTTGCCTTCGTCGGCAAGGTCTCCAGCCGGTCATCACACCCGATGCAGAACTCGACCTGTTTGCCGTCCCGCGAGTCGTGAGCCTTGGGGGCCGCCAAGACCGTGCATTCCCGCCGCTTCAAATGACACCAGTGAACCTGATGTTTCTGACCCCCGTCGCAGGGCGTGCACTGGTGAATCCGTGAGTAGTCCGGCGACCGATGCAGGCATAAAAAGTCCTGAACCCCGTAGGATGCGATTCCGGGGGCCTGCAGTGCCTCACGGAAGCGTCGGCGGAACTGCGGGGCCTTCGATGGGGATTGCGACTGCAACGCATTTAACGCGATCCTGGCGACCGTGGCGTTAGGCTTGTCGAACGTCGGCTCCGGTTCCACCTTGCACGCGGCACAGTCGGTCGAATCGACCGGCGTGTGATTGGACGGCAGGGACGCCAGTTGCGCCGCCATCTGGCAGCGGCCCTTGGACAGATAGGGGCAGGTTTGACACCAGCTCACGTCGACGACTCCGGCGCGGTCCACGCGGGGTCAACGCCCGGCTCCCCGTAGGGTTGAGGGATAGGCGGGGCCATTTCCCAGAGACGATCCACGGTGTTCTTGATCTCCAGAAGATGCTGCAACAGTTCTTCCTCGCTGGCGTCCGCGTTATCAGGGAGTGCCTGAATGTTCATGTCGACGATTCCTCCACCCAATCGGGATCAACCGGCGGTTCCCCGATATGATCCTGCGGGGTCTGCACCATGCGTTCGCGGAGACGTTGGGTGTCCACGGACGCTTTCAGAACCCACTGGCGAATATCGTTCAGGTCGAAGTCGCGGGCGTGCATGTCAGGTACAGGTGACGTTGACGGTGGCGGGCCATGTTGAGCAAAGGGTTCCAGCCCCAAGGTCAAACTGCGTCACTCCGGGAATGGCGATGTCGCACTTGTCGGCGACGTAGCCCATCGACTGACCGCCAAGGCTGGACACCTGAAACGAGATGCCCACCGTGGAACCAATGCCGACAGACAGCCTCGCGGAATAGGTCGTCATGCCGCTCACAAACGTCCCTTCCCAGAGCGAGCCGTTGTGGACGAGGGTCCACGCTCGATTGAAGTTGGAACATCCCGATCCGGTGACGCCCGAAATCGTCAGTGTGAACTCGCGGGACAGGTCGAAGAACGTCACCGGGTCTTCACCATCACAGGACGACGTAGACGAACTGGACGATGACGACGAACTGCTTGACGACGACGAACTCAGGGCAAGGAAATCAAAGTTGGCCCCCGGCGACTCGCCAAAGATGGGAGCCAGCGGCCAGCGGTTCTTGAGCCGTTCAATATCCACGTCCAGTTGCAGCATCAATTGCTGCATGAACCGGCGGCGTTCAGCCTTGGACTCCGGTAGGAAGGCGTGCATTACTGCAGTCCCCCCATCGAATCGACCCACTCGGAACCCGACCTGACGGTGACGTGCATCCGCTGTCGCAGGTGAGACAGCCCCGCCAGTTCCGTCCTCTCGCGGGCGTAGCTGAACGCCACGTTCGTGTAGAAGTAGAACTGCTGAGACGCCTGCCGGATCTGCAGCCGCCGCTTGGACTGTTCCGGGTCGATCCCCAAGAGTTCCAGCTGGTCGGACGAGAACTGCAGGGTCGTGGTGAATTCTTCCGGGTCAATCTCACAGTCGGTCAGAATCGCGTTGATCGCTTCCCAGCCCGTCGTCAGCGGGTCGCCGTCGTCATCCTTGGCGGCAAGGTTGATTCGCTGATTGAGTCGCAGGAAGTCGTAGTGTAGACCTTCCAGAACAATCGTCCCGGCGTAGGTCAAATCCTTGCGGTAGCGGTGAATCTGCCGGGCCATCTGCCCGAACCGCTGCAGCCGGCGGGGAGTGGTGACAACCAGCCCGTAGGACTTCCCGACCGCAAGGGCTTCATCGTAACATTTGATCTCATTCTCGATCCCCGCGACGGTGTGGATCGTCCCTTCGTAGCCGGTTTCGGGATATCTGACCGTGAGGGGGACCGTCAGCCGGGGATAGACAAACTTGAACCCAATCGGCTCATCCACCCGGTTGCCGGAACCCGGGCCTTTGTACCGGGCGATGCAGACGTTCCCGAAATCAATGGTCCCGTTGCGGAAGTCGCAGCGCCAGCCCGTCAGGGTCTTCCAGTTCCCGGAACCCCACGCAGCGTCCGCGTACCGCACCTGAAACGACGGCGACCACGTTTGCGTCAGGGAGGTCATTAGTTCCCCCTGCAGCGTCCCGGAGGAATTGGTCCACAGCGTCGATGGGCCGGGGATGTAGACCTGATACGGACCCTTCCGGGCGATGCGGGTGAACGCTGGGTCGATGATGCGGAACTTGTTGTAGCAGGTGTATTCGTTCGGAGCCTCGCCTTCCGTGGTCGTCCCGTAGGGTTCCAGTGTGTTGGACCCGCCGCCGTCTTCCCATTCCGCCTCAGCCCATTCCAGACCTTCCGGCCCGTAGAACTTCACCGCCCCATATCGCCCCTCAGAGCTGCGGTGCATCTCCATCGACAGCACCATGCCACTGGCGTTGTCGGGGTCATTGACGGTGATGGTCTGGGCATCCGACGCCTTCACGTCGATAAACCGCCAGATTCGTTCTCCCGGCTGCCAAATCAGCTTTGTCGCCGGGTCGTATTGAGACAGCACCCGTTGCACGAACGCCCGGATCGTCTCCGATTGCGTGACCACCTTTTCCTGCGGCTTGAAATCCAAGCCCCCTTCCCAGTCCGAGACCGAATCCGAATCCGAGTCGCTGGAACCCTGCTCACCCAGTTCCGAGACCAGATAGGGGAGATTCCCGACCGACGGCGCACACCCCAACGCATACAGGGCGGGCTGTGCATCCAGTAGAACCTGCGCGAAGATTTGTCCCAGTGTCGCGTTCTGCAGGAGCGACAGGGCGTAGTCATCATCGTTGTCATTGGTGACATTGAAGACAGCGCGGGGATAGCCTTCCGGGTCCGGGTAGGGATCGCCGCTGGAGTCCACCAGCCACGCGGTGTTCATCACGACGATAGATTGCTTGGACGCCCGGTAGGTCGGGTCATAGGCGACCACCTGGACAGTATTCGTCCCCTCGCCAATGTCGACTTCCTCAACCCAGCCTTCAAAGAACGGATTTGTATCGTCCTGCGAGGATGATTCGTAGTCGTGTTCCGTGTCCCATGCGATCAGGTAGTCGGTCAGGTTGAACGGCAGCGTGTGATTCGCCGCCGTGACCTTGAACTCCAGCCGCATCGGATGCGAGTAGCTGGCGGATGGTTTCAGGTCGTGAATGCCAAGGGCTTCCACGTCCACCAGCGACCCGGCGGAATTGGGATCGGTGCGAACTTCAATGAGGATCACGGGCGGGCTCCGTTCGACTGGCTGCGACGGCGTTGGTTCTGCCCGGCGACCGCCTGAACCTGTTGCATCATCAGTTGCACGTCCGCCTGTAATTTCGCCACGTCAGCCGAGTTCTTCGCGAACTCCTGGGTCATCGTCCCCACCACGTCAGCCGTCATGGTCGAGACCTTCGTGTTCTGCTGCAGGCTGTTCGCCATCATTTCCGCGTTGCGGTTGCCCGCCTGCTGAATCTGTTCCGGCGAATAGGATTGGTAGCCCCCACGAGCCTGCAGGACTGCCCGGCGGTTGGCTTCGCGGCGGGCCTGATCGACCATTCGCTGCTGTTCCCGCGACAACTCGTCTTCCGGGGACATCCCGCCCGCAGAGCGAATCTGTGCTTCTGTGGTCGCCGCGGCGTCATCCGCCAGCCGCTTGATGAGGGCTTCCGGGGTCCGGGCCTTGTCCTGAATGTCTTTCGCGAGACCTTGCACACCGGGGTCATTGCGGGCCGCGTCTTCAATGGCTTTCAGTTGCCGCTGGTATTCGGCGAACATTTGCAGCAAGGCCCGCAGGTGAGCTTTTTCCGCAGCCTCAGCCTCGCGGCGTTCGCGTTCCGCCGCCGCCTTCATGTCGTCCATCATCTGACGCTTGAAGTCGTCGTTTTCCTTGGCGGCACGGGCCTTGTCTTCCTCCGCTTCCTCGGCAGCCCGGACTTCCTCGCGGATCGCGTCTTTCGCAGCCTGTTCGTTCTCTTTGACGATCTGCTTTCGACGTGACTCCAGCGTGTTCAGTTTTTCCGCAGCCACCTGAATGGCACGAGCGTCCGCCAGCCCGGTCTGGGTTTTCTTGACGATGGCCTCGCGTTCCTCATTGATGCGGGCCGTGATCTCCTCAATCGACTTGATCTCGCGAGCCTGTTCCTGCAGGCGGTCCACCCGTGCCCGCCGGTCGAAGTCGTCCAGCATCTTGGATACGTCGCCCATCTGCTTGCGGGCGGCGTTCAGTTCCAGTTGCTTGTCGACCGCCTCATCCACGCCGGCCGTGAAATGCCCGATGGTCAGGATGGTCGTACTGATCTCTTTTGAGATGTCCGTGAACAACTGGGCGTAGTTACGGAACCCCTGTGTGGTCGCCAGCCGTTGCTGCAGGTCGTCAACGGCCGTGCCGATGCTGCCGAACGCCGTCACCAGCCTTTGGGCATCCAGGTTGCCGTTGTCCGCTGCCGTCTTGACGACCGACTGAAACCCCTTCCATGCGGCCTGTGCGGCTCCAATGGCGGCCACCACGCCGCCAATCGCCAGTGCCGCCTTGCCGAACCCGGCGGTTGATGCGGCCCCCATGCTGGACGCGGCGTTGCCGAGAGCGTCAATCCGGCCGCCCAAGAGTTGGGATTGCGATAACAGTTCGCGGATGGACGCCATGCCGTCGTCGGTGGACGCGGCGGCTCCTGCGGGGCCAGCCCCCTGCGCCTTTTTGGACGCGGCGACGACTTCCTCAATCCCCTTGACGATCTCTTTCAGGGCCGCCTTAGCCTGTTGGTGGGCGACTTCGACCTGTACCTTAGTCGCCATCCTTGGCGGTTCTTTCCATGCCAGAGTTCAACGTGTTTTTCCAGCGGTCACTACGCGCGACCGTTGCAATTCTTATCGCTCCAATTCGGAAACGATGTCCTGAACCCAATCCTGCACCACCCGGTCAATCGCCGTCGCCCACGTCGGGGGCATCGCATTCGGCATCAATGGCCGTGCGGGTTGTCGTTCAGTACCCTCATCAAACCACGGGGCATACTCACGGCCATAACCCACCGTGACCGTCGCCCCCTGAACCTCAAAGATGTTGTCGCCCTTGCTGTCCCCGGCCTTGTAGCCCGGAATCACGGTGTTTCGCATCAGCCCCGTGTCGACGCCAATCTGTGACTTCGCAGGCTTGGACTCCACGGAAATCTTCGTCTCCAGCGTCTTGATGCGGTCAAACAGCTTGTCCCGCTTCTGTTTGGTCGTGGCGGCTCGCAGTTCCCCCTTGGCCTTTTTCAACTGGCCCTTGAGTTTGCGAACCTTGTTCATCTTGGTTTTGGTGTCGCGTTCCTTTCCCGCCTTCCGCCTCTCGGTTGACTCCGCCAGCGGCTTCCACTGGACGCCATCATCACCGATCCCGCCGCGGGACTTCTTTTCAAACGACAACCGCTGCCGGGAGAGAACGGTGGTTCCGATCTCCTGCAGAAGCGCCGCCTGCTTGCGGTCAAAGTCGGCAATGACCTTGTTGACCGCCGCGGGCAGGGTCGTATTGAGCGTGATTTTGAGCATGAAAAAACCCGCCCCATTTCGGGAGCGGGTCAAGGGCTTGGGGGCCTGCGCGTCGTGAGGCGGACGCTACGCCGTCGTTAAACCGTGTCCCACACCAGCGAGATGTCCGCGGACGCTGAATCCGGCTTCAGAATCTCAAAGTTCAGCGTGGTCCGCGTGTAGTCCTCAAGTGCGTGGGCATCTTCCGGCATCACCAACTGACACCGGGGCATCGAAATCACCAGCCGGGCGTAGTCGTCCGAAGCGGTCCCGTTGTGCAGGCCCAACAGCGTCAGTGTCAGGTCATATTCCGCGTCAGGATCGCCGTTGATGAACAGCCGCTCGGCTTCGTCGTAGGTGTCTGAGTTCTTCAGGATGACCGTCTGAAACGACGTGTTCCGGGTGGTCCGCTTCAGGTGCCGGGGCGACCGCGAGCCGACGTAGGCCGGACGCAGGTTGTTATTCCGCACCAACTGAAACGACTGCATCTCGATTTCCACGCCGTCCGACGAATCGGCAACCGACAGCGTGACATCCGGGAACTCAAACTCCGTCAGTTTCTCAAGATCGTTCGGGACCGTCTGGGCAGTCTCCACCGAGACTTCGGTCTTGCCCATGACATCCGCCGTCCACAGCACCGAGTCGTCATCCTCGGTTCCCGTGAGCGTGAACGTGTTGATCCGCAGCCCGTTGTGCTGCTTGTTCGACAGGTCCGGTCCCTGGGCATCCTCAACTCCAAACGACGGCAGGTCGTTTGACGCGGGATTGCCGAAGGCTTTGGTGATGATCCATTCGGCCAGCGAGGTCGTGATCGTCGCCGGGTAGTAGCCGTGCAATGCACCGGCCATGTTCCCCTGCGGCATACCGGAAGTCGTCTTGCCGTGCTTGACGCCGAACTGCCCGAAATAGGGGCGGTTGGAACGCCGCTTCCGGTTCAGGCGGACGCCGTACTCCGTGAGAGGCAGGTAGACGTAATCTGGCGAACCGGGCTTGGTTCCCCACGTCGATTCGTCCCAGCCCGTGAGGTGACGATTGCCGCCGACGAGGATGTTGTCCGTACTCGAAAGGGGCATCGGTTATTCCGTGAGGGGTGAGGATTTCAGGAACAGGGTCAGGCCGCCGGTGAGTTGCAGCACCTTGGCGCGGGCTTCGTCCTGCGAAGTCGTGGGAGCGAACCGGGCCGTCGTGATCCGGGCGGCTTCAACCCGTGGGTATTTGCCGGTGGCCCGCTTCACGAATGGCACTGAGTCATCCGCGGCGTGAGACTGAAACGCCGCCTTGATGACATCCTGCCACAAGGCTTCGATCTCGTCGGCGTAGGGGTTGTTCGTCCAAATGGCGACGGAAACGGTGTACTCAAACTCCGCTGTCTTGTTCGTCAGCCACCCGAATGGAACCGTGGTCCCGAACAGGGCGATGGCCGGGCACTCGATGGGAGAAGTCGGAGCCTCCCGCCACGGTTTCGGGTGCGCCCCGTACTGCTGGGCGTCCTTTTCGTAGGCGAACTTGCTCTTGAACTTCCCCTTGAGGTCCGGCCAGTGGTTAATGGCGTCCCACAGGGCACGTCGTCCAGCGGCGAGACAGTTGGACATTGGCGACCTGGATCGGGTAAGTCCCTTGCTGGCCGTTCCGCAAGGTTTCGTTGTAGTTCAGTCCGGGAATCGTCAGCGTGCCCTCACGGGCCTGCTCCAGCTTGTCGATGGCGTTGTCGTAGGCGAGTTGCAGAGGTGGGGTTGGTTCCCGGCCTCCCAGCGTCACCAGCCGCCAAGCGGCGATGTCCACACAGCGGTCTTTCACCCAGTCATTGGCCGGCCGGGGATTGACCGTGACCCACGGGGCCAGGGCTTCGTCGCACAGGGAGTTGGCGTACTCAATCGCTTCCTCCCCGTACTGAGACTCCGCGGTGTCCGCGTAGGTGTCCGGGGCGTCCACGTCCTGCGCCCACGTCATCCCGTCAGTGGACAGCCGCTTTCGCAGTTGTTCGACGGTCGCGTAGGTGTTGGATGCGGAATAGGACATCAGGAACCCGAAGGAATTGGCAACCGGCAGGACTCGAACCTGCGACCCACGGCTCTACCACTGAGCTACGACTGCCATGAAAGACCGCCGGGGGGATTTGTGGTCAGCCCCCGGCGGCGTCAGCATCAACCAAACACCACGTCCGCCTGCCAGATTGCGTTCGGCTCGGCGACCACCCATCCGTAGTGGCTGCCGTAGAACGTACTCAGGCGGACAGGGTTGTCCTGCAACTTCGCGTAGGCGTAATCGCCGTAGACCTTCGCGAGCGAATTGACCTTTTCTTCCAGCGACGGACCCACGTTAATGTCGGTCGGGACAAGTTCCAGACCGCTCAGGTTCCGCAGCCAGTTCGTGTTGTTCTCCGGGACCATGATGACCATGTCGTCCGGGATGTACTTGCGGGTGGTTCCGCTGGGATCTTCGTAAGTCCCGTCGACGAACCACCACTTCATCCCGAACAGCCCTTCGACGAACTCACCCTGCAGCAGCTTTTCCGAAGTCATCGGGGAAGCCGCGGCCAGCGTGGCGAACTTGGTCATCGCCCGGATGCGCTGTTTGATCTTGCTGTTCGCAATCACAAGGTCCGGGGGCGGGGCATTCTCGGCCCGTGCCTGTTCCTTGATGTTCTCGAACTGCTTTTCCGGGTCCGCGGCGCTGCTGGCCCACGTCACGTCGATCAGGCCGTTCAACTGACCCTGGTGGGTCGATGCGATCTCGAAATCGAGCGTCACATCGTCGCCGCTATTGGACTCCACGATCTCGCCGTTCGTGTCCACAATCACCTCGCCGGTGACGAGGAACTTGGCCATCGCGAGGTTCTTCTGAATCTCGTGACGCCGGACGAACTGGTCGAGCTGATCGCGGATTTCGCCGGAAGCGATTTCGTTGATGACCTCGCTGGACGGCTCCCGCAGGCCCTGAAAGACCTGGGTGGACATCTGCAGTTCGTTGAACGTGTGGAACATCGCCCCCTGACGCTTGCTCTTGCCCTGCAGGGACAGGACGCGGGCAGGCGCACCACGGGTGTTGAACGGGGCCGCCTTGTTCTGGGCGGGAGTCACCAGAAGCGAGGCGTCGTCCGTCCGGGCGGGCCGGGGGTTTCGATAGAACTTGTCGAAGAGGGGCTTCCCCACCTCGGCAGCCGCTTCCTGGTAGGCTTCCAGAAGCGTTTCGTGATGCAACAGGGCTTTCAGATTGGCCATCTTGGAGAGCCGTCCTTGGCAGGGTCAGAGAGAGGAGAAATGTCCCGGATTCAGAACGCCGGGCGCGGGGATCAGACCTGCACGCCGTTCGTGTAGAACTGCAGGTGCGAGAGGTAGTTGGTCACGCCGGACGCCCGGCACGAATCGAGGTCGCCAAGCAACGCCGCGGTGTTGATCTTGGCGTTCGAGGTCACAATGCGGCCGGCAGCCCGGTCCACGTTGGCGCGGGTGTTCACGTCGTACAGGTCGACGTGTTCGTCCAGCACGCCACGGCAGGTTTCCGCACCGGCAAGGGCACCGGATGCGATCACTACCGCGTTGTCGGCGGCGTCCACGGCATCCGAGTCGACGGTGATTTCGTCGTTGTCGTAGTCGACGGCGGTGATCGTCAGGCCGGAGGTGGCCCCGATGGTGATGGTGTCGCCCACCTTGAAGGCTCGGGCGTCGTCCACGACGATGGATTCCGAACTGGAAACCGCACCGTTGACGCGGGTTCGCTTGCACGGAACCCACAGCTTGGACGTGGTGATCTGTGCCATCAGGGTTCCCTGACGGAGTTCACCTGTGTAATTGCCGTTCTTGCCGTCGATGGCGTAGGTGGCATCGACGACGCCGCGGTCGAAGCCGGGATTCCCCAGCTCCATCGAGACGTAAATGTTGATCGGTTCGTAAGAGCGAACCAAGCCTGATCCGGGAAGTGGATTCACTGCGGGCGTCCTTGCTCAGCAAGAGAGGTGTGGGGGAGAATCACGACTTGGGCTTGAGACCCAGGGCGGCCTTGGCGGCGGTGCGATCGGCTTCCGAGATACCGACTTCCGGTTCCTTGGAAGTCACAACGCCGCCGATCTGCGAGCCAAGAACGAGCTTGTGGCTGGTGGCGAACGAGTTCAGGGTGGCGAACGCACTGGGGGAGTAGTTCAGCTCCGCCCCCAGCGTGACCAGCGTGGGCTTCATCGCAGCCGGGAGGCCGGCGGCAAGGCAGGCTTCAAGGTGCGATTCAAAGTCTGTCTTGGACTTGTTCGCCTTTTCGGTTTCGAGCGATTCCAGCTTGGCGGTCAGGTTGGCGACCGTGGCGCTGAGGGTGGCGAGTTCGGCTGCGGAGACGGTGGCGGTCATCGTGACCGGCTCTTTCTCCACAACGGGGGCTTCCTTGGTTTTGTCAGCGGCGTCAGCCATCGGGTCTTCGTCCTTTTTGGTTTGACCAGTCCAAGCGTCGACGATGGCTGGAACCACGTCGTTAAAGTTGGCTTCGGTGAGAGATTCCGGGAGACCGGGGAAGCCCGCCGCCTTGGCGAGCTTGTTCATGGATTCAACAACCACGTCGTAGGTCATGGGGCCGCCAATCGGGGCTGAGAGTTCGATGAACGGGTCTTGACCGGGGACAGCGGCGTGGGTGACGACAGCGACGTGCAAGAGGCAGATTCCGTCCCACTTGCGTCCGGCCCCGTCCGTCCAGTCCTTGGCGGCGGTGATGGAGACTTCCCGCCGGGTGTCGATCAGTTCGGCAGCCTTGTCCTTGGGGACGTAGGCGGACATCCACAGGCGTTCGCCGTCATGCCACACGTCGTCCACGTCGGTGATCGTGTCGCGTGGGTCGGTGTCGACGCCAAGTGCGATTTGTCCGTGTCCCCAGCACAGGGGGTGTCGGACGCCCGCTTCCTTTTGGGCGTAGAACTGGCGGACGATGTCGTCCAGAATTTCGGGGGTGACTTTCCAGCCCCGGAACGTGCCGAGCGGCAACACGTCTTTGACGACGCGGACCTTCCCTGGCACGCTACGTTTCCGGGGGAGTCCTTTGACTTTGCCGGGAGAGAGCGTGAACGGACTGGCGGGGGAATCGAGCCGGTACAGTTGCACGCCGTGTTATCGTTCGCGGCCGATAACTTTCCGGGAATTGGGTGATCCGGTTGCTGCGGGTCCGCGTTAGAATGCGGGTGGATTCTTTTTCAGGAGATTGCTGTGACTAAAGGCTTGGATGACTTCAGCGTTGAACCGTCTCTCCGTGCTGCGGAAGATGCTTCAAGTGATCGGCGACCGGAATTCGCAGTCGACCACCTGACTGACGCCGTGAGGGAATGTCAGAACGAGATCGTCCGGCTGAACAGGGAATTGGCCGCACTGAAGGCGTCAGCCAACCTTGCCGTCTGGCAGTAACCCACCCTCCATCCCCCTTGAGTCCGCCGCCTAGCCCCGGCGTTGATTCGGGGGATGGTTTTTTACACAGGAGAGCGTGAGATGGATTTCGGCGCAGAAGACCCCATGCGGTTTTGGGATGGCGTGAGCGTGCGACAGCGTGCCGACAAGACGTGGGAGCCGTGCCTAAAGAACGTCCGACACGGATGGGTGGTTCCCGACTCACTCCGGCCGATTGGGTTCCGCCTGATCGCAGATGCATACGCCCCGTCTCGAGAGCCTGCCAGCATCCGTGTCACATATTCAACTGAGTGACCGCTTCAGTTCCGGTCCCCTTCGTAATTCCGCAGGTCAATCTGCTTCAGGATCGTCTCCGGCACATCCTTCATCGTCTTGACGTTCTCCGGCCCGCCGTATTCTTCCAGCAGGGATTCATCCAGTGGAATCATGGCACACCGGCACGAATACTCCCCCTGCACCTGCTTGATGAGCCAGTATTCCTGAGTGAACGTCTCCACCACCCACTTGTCGAAGAACCAGTGGTGCGGCCGGACCCGATTGTCAGCGGTCGCCGCGTAGTAGACCCATCGGAACCGATCCCGCACGCGGGGCTGACGAAGCGACTGTTCCTGCCCGTCCAAGAACGCACGCTTGGTGTTCGTCCTGAACACCGTCTCGACTTCGTGCCGCTTCAGTGTGGCGACATCCGCGATCCGCTTGCGAAACGTCGTCAGGGAATCCCCGTTCTTGATGCTCTCAGCGACTGCCTGCTGTAATCGGATGATCGCCTGCAGGTCGTCCGCTGAACCCGTGACGAACGCCTGCCGATGCAGTTCCGCCTGCACCAGTGCCAGTTCCCGCTGGGCCATGATCCCTTGCGACTCGACCCACTTGATGGCGTCCTCAAGTTGCGGCCAGCGGTACTCGTCCGCGTCATACAGCGGGTCCGGCAGAATGTCCTGCAGCCCCTTGATCCCCAGCGTCACCGGGCGTTTCAGGGTCAGGGCGTCGGGAGTCCGGGAAGGAATGTCCCCAACACGGGGCCGCCACGGGGAGAGCATCCCCAGAATGAGACCCGCCATGCGGCAATCGGCTTCCAAGTGCCGGATCGCCTGCAGGGTCAGACCCACCTGAGTCCAGTCGCCATTGCCCGCCTGCGCCGCCACCACGAGATTGACCAGCCGTGCGTAGAGGGCCGTCAGTTCGTGCTGGGCACGCCGCAGGATGGCTTCCTGGTCAAACCGCAACTGAGGTGGATTCACGTTCACCGCCGGGCCACAGGGACATCAGAAAGGGGCTTGCCGACAGCGGCGGGGGTGATTTCTTGTCGTCGATCTCGTCCGGGTCTTGCCCCGTCTTGACCGCGTACTCAGCCTTCAGTTGTTCCGGCGTCTTGACCGTGCCGTCCGGGTTCGTGGGCTGGGCCGGGGGATTCGCCAGCCGTGTAATCAGCTTGGTCAGCCGCTCGTGGCCTTCCTGAGTCACAGGCACGCCACAGGCTTCCAGCATCGCGATCATGTCGACCGTGCCGCTGGAGACCAGTTCCGACAGCTTGGGATTCGTCAGCCACGCCTTGACCACCTCAGACGCAAGGTCGTCCGGCCGTTCCGTGAGCGGCGTGTAATCCATCGTGACGGGGGCGCAGCCGTTCATCGCGACCATCGGGTCAATCACGCCCGTCTGGAACTGCTCACGCAACTGCAGGAAGATGTCCTCAAACACCGCCAGCAAGACAATCCGCTGCTGTGCCACCATCGCAAAGGAACCTTGCTCGGCTCCCTCCGTGACGGTCTTGGGGGGAATCCCCATCGACAGCAGTTGCCATGAGTCCTGTTCCGCGATGACTGCCAAGAGTGGGGCGGAGTCCTGCGGCTGGGCGTTGTCATTGTCGACTTCGATTTCGTAGCCCACGTCCTGCTGACCCGTGGCTCCGACGCTGACCTGCCGTTTGTTCGACAGGACGAGGCTACCGCCCGCCTCATACGGGACGATGGCGTTCTGGATGACATCCGCAAAGCGAATCTTGGGGGCGTTGGGGTCCGTGTTGGTCGGGTCGTCCAGATACTCCGGTCCCCGAATGATCCGCGATCCCAAGGCGAACTTGTCGAGGAAGATTCTCAGCAGCCGCCGGGTGTTCTTGCGGTCCAGCCAGGTATTGCAGGCGGCTCCCAGAAACCGGCTTTTCCCGTGCGGTTCCGTGGGCGTGGCGTCCATCGCCAGCCACCATGCATAGATTTCCCCAAGGTCCACCTGCGACTTCTGGCCGTCCTCTGTCTTGCCGTCCAGCCGAATGCCTGAGAACTTGCCGTTCCGCAGGATCATCTTGGTTTGCTTGTAGGGCAGTTCGTTCAGGTCGCAGACGTGGACGCCCGCTTCGGGAACGTACTTCCATGCCTTTTCAAACGCGACCCGGCCGTAAGCGATGAAGTTCATCATCGCAGACCGTTTGCGGTAGAACTCCTTTTCGACGTGGTCCCTGACCGCCTTCGCGCTGGCATCCCCGTCAGTGGTCTTGAACGTCACCTTGACCTGTTCAGCACCGGAGACGAGAACCCGTTCCGCAAGGTTGAGCTGGTAGTCCTTGCGCATTTCCGCCACGAGCAGTTCGACCTGCTGAGGCGGGGCCTGCAGCAGGCCGGCCAGTGCGTTGGCGGTTTGGGAGCCTTGAACGAGCATCAGTTACCACCGGGTTCGTAGGCGACAAAGACGTTGCAGGATGCCACCACTTCCTTCGTGGTGGATTCCCGGACAGCCAGACGGAAGTTCTTGCCCGCGTTGGCGAGAGCCGTCACGTCGTCGGTGAGCATGAACGCCAGAACGCCAATGGCGTCCCCGGAACGATCCAGCCCGGCATCCGAGCTGTCATCGGACGCCGTGAGTAGGGTCGTCTTGGTCGTCCCCAGCGTTTCAATTGTGAGCGTCAGCCCGGCGTAACCGTCGAGACTCTGTGCCACCTGCCGGTTGTTGGTCAGGGTGACGGATTTCTCGCACAGTTCGCCGGTATAGACGGTGAGGTCTTCGAGGTAGAGCATCAGGGTTGATACATCACGTCAAGGACGCATTCGTTGGCCCCCGGAGCGTCGGCCCCGGAGATTGTGGTGGTCGCCGCCGCTGCGATGCCGGTGTCGAACCGGATGCCACCGGGGGGAGAGCAAGACAGCCCGCCGCCGGCCGGGATGGCGTAGGTCAGCTTGGGGGTGGTGGTCCCCACGGTGACGTTGGCGATCAGGGCGTCGTAGAAGTGCAGGTACATGGTCGCTTCGGACAGGTTCATCACCTGAAACGACATCATGCGGTGTGGTCCACTGGCAATCTGTTCCTCGGTTTCGTCGAGGTCGATTGAGCGGAAGGTCAGGTTTGCGTCCATGCGTCAGCCGTCTCCAAAGAATGAGCCAAATCCGCTTCCAATGAAGGCGGGGGAACCTGTGCTGATACCCAACAGCGGGGCCATCACCGCATACGCCATGCTCGCCACGCGGGCCTGTGCGAACGGTGTCCAGTGAAGAGCGTCGAATTCACTGCGGTAGGTCGTGTTTTCGTAGTCGCCAAGCAACGGGTCGGATGCCACGTCGATGACGCCAGCCAGGTCGGAGTTCGCCAGAATCGCGGCGTTGATGGTCGCCACCGCAGCGTTGAACCCGGCCGGGATGAGGTCACCCGCTTCGTCGCATTCCGGGATGGTCATTCCGACCACCGTGAACCCGTCAGCAACGTAGTCATCCACCAGCCCTTCAAGCCGGCTGATAACGGTTGCGGCGGATGCACCGGCCCTCAAGTCATTGATGCCTGCCATTAACACAATCATGTCGTGCGTGGCTGCCGTGCGGCGACACGACCGACTTCCCCAGCCTCGTGACGTGCCAGTGTCAATCACCCGATGGGGAATACCGTTGGCCGTCGTCAGCGTCTGGTTGGCGTAGGTGTCGATTTCCTGTGCTGTCTGTGCGGAGACGCCAAGGTTCGCCCAATCGGCAACGAAACCCTTTGCTTCGAGCAGGGCCATCGTCTGCGCAGGCCACTGAACATCCTCGCCAACATTCAGGACAGTCGGCACAGCGTCAGCCGTGTAGTCGCCCCGAACCATGCTGTCGCCGACGAACTGAATCTGGTTCGTGTCGAAATCGTTGGTCGCCCGGAAGTGCGTGAAGTGCGTTCCGGTTGTGGACGTGGCCGCGCCGCCGGTGATGATCCCGAAACGGCCGTTGGCGGCGATGCCCGATTGCCTGCGGAACACCTCGCGGCGGTCAAGGAACGTCCGCACCAGCGTGCCGCGGATGGTGTGTTTGAGCGTGTATTGCCCGACAGGGTATTCAGCGAACGGCGGCGTCTCTGAAAGCTGGAGCCGGAACGTGTAGTTCGCCAGGGCCGTGTCGTAGCCGCCGAGCCGGTCGAAGCCCGGCCAGTTCATCCATGTCGTGTTCCAGATCAAGGAACTGTTCGACATGCGAACGCCAGCCGCGGCGTACTGGTTCGCACCGCCGGGGACGGTCATTACGTCCAAACCGACTTCGCATTCCACGTCGGTCACGGCCGTGTTATCCGTGACCATCACGATTCCGCTGGCACCGGTCGGATAGCAGCCGCCACCCGTGCGGAGAATCAAATCTCCGCTGGCATAGCTGCCATGCTTCGACCATGAGCCGCCAGAGTTGGCGGCGCGAGATGCTACGGAGTTTCCTGCCGTGCCGGTGAATAAGTCCTCAAAGAGAGTCGCCATGCGTTGTGGACCGGCTTTTCGTTCGCTGCGGACGATAACAGTGGTTTCTTGTTATCGTTCGCGGACGCCAAACGAGCCGCCTCCACCATGCGAGTGATGATCTCCTTCATGCCGCGGTAGCCCCAGTGGTTTGCGTCAATGCCGTCAGCGAGCGACACGTCGGACGTGTCGACGAATACGCCGCGGCACTCACTGCACACCTCGTGAACAACGTCGTTGAACTCATGGTGTTGCGGCATGAATCCCGGCATAACCAACACGCATGGGCCAGTCTCTTTGCGGATTCGAGCCACTAGATCCCGCAGTCCGTCACGGTAGGCTGTAACCGATGTTCCGGCGATCCTGTCATTGATGCCAATTTGCAGGAAGACCCACGTTTCAGTCGGCAGGCGAGAGGCTCGCGAGGCACGTAGTCGCTCGCGGAATGCCTTCATGTACGCCCCGCCGTCCCGCCAGTCGTCCAAGTGGCTGCCCCCCTGCCCTGCCTTAACGAGCCAGACTGTGTTGCCGGGTGCGACCATATTCGCCAACCCTAGTTCCCACCCGTGGCTCGTCTGGTCATATGTGCCGCCGTCACGGGGGTCGCTGACGCCTGTCAGTTGGGCGTGCCCAATCAGGTTATTCGAGCCGATGCTCAGTGGCTCGAATTCAAGCGACGTGTTGTTGAGGATTTGGACAGCCGGGCGGACGCCAACCTCGTGATGAGCTGCGTGGGCGTTTAACGCCACGCCACCCGTGTTGCTTTCGCCCACGAAGACGAACAGCAAGCCCCTGTTGTCGATGGTTGGTGGCGATGCGACTGGCCGGAACGTCCCAGCGACAACCACGGCAGCGAGTGCCATTAATGGAAGCACGATTCTGTTTCGCATGCCGCAAATTGTAGCACAGCCCCTTATCGTCCGGTCGCCTTAAACCCGCGGGGGATGCTCATTCCACCCGTGGGAGCCAGCGTCAGCTTATTGAACGCACCAGAGCAGGCGTCCACGAGGTCGTCGTGCCCATTCGAGTCCTTGGGGGGCGGGAAGTTCGTCAATTCGTCCAGCAAGTCCTTGACCCACGGACCCCGGACCAACCGCACATTCCCCGCCTCACACTGCGCCGACAACGGCCGTGCCCGGACTTCCTTGGCGGTGTTGACGGCATCGAACCGGGGAGCGAACCGGGCGAAATCACGGGCGTGGATCGCCATGACCTCTTTGGAGTTGTGCCCCGGCTCCCGTTCGATCCACAGGTCCACCTGCCCCTGCCCATACTTGGCGGCGTCCTGCTCTGCTGTCGCCAGCATCACCTGATTCCGGGCCATCGGCGACCACCGGCCGCACTCGACGTGTTCGATGTAGAACAGCCCGTCCGATTCGCACATCAGGACGCCTGCAGAACGGTCGCTCTTGAGGCTTTCCCCGCCGGCCTTGTCCCAATACCGGATGCGTCGACCCTTCCGGGGGGCTTGGTCCACGAACTTGGACAGCCATTCCAGCCGGAAGAAATTGCCCGACGTGGGTCGAATCTTCCAGTTGCCGCCCAACAGCCGCTCCCGGTCGACCAGTGGCATGCCCATGAGGTTTGCCAGATAGCCGGGGTCCGCCTTCATCAGGGTCGGATTGTCCTGCAACCTCGCCGCAATGAACGTCAGCGACTTGGGAGCGGTGATGGCGGACAGGTCCGGGTGAGCCTCGCGGGCTTCCGCCTCGGAGTCGTACCATTCCAGCCGGTCATGGACCCGGTAGAACCACCGCAGAACCCCAGAGCGTTCCGGGATCGCGACTCCGGTATCCTGGTCGATCCACCACGCGATCAGGTTCGCGACCCATGAGTCGGCGTCCGGGTTGCAGGTGGCGCGAACGTAGGGGCGCACACCGCAGGTCGAGCGGTTCCGGCTCATCATGTACCAGAACTGATGCTCGGAGTTTCCTGTCCAGCAACAGCGCCCACGGTGGCGGATAAAGAAATTTCCATTGCCTTCCACTGTCAAGCAGTGAACTGGCCCTGAGTACGCCTCCCGCTTGGCAAGCCCCGCCTTAACTTGGGTTGCGTTTCGATGCCCGCGAGAGATGTTGATCGTGTGGACAGTGAAGCCGGTCTTTGTCTCGTAACTGCTTCTGGTGGCCACAAGGCCGCAATAGACCGCGATCTCCTGAAGGTCATCGACCAGCCCGGAATTGCACAATCCCACAGCCCACGCTCCCGTCGACTGGAGGTGTCCGTCGCCCTTCAGGAATGCGTCCAGAAATATCCGCTGCTGTCGCGGCGACAATGACATCACCCACCGCGGAACCCTTTTCTCGTGGCGATTTCCGAGCGGCTTCAAGTGATTAAAGAGTTGCCGGCTGTGGATGCGGTATCCACAACTCTCGTCGGGCCGTGGCCGCCACGGAATCCGGGCCATTAGTGAGTCTAGGCTGGCCACTCGGCTTGTCTGTCGTACCGACACGCACGGTGTTGATCTTCGCTTGCATCGCAGGAACGCAGACCCCTCCGCGAGATACCACCCCAGTAATTCGAGGTAGTCATCCGCCGCGATGCGGTCGACCTGCTCGCTGTTCCTGCCGATGCCACGTCCTGAGACTCTTGGAATCTTGACCCACCGACGCTCTCGCCCCTGCCACTTGCCCGTTCTCGGGATCGACTGGCACGTCTTAGCGAGGTGCTCGGCCGTGACAAAGCCCCATGACTTCGCAGCGTCTTGCCGATCAACAAGCACGCGGTGGTTCGGCGTGGCTCGGAATGAAACACCACACCGCTGAAATAGGGACACCAATTCGCCATCGAAGTGGGACGTGTGTGTGTCCAGCACTTCCCTGTGGCTGATTGTGCGGTCTGGGTTTAGCGAGGCAACCCGCTCGCCAACCTCCACAGCGGCCAGCGGCTTCCAGCCGGACTCTGTGAGAACATCCGTGTCAGGAGTCAGGCAGAAATGAGGCAATTCGTCGAACCCAATGAACGGAAGCTGCGATCCCTGGTGGTCCAGAACGTTCGATTCGTGTTCGAGGTGCGAAAATTTCACCCGTGCGCCGGACGG
>Ga0172380_10000861_pt1 | contig 54902 bp, 45 predicted proteins | sample Leawe162metaG_FD_119747 | JGI IMG/M metagenome (GOLD analysis project Ga0172380, IMG submission 119747) | Leachate microbial communities from a municipal landfill in Southern Ontario, Canada - Leachate well 162 metaG | ecosystem: Engineered > Solid waste > Landfill > Unclassified | place... | reverse complement strand
CATCCGCATCAAATCACGGGCGCAGAAATTGTTATCCGTTGCTTGGAACAAGAAAAAGTTAAATTCGTTTTTGGCTATCCAGGCGGCGCAGTTTTACACATCTATGACGCGATTTACAATCAAGACCACTTTAAGCATATTTTAGTGCGTCACGAGCAGGCCGCCGTTCACGCGGCTGATGCTTTCTCACGCGCAACGGGGGAAGTAGGCGTAGCGTTGGTAACCTCTGGTCCGGGGGCTACCAATGCGATCACCGGCATTGCAACCGCTTATATGGATTCAATTCCATTAGTGGTCATTAGCGGTCAAGTACCGGTTCCCGCCATTGGTTTAGATGCATTCCAGGAAGTTGACATGGTTGGCGTTACGCGCCCCTGTGTAAAACATAACTTTCTGGTTAAAGACGTCAAAGACATCGCCATTACCATGAAAAAGGCTTTCCACATTGCCAGAACCGGTCGTCCAGGTCCGGTGGTTGTGGATATTCCTAAAGATATCACCGCCCATTTGAGCGAGTTTATTTACCCAGATACAGTAGAGATGCGCTCATATAACCCTGTGACCAAGGGTCATAGCGGACAAATTAAAAAAGCGGTTAAGTTACTGCTTGAAGCCAAACGCCCAATGGTCTACACCGGTGGCGGCGTTGTGCTGGGTGATGCAGCTGAAGCCTTGGTAAAGCTAGTAAAAGCGTTAGGCGTCCCTGTCACCAACACATTGATGGGCTTAGGTGGCTACCCTTCAACCGACAAACAGTTTGTCGGTATGCTGGGCATGCACGGCACCTATGAAGCGAATATGGCCATGCAAGACTGTGACGTATTACTCGCAGTTGGCGCACGTTTCGATGATCGCGTCATTGGCAACCCTGAGCATTTTTTCAATAAATCACGCACCATTATCCATGTAGATATTGATCCGTCATCTATTTCTAAACGTGTAAGAGTTGATGTGCCCATTGTTGGTGATGTAAAGTCTGTGCTGGCTGAAATGAACGAGCTAGTGGCGGCAGAGGCACCTAAGCAATCACCTGCGTTAAAAGCTTGGTGGGACCAAATTGAAGCATGGCGCGGTAAGCTCTGTTTAAATTATGACAACAGTAATGGTTTGATTAAGCCGCAATACGTGATTGAAAAGTTGTGGGAAGTCACCAAAGGTGACGCCTATGTAACCTCTGACGTTGGCCAGCACCAAATGTGGGCGGCGCAATATTACAAATTTGACCAACCACGCCGTTGGATTAACTCAGGCGGCTTAGGCACGATGGGCGTAGGCTTGCCTTACGCCATGGGCGTACAGTTTGCACACCCTGACGCGCAAGTAGCTTGCGTCACGGGTGAAGGCAGTATTCAAATGAATATTCAAGAGCTTTCAACCTGCAAGCAATACCATTTGCCTATTAAAGTGATTTTGCTCAACAACCGCTATTTAGGCATGGTGCGTCAGTGGCAAGAGTTTTTCTATGAAAACCGCTACTCAGAATCTTACATGGATAGCTTGCCTGATTTTGTAAAACTAGCTGAATCTTACGGGCATGTGGGCATGCAGATAACCAAACCTGAAGACGTTGAAGGTGCGCTAAAAGAAGCGTTTGACATGAAATCACGCTTTGTATTTATGGACTTTATTACCGACCAAAAAGAAAACGTGTTTCCGATGATTGCAGCGGGTAAGGGTTTATCTGAAATGATTATGTCTAACAACATTGGCGCGGAGGATTTATAATGCGTCATATTATTTCACTGTTAATGGAAAACGAAGCCGGTGCTTTATCACGCGTGGCGGGTTTATTCTCTGCGCGTGGCTACAACATTGAGTCACTCACAGTTGCACCGACTGAAGACGCAACACTTTCACGCATGACTATCGTCACATCAGGCTCTGAAGATGTCATCGAGCAAATCATCAAGCAATTAAATAAGCTCATTGATGTGGTTAAAGTGTTGGATTTAAACGATGGCAAATTCATCGAACGCGAGTTAATGCTGGTAAAAGTCAAAGCAACCGGCACGTTCCGTGAAGAAATGAAACGTATGTGCGATATATTCCGTGGCCGTATTATCGATGTGGCCGACGGCAGCTTTACTATTGAGCTTACCGGCTCAGGCAATAAGTTAGATGCTTTTATCGAAAGTTTAGATAAAACCGCGATTTTAGAAACAGTGCGCACCGGCGCATCTGGTATCGGTCGCGGTGATAGAATTTTGAAAGTTTAGTTTGCCGAGGGTTAAAAGCCGAGCGCCGAGAGTAAGTAACGATGATGTTTCATTCATACTTAGCTCTCTAAACTCCACTCAACACTCTCAGCTGGAAATTTATTATTTTTAGAGGAAAAGAAATGAAAGTTTATTACGATAAAGACGCTGACCTTGGCTTAATTAAAGGTAAAAAAGTAACCATCGTTGGTTACGGTTCACAAGGTCACGCGCACGCGGCAAACCTTAAAGATAGCGGTGTAACTGTGACTATCGGTTTACGCAAAGGCGGTAGCTCATGGGCTAAAGCCGTTGCTGCCGGCCACAACGTGCAAGAAATTGCAGACGCTGTAAAAGATGCAGACGTTGTGATGCTGTTATTGCCTGATGAAACCATGGCACAGATTTTTAACGACGACATTGCAGCCCACTTAAAACAAGGCGCTTCATTAGCATTTGCACACGGCTTTAACATTCACTACAACCAAATCACACCACGTGCTGATTTAGATGTGATCATGATTGCACCAAAAGGCCCAGGCCACACCGTGCGTTCTGAGTACCTTAAAGGCGGCGGTGTACCATCACTCATCGCGGTTTATCAAGACAAATCTGGCAAAGCTAAAGAAGTTGCGCTTTCTTACGCAGCAGCTAACGGCGGCACTAAAGGTGGCGTGATTGAAACTGATTTCCGCGAAGAAACAGAAACTGACTTATTCGGTGAGCAAGCTGTTTTATGTGGCGGTGCGGTTGAGTTAGTAAAAGCAGGCTTTGAAACATTGGTAGAAGCTGGCTACGCCCCTGAAATGGCGTACTTTGAGTGCTTGCACGAATTGAAGTTGATTGTTGATTTGATGTACGAAGGCGGCATTGCCAACATGAACTACTCAATCTCAAACAACGCTGAATACGGCGAGTATGTCACTGGCCCTAAAGTGATTAACGATGAATCACGTTATGCCATGCGTGAAGCCTTAGACAACATTCAAAACGGCAACTACGCAAAACAGTTCATTTTAGAAGGTCGTACCAACTACCCAGAAATGACTGCGCGCCGTCGTTTGAACGCAGCTCACCCAATTGAGCAAGTAGGCGGTCAATTACGCGCTATGATGCCTTGGATTGCTAAAAACAAATTGGTTGATCAATCTAAGAACTAAGTCATTAGTGAATAGTCGTTAGATCTTAGTTAGGGCGGGACGCTAAATAGCCTCCCGCCCTTTTTATTAGAAAAATACTGGTTTATTGCTAATCTATCTATAAGAAAGTTGCCTCATAAAACCTCGTCATTCTGAGCGTAGCGAAGAATCCAGTAATGCGGCTAATGATTATGGATTCTTCGCTACGCTCAGAATGACAAACTAGGAAACACCATGAAATTTGCTGTACTCACTCAATACCTCATCCCTAAGCAAGCCATCACCGCGCTTGCAGGCAAACTGGCGCACTTGCAAGGTGGCAACGTCACCACTGCTGTTATTCGCTGGTTTGTAAAGCGATATAACGTCAACATGGCGGAGGCAGCCAATTCTGACATTACTGCATACCCAAGCTTTAATGAATTTTTTACACGTCCGTTAAAAGTTGGCGCCCGCCCACTCGCGAAAACTGACTTTATTTGCCCAGTAGATGGCGCAATTAGCCAATTTGGCAACATTGAAGCCGACCAGATTTTTCAGGCGAAAGGGCATGCTTACTCAACCACCGCGCTAGTAGGTGGTGATAAAAACACTGCGCAAAAATATGAAAATGGTCACTTTGCCTGCCTGTACCTAAGCCCAAAAGACTATCATCGTATTCACATGCCTTGCGACGGCACGCTAAAAAGCATGACCTATGTGCCTGGTGCGTTATTCTCGGTAAACCCGACCACTGCGCAGGGTGTACCAAACTTATTCGCACGTAATGAGCGTGTAGTATGTGAGTTTACCTCTGCCTCACATGGCAGCTTTGTCATGGTGTTGGTTGGTGCCACCATTGTGGGTAGCATGGCAACGGTTTGGCATACTGCAAAAAATGGCATCATCAACCCGCCACGCTTGCCTAACGTTCAGATATGGTCATACACCGATCAAAAAATCACCTTAAAACAAGGCGATGAAATGGGGCGCTTTTTGCTAGGCTCAACGGTTGTGATGTTGTTTGAAAAAGATACGTTGCAGTTTAATGCCAATTGGCAACCCGCACGCGCGGTTAAATTGGGTGAGATGATGGGCAATGTGACATAGTGTTTGTAGGCGCGATATTTATATCGCACCTACAAACTATTTAGTTGTCTTATGATGCAAATGCGGTGCCAACTCGTTGAGCGCAGACTCATACACCCCGCGCTTAAACTCAATCACATCCTCTAGCGGCACCCAGTATTCACTCCAGCGCCAAGCATCAAACTCAGGATGACTGGTTGCGCGTAATGACACATCGCTATCGCGCCCGACCATGCGCAACAAATACCAAATTTGCTTTTGTCCACGGTAACTGCCGCGCCACTCGCGCTTTACCCAACTAGTAGGCACTTCGTACCTGAGCCAATCTTTAGTGCGACCTAAAATTTTAACATGCTCAGGTTTTAAGCCTACCTCTTCCATCAGTTCACGATACATGGCCTGCTCAGGGCTTTCACCATAGTTAATTCCACCTTGTGGAAACTGCCAAGCATGCTCACGGATACGCTTACCCCAAAATACCTGATTGCTGGCGTTACATAAAATAATGCCAACATTCGGGCGAAACCCGTCTCGATCTAACATAACAATTTACTGCCTTAATTATTTAGTGCAATTTTTTCATATTTCTTGCATTATTGAAAGCAACCATTTGCTACAAAGCCAATTAAATCAACCTCAATCAATATCAATTGAATACAACATGCATATAAATCTCAGCACACTATTTAAATCACGCTTTTTTTTACCACTTGCAATCACCAGCATCTTGTTAAACGCCTGTAGCGCAACACCTCACAACGCATACGCTTACATTACAAATCAGGGTGAAAATACCGTATCTGTCATCAACACCGCGTCAAACCAGATCATTAACACCATTAAAGTAGGCAAAGCCCCTGTTGGCGTAGCAGTATCCGCCAAGTTGCAACGCGCTTATGTTTCAAATGTTGAAAGCCAAGAAATTTCTATCATCAACACACAAACCAATCAACTAATCGATGCCATAAAAATAAAAGGCTCACCAGTAGGTTTGGCATTATCGCCTGACAATAAAACACTCTATGTCGCCGACTGGTTTGATAATCGAGTACTTGCTATTAACACCAAACAAACCAGTTTAATACAAGAAGTGAACGTAGGTGACGCCCCCGCAGGCCTGATAGTCAGCCCAGATAACCAATGGCTATATGTGGCTAATCGCGATAGTAACGATATCGCCGTGATAGAAACCGCCACGCTAACCATCAAAAAACGCATCAAGGTCGGCAAACACCCGTTTGGCCTCGCATTAAGCAACAGCGGTAAATTATTGGCCAGCGTCAATGTACAAGAAGACACGGTCAGCATCATCAACACCCGAACCAATACCCAGCAAACCATAAAAGTTGGCTACCACCCCTATTGTGCCGCATTTAGCCTGGATGAAAAAACACTGTATGTCACCAATACCCAAGACGACAACGTCACCGTGCTGGATCTAGCAACACAAAAGGCAATCGCCACCATCAACGTTGGCAGCACACCGGAGGGCATCAGTCTGGACCACACCAACCAGCATGCCTATGTAGCTAATTGGGGCAGTAATGATGTGAGCGTAATAGATACGCAAACCAATAAGTTAATAACCACTATTAAAACGGGTGACAAAAGCCGAGCGTTTGGGCAATTTATATTGCCGGAACAATAAAAGTTTGTTTTAGATTGATAAGGAGCGATCTTTAACGTACGAATAAGCAGCTTTAGCCTCTATATTCAGTTGGGAAGCCAAATACTGGCTTAGACTGCGAAGAACACCGGCACAATAACTGTCGCTTTTGTGATCTAAAGATCGCTCCAAAAAACCGCGACCAATACATCCCTTGTCAACCAAGCGCCAACAATATCGTTGACACAAATACAATCGCCAATACATTCAATAAATTGTGTTTTCATTTATAATGTATCGTTGTTTTAAGTAAGAGCCCCTCACAGTCAAGAATTTTGGAGAAAAATGAATGAAAAAAATCCTCGCGTTAATTGCACTTGGTTTAAGCGCAAGCTTAGTTTCTTTTACGGCAGCTGCACACGGCCCATCACCGCTCAAAGTAGATAAATCTATCACCATTAAAGCAGACCAAGCCAAAGTTTGGGCATTGGTTAAAGACTTCGGTAACATGCAAAAATGGCATCCGGCTATAGTCAGCACCAAGCTAGAGAAAAAAGGCGATGACACTTTCAGAACCTTAACCCTAAAAGACGGTGGCGCAATTGTTGAAAAACTACGCAGTGCAGACGATGCCGACATGAAAATCCGTTATGAAATCATCACTAGCCCGCTACCACTTACCGATTACAATGCGTTCATGCTAGTGACTAAAGGTGCCAACGCAGGTGAAGTTAACGTGCAATGGGTTGGTCGCTTTTACCGTTTATACAAACTGAACCCGCCGATTCCAGCAGGCCAAGATGATGCAACCGCTTTAAACGCTATTAACGGTATTTTTGATGCTGGTTTAGCCGGCCTTAAAAAAGCGGCCGAATCGTCAAAGTAACGGGCCAGGAAGCTGGCGCAACACCTGATCAAAAACCTTGGTGGAAGTTTTGGTAAAGCAAATAAACTTGAGGTAAATAATTTAACAGTGACGTAAGTGGTGAAGATGTGACCAATTTTGTCAGTTAAATTTTAAAAAGCGGGGGAAACCCCGCTTTTCAATTGGTGAATGTCATTAGTTATTTTTTAAATTACGGCTAATTTCCAATGATATTGACCAACTAAATTTGCACATACACCAAACATCACCCCTCGCATAATCTTGGTCTACAAGCCTGTATTTATTGAACACAGGCTTTGTAATTAATGATTTTATAACCAATGAAACGGCATCATGTTATTACATTACGACCTCGTATGAAATTAAAGCTAATGCTGTAAAAATTAAAAGTTGGCACATACGTTGCTTATGTAATTCCAAGCACAGCGATTCATAAAGTTTAAAAGTTGCAGTGCATGATGACTTGAATTTTTACATAAAGGAAATTAACATGAAACAAGTACAAAAAGGCTTTACCTTAATCGAATTGATGATTGTTGTAGCAATTATTGGTATTTTGGCTGCTGTTGCAATTCCAGCTTATCAAGACTACATTGCAAAATCTAAGTGGGCTGCAGCCAATGGCGAGATTGCCGCAGCTAAAAGCACTTACGACGTTGAAGTTTTTGATGGTAACACTCCAATTTTAGGCTTCACAGGTACTGGTGCTATTAAAATTAAAGACGGTTCAACCGCAAACTGTACAAACTCATTAACATATACAGCCGCAACCACAGTTGGTTCACTAGTATGTACTGTTGTAGGTGGCCCTGGCACTGTTGCTGGAAAAACCATCACATGGTCACGTTCAGCTGATGGCGAATGGACTTGTGCAAGCACTGCCCTACAAAAATTCATCGGTCCAGCAACAACTTGTACTGGTGCTTAATAAATAGCGAGCGTAGCCTCGATGCAATGAAATGGAATCGAGGTTTAACGTAACAAACAATAACCCCTGCAAATTGCGGGGGTTTTGTTTTGGGTGGCGTCATTGTGTTTTATGGGTGAGTATTGTTACCTGATTTATTTTACAGTCACTACGTGCGCGAGTGACATGAGAGTCAGATACTATTACTCCTTGACCATAAAAATAAATTGGGAAAAATAAAGGCAAATGGGGATAATATAGCCCTAATTGATTCATTGACTTTAATTTCTCCTTACATTAAAGTAAGATTATTAAAATTTGAAAGGGATATTATGTCAACCGCAACACTCACATCTAAAGGGCAAATCACTATTCCTGCTGCTGTTCGTGCGGCCATGAGCCTTGAGAGTGGTAGTAGGGTTGAGTTTGTAGAATCAGGTAAGGGTCAATTTTTAATAGTTGCCGCTACCAGCCCAGTACAAAATCTAAAAGGCTTGCTACGCATACCAAGCACGCCCGTTACAATAGAGCAAATGAACCAAATGATTGCAGCGCGTGGCACAACTAACGGTGCAAATAAATGATTGGCTTAGACACTAACATCATCGTACGTTATATCGCGCAGGACGATACACTGCAATCACCAAAAGCAACTAAGTTAGTAGAGGCGTTATCCAATGAAAATCCAGGTTTCATTACACTGGTTTCAACGGTTGAACTGGTGTGGGTGATGCAGGGCTGTTATCAGGCTAGTAAAGAGGAAACCGTGACGATACTACAGTCACTTTTACATACTCGAGAGTTTGTTATCGAAAATGCAGAGGTTGTTGCAAAAGCCTTATCTGCGTATGTTGCCTCAAACGCAGATTTTGCTGATTGTCTCATTGAGCGTTCTGCCAATCATGCAAAATGCACTTGCACCAAGACGTTCGACAGCAATGCGTCTAAAATGGCAGGCATGCTATTAGTTACATAGCAATTTCAGCACTTATTGCTGGTCGAGTTTTCCTGATGCGTTACATCTAGGCTACTTGCAGAACTCAACAACGCCAACTCGGCCTCGGTAAACCCGGCTTTGCGTCTGGCTTCCAGGTTAAATGGTTTACGCAATTTAGGTGCGCTGTACTGTTTGGCCAAGCTATCATAAGCCGCTATTGAATCTAGCCCACGTTGTTCACACAGCCAATTAAACCAGCGATTACCAATCAAAACGTGACCAATTTCATCACGTAGAATAATGTCTAGAATTTCAGCGACTTGCAAATCCCCTACTTGTGCAAATTTATTACGTAGCAGTGGACTGGCATCCAAACCACGCGCTTCCATGGTGCGCGGCACTAATGCTATTCTGCCCAGCACATCCGCTTCTGTTCTTTGTGCCATCTCCCATAGACTACTGTGACCGGTAAAATCACCGTAGCTGTAACCCATCGTTTGTAAATGATTATTAAGCAAGTTGAAATGATAGGCTTCTTCCGCCGCTACTTTGAGCCAATCAGCATAATAGTCTTGCGGCATATTAGCAAAGCGCCAGATTGCGTCTAAAGCGAGGTTAATGGCGTTAAATTCAATATGTGCCAGCGCGTGGATTAAGGCCGCACGGCCTTCAATGGTGCGCATAGAGCGTTTTTTAACGGTTAGTGGTGACACTAACTCTGGCTTTGCCGGATGGCCGGGAATCGCCAAGCTTGCAATAAGTTCCGCATTGACATCAATACGTATTTGACCTGCCAGCCAAGCCTGATTAAGCGAGGCAACCCCTGATGTTTTATCGTTAACACTGCACTCGGCTAACCAATGCAAGGCGTTTTGTCTTAATTCGTTCACTGGGTGTTATTATTTTAACGAAATAAAATCCAGCTCACCTGCTTTCATATCCGGCACCATGATGTATTTTTCATCTTTGGTAATGGCAATATCTGCCGCAGCCTGATAACCGCCTTTTAGCAGTTCAACATCACCTTTGGTATCGATGCTAAACACTTTGCCGTTGTTCCAATCGCTCACGTACATGGTGCCGTTAGAATGATGCACCACACCATCACCACCGCCAAAACCTTCACTAATATCAGTTAAAACTGCAGTTTGCGTATTTAAACTATAAAGCACGCCTGATGTAAAGTCCGCAATAATCAATACCTTGCCGGTGTCATCTGCCAATAAGCCATTGGGGGCTTTAATACGTGCGTCTTGTGCGTTGTTAATGAGTAATTGTACGTTGCCTTGCGGGTTGATTTTATACACGGCACCGCCTTTGCCTGTTTTAAACAGGTCACCACTATCACTCACGTATAAGTTGCCTTGCAGGTCTGCTTCTAAATCATTTAAAAATTGAGGGATAGTTGGAAAGCTTTCTGCCGCAACAAATACGCTTACGTTGCCAGTTGGCGTAATTTTTAAGATTTTTGTGTTATCTGCCACGTATAAATCCTGACCAATGATTGCCAGCCCTTTGGGGTCATCTAAGCCGCTAGCAAAAATAGAGGCTTTACCTGATGCGTCTATCACTGTAATTTGGCCATCGCCAGCTTTACCAAACGCGTTGATTTCTGACACAAAAATACGGCCATCTTTGGCTTGCACCACAGACTCTGGCGTTTTTAACCCGGTAATTTTTTGTGGCGTGTATTCAATAGGCTTTATAGTGCTCTGGCAGCCAAGGGTTAAGGCACTAAGGACAAAAATTGAGGCTAATGTTATTTTTTTATATGGCATGATTATTCCTAAAATTCTTTCGTAAAAATTACTTTTAATAGGTCTTTTCTAGAAAGACATGGCTCTGATTTTTGGTGTTGGCAACAAAGTAACCATACTGCAAGGCGTGGCGTCGTCGCTGTTAGGTTGCGGCGTATTGATTAAGGTTTGCAAATTGTTGTCGGCTTGCATTTTACTTATCATATCATCAATCGCCAGTGCGTAGGCTTTTTCTATCCAATAATCCGGTTTTATATCTAAAAATCCATGCTGCTTGGATTCCCCCACATAAGTGCCTACAAGCTTACCAATACCGGTGTAAACATTGGCCGTTACCTTGCTATAAAATAATTGTACCTGAGGGTTATAAAACATTCTGGGTTGCAACCAAACCAAAGCATTGGCAGATTGATTGCTCTCGCACAGGCTTACCGCGCCATATAGCTGAGTTAATTTAGGCATGGCTAAACGCTCTACCACCGGGCCTTGGTAAAACCAGTGATCGCGGTAGTAATGCCATAACTTGATAGGGTTAGTGTATTCCACAGGCTGAATATAAACCAGCACATTAGGCTTACTGCTATTGGCGCTGGCTTCATCGGCCTGTGCATTTAAATTCAGCAGTAGTGTTAATGCCAACAAAACATGAGGGATGTATTTTTTCATATTATTTACTCCTTATTTACCTTGGTAGCTAATGCGGTAAATTGCATCCAGCTTATCGTCAGTCACATACAGCGCACCGTCTGAGCCAACGGCTACATCCACTGGTCTGCCCCACGCCTCGTTGCCAAGCAACCAACCCGTAGCAAAATCTTCAACTGCATGCGCTTGATACTGTTTGAATTTTACACGAACCAGTTGGTAACCTGCGGCTTGTTTACGGTTCCAGGAACCATGCATTGCCACAATAGCATCTGATTTATATTGGGCAGGCCAATTGGTTTTATCTAAAAAAGTGATGCCTATCGGCGTGCTGTGTGCGGTAAAAGTAATTGCAGGGGCTTGCGTGTTGTTACAAAATTCAGTTTCAGCAGGAAACTTCGGATCTGCAACCTGTGCATTCAGATTGTTGGGGTCTGCCCAGCAATGGGGCCAGCCGTAATGTTTACCCGCTTCAATTTTATTTAAATGTTCTGGTGGCAATTCGTCATTCACGGCGCCATTTTTAGTGGCAGAACGATTGTCTGCCCCGTTGTTGGTAGCAAACATCTGTTTTGTAACGGGGTGCCATGCAAAGCCTTGCGAGTTACGCAAGCCACGTGCCCAAATGGCAGACTGTTGATGACGCCCCAATGTTGTCAATGCGCCTGCAGGTTTACCCTCAAGGCTATAACGCAATATCGTTGCACGTAACGGGTCATTTTCAAGGCACACATTGCAACTTGAACCTACGTTGATATATAAAAAGCCATCGGCACCTAGCTTTATATTTTTAAGCGTATGTCCGCCAGCAGGCAGGTTTGTTATAAAGGGCTGAGGTAGTGACCATTGTCCGTTTGTCTGTTTAAGCCTGACCACGCCATTTTGATTAGCCACTAACAGATCATCGCCCACAAAGGCTAAGCCTTGCGGCGCATTCAGGTTTTCTGCCACGGTGATGACTTCATCAGCAATGCCGTCTTGATTGGCATCGGGCAGCATCAGCACTTTGTTCGCTTTTGCTACAGAAACATAAAGATTGCCTTTTGCGTCAAATGCGATAAATCTAACCCCGCGCAGTGCCGCGCTATTTTTAGTAGCGGCGCCAGCAAAAAGCTCAATGCTAAAACCAGCAGGGAGTTTAATCCGCGTTAAATCAGGGCTGGCAATGGCTAATGGTGTAACCAGCAAAAGAGCCAACGTCACTAATTTGATGATATTTTGTGTTAAATAATCGGTCATTTTTTGAGCCACGTTTGTGTGAGGATCGCTATAAAAATCAAGTCAACACATCGGTCCAAATGTTTTGTGCCCAACTGGCTGCGTATTCGCCTTCTTTATCTGAAGGCGCTAACGATACGCCACCGCCTTCAGCGGATATCATGATTTTTTTAGCCTCATCATAGCGATAGACATTAGCCACATGCATGGCAGATTTATCGGTAACAAAACTATAGCAAGTATTAGCAAATACCGGTGCCGAGTCTGGCGCTAAGCCTGCCATCAATTGCACAATCGCGTTAGCGCACACCTTGGCCTGGTTAGTAGCCATGTGTGCAGATTTTGGCAGACCTGCTGCAACACTGTCGCCCAGCACGTGTACGTTTTGCACCAGTTTGGATTCATAGGTTAAAAAATTAACTTCGCACCACGGGTAATCTTTTTCGGTCAAGTTTGCTATTTGTGCAATTTTGCCCGCGCGTTGTGGCGGAATGATATTAAGCACGTCGGCGCTAACTTTATCAAAATCGGTGGTGACTGTTTTAGTCGCAACATCCACACTTGTAACGGCACTATCTGGGCGGTAATCTACAATGCCTGGGTAGAGATTAGCCCAGGCTTTGGTAAATAAGCCTTTTTTAGAAATAATTTCGGCATTGGCATCGAGCATAATAATTTTGCTTCTCGGCTTGTGCGCTTTGAGATAACTCGCCACCTGACACACACGCTCATAAGGCCCTGGCGGGCAACGGTAAGGCGCTTTGGGTACGTTCATCACAAATACGCCGCCATCTGGCATGGCTTCTAATTGCTTACGCAAATTTACTGTTTGCCAGCCGGCTTTCCAGGCGTGCGGTATCTGCTGCTGTGCCTCAGCACTTGCCAGCTGAGGTAAATCATCATAAATAAAATCAACCCCGGGCGCGACAATCAATCTATCGTAGGTTAAGCTCCCGCGTAACATGGTGATTTTTTTTGCATCAGGGTCCACAGCAGTTACCGTATCATGCACCCATTGAATGCCATGGTTTGCCTTAAGCGCATCGTAGCCAAAAGTTAAGTCATTGATGCTTTTACTGCCCCCCAACACCAAGTTACTTAGCGGGCACGATACAAACTGCTGATTAGCTTCAACCATAATCACTTCAATGGCGCCCAAGCTCCATAGCCGCAGATACTTGGCGGCAGTTGCGCCGGCGTAACCACCACCGATAATCACTACGCGGCCTATCGGCGGTTTGGTTGCGCGCGCAAAAGCTGACCAACTCGCATTGGCTAGACCTAAGCCTAAACCAGCACCCGTTAATTTTACAAAGTCGCGACGGTTAATTTGCATGATTTTTATTTAACACTTGTGAAGGTAACGCTGATGGTTGACGCGGGATTTGCGCTGAGAAATAAGTAGCCAAGCCCTCTATCTCTTGTGTATTCAAACCTCTAGCATGCCTATGCATAACGGTTGCCTCGCGCTCACCTGATTTAAAGGCTAACATTTTTGTTAAAAAATCTGTTTTATCTATACCTGCCAGCAGCTTCGCTTTATCAACACCATTGCCACCGCCGTTGGGAACGACGGCATTACCAAACGTCCCGTGGCAAGCCGCACATGAAGCGGCTAATGCACGTATATGGCTTGGGTTAGCGGATAAAACAAAAACCTCAGTAGCGCGTGCTACTGAGGTTATCAATAATGTTGCCAAACCCATCATGGTAATTATTTTTTTCATGGTATTTTGAATGTAGGGCACCTCTATTAATTCAATTTTTGTACCACAGGCACTCCGATTTTCTAAGCACTAAAGTGCTTGAAAAGTCGTATGTCGTGATGCTACGTTGCTCATAAAAAATTATTCCTTATATATCAAATATATACTGCGTCATAATTTTTTATTCGCGCCTTGCCTAACTTAAAAACTTGAATAAATAGAGGTACCCTGTAAATTAAAACCCCATTCTAAATAACTTTTATGAATCGTGCGTGATTTAAGTCACACTACTAGAAACATTTTTCTTCTTGGCAACCTTCATCTGTTACACCAAGACTTGTCAGCAATTCCACCATGTGGGTGTTGCCACCATCTTTTAGAGGACGAAGAATAGATACTTCCGCTTTTAATTTTTCGTTTACGTTTGCACCTTTACTTGCCAATAGCTTAACCATGTCATCAAAGCCATTAAATACGGCTAAATGAAACGCGGAGTTATGTGACAAAGGATGCACGTAATTGATGTCAGCACCTTTACTTAACAAATACTTTACGGTTTCGATTTGGTTTTTATTAGCCGCCATTTGTACCGGTGACCAAGCAAATGATTTCTCATTTGCATTTTTAGCATCAGCCTCTACATATTTTTTAACGATTTTCAAATTACCTGTGGTGATAGCCTCAACGAACTCTAAGCTCTCATCATCAGTGAGCGCCACGGCGTTGATAGAAAAACTTAAAACGAATGCAGCCAACAGTGTACTAATGAATTTCATGTTACTTTTCTCCAAGGTTATTTTTAACTTAATTTACCGCTTTTAACTTATGCAATATTGCGTCTTGCATTACGAAACATTCTAATCCAAGCACTATCTTCTGTGTCATCGCAACGTTGCCAAGTGTTTTGCACGTTACGAATCACACGTTCTGGATGTGGCATCATAATACTAAAACGCCCGTCTGTGCTGGTTAATCCAGTTACCCCCTGCGGTGAACCGTTTGGGTTAAACGGATAAATCTCAGTAGGTGTTGACGCATGATCAATAAAACGCATGGTCACTAATTTTTGTGCCAGCAACTCATTGACAGCGTTTGCTTGAGAAGGTTCTTTTGAAAACTCGGCAAAACCTTCACCATGTGCCACGGCAATCGGCATTTTGCTACCAGCCATGCCGTTAAAGAATAATGACGGTGATTCTAAAACCTCAACCATGGCAAGCCTGGCTTCAAACTGTTCAGATTTATTGCGCACAAAATGTGGCCAATGCGTAGCACCGGGAATCAACTCACGCAAGTTGCTCATCATTTGGCAGCCGTTACAAACACCAAGCGCAAAGCTATCCTGACGATTGAAAAATGCTGAAAACTCATCACGTGCACGCGCGTTAAATAAAATTGATTTTGCCCAACCTTCACCTGCACCGAGTACATCCCCGTAAGAGAACCCGCCACAAGCCACCAGCCCGGCAAAGTCCTGTAACGAAACACGGCCAGCAATAATATCACTCATGTGCACGTCATAACTGGCAAAGCCTGCGCGGTCAAACGAGGCCGCCATTTCTACATGTCCATTGACGCCCTGCTCACGTAAAATCGCCATTTTCGGACGAACACCGGTATTGATATAAGGCGTTGCGATATTGTCACTTGGGTTGAATGTCAACGCTGTAAACAAACCTCGGTCACTGTCATTGAGTAATTTGTCGTACTCTTGTTGGGCACTCACGGGGTTATCGCGTAGCTTTTGCATTTGGTAAGTGGTTTCAGACCATAGCCGATGCAAATTAACTCGAGTGTCACTGAACACCACGCTACCCTGTTGCTTAATCTCAATTTGATTCGCCTTAGTCACATCAGCGATCACATGTGCCAAACCGTTGAATTGTGCAGCGATGTCTGGTGCATCCTGCGCCGGCACTTGAATAACCGCACCTAGTTCCTCGTTATAGAGCACCTCAACAATGTCACCTGACAAGCTTGAAACATCGACATTTAAACCACAATGGCCAGCAAACGCCATTTCAACCAGGGTGGTAAATAAACCGCCATCTGAACGGTCATGGTACGCTAGAATTTTCCCCGCTTGGTTCAATTGTTGAATGGTATTAAAGAAGTGTTTAAGCTGATTTGCATCATCCACATCAGGTGCTACATCGCCCACTTCACCATATACCTGTGCCAAACTAGAGCCGCCCATACGGTTTTTACCTGCGCCCAAGTCGATCACAATTAACTTGGATGGCACATCGGTTTGTAGCTGTGGCGTCAGCGTTTTACGTGCATCCGGCGTTGTGGCAAATGCTGTTACCACTAACGAAATAGGCGAGGTAACCGCTTTACTTTCAACTGCGCCATTAGCGCCTGCCTCACTCCATACTGTTTTCATGCTCATAGAATCTTTGCCGACGGGAATACTAATGCCCAATTGCGGGCAAAGTTCCATACCGACCGCTTTTACAGTTGCGTACAAAGCTGCATCTTCACCCGCATGCCCTGCAGGCGCCATCCAGTTAGCAGATAACTTTAAGTTACTTAAATCATCTATTAAACAGGCGGCAATATTGGTGATAGCCTCACCAATGGCCATACGACCTGATGCCGGCGCATTAACAAGGGCCAATGGCGCTTTTTCACCAATCGCAAACGCTTCACCCACGTAGGTTTCATACCCTGCAAGCGTTACGGCAACGTCTGCCACAGGCACTTGCCAAGGCCCAACCATTTGCTCGCGCGCCACTAAACCGGTAACGGAACGGTCACCAATCGTAATCAGAAAAGTTTTATCGGCGACGCCAGGCAACCTTAACACACGGGCTGCGGCTTCTTTTAAATCAATTTTACTTGTATCAAAAACGTGCAATTGTTTTGCAGTGCTTTTAACATCACGCGTCATTTTCGGTGGTTTACCAAGTAATACCGATAAATCCATATCCACAGGTTTGTTATCAAAATAACTGTCTGCCACGGTTAAATGGCGTGCTTCGGTAGCAACGCCTACCACCGCAAACGGGCAACGCTCGCGCTCACATATCGCTTTAAAGCGCGGTAAATCTGCTTGCGCAATCGCCATTACATAACGTTCTTGTGCCTCGTTACTCCATAGTTCGCGTGGCGACATGCCTAGCTCTTCATTGTGTACATCACGCAATTGAAAGCTTGCACCCACGCCTGCATCATTCACCAGCTCAGGAAAAGCATTAGAAATACCGCCTGCACCTACATCGTGAATGCTCAAAATTGGATTGTTATCACCCAACTGCCAACAACGGTCAATCACTTCCTGCGCGCGGCGTTCCAGCTCAGGGTTGCCGCGTTGCACCGAATCAAAATCCAGATTTTCGACATTGCTACCTGTATCCATACTAGACGCCGCACTGCCGCCAAGGCCAATCAACATGGCTGGACCGCCCAGTTGCACTAAAGCAGCGCCTGCTGGAATCGGGTTCTTTTTTGAGTGTTTGGCAGAAATGTTACCGATGCCGCCAGCCAACATAATGGGCTTATGGTAGCCACGCACTTCGGCTTTGCCATTGGTATCCTGAGCTTGCAACTCAAACGTGCGGAAATAGCCCGCAATGTTCGGGCGACCAAACTCGTTGTTATACGCCGCACCACCGAGTGGGCCGTCGATCATAATCTGCAACGGTGAAGCGATACGTCCGGGTTTGCCGTAGCTACTTGATTCCCACGGTTGCTCAAAGTTTGGGATATTTAAATTAGAAACTGAAAATCCAGTTAATCCGGCTTTTGGTTTGGAGCCGCTACCAGTGGCGCCTTCATCACGAATTTCACCACCCGCCCCTGTCGCCGCACCGGCAAACGGTGAAATCGCAGTCGGGTGGTTATGTGTTTCAACCTTCATGAGGTAATGCATTTCTTCTTCAACATAGCCATAGGCACCATTACCAGCCGGGTAAAAGCGTTTACTGGCTTCACCAAGGTTTTGCCCAGCGACGATAGAAGAGTTATCAGAGTAAGCCACCACCGTATTGCCAGGGTTAAGCCTGTGCGTATTGCGTATCATGCCAAATAACGACAGCTCTTGCTGTTCGCCATCAATTACCCAGTCTGCATTAAAAATTTTGTGACGGCAATGCTCAGAGTTAGCCTGTGCAAACATCATTAACTCAACATCGGTAGGGTTGCGCTGCATTCTAGTAAAGTTATCAACCAGATAATCCACTTCATCGGGTGATAATGCTAAGCCCATATCGCTATTTGCCTGATTTAAGGCAGCTTTGCCACCCACCAGTATATCTACAGTCGTTAACGGCTTTGGCGCATCAGTATGGTACAAGTTAGCCGCGTCTTGCATATTGCTAAACACGGATTCAGTCATACGGTCATGAATCAATGGCAATAATAACTGGCGTTCATTAGGCGTTAATGGCTCGCCATTTTTGGTTTGCACATAATAGGCAATACCACGCTCCACACGTTGAATTTCTGGCAAACCACAGTGCTTCACGATATCAGTCGCGCGTGATGCCCAAGGAGAAATGGTGCCTACTCTCGGCAGCACTAAAACCAGCTCGCCTTGCGGATCTTCTGCCTGAAGACTTGGACCGTAAGTCAGAATCTGATTAAGCTTACCGGCTTGCGCGGCCGTTATCTCTATGCTATCAACCCATGAAAAATGCCAAAACTCAGCATATAAATGTCCGATATTTGGACAAATATCGTTTAATTTATTTTGGATTTTTTCAACGCGAAAAGGTGATAAAGCAGCGCTACCGCGCAAACTAATCATTTGAGGATTTGGTTTAGATTGGCTCATTAAAACTCAGCTAAATATCAATGGATTGGATAAAGTAGAATTTTAACAGATTAGGGGCAATTAAGCCGAAATTGAGCATTGCCGCTGATTGAAATTACTGACCTAAGGGCACTTCTTAATTGAAAATTTATAGAACGCCCTGAATAATTGCTTTAATCAAGCTTAATAATTTAATGCGCCAAACACTTTTTTCAGCAAACTACTTGTTTGCCCTACTGGGTCTTTACGGATGGCAGCTTCTTCTTTTGCCATCATTAAATACACGCCATCAAGGGTTTTTTGAGTGACATATTGCTCTAAATTTACCTGCTCTTTTTTCACCAAACCAACCTTATTGCCCATTTGAGCAAATTTATTATATTGCTGTGCCAACTGCACGTCTTCAGTAGCTTTTTTAACTATAGGTAAAAATTTCTCAGCCATGGGTGCTGATGTGGTTTTTCTAAAGTACTGCGTTGCCGCATCATCACCGCCTGTCAAAATAGCTTTAGCATCGGCTACGCTCATTTTTTTTACTGAAGCCACTAACAAAGCTTTTGCTTCTGGCACCGCGGTCTCTGCTGCACGGTTCATTCTCAACACCAATTCATCCGCCTGCTTACCCATTCCCAGCATGCGCATGGTTCTCTCAGCCTTTTTAAGGGTATCTGGCAATGGAATTTTGACTTCGTTATTGCCAAAAAAACCATCTGTTGCGCTTAATTGACTAACAGCCTTACCTGCAGCCTGAGTCAATGCCGCTTTTAAACCATTACTTGCTTCTGTATTCGTTAAGTTACTCACGCCAAGTGCGTTAGCATGGCCAACAAACAAAGCAAAACTTACCGCCACCATAAAAAAGCGCATGATTATTTCCAATCAACAAATACAAAAAATAAAGCTTAACGTAAATTTATGTCATTTAATTAAAAATAACAATAAATTACGCTAAGCTTTTAAAAAAACCAAGACTAAACGTCTAAAGTTTTAAGGTTACTAGTAAAGTTAAATACACTACTTTATTTTTTTGTTTTAGCCTTTGTATTTGGCGTTACATGCCAGATATTGTTAGCATAATCACTAATCGCACGATCACTTGAGAATTTAGCCATATTAGCCACGTTCAAAATAGCCATACGCGTCCATTCATCCTGATGTTGATACAATTTACCGACCCTATCTTGCGCCTCGATGTAGCTGGCGTAATCTGCCAATAATAGGTATTGATCATTATTCAATAAATTATCAACGGTTGCTTGATAGCGGTTTGGTTCATCCACTGAGAAATAACCGTCTGCGATCATATCCAACACCTGTTTTAACTCTGGGTTGCTATGGTAGTAATCACGCGGGGTATAACCGCTGGCTTTAACTTCAGCCACTTGCGGAGTTGTTAAGCCAAAAATAAAGATGTTCTCATCGCCTACTTCTTCTTTAATTTCAACGTTGGCACCATCCAAGGTACCAATGGTGAGCGCTCCATTTAAAGCCATTTTCATGTTACCTGTACCACTTGCCTCGGTACCTGCAGTTGAAATTTGCTCAGATAAATCACTGCCCGGGAATAAAATTTCAGCCGCTGAAACTTCATAGTTAGGGTAATACACCACTTTGAGTTGGTCGCCAATGGCAACATCTTCATTCACAATTGCCGCAACATCATTAATTAAACGGATAATTTGTTTCGCCATCCAATAACCAGGTGCCGCTTTACCGCCAAAAATAACAGTGCGTGGCGTAATGCCTTTTTCGCCACTACGAATGCGGTTATACAAAGTGATCACATGCAATACATTAAGCAATTGACGTTTATATTCGTGAATACGCTTAATTTGCACATCAAACAAACTATTCGCATTAAGTTTAATGCCCGTTTTTTGTTCAATTTTTTCAGCTAACCTGACTTTATTGGCATGCTTTACCGCCGCAAAAGCTGCTCTAAAATCGGCATCATCGGCTAAAGGCGTAATTTTTTTAATTTGTGTGAGGTCTTTTTTGAAGCCGGCACCAATTGCTTTTTCAATCAATGCCGTCAAGCCAGGGTTAGCCTGATTTAGCCAGCGGCGTGGGGTAATGCCATTGGTCACATTGGTTAACTTACCAGGATAAATGCGATCAAAATCTGCAAAAAGATGCTGTTTCAATAATTCACTGTGCAATGCCGCAACACCGTTAACGGTATGGCTACCCACTACCGCTAAATGCGCCATGCGCACACGGCGACCATTGCTTTCATCAATAATTGATACGCGTTTAAGCAAGTCAGCATCCCCTGGGAAGTGATGGTTGACCATGTGTAAAAATTCAAAGTTGATTTTATAAATGATTTCTAAATGGCGCGGCAATAAACGGCCAAACAGATCTACCGTCCAGGTTTCTAGAGCTTCCGGCATTAAAGTGTGGTTCGTATAAGCAAAAATTTTGCCGACCAACTCCCAAGCGAAAGCCCATGACAGCCCATGTACGTCAACCAATTGATACATCATTTCCGCCACACCAATTGACGGATGCGTATCGTTCAATTGGATTGCAATTTTTTCCGGAAGTAGCTTCCAGTCGGCTTGCGTTTTAATGTCATGCGCACTTAAAAAGCGACGCAAAATATCTTGTATAGAAGCAGATACAAAGAAGTACTGCTGCTTTAAGCGCAACTCTTTACCCAACACCGAAGTGTCGTTTGGGTACAATACTTTAGAAATAGTTTCAGTATCGTTACGCTCTTGTACTGCTTTTTCATAATTACCATCATTAAAATGGCGCAAATCAAACTCACGCGCAGCTTTAGCTGACCATAAACGCAAATTATTGACCGTATCTGTGCCATAACCTGGCACAGGCACATCATAGGCCGTCGCCACCACATGCTCGGCATCAACCCAGTGTTGCACTTCGCCATCATCTGCAGGGAACTTCACAACCTGGCCGTAAAACTTAATACTATACGTCGCCTCCGGGCGTTGAAACTCCCAAACATTACCATAACGCAACCAGTTATCTGGGTTCTCAACTTGCTGGCCATTTTCAATAGACTGCCTGAACATGCCGTATTCATAACGAATACCATAACCCGCCGCCGGAATATCCATGGTTGCCATCGAATCCAAGAAACATGCAGCAAGCCGTCCCAAACCACCGTTACCCAATGCCGCGTCAGTTTCTAATTCCACGGTATTTTCTAAATCATGCCCTAATGATGCTAAACCTTCTTTCAACTGATCGTTAATGCCCAAGTTTAGTGCAGCATTGCTCAACATACGGCCGATTAAGAACTCCAGTGATAAATAATAAACACGTTTAGGATCATCACGATAATAAGATTCTGCAGTTTTAATCCAACGTGCAACCACGTGATCGCGCACTGTATAACTGGCGGCTTCATACCAATCTCTAGGCGTAGCAGCGCCGCTAGTCTTGAAGCTAGAGAAAATCAAGTGATGTTGTAAAGACTGATGAATCGGCTCAAGCTTAGGAATAACACTCGCTTTAAATTTAACCGTTTTTTTAGGTTTTGCAGTTGTTTCGTTTGACGTTTTCATTTTGCAGGTCTTATAGTGATGAATGCTTGCTATTTTAGCAAAAAACGCACCAACTTTTGTAAGAGTTGATCTGGTATTGCTAAATAACTACAGTACCTCAGCCACATCTGAAGGTTTAACTGATTGAACCACTGACTAAAACATTTCGGCCAAGGTGGCAATCATGTGGTAAAAATTACTTTAAATGGTGCGAGCGAATCTGCGCACTGATATTAAATTTAGCGAGTTCAGATTGCGTCGGTTGACGAGCTCTGCCTGCAACCAGTATCTGAGTTGGAGATAAACCTAAGGTATCTTCAGCATTGCGTAGCGCACCAATAATGGCGATAGGGTCTTCTCGCTGCATATCCATAGACACTACCACACATCGATAGCGAGCCGAGGCGATGGCAGACAAAGCACTTGATTCCGTACTGCAGTATTCAGCAATCAAATTTCGGCTAGTCATGAACGTATCATCGTCAAACGAGCTTGTTTGAGTATCTTGTATTACTAACGCCCTATTATTCATTGAGCTCCCTCCTCACGATGATTGATTTGATGCAGATGTTCCAGTATGTTTTCTGGGCCAATCTGCCCAACTAGTCCAGCCAGTTTTAACTTATTGAGTACATTTGGCTTTGCCTCACACAACACCAATCGCGTGTTATGTCGCCTGCAAGTATCGAGTAAATCCCATAGCGATTGCATCGCAGTGGCATCAATGAATGGCACTTTGCCTAAACGCAAAACCAGTACCTCTGCATGACCATGAACATGCTCCAGTGCACTTTCAAGGTGCTGTGCCGCACCAAAGAAAAATGGCCCTTCAATATCAAACACAACGGTTTCAGGCGGAAGGTTAAAATCCTTATAGTCAGTTTCTAGTATCAATTTCTCATACGTCTGCTGCTTAATCACCACTGCCTCAGACATACGCTTCATAAACAGCAAACAAGCCAGCAACACACCGATGTTAACAGCGATGACTAAGTCACCAAACACTGTCAGAAAAAATGTAATGAGTAATACCGCCACATCTGATTTTGCTGCAGTACGCACCATGTGAGAAAAGCGATGTAGCTCACTCATGTTGTATGCCACAACAAATAAAATAGCAGATAACGCACACAGCGGAATATGAGCGGCTAACGGCGCCAGTACTAACACAATAATAACCAGCGTGATCACATGAACAAGACCTGCTAACGGGCTGGTTCCGCCATTACGAATGTTAGTGGCGGTGCGAGCAATCGCGCCGGTAGAGGCGAAACCACCAAATAGCGGTGAAAATATATTGGCTACCCCTTGCCCGATTAGCTCTTGATTAGAATCATGTTTAGTACCGGTCATGCCATCTGCCACCACGGCGGATAGTAGCGATTCAATGGCCCCCAACAGGGCGATTGTGAACGCTGGGCCTATCAATTTCAATACCTCAGAAAATGTCACTGATGGTACTTGAAACTGCGGTAAAGTTTGTGGAATGCCACCAAAGGCACTGCCAATAGTAGCCACGTGTTCAAAATGAAAGAACCATTGCACTACCGTAGCTACGACCATCGCTATCAGCGGTGATGGAATACGCTTGAATACACGCGGAGAAAGTAGCAGAACCGCCAATGTGAGCAAGGCAAGTGCTGTTGTTTCCAGTTGCAGGGTAGGAACTGCCTGTATTAAATGCCAGAACTTCTCATGAAAATGCTCAACACCTGTAACTGGCGATAATCCAAAAAAGTCCTTCCACTGACCTACAAAAATAATAATACCGATGCCTGCTGTAAAACCGACAATCACCGGTGCTGGAATAAACTTGATAACCCCACCTAAACGCGTCAACCCCATCAACATAAGCATCACGCCAGCCATCAGTGTAGCTACCTGCAAGCCCTCGATGCCGTACTTTGCAGTAATGCCTGCAAGAATCACAATAAATGCACCCGTAGGCCCAGCAATTTGCAATCGGCTACCGCCCAGTAACGAAGTCAAGCCGCCAGCCACAATCGCCGTATAAAGACCTTGCTCCGGCTTAGCGCCAGAGGCAATAGCAAACGCCATTCCTAAAGGCAACGCTACGATGCCGACGATCACACCGGCCAAGATATTATTAAGCCAATGATCCTTTGACAACAGGCCAGCCCGCTTTGCTTCGAGAATAGCGATCATGATTAAAAATTAAGTTTGTGGTTAAGTGTTAATTATATTAACATACGATTAACATTAAATGAAAGAAACCTTATGGAAAATCGTACGGCCAGACTCACATTACTCATTGACCCGACTAAAAAACAAATTTTTGATGAAATCTGTACATTACGTGATTTGACACCATCGCAAGTCGTGCGTCAGATGATTAGAGATTACGTTCAACAATATGGCAGCGCTGAGCAAATTGCCCGTATGCCACTAAATAACTAAGTGAATAAACAATGAGACAGCCGGTTGTTTTAGATTCCATACACGAAAGCGACTACCCAAAGCTAATCAGATTATGGGAGGTTGCCGGCAATATTGAAGTGCGGCAAACAGATACTCCTGAAGTACTGGCGAGATTTTTATACAGAAACCCAACCTGCAGTTATGCGGCCTATGCCGGCACTAGATTGATAGGTGCGATACTGGCGGGACACGATGGATGGCGAGGTCATCTCTACCACATGGCAGTTAAACCAGACTACCGTGAAAGAGGAATAGGCACGCGATTAGTCAATGCCGCGGTAAGTGCTATTAAAAGTGAAGATGTTCAAAAAATACACTGCCTGGTGAAACGCGACAACCTGATTGCTCAGCAGTTTTGGGAGGCTTGCAGTTTTGAACAGAGAGAGGAATTGTTCAATTACAGTTTGCGTTAATGTTTGATCAAGCGTAACTGCAGAAAATCAATTTAATTGGTTCGCCCAAAAATTTAAAGTAACACTTGGCGCGTATTAGCTAAAAAATGGTGAATTTGACGCTCTATTTCAGGCTTGATCATCACCGCTGGTCCCTTGCCGTTTGGGCAAGGCAGGCTAGGTGTAGTTCCAAACAGACGGCAAATAAGAGGGCGCTCACCATAAACCTGACACCCATTGCTACCAAGATAGGGACAGTTTAGCGCTTCAAGTGCCCGATCATGCTCCTGTTCACTTTTAACCGGCAACCTAGACACCTCTTCTGAAGACGCTGTTACGGGTCCGCAGCAGTCATGGCAACCCGGCGTGCATTCAAATGAAGGAATACGTGCACGAAAAAATCTAATAACCTGACTGTTTTTGGTCACAGAAGCGCCTTATTTTGATTTGCCAAGCTTTGATTTACTTATTGAACTATCACTGGATTTTATCACGATTGAAATATGACAACCCCTGCTATTCGACTCAAAAGCTTCCAAGATCAATTCAAAAAAGCGGCTTCTAACAATCCGAAGGATAAACCATTTATTTTTGAGGAAAGCGAAACGCTATCAATGCACTTTGATACGCGCTCAATACAAAGCGTTATGCGCAAGAGCGATCCAGAAAACCTGGTTCTTGGCTACACGCGAACGATGATGGGCTTCTTGTTTTTTAATCCCAATCCGGAACATATCGCAATGATAGGTTTAGGCGGTGGGTCGCTAGCAAAGTATTGCCTCAAGTATCTTCCTGACGCCCATTTTACTGCGGTAGAGATTAATGAACTGGTGATTGCCATACGCGACCAATTTCACATACCGGCAGATAATCTTAAATTTTGTGTACTACATGCTGACGGCGCAGATTATGTCACCAATAAATCAAATAAAGCAGATGTGCTACTGATTGATGGCTTTGATGAGGATGGACACCCGTCAAAGCTTTGCAGTGCTGGATTTTACGATAACTGTTATAGCAAACTAAACGATGGTGGCGTAATGGTGGTTAATATGCTGGCAAGTGACCTTAAATTTGGCACTTATACCGCTCGCATTCGTGATAGTTTTGAGGATAAAGTCGTGGTGGTAGATGCTGAAGAGCACGGCAATAAAATTGCCTTTGCGTTTAAAGGGGAAGATTTTCCAATCTCCAAAGAAACGCTGCTTAAAAGAATTCGAGCACTAGGCCCCCAACATCCTATCCCGCTACACAACACGGCTCAAAAAATCATGCAGCGCCTGAAAACACATACCAGCCACTCTGAATGGGAGCAAATATTTGAGGCTGGCCTATGAGTAAAAAATATAAAAACGACAAAACTAAAACTACAATATCCAATATTGAAGTTAATTTAACCGCAGGAAAATTTGTCATGAAATCTTTCTGCGCTTGGGACGGCGACACATTGGTGCTCAACATCCTTGGTACGCCAAGCGCAAAACTGGATGCCATTGGCAAGCCAAAAGGCAATCAACTCAAGGTAAGCGTTACCGCGGCACCAGTGGCAGGTAGAGCTACTGATCATATGGTTAGATTTCTTGCCACAGCGTTTGGCGTAACCGCGAAAGACATTGAAGTGGTGTTTGGCAGGATGAATATCAACAAACAATTACGCATCAAATCGCCCAAAACACTACCAGCATTTATCAGTAAGCATTTATCACAATAAGGTAATTATGTACACATCAAACACACAACATTGGAACCCTGAACAATACGCCAAACATGCACGATTTGTATCGGATCTTGGTATGCCAGTGGTTGAATTACTCTCACCGCAACCTGGTGAACGCATCCTTGACCTTGGCTGCGGCGATGGTGCATTAACCATTAAACTGGCAGAACTTGGCTGCCAATTGGTTGGTGTAGATTCAAGTGAGAAAATGGTGTTAGCAACCAAAGCATTAGGCTTGGATGCATATACCGTCAATGGACACTCACTCAAATTTACCGATGAGTTTGACGCTGTGTTTTCTAATGCCGCACTACATTGGATGAAAAAACCTAAAGCAGTGATTAGTGGTGTTTGGCGCGCACTCAAGCCTGGCGGGCGATTTGTCGCAGAATTCGGCGGATATGGCAACGTCGAAACTATTGTTAATGCCATCGAATCCGCACTTTTAACACGACGCGGCACAATAGTCGTAGGTCCTTGGTACTTCCCTCAACCACAGGAATACACCGCGCTACTTGAGGCCAAAGGCTTCGAGGTTGAAAAAATAGAACTGATTCAGCGCCCTACGCCCCTGCCTGGAAACATAAGTGGCTGGCTTGAAACCTTTGCACAATCTTATACAGCAGCTTTGCCGGTAGGTGAAAGGCCACGCTTTATTGCAGAAGTCGTTGAGTCGCTACGACCTAAACTATGCGACACCAATGGCAATTGGACAGCTGATTATGTTCGCTTGCGTTTCGTTGCCACAAAACCAATGACAAGAGCTTAAAAATCTGGGTTAGATATTATGTCGTTAAGCCAATAAAAAAACCGCCTCGCTGACGCAGGGCGGTTTACTCTACTTAAACTAAATTAGCCTAATAATTAATTTACGTAAAAATTAACTAATCAAGCTATTCATCCGTTTAACAAAACTTGCCGGATCATCCAGCATACCGCCCTCAGCCAATAAAGCCTGGTCAAACAGCACATGCGCTAAATCACCGAATAAGCCATCCGCCGTTTCGCTTTCAAGGCGTTTCACCAATTTATGCGCTGGATTGATTTCCAGAATAGGCTTAGCCTCTGGCGCATTTTGACCTGCGGCTTTTAGCATACGTGCCAAGTTCCCTGATAAATCTTGTGCATCACTCACCAAACAAGCTGGCGAGTCGGTTAAGCGATGGGTCACGCGTACATCTTTTACTTGGCTACCCAAGGTTTGCTTGATTCTTTCCACTAAGGTTTTAGCTTCTTCTTCGATTTTCTTTTGAATCTCTTTTTCAGTGTCAGATTCCAGCTTGCCTAAATCCAAATCACCTTTGGCGATCGATTGCAGCTTTTTGCCATCAAATTCAGCCAAGCTTCCCAATAGCCACTCGTCCACACGGTCAGACATCAGCAATACTTCAATGCCTTTTTTGCGGAAAATCTCCAGGTGTGGGCTGTGTTGTGCCGCAGCAAAGCTATCAGCGGTAATGTAATAAATCACATCCTGCTCGGGCTGCATGCGTGCAATATAGTCCTTGAGAGACACATCCTGAACATCTGTATCCGCTTTAGTAGAGGCAAAGCGTAACAACGAGGCAATTTTCTCTTTGTTAGCAAAATCTTCGCCCGGACCTTCTTTTAATACGCGGCCAAACTCTTTATAGAACTTAGCGTAATCGTCAGGTTTGTTTTCCGCCATATCTTCCAGCAGGCCTAATACTTTTTTCACAGAGCCGGCTTTAATCGCCTCAACATCACGGCTGGACTGCAAAATCTCGCGCGAAACATTCAGCGGCAGGTCTGAGGTATCAATCACCCCACGTACAAAACGCAGATATTGCGGCATCAGCTTTTCGGCGTCTTCCATAATAAATACGCGCTTCACATAAAGCTTAATGCCATGACGGCGCTCGCGGTCATATAAATCAAATGGTGCCTTGCCTGGAATATAAAGTAATGAAATATACTCCTGCTTACCCTCTACACGGCTGTGGGTGTAAGCCAATGGGTTTTCAAAGTCATGTGAAACGTGTTTGTAAAACTCCTGATATTCTTCTTCAGTGATGTCGTTTTTATTACGCGCCCATAATGCGGAAGCCTTATTTACGGTTTCGTCCTCATCGGTCGCCACTTCAGCGCCGTCTTTCCATTCGGACTTTTTCATGACTATTGGCAAAGTAATATGGTCTGAATACTTACGGATAATCGTTTTCAGTTTCCAATCACTTAAAAACTCATCTTCACCTTCACGCAAATGTAATACCACTTCAGTACCACGCGTTGCTTTATCAGCGGCTTCTAAAGTGTAATCGCCCTCACCTGATGATTCCCAACGCACGGCTTCAGTAGCCCCTGCGCGACGCGTAGTCAAGCTTACTTTATCTGCAATAATAAATGCTGAATAAAACCCTACACCAAACTGACCAATCAAATTCGCATCTTTTACCTGATCACCGGAAAGCGCATTAAAAAACTCTTTAGTGCCAGACTTTGCAATGGTACCGATATTAGCAATCACCTCATCACGGCTCATACCGATGCCGTTATCTGAAATTGATACCGTGCGCGCGGCTTTATCAAACGCAACGCGGATTTTTAGCTCACTATCGTTTTCATACAATGCACCGTTGGCTAATGCTTCAAAACGTAATTTGTCTGCGGCATCTGATGCATTGGAAATCAACTCGCGTAACACAATCTCTTTGTTGCTATACAGTGAGTGAATCATCAATTGCAGCAGCTGTTTAACCTCGGCCTGAAAAGCCATCGATTCTTTTGGATGAGTTTCTTTTTGTGCGGTCTCTGCGGACATAAATTTAGCTCCTAGTGTTGGGGGGATTAACAATAGGTGCTATGTTGGGATGATCGATTATTTTTCAAGTGCGCCATGTGCCAGAAGAACACGGCATGACAACTAAACTTTAGGGCACCTCTATTAATTCAAGTTGCTAAGCCAGACAAGGCGCGAGTAAAAAATTGTGACGCAGCATATGGTGGATATGTAAGGAATAATTTTTTATGAGCAACGCAGTATCGCAACGGAAATTGAATTAATAGAGGTACCCTTAAGTTCTTGTCACATCCTTCACCCACTGCAACAACGGATCCCACTGCTGAATATCTTGCGCTACTAATGAAGGTCGCATATCAAAAATGCCCATCCCCTGCTCGGCAACAGTCACATAAACCTGTGCATTTCTTAAATACGTAAGCACTGAAAATCCAGTCTGGTCCATAAAGTCAGCCAGTCCTGCTGCTGCATGAGTGCGGTTATTGACGCGCATCCCAACCAAGGCTACAAAAGTCTTATTTTTACGAATCGCTTTCTCTTCAGCCAATACTTCTAAAAAATCACGGGTTGCGCCAATATCAAAGGCCGAAGGCTGTATTGGAATAATCACGCAATCGGCCTCTTTAACGGCATTAGACAGCTTATCGCCACGTAGCCCAGCTGGAGAGTCAGCAATAACCCAGTCCGGCTTAGAAGATAAGCTCTTGTCTCCGGCGGTATCGATATGTATTTGCGGCAAGACAATCGAACGCCTCTCCAACCAATGCGCCGAGGATTGCTGACGGTCTAGGTCTGACAACATGACCTGATGCCCAAGCGAAGCAAAATAGCTGGCTAAATTAGTCGTTAGCGTGGATTTACCGCATCCTCCCTTAGAATTAGCTACAAGAATTTTTTTCATAAAAAGACCTCCAATTTGTTAATAGCTTCTAACCGTAAGCCAGTATTTGGCTTCCCCAATTTTGCTAAGCCACTAAAGTGGCAAGCAAAGTGTGAAAGGTCATGGCTATCAAGCTTAAGCAGATAAAATGGCAAGCGTTAGTGAGATAAGCAACATGTGCCTACGAAAGATACACGATAATGTGGCGATAGCCTGCTAGATAATGCCTCTGTTTATTCCAACCTTATCCAAGACCAATACCGCTTACTTTTTACTTGATTTCGCTACTTGTTTTGCAATTTTTGCTTTAATTTCATGCATACGTTCACGCCACTCCTGAAGTTGCTCGTCATCAAGCTCAAGTTGTATTGCCAACGCCTCTAAGGTATTGAGTTTTTCATCAGATAATCTACGTGCCAGTTTTCCGCGCATCCGGCTTTGCAGTCGCTCGGCCTCTTCTACAGACAACTTGCTCGCAGCCTCGACATAAGCATCACTTGCCGATTTTATTTTCATACTGATTCCTCATTAAATAGTTTTATTACTCACACAGTATAAGTGGTCTATTTTTTTTGATGTGTGACATATTTATTAAAATTACGGCTATGTGCAAAATAAGGTTGGAAAGTTCTGATTTTATGTATTGACCACTAATTCCAGTCCAATAGGATTTGGTTGGAATTAGTGGATATAAGTCTTAATTTGCCATCCACTAGTTGGTTGGATTTTAAAAAATTCGATTGATTGCCTCAAATAAGGCATCAAACCTAGTTAGCGTTTCTTCATCCAGTTCTAATGGGGGCGAACTGCCAAACGTAGCCGCGACCGCGTAGTGGTTGAACCCTCCAGTTGGGCGAACCTTGATATTTTTTTCTGAGAGAGCTCGTTCAATGCGGTGCACAATACGATCTCCTTTCGGAAGGTCTGCTTCATTAAGGGATGTGCCAGTCAATTGTTTGGCATAAGTCTTATTGAAGTAATCTAAGTAAAGTGATGGTTGAAGCAAGTCCTCTATATCACTTGGCAATGTATCTTGACCTAACTTAGTTAAATCACGAAATTGTGACACATTGAACACAGCCTTATCAGCCAGCAATTTTTGCTTTACAAGATCGGTAATTCTTTGGTCTGGACTACCGTTGTAATCATGCAGGATACCTACCTTTAAACCATTTGCACCAAGAAGAGACACAAATGTAACAACGTTACTAAGTCCACCTACAGGTACAATCGTTACGTCTTCCCTCAACCCCTTTTTTCCATGAATCTCTAACAATGCTGAGATGCTCTGCAGATATGTTAACTCTGAAGGCCCTTCTACAAGTAGATTTCGCTTAGCTATAAAAAGATTCTGTGCAATAGTCCAGCCTAGTGCTGCCTGCAAAGGGAAGATTGTTCGATGATCTGAACCAGCTAAGTTGTCAGAAATAATAGTGCCAATCTTTTCTTTATCTTCTACCACTCTAACTTGCTGCAACCTATCGGAATGCACCATGAATGGAGAATGGGTTGTGTATAACACTTGATGATGTTTAGAGAGGCTATCTATGTACCTTAAAAAATCTGCTTGCGCTAAGGCATGCAATGCTAAACCTGGTTCATCAAGAAGCAGTACAACATTACCAGAAGCCCCTGTCCCAGAAGGATCTAGCTGACTCTGAACGTTATCGAACCAGACAAGAAAACTGAAGAACCAGATAAATCCGCGGCTCCGCTGATCAAACGGAGTGCTAACACCTCGGTGGCGCCGATTCTTAATTCTTAGATAGAGATTAGGGCCATTATTGAATGGTGCTTCATCCGCAGGATCTGCTTTAATATCCACCTCGACCTCAAGATCCTCATTCTGCTTCCAGAACTCAAGCACTTGATCAGTTAGGCTTATAGATACGGCTTCAATCTTTGCCTTCATTGCCTCGTAGCCAGTGTTGCCAGAGAACTCTGCAAGATCAACATCAGCCATACGCAGCAGAGCCAAAACGGCTTGATGCTTTGCTTGAACTTGAGTGCGTGCCGATGCGGGGTTTGCCTTAGCGTTGGCTACACGTGAAGTTAAATCGGCAAGATTCAATTTTCCAGGCAGAAGATCATAGTCACTGAAGTAGAGAAATTTTGGAATGTGCTTTGTTAAACGCGACCATACTTCATGTTGTACAACTGAATTCCATGTCGTTTTTCCAACTCTTATTTTAAGCTCAGCCAGAAAAGCTTTGTCAGCTTCAGTTCGCTCCCCCTCGGCTAATAATTCAACTACTTGTCGTACCGTAGTAGCTTTTTTAATTGAAGTAACTGTGTCCGTACTTAAGCTAGGTGTTGATGCCAAAGCCTTTAAAACTGGAGACTCGTCAACCGAGATTATGATTGCCTGTCCATTCGCATAGGTATGAGAGACAGTAAACTGAAAGCCAGATTGGATATTTGTGTGTAATTCTGAGTTTATTTTGGCAATCAAATCGTCAGACAGTTGATATGTTAACTTAGTTGCAGCTTCTGGCTCTGTGCCATGCCGTTTCATGTATGCTGAATAATCTTTTCTAGGATAGTCTTCAACAGGATCAAACTCCTCGACATCCATTGCGTCTAGAGATTTATGTAAGGCTTTTAAAAATACCGTTTTACCAGCCTCGTTCATACCAACGAAAACTGTAACTTCTGGGTCGATTACAACATCTTGTACAGTGTTGATTGAGCGAAATGGTCCCACTTTTGCAGATACTAACTTCATGGAAAACTCCCCTGTAATTTAGATCAAAATTATTTTAGATTTAAGGCAATTTACATCGATACAACCACAAAAATACATTTTCTAATCCAACCCACCAGCCTCAGCAATCTCAATCAAGGTCGGAATATGAGGTCCATACTCAACTGTTTCGTTGATGCCTTTAGCTGAGGTTGTTGGAGGTATTGCAAGGCGGACACCACTGCCTACCTTACGGGCATGTTTGGCATACAAAGTCTTAGCCCGGATAATTTCATAGCTATAGCCACGACCCATTCTATTGGCTATCTTAATCAACCCATTCAGACATTCAGTGTAAGCATTGGTAATCTGGCTGGGAGAGTCCCAATATGCAAAGATGTCTTCATAGTGATTATGTACGGTCTTAGCAAGACTGTGGAATCGCTCAAGCTCTTTCTCTGGAAGCGTGTTTTCCCATGCTTCAAAAGCCCGCATTGCAGACTCTTTATCTGGATCATCATAAATTCTGAAGAAAGCCTCTTTAACATCGTAAGCTTGTGCTAATGCAGGGATAGTCTCTCGCACCACTTCAAGCGCATTGAGCTCAGCTTGGCTTAGTGATGATGGTCTTTTTAATGTCAGCCAGCGAATGGACTTCTTAACGTGAACTCGTTCATTTTTTGTTAGCGTTGATTGATACTTCTTCCGTTCCTCATCCAAGGCCTCTGAGGCCATCTTCACTACGTGGAATTTATCGATTACCAACCGTGCATTGGGCAGGTATTGGCTGAATGAACGTTTGAATGGTCGCCACATATCAGTACAAACCCATTCAACTCTTTCTCGATCAGGCATGTTCTTGAAGTATGGTTTCAGATGGTCTTGAGTGCGAAATTCCAGCATATCGAAAACATTATTCGTTGCTAGATTGGTAATGACGCAACGATAATCTCCTGCTAAATTGACTTCATCAATACCCATAATGACTGGCGTCTCATAACGGACAGTTTCCTCCATCTCTTCAATTAAATCGTGAGCAATGTTCTTGATCGTATTTACAGCCAAGCCAGTCTGCTCTGCTAAGCTGTGAAATGTCATGCCAAGACAACGCTGGCGGATAGCATCCACAAGTCTCTTTGTTGCGCGGCGACGCTCATCCAGAAACGTGAGCTCTGGGGTGGATGTTTTGCCACAAGCATCGCATCGATAACGTGGTCGTGAAATTTCCAGCCGAACGGGCTGCATCTGCATAGGAGTGTCGGCAAAAATATTTGTTCTACGACCATGCCTATACAATTGGCGTGCACAGTCAGGACAGTGTGGCAACTCACCGTCCACCACCTCTGCAACAATAGTGATAACTCGGCCATTTGAATGCAAGTCAATTGGCTTTACACCTGGCAGATTGAGAAGATCAAGCACTTAAATCATCCAAATCAATATTGCGTTGATCTCGGATCAGTTCATAGATAACATCAGTGAGCGCAGACATAGCTTGTCGATCTGACTTCAATACCAATGTGGCCAACTGCTGATGTGAGGTTAATGCCCTCACAACACCTTGCTGAACAGCGCCAGGCAAATTACCCTTTAACGCTTGGTCTCGTGTGTTGTTCTCCACCTGCGCCATGACAACATCATTCTCTCGCGCAATTGAAACAATATGATTCACAAAGGTAGCTTGATCACGTAGCGGCGTGGCATCACCAAACAAGTGATTCAGTTTCTCGATTATCTCTACAAGAAAATGTGGGTTATCTCCTTTTGAACCGCCGCCTCCTGGTCCAACTGGTTGTAATGACGGAACCTCTTCGTCTTCTGAAGGTACATCCTGTTTGCTCTTAATGTCAAAGCCGGTGAGTACCAGACCTTTCAAATCAACATTTTCAGGAGTCTCGCCGCTGAGTCTCTTCATGAGCAACTTAGTGAAGGCCGCAAAGTTTTCTAATTCAGGATCGCCAAAATCGATCAACTGCGCCACATAAGCGTAAGTTCGGCAGAATCGACCCAATCCTGATTTGAAAGCCATAAGTGTTTTAATTTGATCAGCATGCTCTTGCCGATGATGATCCGCTGATTTTGCTCCAGCTTCATCACCTTGACTATGCGCCTTGTCGAAAGCAGCTTCCCACGTCACAATCGCTTCACGTAACATTTTTAAGCGCTGATTAAATAAGCGGGTTGGCCGCTCGGTAGCTGCGTACAGTGCTTTGTGCTGCGGTTCTTGAGCATGGGTGATGTCGCGGATTGTCTTAAAGCGCGCTTCTTTGAAACTCTCTAAATCTTCTGACTCATACAGACCTTGGGCATCTAGCTGCTCTTTGATTTCATAAACGACATTGACATCCTGTACATCATCAATCTGGGCTCCTTCATCGTAGATAGCAAAAGCACGACGAACATTGGCTGGATCATTTACAAAGTCAATAATAAATATCTCATCTTTGCCCGGTGCCATTCGGTTGAGCCGTGAGAAGGTTTGCACAATCTCTACATCATTAGCGATTTTCTTATCCACGTACATCGCCACTAATTTAGGTTGATCAAACCCCGTCTGAAATTTGTCAGCAACCAACATCACGCGATATTCAGGCCGTTCAAAGGCAATACGTAAGTCCTGACCAGAAACATCAGGGTTCATGTTTTCCTCAGAGAATTCGTCATTTTCATCGATTAGAAACGCATCTTCGGTAAACTCAGCATCGAAATCGTGCATCACTTGTTTACCAGTCATTTTCCCGGAAAATGCAATTAGCGAGCGAATGCCGGCATATTCGGAGTGCTTAGCAATATAGGCATCAAAGCTCTTCTTATAGCGAATGGCCGCCGCTCGCGAGCTGGTGACTACCATAGCCTTGGCTTTACCATCCAAACGGTGAGCTACGTTCTTGCCGAAATGTTCTATGATGAATTGCACTTTCTGCGTTACGTTTGTCGGATGTAATGACATCCATTGCGCTAAAGCCCGTTTTGCAGCTTTGCCGCTGACGCGCTTAGTATCTTCAATCTGTTTGGCAAGATTAAATGCTGTTTTATAGGGCACATAACCAAGTAGCACATCTAGAATGAATCCTTCTTCAATGGCTTGGCGCATAGAGTAGCGATGGAATGCACGTGGCAGATTATCTTTAGAGGCTGGTTGTGTAGGGTCTTGAGGGCGACCGAACAGCATAAAGGTTGAATGCTTAGGCGTGCCGGTAAATGCAAAATAGCTGATATTTTCAGGGCGCGCACGCGACTTTTGAAGCTGCTCTAGCAGTTCTTCTACAGTCAATGATGCCATTTTACCGTTACCACTCATAGCAAGTGCGGTTTGAAGCTTGGCTGCCGTTGAACCAGTTTGCGAAGCGTGGGCCTCATCAATGATCACGGCAAAGTTTTTGCCCTTTAATGCCTTGTCGGTCACAATAGCTTCCATGGCATAAGGGAATGTCTGGATTGTCACCACAATAATGGGCGTGCCAGCCAATAGCGCATCAGCCAATTGCTGACTTTTGGATTTAGAAGACTTTTGGCGATCTATGGCGGCAATCACACCAAATTGATGGTCAATCTGTTTTACCGCGTCTTGTAGTTGACCATCTAGCACGGTGCGATCTGTCACAATAATCACGCTGCTGAAGATAGCCTCGCCATTATCTTTGCGACACTTCACTAAATCATGCGCTGTCCATGAAATCGTGCTGGTTTTACCTGAACCTGCACTATGGTCAGCAAGGTAAGACATGCCAGGACCGTTTTTCTTGGCATCTTCAATCATGGCATTCACAGCCGACCATTGGTGGTAGCGCGGAAAAATTAGCGTTTCTTTCTTAGACCAGTTTCCTTTGAGGTCAACGACATCTTTTTTCTCGACATAAACAAAGCCGTGGAAAATACGCAACCAGGCATCGCGTTGGCAAACCTGCTCCCAAAAGTAGGCTACAGGATATTCACCATCCTTGCGCTCAGGGTTTCCTGCATGTCCTGCATTGCCTTGGTTGAATGGCAGAAAAAAGGTGTTTTCGCCATCCAGTTTGGTTGCCATCTGAATATCAGAATCAGACATCGCAAAATGCACAACAGCACCACGCTTAAAGGTTAGTAGCGGTTCACGGCGTTTGGTTTTAGGGTCATAGGGCAGCCTGTCAGTACGGTACTGATCCATAGCCGCGTCGGCTGACTGCGTGAAGTCCGTTTTCAGCTCAACCGTGGCTACAGGAATGCCATTGATGAACAATACCAGATCAATCGCCAGCTTGCGGGATGGGTGATATTGCAATTGCGGTACCACACGCAGAATATTAGCGGAATAGCGCTTCAGTACATCCGCATTACGCCCATCCTCTGGCGCGGCTTCAGAGAGATCAAGATGTCCACAACCAGCGATAGAGAACCCATTGCGTAGAACATTGGTCGTGCCATGGTCAGTAAGTGCCTTGGCCAAGCGATCCATCAGCACTTCGCGTGTGCGTTCGCCGTTATCCTTGTTGAGCTTTGCCCACTTTTCTGACTGTGTAAATTCCAGCCATGCAATCAAGTCCTCTGGATACAAGGCACGCTCAGTATCGTATTGCAGAGTATCGCCTACTTGCCAGCCTTGTGCCGCCAGCTTGGAAACCACATAGGCTTCAAAATGTTTCTCTTGGTGTGCGGTATCGCTCATGCGGACTCCCGAAGGTCAATTTGGCCGGTGACGGCAGCAGTAATCAGGGCAGAACGACGCTCTTTTAGGAGATCGATGCTGTGTTGAGTTTTTTTGGAAAGAAGGTCGACCCTTAAGAGTACGATTCGCATCTCTTCAACAATTTTATTCATTTCTTTTTCAGGCGGAATTACAACTTCCATATTATCAAGCACCGAGATTGTGAGTTGATTAACCGTAGAAGTCATATACAAAGCAGATTGAGACTCGAACATTGTAGAGTTAAAAACGTAATACAAGAAGTCATTTAATTGCCCTCTGATTATCGTCATAAAGGCACCAAATGTAGCCCCTTTTGTAGTCGTGTCAAGTTGGATATTTTTACCTATTAAAGCTCTGCTTCCATTTCTCGAACACAACAGAATATCCCCACTACATACATATAAATCATTTGGCACATCGCAGTCAACTCGGACTGTATCGGATAAATCTAAGAGCCCATTTTGAATATTTGATGATCTCAAAACTAAAATTCCCGCCTTTGAATCCACAACGTCTTCAGGAGAGTAAGTTAGGCCAATAATTGCTCTTGCAACATGTTTTAATCGACATACAGTCCAATGTTCAGGCACCTCGCCAATCCACTCCACGCCTGAATCTTTCATCTTAACGTTAGGGTTAATGCCTTTGGTGACAGCGTGCGTAATGAGCGCTGAACGCTTTTCTTTTAGCAATTCAATGAAGCGGGTTTTCTTTGCGATGATGGCGTCAATGCGGGCAGTTTCGCGGTCAATCCAGTTAGCAACAGAGCCTCGATGGTTGAGTGGTGGAAGACAGATAGTAACGCTCCCAATGGTATCTTGCCCAAGGCCATATCGAGTGATTCCAGGCGCTTCTACGAAGAAGTAAGCTTGTGTTACATGTGATTGCATTGTTCGATGAATCAAGCGGGCGGTGTTGAGGTCGCCAGTCCGAATCTGAGTAAGGTGGTATCCGCAAACGACGCCTAGTACATCATCTGCAACAAGAGCGGGAATGCCAATATCGGAAGGGTCTTCCGAGTCTTTAGTGATGATTACATCGCCCTTTTGTAGAGAGAATTGCTCTATCTCAGCAGGACTGGCCGTTGCCTGCATAAATGGTAAGTCTTTAGTGATGAATTCGTTGTAATACACATCGGTGTAGTTGCATAGACCTACAGCCGCCTGACCTTCGTAAGTTTTTTTATCGACGCTGCTGTTCTTAAATTCCGAGATATGGCGTAGGCGTTCCACTTCCCACCCCTCAGGCACATCCCCAATCCACTCTACGCCTGAATCTTTGTATTTAGGGTAAGGTTTGTAATGACTCATGCTGTAACCTCCTGCCAGATCGGCAGTGCCTGCCAGTTTGCAGGAAAATCCATTGCTGCGGCATTAATGTTGTGGTCTTGAATCAGTTTTTTAAGACCAGCGCGCCAATGGTGCTTAGGCGCAACAATGTCCATACAGTGCAACAGAATAACCAAGCTGTTGTATAGTTTTCTGGAGCCATGCGCCCATTGCGCTGTTAAGCCTGCTGGTTTTCTCCCTGGCGCTTTTGGCGTAATGGTGAATTCACGGTTCCATAGTCTGCTGTGGTGAGCGCAGGTATTTCTAACCAATGAAAGATGACGTAGCCATGATGCCAATACAGATTCATCAATACCGTAAGTCTTGGCTATCGCTTGGCGCACCTGCATTGGTTTCAGATTGTCGTACCACCGAGAAAGTAAACCTAATGACATGACCTCGCATGATGCCCATATCGGGGGCAAAGCTTCACTGTAGTTCTGGCGATAGTGCCCTATAAATGTTTCGTCAGAACGAGAAACTTCATCGGTAAGCTTGGTTAGGTTTTGTTGCCAACGTGTGGTTTTAAACGCGATGGTTGAATCAAGATGTGCATGTGGCCCACAATGATGTGCTAATTGATAGGCCCATGCACTACGGACGGATACTTCTACACGCTCGATAGCATCCAGCACATGCAGCCGCAACTGGCGATCAAAAATATAGAGATTAAGTACCGCGTCAAAGCTGGTTCCAGGGCGAAATATGTGATTATTGTGATCCGCCTCAAATGGCAGCCAATAAGCCCCCATGCGATAGTAATTGATATGCTGAAGATAGAACTCAGCTTGTGCTGGATTGGCAATATCCATGCCGCGTTGCTGAAGAAGTGAAACCTGATCAGCCCAAGTAATGGCTGGTTTAGTGAAGGGTCGCGTCATGTTTGCAACCCTAGAAATGAGTAACCCGCCGGTTTGAGGATACACTTTCGTGCATAGCCTTGGCGGGTTTTGTTGCTTAACATCATATATTTAGTGCACGCGAAATGCAATACCTTATTTGCCGTTATAACGCCATTTGCCATCATATAAGTGAGCACTATTCAGTTACCTCACCCAATAACGCAGCAATTTCAGCTTCTACCTTTTTTAAATCAGCGTCAATATCAGCGAGTTTGCGTGGCGGCACATATTTGTAGAAAAAACGGTTAAAGTTGACCTCATAACCAACACGGCCAATCTCATGATCTTTGTCGTCTCGGAAGGATTCATCAATATAGGCATCCGGCACATGAGGTAGTACCTCTCGCGCAAAAAAGTCTTTTATATCTTCTGCAAGTGGCACGTTCTCATAATCCGTTAAATCAGTATCAGAGAGTGCTTGCCCATCTGCATCCAAAACCGGTTCACTTTCTGGGTCACGCTGTCCAAAAGCATTCACCAGTGCTTTTATCAGTGGCTTTCCAACCTTACCAATAAAAGAGGATGTTTGTGCTGCTTCGCTCGCAAATGTTTCTGCCCAGCCAAAAGGTTGTATTGTGCCAAGGTGAATTTCTAGTGCTGCATTCCAAGCCTCTTGTTGCTCAGCAGATAGCTTTAACCATACTTTATCGTCATGCAGTTTATTCACGTTCTCACGACTAATTTGCAGAGACATTCTGAGCGGGCGTAGCACTCTAATGCGGCGATACCCAAAGGTGCGGTAATCAACCATTTGACTAAGCTCGCTGCTTTCAGCAGAGGCGTAGATGTCAACAATCTGCCGGCGTTGATCATCGCTGATGATACGGCGCTTGTTACCTTCATTCTTGATTGAAGTCCAAAGACTGGAGGCGCTGATAAGTTGCACTTTATTTTGACGCTGTACAGGTTTTTTATTGGACAGAATCCACAGGTAGGTAGCGATACCCGTCCTGAAGAAGATTTCTGTTGGAAGCATTACTATGGCTTCAATTAAATCATTTTCCAGCAGCCAGCGACGAATTTCAGACTCACCAGAACCAGCGCCACCATTGAACAGCGGTGAACCAGATAAAACGATGGCGGCACGACCTCCACCATTCTCAGGTAACTCTAATTTGCTGGCTAAATGCATCAGAAACAGCATTGATCCATCGTTGATGCGTGGCAAGCCAGGACCAAAGCGACCATCGTATTTCTTTTCTGTGTGTTCTGTATTTACTGCATCCTGATCCTTCTCCCATTTTTTACCGAAGGGTGGATTAGATAAGCAATAGTGAAATTTATCATTGGCAAATTGATCGTTAGAAAGTGTGCTGCCAAGTTTTATGTTTTTAGATAAATCACGACCTGGATCTGATTCTAGTGTACGCAACAACATGCCTGTCAGGCATACTGCGTGTGTTTCAGGTTCAAGCTCTTGTCCATGAGGAACAAGAACAGGCGGCACTTTGAAACGGTTGCCGTAATCTGCAACATGATTCATCGCATCACTCAAGAAGCCACCAGTGCCGCAAGTCGGGTCGTAAAGCGTGCGAATTAACCCAGGATTAGACTCAAAAAGTGCATCATCAGGATCAAGTAGAAGCGCCGTGGCTAAATGCACCACATCTCGCGGCGTCATGAAATCCTCCGCACCTTCATTAACCTCAGCACCAAAGCGGCGGATGAGGTGTTCATAAAGGTTGCTCATCACTCGGTCTGGTACGGCACTAGGATGGAGATCAACAGCAGCAAAGTTCTTACATATCTTAAATAGCACTCCAGCCTTATCAAGCCGAATAACGGTATTCGAGAAATCAAACTGTTCGAAAATCATCCGTGCGTTATCGGAAAAATGCGCGATGTAATCTTGAAGATTCTGGCGAGTCTTAGTGCTACCAAGATTGCCAAGTGCGTACTCGGATGTGTTGTAAAACGGATATCGAGTACATTGACGAAGGATTAGATCTAAATCGAGCTCAGAGTCCTTGAAAGCTGCATGAGAATCATAGACCTGCTTGCGTGTGGGCTCAAGAACGCACTCTAAACGACGAAGCAACGTGAATGGCAAGATGATCTTGCCAAAGTCAGTATGTTTGAAATCACCCCAAAGGTCCTCAGCATTTTTCCAGATAAAATCTGCCAATGATGCCCCTGAACCAGCTTGCTCTGCCATTCCGTTCTCCAACCATGTTTTGCACGAAACAGCATATCACACCAAGATGGCAAGTCAACCATGTTTTGCACACAACGGATGAATTGTGTATTATCAATCTAAATTAAATTCCAACCCTAGAATGCACATAGCCAAAATTACTCATTGATGTGAACCTGACCTGCTCCCATGTCACCACAACAATCTAAAATGATTAAAACTTACTTTTTGCCATTGTCATTAAAATTTCAAACTATAATGATATATATAAATAATAATATAGTTTTAATCACTTAGACAAAAGCACCCCAACAATGGAAACCACAAAAAGCAATTCAAGCAACGCGCCTGTAGATAAAGCATTACTAGCAGCGATTGATTTGGGCTCCAATAGCTTTAGACTTGAAATTGGTCGCTTGGATGGTGGCCATATACAGCGCGTTGAGTACTTAAAAGAAGCGGTACGCCAAGGTGGCGATTTAGACGAAGACCGCAACCTGACGACTGAAGCCATGGAGCGCGGTGTGCGCTGTTTAGCTAGATTTGGTGAGCGCTTACAAGGTTTTGATGCGGCTCACGTACGCGCCGTGGCAACACAAACACTGCGTGAGGCCAATAATCGCGACGTATTTCTTAAACTGGCTAAAAAGGCATTAGGCTTTGATGTAGAAGTAATTTCCGGCGTGGAAGAAGCGCGCCTCATTTATCAAGGCGTCAATCGATTTCTGCCGCAATCCAATGAAAAAAGACTGGTCATTGATATTGGTGGCCGCTCTACTGAATTTATCCTAGGTCATGGTTTTGAAGCGCAGCACACGGCATCATTGCACGTAGGTTCTGTCGCATGGTCACTCAAACATTTTGCTACGGGTGAGTTTACCGAAAACGCCTTCTCTCGCGCTGAACTTGCCGCTGAATCTGTGTTTGAAACCCTGGGCTCCAACTTCAACCATAACCAATGGGATATTGCCTATGGCGCCTCTGGCACGGTAGGCGCAGTCGCTGATGTTTTGGTGCAATACGGCAGACCTGTAGACGTGATAACTAAAGCAGACTTGTACTGGCTACGCGATGAACTACTCCGCATGCGCTATATTGACAAAATACGCCTTGATGGTCTAAAAGAAGATCGAAAACCAGTGATTGGCGGCGGACTATCTATTTTAATCTCCGTATTTGAATTTTTAAAAATCGACACCCTTCATGTAGCAAAAGGCGCACTAAGGCACGGCCTGCTGTACGACATGCTCACGCGTGAAGACGACATGCTGGATTTAAGAAATGCTTCAGTACAACGATTAGCGAAAAAATTTGATGCCGATGAAACTCAAGCCAATACAGTAGCCGAGGTTGCAGAAAAGCTATTTGAAAAAATCAGTGAGGATGTCAATTTTGCAGTAGGCGAAAGGCGACTACATGCCAGAAAATTACGATGGGCTGCTTTATTGCACGAAATAGGCAGCTTTATTTCCCCCATAGACGCACATTTGCATGGCGCTTATATACTGGAGCATACCGAACCGCTAGGGTTTGCTCAAAGCGAGCTTCATCGCCTGAGTTTGTTGATACTAGGACATCGCGGCAAATTAAAACGATTGGAAGCAGATTTTTCTGACCGTATTTTTGTGATGCAACTGCTCTGCTTGCGCCTAGCGGTTATTTTGTGTCACGCACGGCAAACCCCTAATTTACGCGGTATGCAGCTTAATATAGCCAATAATACGATCACACTAACAGTCTCAAAGTCCTGGACTGAAAAATACCCACAGTCAAATTATTTACTGGATGAAGAAACACTAGCTTGGCAAAAAACAGTTTGGCGTTTTGAAAAGTCTAGCACTTAATAAATCTAGCCTCTTCTAGGAGGCTGGTTAGAAGCGGCTATAATCAAAAATTACAACTAACACGGATTAGTAAAGAGGAAATATAATGTATCCCATCATTGGCTTTCTAGTACTTGTACTTGATATATTTGCAATTATTAAAATAATACAAAGTTCAGCATCGGGTACTGAAAAAATACTGTGGATTCTTTGTGTCTTGATATTTCCTGTTGCAGGCATGATTATTTGGTTTTTTGCAGGACCAGGCGGTAAAAAACTTTAGTGTACAGCAGGCTAAATTTCCGGTTCAGAATCATCCGCTTAGATGCAACCTAATCTTGCATTGGTTTTCAAAATCAATCCCTACCATGCTGTCGCCACCACAAAGCATCAACTAAAAGTTTGTCATAAATATTTCATTTGCAATGCCAATTAAACGGTATAAACTATTTATACCGTTTAATTAGGAGCAATCATGTCAAAAATCAACCCTACACTAGCCGCTGCATTAAATACGCCGGCTGAAAAAACCGAGCCGGCAAAGCCAGTAGCCGCGCCAGTAAAAGCCAAAGCCGTTGCTACAAAAACCGTCGCAACCAAACCTGCGGCTATTAACCCTACCCTAAAAACCACCACCAAAAAAACAAGTGTACCTAAAATTGACACCCAAAAAACAGCAAAACCGCTAAAAGAGAAAACACCAAAACTCAAAATGGAACGTGACAGCTTTACGATTCCTAAAACAGAGTACGCGCAGTTTGCTGTTTTAAAAGACCGCCTAGCTAAACTCGGTCAACCTGTGAAAAAAAGTGAATTGCTTCGCGCAGGCATTATGCACTTAACAGCCATGACAGATGCCGCTTTAAAAGCAGCCTTAAGTAAAGTGCCTGCGATTAAAACTGGCAGACCTAAAAAGAAGTAATTTGCACGACTATAGGTCAGGATGTTGCACTGCAAACAAATAGGTTTGCAGTGTCGTTTTCTCAGCGTCATCAACATATCGCTGACGCAACCACCAAGCGGCACCCTTTTTAACAACACAGGTACGCTCATTCAACCCCAATAATTTAGCGATCAGCATGCCAAGGGTTGGTTGATGTCCAATAATCAACATCGTTTTACTGCTATCGGCATTAATAACTTCTTTAGCAATACGCTCAACCGAGCTATCTACACTTAAAAACTCAGCCTCTTTTATTTTTACGCCATTCAGATCATGCAATGCGGCGGCAGTCTCTAAGCATCGTCGTGCTGGGCTACATATTATCTCAGTATTGGCTGGTAGGTGCTGATTAAGCCATTTGGCTATTTTTATTGCATCTTTACGCCCTTTTTTAGTTAAAGCGCGATCACAGTCTTTTCCACTTGCGCTTTCTACTTCAGCATCTGCATGTCGCCATAGGATTAAATTTGCCATGCATCTTCCCTACCAAATTGTTTAATCGGCATATTTTTGCATCAGTTGCAGCTGCGCGCTAAATACTTGCGCCTGATCATGAGATTTTGATTTAGGCTGTAATGTACGTTGTGCACTCAAAACATAGGTGCCATCCGCATTTAACAGCCACGCATCTTGATTGTCCTGCAAATACAGTTGGCAACACTCTTGCAAAATCCGGGCACGATTTTCACTATCTACAATTGGCCATGCAATCTCAACGCGTCGCATCATATTGCGATTCATCCAGTCAGCGCTAGATAGCCACATCTGCTCTTCTTGCTCAACTTTAAAATAAAATACACGTGAATGCTCTAAGATCCTGCCGATTACAGACCGAACGCGAATACGTCCATCCAAACCAGGTGCATCAATAGGCAGGATACAGGCACCTCGCACAATTAAATCAATTTCTACGCCAGCACGCCCGGCACTTACCAGACCTTTAACTAAAGCTTCATCCGTAAGTGCATTCATTTTCAAGATAATCTGTGCCGTTTTACCTACTTTTGCAGCAAGCTCCGCCGCCCTGATTTTGACAAGCATTTGTCGGTGTAAATTAAATGGTGCTACCAATAATTTTTGCATACGCGGTAATTTAACTTGGCTCGCAATATGTCTGAACAAATACTCCATATCACGGGTTATTTGAATATCCGCAGTGAGCATACTCACGTCAGTATAAAGTCGCGCTGTTCTTGGATTATAATTGCCAGTTGATACATGCCCATAATATTTCAAACGCTTATCTTCGCGACGCATCACTAGCAGCATTTTGGCATGCGTTTTCAGGCCAACAATGCCATACACAACTTGCGCACCCACAGACTCAAGCGCTTCTGCCCAATTGATATTAGCTTCCTCATCAAAACGGGCTTTTAGTTCAACCACCGCCATCACCTCCTTGCCACGCCGCACCGCCTCTTGTAACAGTTTAAGCATGCGCGGGTCTGAACCTGTGCGATATATCGTCTGCTGAATAGATAACACATCAGGGTCATAGACCGCTTCACGTAAAAAATCGATGACCGATTCAAAACTCTCGAACGGCTGATGAATTAAAATATCACGCTGTTTTAACTGCGTAAAAAATGACTGATTAGGTAGTAACTTCTGGCTGATTTTAGGTTCATACGGCCTAAATTTTAGGTGGTCACCATCAGCTAAATCCGCTAGCAGCATCAAACGCGCCAAATTAACAGGGCCTTGTACGCGATAAAGTGATTGCTTAGGCAAGTCAAACTGTTGCAATAAAAGCTTGGCTAACTTTTCATCACAACCGTGCGAAACCTCTAAACGCACTGCCTCACCGAAATTACGCTGTACAAGCCCTTTTCTTAAAGCGGTACGTAAATTTTTGACGTCTTCCTCATCTACCGATAAATCCGAATGCCGGGTGACTCTAAATTGCGAGAAACTTAGCATTTCTCGCCCGGTAAATAAGCTTGCCAGGTGCGCCCGAATGACGCTAGATAACGAAATGAATTTTTGCTGCTTATTGCTTAAGTTTTTGGGCAATTTAATGAGGCGCGGCAAAGCTCTCGGCACCCTTACAATAGCAATGTTGTTGCTACGACCAAATGCATCATTTCCACCAAGTAGCACAATAAAGTTAAGCGACTTATTCGCCACCTGCGGAAAGGGGTGTGACGGATCAAGCGCAACTGGTACTAGCAACGGGCGTACATCGGTCTCAAAATAACGCGCCACCCAGCGTCGCTGCTCTAAGCTACGATCACCATGTGAGACTAAATGCACACCTTGATCAGCAAGGGCGGGCATCAATTCTGTGTTGAAAATTTGATATTGCTTATTGACTAACGCATGCGCCGCCTCTGCAATCGCCTGATAACTTTGCACATTGATATCGGTATGCTGCTCATCATCACGCATTGCATCCACATGCGGTGCCGCACGCACTTCAAAAAACTCATCAAGATTTGACGAAACAATGCAAAGAAAGCGCAATCGCTCCAATAGCGGATATTCTGGATTTTGCGCTAGGCGCAATACGCGTTCGTTAAACGCTAAGATACTAATATCACGGTCGAGTAATTTTAAAGGTGGATAAGTTAAACGCATCATGTTTTAAATTTTGTTGTACAGCCTATACTATTCTTAAATTGTGACAATTTAGTGACAATTTAAGAGCGGCATCAGCGCAAAGCGTCGTTAAAACGTCAGGTTGATGTATTAAACCCGGTTTTTCCATTTGGCGATTTTGCCACGCCAAGTCCTAATGGAAAATCCAGGTTAAATTCACGCAAGTAAAATCTAATCGTCCCAATAACGTGGAAAGTGCAGCAAGAAAGGCTAAATGTCCACTATAGCGCGGGAAGTCCAAAGGGTTATATTTCAACTTGGCACATAGCAATACGAGAATCTAAACTGGAGCGTGAATATGCTAGCTGCTTGTTGGAATAAATTCACCAAACATTAGAAAATAATAACGGCGTATTGAGTCACTCGCGTGTTAATCAAGGTGAAATTGTAACCCTGAGAGAAAAATGCTACTAATGGGCAACAAAATCAAAAGCGGCTAACGATTAATGTATCTATCGTTAGGCAACTAGATCCTCTCAACAGCATAACCATCAGGACTTTCATCAAAAGATTTAAAATATATAGACCAATCCTGTCAAACCTTACCGCCCTGCTATGGAGGGGCTTGTCACACAGGCAACCTACTTTCGGGGTACCTCACGCGTTGGCATGCTAATGTGAAATCCTTGGGCATAATCAATGCCCATCTCCTTCAGTGCGTCGAAGATAGCCTGATTCTCAACGAACTCTGCCACGGTGTGGATGCCAATATCCTGACACAACCGGGAAAGATTGTGCACCAAGGCATAATCAATTTTGGAATTGAGAATATTACGCACGAAAGCGCCATCGATCTTTACATATTCAAAACGTAGTTCGCGCAAATAATGGAAGGAATTATAGCCACTGCCAAAATCGTCCAGTGCAAAAGCGAAGCCCTTTTCACGTAAATTGGTCAGAAACTTGCGCATATTAGTCATGTCGCTGATTGCATCTCGTTCCAGAATTTCAAACACGATACATTCTGGCGGAATCTGCAAAGTATTGCACAACTCCTCGGCATATCCCAAGATGCCGCGCCCTTGGATTTCCTGCGCCGAAAGATTAAGAAACATTTTAATGTTAGGCGAATTCAGTACCATTTGCTCACGCTTCGCCTGAAAAGCCTTGCTGATAATAATACGGTCCAGATCGCGTCCCATACCGTATTTTTCTATCGTCTCAATGAACATGCCAGCGGAGATAATTTCTCCGTTTGGCTCGACAAGTCGTGCTAGTGTTTCGCAGGCAAACAATTCACCCGTCTTGCAATCAACAATGCTGTGATAGTACGGGATGATGCGTTCTTGCTGCAATGCTTCACGCAGCTTTTCAGCATCGTCGCGAATATTGCGACTTATCCCGACTAGTCCCTCTAGCGCATCGAGCGTACAGGCGCTATCTTTACCCATATCCTTAGCCCGGTACATTGCGACGTCCGCACCAGCTTGCAAATCGGATTCGTTTTGTGCATCAATGGGATAGGTGGCGATGCCAATTGAAACGGTCAAGTGAAAGTGCTTACCGTCAGGAGCAGTAAAGATTCGCTCACGCAACGACTTACCGAGCGCCTCCGCCACGGTAGTGGCGCCTTCACGGCCGGTTTCCATCAAAATAACAGCGAACTCATCACCACCAATGCGGGCGGCAAGGTCACCCTTACGGATGTGCTCACGCAGAATTTCTGCTACCCCGCACAATGCATCATCACCAGTCTGGTGGCCATAAGCATCATTAATGTCTTTGAAGTCATCCAGATCAAGCAACAACAGAGAAAATTCATGGTGGTGCCGCTCTGAACGACCAATTTCATATTCCAGCATGTTATTGAATTGGCGACGGTTGTAAATGCCAGTTAACGGATCATGCATAGCATAGTATTCCAGCTCTGACAGCGTACGCGATAGCAACTTGCTAGAACCAACCACCATCACCATCACCGAGAGGATGGAGCGCACTACGCTTTCTTCCTGCGAACTCAACTCACCACTGGAAACATACGCCACACCCAATAGTCCTGCCAGTTTTGGGGTGTGCTCTGGCACCGCTACCGTGATCATACGGACCGCATCGATGTTGTCGATTTCCCCACTAGCGCTGACAATGAATTCCTCAACATTTAACGTCGTGTCGACAGGCAGATTCAAGCTGGCAATCATCTGCTTGGACAACATGTCGCGCGCCGTTTTCTTTAAATCATCCGAATAGTTACCGAGGTAATAGAGGAAAAGCGAGAGGTCATGTTCCTCGGCAAACACAATATAGAAAAAATTGAATGGGAAAATGGCATGAAAATCAGCGAGGATTTCCTGTACAAACTCCTTCCACTGCGCAACATGCTCATGCGATAAAATAATGCGTTCGAGCACCCTGCTCTGGCGTTCAAATAAATCCTTTTCAATCAGCGTAGCGGAAAGATCCGTTAACGTGCTGTGAAATTCCCCCATCAGCGACTGTACATAATTGCCATTCCGGTACCATTGCCGCTGCCTTTCGTCGAGCAGGAGACCGAGAGTGGCATCCAGACGCTCACAAGTTTCCACGGCTCGTTCTAAACGCTCAGTCAGTTCCGGCATGTCCGCATTTTTCGCAATGCTGCGCAGGTCGGCAATCACTTCACTATGAACTTCCTTCACCAGCGCATTCAAGTTACCCCCGAACGTCTTGGTACGCGTCTGACTTTCCATCAGCGCCGCAAGGCGGTCAATCACTCGCTGGCGTACATCCTCCAAATTATTAGGCAGCATACCGGTCACGCGAATTCAGTGGGGAAGCGACCGCCACTTTGCATCAGGTCAATACCACATTGCAGGTCGCGCAACCAATCAAGAAATTCACGCACCGCCGCACCCCGATAAACCGGACCGTGCTGCGGGGCTATCATGTCGATTTCCAACCCAGCAATGGTGTCCAACCAGCAAAGAATGGCTTTATTGGAGCACATATAGCGGCGGTGGAAGCCAGCAATAAACGGCAGATGACTTTTGAAATCGTCCACGTAGGCATCATCGTTTTCCATGGGCAGCATTGCAGCGCCAATATCGCCGCTAAACAGGATTTTTGACACGGGGTCATAGACATTGATCTGCCCTTCAGAATGCAGAAAATGTGCGGGAACGATCTTGAGCCTAAAATCCGGCATCACCTCGCAATCCATGCCAGTATCAGGCACGCCGACAAATTGCGACATGTCCTTCAGGCCATAGTGCGGCAGGAAGCGCATCCAGATGCGGGAAACATACACTGGCGCCTTGATCAGCTCAAGCCATGTAGAAATACCACCGACAATGTCGGGATCTTGATGCGAGAGAAATATTCCGCGAATTTTATCGGGCGAGAGATAACGCAGCATCTCGGCCAGCACACGCGGCATCACCCCGAAGCCGCCCGGATCTAGCAACACCCCCGAACCTTCATGCACAATCAGATACTGGTTGGAACGGATACCATCCTCCTCACCAGGCTCACTTTCATTGAGCAGAATAAACTTGTGAGTTTCAGAATCGAACAGCTTGATATTGCGCATTACTCTCTCCGTGAGATTAGCAATAAACCATTTTTATATAGTGGTTTATTTACAAGTGTGAAAATCATAGTGGCTTTTCACTGGGGGTGCAAGCATCTTACTTCAGATCCCATTGACACCAATATGTTGATTTCTTCTAAGAAAACTTACTCCGTTTGCAACTTTCCACCGTTTAGTAATCGATCTAAGTCATCGACTGGCAGTGGCTTGCTAAACAGGTAACCTTGAAAATAATCACAGCGCCGTTCACGTAGGAAATCGGCTTGCTGATCATTCTCCACGCCTTCCGCCACGCTGGTGAAGTTCATAGCCTGCGCCAAGTTGAGAACAGCGCTGGCAATCGCGCTATCATCATTGTTATACGGCAGATTAAGCACAAATGACTGACATATTTTTAGTGTATCGATTGGAAAATCCTTGAGGTACGCCAACGAAGATGCCCCGCTGCCAAAATCATCGATGGCGAGAGATACGCCTAGCGCTTTGAGTTGCACAAGTTTACCTACATTACTGGCAGCACTTTCCATAAACATGCTTTCAGTTAACTCCAACTCCAGCAGTTCTGGCGGCAATCCACTTTGCTTAAGAATCTCCGCCACGTCTTCAACAAGGGTAGGATGCATAAACTGGCGAATAGAAAGATTGACCGCCACGCGCACAGGTGTGCCTGCATCAAACCATAGACGTCCTTGCTGGCATGCCGTCTGTAGCACCCACTTACCCACCGGAACAATCAGACCGTTTTCTTCCAGCAGAGAAATGAAATCTCCAGGCGCAACCAGACCACGTTCAGGATGTTGCCAGCGCAGTAGCGCCTCAACCGCAATGATCCTGTTACTCTCTACGGCCACCTGCGGTTGGTAATACAAAATAAATTCGTCACGATCCAGCGCATGGCGCAGATGATTTTCCAAAACCAGGCGTTCATAGGCAACCTCATCCATTTCTGATGAGTAGAACTGGAAATTGTTACGACCACGCTCCTTAGCGTGATACATCGCCACGTCAGCCTTTTCCAGCAATATCTCGCGGTCATCCTGACCAGGGCGATAAAAAGTGATGCCAATACTGGCGCCAATAAACACCTCGTGCTCGTCTACCGCGAATGGCAGCCGTAGTGCTTCGATTATTTTCTCTGCTACCACCGCAGCATCCTGCTCCTCCCGCACGTTAGCAAGGATAACAGCGAACTCATCGCCACCCATCCGTGCTACCGTATCCGTCTCACGAACACAGAGAGCAACACGACCACCGACTTGTTGCAGCAGCTTATCGCCAATAGCGTGGCCCAGTGTATCGTTGATATTCTTGAAGCGGTCGAGGTCGATGAACATCACAGCCATGGTGTCGCTGGTGCGGTTTGCATGCGCCTGCGCCAACCGCAGACTATCATTGAATAATAAGCGATTAGGCAGGCCAGTTAAGGCGTCGTAGTGTGCGAGAAAATGCAGCCTTTGCTCAGTGCGTTTGTGCTCGCTGATGTCACGTACAATACATAGCACTTGCTCACCACTGGCACGGATAAAGCGGGACTCATAATTGGAGGTTCCCTCAGATAGCACCATCTGATATTCGAAACAAGCAATCTCTCCGCCAAATGCGGCCTTTTCCAGGCATGCCATCGCCTGCTCTGCAATCTCCTGTGGCATGACCTCCTGAATGGTTCGACCCAGAAACTGCCCGGGCTCAAGGTAAGTTTGGAAATCCTTGGCAGGTTTGTGTTCAAGGAAGCGACCTTCGTGGTCTAAGAATAGCAGTAAATCAGGCACAGCCTCATACAAGGCGCGCACCTTGGCCTCGCTTTGCCGCAACTCCAGTTCAGCCCGCTTGCGCTCAATGGCGTAGCGCATAGCGCGTAACAGCCAACGTCCATCCACACTACCCTTGACTAAGTAATCTTGAGCACCTGCTTGTGCCAATTCAGTCGCTAAGGTCTCATCATCATAACCCGTCATTACCACGATGGGAACGTCCGACGCCACCTCATGTAACCGCCAGAACGTGTCCTTGCCCTGTGCGTCAGGCAACGATAGATCAAGCAGAATGATATCAAAGCGTATCAAACATACCTGCGACATGGCATTTGCCAATGTATCCGCATGCGTCAGCTTGCAGGCGGGCAACGCCTCACGCAACATGATATCCAGTAGACGTGCATCACCCAGATTATCCTCAACCAGTAATACCCTCATGCTATGCGCTCGCTACCGGACCAAGATGTTGTCCATAACGGAGCATCTCGGTCGCTGCCTCGGACGGCAGCGGATGACAATAGAGATAACCTTGAGCATCGTCGTAGGCAAGATTACGCAAGGTATCGAGTTGCGCCGCGGTTTCAACCCCGCCCGCCAGTCCCTTCATGCGAAACACATGTGCCACTTGGATAACAGCGCGCGCCAGATCAGCGCCATTGGCTGTGACCGAGGCTTCCTGAGTAAGCCGGCGATCAAGTTTAATGGCGTGAAACGGAAACTTACGTAGGTAGTAAAATGAAGCACGGCCATTACCGAAATTATCCAGTGCCAGCCTAACGCCAAGCCGGTTAAGTTTAGTTATTTGCTCAAATGCACGCTCTTCGTCTTCCCATAAGGCATGCTCCGGTATATCCAGTTCCAGACATTGCGGTTCAAGACCGCTTTCATCCAAAATTACAGATAGCTGCTCGGCAAAGTTATCATGAAGCAATTGGCGCGATGCAAGATTGACCGACAGTGTTAGTCGCTCCCCCGTAATGTCCCGCCAGATCCGCCCTTGTGCACACGTAGTACGCAACACCCATTCGCCAACTTCAAGGATTAGAGCCGAGCTTTCCAATACGCTCATGAACTGTCCAGGTAATAGCAGACCGCGTTGAGGATGATGCCAGCGTAACAATGACTCCATGCCGTTGATGCAACCACTTTTGACGTCAACCTGCGGTTGGTAATTGATGACAAACTCACCTCGTGCCAGTGCTTGTGATAACTCGGCTTGTAACTCACGCTCTTCACTCGCCCTGACATTCATGCTAGAAGAAAAAAAGCGGTAGGCATTCTGTGCGCCGACTTCTGCCTTTGCTTGATACATGGCGACATCGGCATTTCGTACTAGGGATTCAAGATTATCAGCATCCGTCGGGTAGATGCTAATACCGATGCTGGCGTTAACATATAGAGAGCGGCCATCCCCCAAGAATGGCCGCTCCATGTATTCAATAATCTTCCGCGTTGCCGCAACCGCATCCTCTTCGTCGTGTATACCAGTCAGTATCATGGTGAACTCGTCACCGCCAATCCGCGCCACGCAATCGGTTTCGCGCACGCATTCACGCAGCCGCTGCGCCACCCCCTGCAATACTAGATCACCAACATGATGACCTAGTGTATCGTTAATGGGCTTAAAATCGTTAAGGTCAAGGAGTAACAGCGCCAACTGTCCTCCCTGCCGCCGGGTCAATGCAATTGCATTCTTGAGACTATCGTAAAATTGTTTACGATTGGCCAAACCGGTCAGACTGTCGTGATGTGCCAGGTGATTCAGACTCTCCTCCATCCGCTTGCGCTCAATGGCGTAGCGTAGGGATCGTGTAAGCTGATGAGCGTCAACGTAGCCTTTGACCAGAAAATCCTGGGCGCCTTGCTGCACCGATCTGACGGCAAGACTCTCATCGGCAATGTTACTCAGCACAACGATAGGTATGCCCGGCGCGTTTGCATGTATTTTAAGGAGGGTATCCAGCCCGTCGCCATCTGGCAACTGTAAATCAAGCAAAATAGCTGTAATATCCTGACTATCCAGTATTGCCAACGCACTATCT